>ERZ651768.1303-NODE-1303-length-18298-cov-10.979310_pt1 | contig 18298 bp, 13 predicted proteins | sample MGYA00514754_ERZ651768 | MGnify/ENA metagenome assembly ERZ651768
CCTACGGAGGATACTCCTTGGCCTCCAACGTAAGACCATGCCTTGGCGCGTATACAGCGGCCTCGGCGCGGTTGGTTGCTCCAATCTTGTTGAGTTTGTTGCCAACCTGGGTGTCGACGGTTCGAATGGCGATTATGGGCTCTTCGGCGACCTCCCGGTCGGTCTTGCCGTTGCTAACCAGGCGGAGAACAACATCAACCTCTCGTTGGGAAAGACCTCCCGTATACCCCGGAGGCAGGCGTCTCTCCGGCTCGAGATATCAAGTCATCCACCCGTTGGCGCAGGGGTGGCATCACCAAGTCTGTCGAGATTTGGAGGGCTTTTTCGAGCAGCTCCTAAGCCCGGAGGCGGCCCCGTTACCCTTGCGCTCCAACAGAACGGCAGCGTAACTCAAGCAGGTCCAGGCATATTCGGGTATGTGACCAGTCCTGGCACAAAACGCCAAGGAATCCTCAAGATGTTCAACAGCCTTGGACACGTCGCCAATCGCAAGGGACAACATCCCTAACAGACGGTCAATAGTGACTGTCGCCCATTCGCCTCGTATCTTTAACAGCGCGTCGTAACTTCTCTGGCAGGCTTCCTTGTCGCGCCGAACCATCGCGTCAAAACCGAGGCCTACGTTTGTCACTGACACAAAATCGGAACTGCGATAGAGAAGAGAGGGTTATGTCGGTGTAGGCGGAGGGCAGGGCCAACCAACTTACACGCGAAAATATTTAATCGCTGCGCGCCCTGAACCGACTAGCCCGTATGCTCTCCCAAGCTCTTCGCCCTACCTGCCGACCCAGCCTCCATAGATCGGGAATTGACTGCAAATAAACTCGATGTAGGCCGGTTGGCCGGACTTGTTGACTTCGAAGGCCCGCTTCAGCGCGAGAACCACTTCTGAGGGTTCGGTGACCCGCTCGGTGTGATACCCCAACTCGCCGATGACCCTGGACATGTCGACTTCGTCGTAACCCAACACCTTGTGGGTGAAGGGGTCATGGCCGTCGCCCCAGAAGCCCGGCCCGTACCCAGCGAACCCGCCGTTGCTCACGTGAACCACGGTGATTCCGATGTTCTGCCGTAGCGCCACTTCCAACTGACCCAGCATGTAACCCAGACCGGCCTCACCGGTAACCGCGACACAATCCTTGTCGGGGAAGGCCTGCTTGGCTGCGATGGTCGCGGCGAAGCTGAATCCGAGGGAAGAGACGTTGCCCCAGCCCAAGAATCCCCGTGGCACCAGAGTTTCGTACACGGTACTCAGTTGGTCTCTCGTGTTTCCGGACTCATGTGTGACGAACGAAGTAAGGGGGTCCAAAACCTCCATCAATCCCGCGTAGACCTTGTAGGGATTGATGGGTTTCTCGGTTGAAGCCATAGCCTCCCGGTACTTGGTCATAGCGGAATCGCGAACCGACTTAACTTCGCTGGCCACGTTCCCGGCGGGCCGGCCGTTTCCGGAGGTCTTGGCTGACACCTCGGCGTTCAGGGCCTCCAGGGTAAATTTGGCGTCACCGATCACCGCTTGAGCCGTGGGGTAGGTCTTATTCACGTGCAGTTCGTCGATGGTGCAGTGCACGATGGTCTTGTTAACGGCATTCGGAATACCGTGGCTGAACCGGCCCGGAGACAGGCTTGATCCCACGGCAAATAGCAGGTCGCACTCGTTCAGATAATGGTTCACCTGGTCACCGCGAACGCCGACGAACAGGGGATGGTCCTCAGAGAAGGCCCCTTTGGCCTTGAGTGTGGTGATTACCGGAGCGTTCACCAATTCCGCAAATTCCTTCAACTCGGCCGAGGCGCCCGCGTAGATGACTCCCTCGCCGGCGTAGATCAAGGGTTTTTCGGCTTTCAATAGCAGGTCGACCGCCCCGGCGATATCGGCCGGGTCCGGTGCGTATTTTGAGCCCTTGACTGGGATATACGGGTCTGCCATTTCGTCGTACTGAGCGTGGGGGTCTGGGATGGCAATGACCACGGGTCCAGGCCGTCCGGAGCGCAGCATGGTGAAGGCGCGGCGCATATACTCGGGCAGTCGCTCAGGCCGGTCAACGTGACCATACCACTTGGTGACTGTCTTCAGAGCGGAAGTAACATCGAATTGGCTGTTTCCAGTTGCCCCGGTTGGGATACCGTCGGTGATGCAGAGGACCGGAGAACCGTCCTCGAATGCCTGGGCCATTCCCGCGAACGCGACCTGCAGCCCGGCAGCATTCACTCCACCTTGGAAGGTGCAGACACCGTTCTTCGTGCCGGCGGTGATCCTGGAATAGGCGTCGGCCACGGCCACGGCATAGCGGTCGTCCCGCATCATGATCATGGGGATGCCCTCCCGGCCTAGGGCGTTGTTCACCTGGCAGACAGGGAAAGTGGAAACCCACTCGACCCCTTCCTGTTTGAGTATCCGCGCTAATCCAGTGGCCACATCGATCGGCATCGTCCTATTCCTCCGGTTGGTTTGGGCGTGCGGCAAGACACCTTTTGGGGAGCCAATATATTCTTGCCGCCGAGTTTACATTGTTGAAACAAACAGGTGCTACTCTAGTTGAGCGGTGACTGGATTACAACCGGAAGTCGGCTGGTTAGTGTTGGGCTACATGACTGAAACAGGGTCCACAGATTTGACCAAGTCCTGAGATTCTAGTTATAGTTCGGTCGCAGAATGAATATGAGAAAGGCTATCGCGATTTTTGGCTGGGCCAACGAAAAGAGGATAGAGAATTATGAGTTACAAGGCTGAGTACATCTGGGTTGACGGACAAAAACCCACCGCCAAGCTGCGGTCCAAGGGTAAAGTGATTGCCGACGGTGAAGAACCCCCCATCTGGGCTTTCGATGGATCGAGCACTAACCAGGCCACCGGCGAGAATTCCGACTGTGTTCTGAATCCGGTTTTCGTTTGCCCCGACCCCATACGCCAGGGAAATCACAAACTGGTGATGTGCGAAGTCCTACTCACCGACATGACTCCACATCCCTCCAATACCAGGGCCGCCTGCGCCGCGTCAGCCGACAAATACAGCGCTATGGACATGTGGTTCGGAATCGAACAGGAATATACCTACTTCGATGGCATCAAGCCCTTGGGCTGGCCGGACAACGGGTTCCCCGCTCCTCAGGGTGGTTATTACTGCGGCGTTGGTTCAGACGAAGTGTTTGGCCGCCCGATAGTGGAAGCCCATTTGGACGCTTGCTTGACAGCTGGACTGTCCATCGCCGGAATCAACGGCGAAGTCATGCCCGGACAATGGGAATTCCAGATTGGCGCGATTCCAGCCCCGGCCGTGGCCGACCAACTCTGGGTTGCCCGGTGGCTTCTCTACCGCATAGGCGAGCAGTTCAATGTGAGCGCCACCCTTGATCCCAAGCCGGTCCGAGGAGACTGGAACGGCGCCGGCGCCCACACCAACTTCTCCACCGAACTGATGCGGAACGACTACGACGCCTGCGTCGCCGCCGCCGATGCCCTAGGAACCAAAGCCGACCTCCACATCGCCAACTACGGTGACCGGATCGAAGAACGGTTGACCGGCGAACATGAGACTTTGTCCTACAAAGAGTTTCGGTGGGGTGTCTCTGACCGGGGCGCCTCGATCAGGATCCCCTGGCAGGTGGCCCGCGACCGGAAGGGTTACATAGAAGACCGTCGGCCCAACGCCAACTGCGACCCATACGTCGTGACTCGACTCATCATCGACACGGTCTGTGGAGCAGCGGCCGCCGCGTAGCTATTACTCCATTATCAGGTGATCAGAAAAAGACCCGTCCCGGTATAACCGAGGCGGGTCTTTTTCTATGTTGTTAACTCCATCATGGGTTAGGTGCCGATACGGAATGGATCAACCGCGTCCTGAACCGAGCGGATGATCGAGAAAGCGGTTAATTTGCCCGTTTTCGGGTTCTCTGAAGGAATGTTCTCGATGTGCACTCTCAGGACCCCGAATTCGCCGACAACTTCTATGTCATGGCAGTTCCGTTCCAGGCCGGGCACCGCCAGCATCTTCACCTGGGTCCGGTCAGGGCCCAGGCCGGCCAGACTTACGGCCGCCGAAACGTTCAGATTGGCCGGGAACCCTTTCACCGCCTCCCTGGCGGTCCCTGAAAATACTTCCATCTCCTCGGTCAGTCCTTTCAGGCTGATGCCGTTCTCTATAAGATGCGGCGCGCCTTCCAGACCAATGGGCGGTTTGCGGGAGACCATGGTCACGTGGTCCACTCGGCCCGCACACGCCGACTTTATCCCATCCAGACCTGCGATTGCGCCCGACGGTGCTAACAGGCGGCAACCTTTCTCGCGTGCCTCCTCGATAATGCCCGGGAATTCCAGCAGGGCGCCGATGCTGATGACCATCAAGTCTTTCCTGGCGTCGAAAGTCTCTTTAGCTAGTTCTTCGACGATATGACCGCCCGCCGTCTCGACCAATAGGTCCGACTTTGCGATCAGTTCTTGGCGGTCCAGGTAAGGAGGAGGGTTATCCAAGCTGCCAAGAAACTCGTGGGCCCGCTGATCGTTCCGGCTAGTCACACCGGCCACTGCCACGTTCAACTTGCCGGAGTCGGCGGCCCGCATCAAAGCCTGGCCGATGGCCCCGCACCCTACGATCCCTATCGACTGGGTCATAACATCATCTCCTCAGCTTTTTATCTCGCAGACAAGATGTTACCATTCTCAATATCCCCATCATCGTGCCTATCCGTTTGCCCATCGGTAAACTGGTGGGCGCACGCCTGAGTTAACCGGGGCAATGACGCTTGAAACGGGGACCGATGTTAGAAACCGAGATACTAAAACGGGGCGACGATTCAGGAAACGGGACCCTCATAAAATACACCTCGGCCACCGGAGCCGTGATCAAGGCCATAGGCGTTCCTCTGTCTTGGAAATCGACTCTGGGACCGACATGGTGCTACGTGATCGAGGGAGACGACCTAACGCTGGTAGACCCAGGCTGTTACGGCTCTCTGAGCTATCTGGAGCAGGGATTGGAGGCGCTTGGACGGTCGTTGACTGACGTGGCCCGCATCGTTGTGAGCCACGGACACATGGACCATGACGGCAGTTGCCCTCCGGTGATTCGGAAGAGCGGCGCAGAGCTCTGGGCCCACGAGATGTACGGCTTCATGCTGCAGGCTGACCGCGGCGACGTTGAACGAGGTTGGCGCAGAGAAGTTCAGGGGTTCGAAGCCTTCGAGCATTCAGAGACGATGACCAGGGCCATGGAGCACCGGGAACTCAATCATGATCTGGTCCTGGACCACCCGGTTACTGACAACCTCCAAGCCGGCGGACTCACCTTCTATCACACCCCGGGTCACTCCCCGGACGAACTGTGCATCAAGTTCGACCAGGTGCTGTTCTCAGGAGACCATATCCTGCCCCTGATCACGCCTCATCCATCGGTAGCCATGAGTTACAACTCGTTTCAGGCGAAGCTTCCGTCCGCGTACCGCGGTGAAAACGAGATCTACGGTCTAAAAGCCCTGCTCACGTCTTTGAAACGGATGGCCGAGTTGGATGGGAATCTAACTGTGCTGCCAGCTCACAGAGCGTTCTTCCGAGGTCAGTTCAATCCCATCGGTGTGGGGAGGGCCACGGAGATATTGGAACACCACCGTAACCGCTGCCATGAATTGACCGATGTGATGAAGTCCGGACCCAAAGAACTGGTCGCGATCACCCGCGAATATTTTTCCGACCGGGAGCTAGAAGAGCAGAACTTCTTTTTGGCGTTCACCGAGGTCATGGCCCACATAGAGTTGATGCAAGAAGCCGGAGACATTTCCACACAGGGCAATGTCGCCAGCGGAAACGCGTGGAGCAACGGCCTAGGACCCAACGTCCTGATCAGTTGGGATGGAACCGATAATTTCTCCGGCTTGATCGACGGCCTATAACCGGCCGGCCTACCCCTCTTTTATCCAATCGGCTACCCGCTCACCGATCATTATGGTGGTGGAGTTGGTGTTGGCCCGCACCACATTTGGCATAACCGACGCGTCCGCCACTCTGATGTTCTCCATCCCGTGAACCTTGCAGTATTGATCCACCACCGCGCCCTTGTCCGAAGCCGGGCCCAACTTGCATGTGCCTGAGATGTGGGTGGTGTTCACCGTGGTCTGGAGCATCCAATCGTCCAGCGTGTCGTCAGACTTGATATCCGCCTCTTTGGGCTCTAAGCGTTGGTCGATGATGTCCTTGTACATGGGGTGTTCCACCAGATCCATCGCCAAGCGGACGGCTTCCCGCAGCCGCTCCCGGTCCCAGGCATCCTCCAGATAGCGGTAGTTAAGGTGAGGTTGGACGGTCGGGTCGCCGGAGGCAAGGGTCAGTTCACCGAAACCGTTGGCCAATTCCAAGACACAGGTGAAGCGCACGCCCTCTTGCTCGTAGGGGTCGGGCGCGCCGATGGGCGAGGAGAAGGCCGACGGGAGGATCTGCATATCATTCCGGTCTTCCGAACCGGTGGCGGTGTACCGCAGGGCCAGTTGATACCTGGGCGCCTTGGGGTCTTGGGGAAAGTCGTCTTTCACCTTATAAACCACCGGCACGATTGGGTGATCTCGCAGGTTCTGCCCAACTCCCGGTAGCTCATGGACCACTTCGATTCCATGTTTCTTTAGTTGGCCAGCCGGTCCCACGCCTGAGAGCATCAAGATATGGGGTGAGGCGATGGCCCCGGCACTGAGGACGATCTGGTCACCCTCAACCGTAAACCGTTCCCCGCCGCATTCCACCTCGGCCCCGATGGCTCTTTTGCCCTCGAACAGGATCCTATGAACCAAGACGTTTGCTTTGATCGTCAGGTTCAGACGGTGCCGGCTGAGATTTATGTAAGTGAGACCGGTGCTCATGCGCACGCCGTCCGGATTGTTCATGGGAATCGGGCCCACGCCGCCGGACTCGGGGTGGTTCATATCGGGATCGAATGGAAAACCCTTGTCAATCAGAGCGTCGTGGAAAGCTTGGTGAAAGGGCAGCCACTCGTTCTGCTTGAAGCGCCGCACGGGCATCGGACCTTCGGTGCCGTGAAAATCGTCCCTGATGTCCGCATCCGTTTCCTGCTTCCTGAAGTACGGCAGAACCTTCAGATACTCCCACTGGTCATTGCCCATGGCGGCCCAATTTTCAAAGTCCTCGGGCAGCCCGCGCAGGAAAACCTGGCCATTGATGGCGCTGGACCCGCCCACCACCTTGCCTCTGGGCACCGCGAGGTCGTGCCGGTCGGGAGTACCCGTGCCTACGAATGACCAGTTGTGGGGGCCGCCCATGGCCGCGGCGTCAGGGGTGTAGCCGAATTTGATATCGTCGGGATAGTGCTCAAAGTCCGGGTAGTCAGGGCCAGCCTCCAACAACAACACCGACCGGTCCTGGTCTTCGGATAACCGGCCGGCGATGGCACATCCGGCTGACCCGGCGCCGATCACTATCACGTCGTATTTCAAATCAAACTCTCCTTCTACAGTTGCAAGCCAAGAGCGAATGGAGGGCAGTTTAGGGCCGGGCGGAACAGCCGTCAAACGGCCTTGGCGTACCGATGTGGTAGTTTATTGGCCTTGATGAAATCAGTTAGTTGGAGGGAACATCATGGCGACATTGACAGAATACGAAAACAAATATGAAACAGTGCGGTTCGAGCGCACCGACGGCATCCTGCAGGTTACGTTCCATTCCGGTGACGGCAGCCTGCTCTGGGGCGAGCCATCGCACCGGGAACTGGGCCATGCCTTTGCCGATATCGGCAGCGACGTTGAGAACCAGACCGTGATCCTGACCGGCGCCGGCGACGACTATTGCGCTGACTTTACGCCTGGCCGGTCATCCAGAAGGATGCCTAAAGACTGGGACAAAACCTACTGGGAAGGCAAACGGCTGCTTCTCAACCTGCTGGATATAGAGGTACCGGTCATAGGCGCGGTCAACGGCCCGGCCCTGATCCATGCAGAGATTCCGGCGCTGTCAGACATCGTTTTAGCCTCGGAGACTGCCACATTTCAAGATGGCCCGCACTTCCCGCGAGGAGTGGTGCCTGGTGACGGCGTGCACGTAGTGTGGCCCATGCTGCTCGGCACCAACCGTGGCCGGTACTTCTTGCTGACCGGCCAGACCCTGTCGGCCCAAGAAGCGTTGGACCTAGGTGTCGTTAGCGAGGTGCTGCCAAAAGAGCAATTGCTGCCGCGGGCCTGGGAATTGGCCCGCATGATCGTAGAGCGCCCGCCGCTAACCGTTCGTTACAGCAGGGTCGCCATGACCTTGAACATCAAGCGGCAGATGCAAGACATGCTGGGCTACGGCTTGATGCTGGAGGGACTAGCCTACGTCGACCGGTCTCTGTCGGAGGAATAACCCGGATCTTCTGACGGGCGGGTCTCTATGGCCATTGCCCAGATAATTGCCCGGCTCCGTCCAATTTGCGCCGTACATCTCTATCACATCCTGGCGCACTGATGACGCAGCGGCCAGTGCCAATTTCTGTAAAAGAGTGGGGTCGGGATCGGCCAGCGTGATATCCAAGATGTTCTCGGTTGCGGCCGAGACACCAACTACCTTACGCAGGCCGGCTTTAACATCGGGGCTTTCTTCGGCAGACAATAGGTGTTCCTCACCGGAGAACGGCTTGGTGATGTAGTCGTCAGCCCCAGACCTAAGACCGCGGAGCTTGTCTCTCTTGGGATGCGGCTGTTAGGAACAAGACCGGCACCTAAGACACTTCTCTTAGGCGTTCCAGAACCTGCCAGCCGTCCATCACCGGCACGGAGATGTCGAGTACAACCAAGTCCGGACGGTCGCCATAGAACCAGCGTAGGCCGTCCTGGCCGTCCGCAGCGACTATGGTTTCGCAACTTGCCCTTTTCAGACGGGTAACGACGATAGTCCTGATATCTTCGTCGTCTTCGATCACGAGGATTTTCTTCTGTTGTTCTGAGACCATGTTCCACCCCGTTTACGAGGAGTTATAGCAAAATCAATAAAGGTAAATCTCCATTCAGCCGTGTCCGTTACCGTCATTTCCGTGATCCGCAGTGCAGTATGCGGACACGCCCCGGTAGTAACCGTTTGGATTCCCGTTTAGGGTCGCTTTGATATACTTACGGCGATTCCCAGCCTGACGGTCCCACGGCGGTGTTGCGGGCTATTTCGAATAATAAAGGGTAAGCATGGACGTTGGCTTATATGTCCGGGATTTCATCGATGACCCCAGCAGGCCACTTTTCGACCAGATTGAGGAAGCCGCCGAGATTTTCCGGCGGGCCAAGGGCATGGGATTCACGGCTCTCTACATGCCTCAGCACTTCATCGCCTACCCCACTATCTGGCCACAACCCATGCAGATACTTTCCCGTCTGGCGCCCGATACGGAAGGGCTCCGGCTGATGACCGGCATCCTGTTATTGACCTACCACAATCCGGTGGACATAGCCGAGCAGACGGCGACTTTAGACCAGATCAGCAACGGCCGGTTCACATTGGGAGTGGGTCTGGGATATGTGGAGAAAGAGCTCGAAGCCTTCGGAACCAACCGGGCGGAACGGGTAAGCCGCCTGGAGGAATCCATCGCCCTGATGAAAGAACTGTGGACCGGAGAAGAGGTCAACCATGATGGCCGTCACTGGACCGTTCGTGGCGGCCGCGTGGGAATCACACCCATGCAGAAGCCGCATCCCCCTATCTGGTTGGCGGCGCAAAGCCGGGGAGCAGTGCGACGCGCGGCAGCCATAGCTGACGCCTGTCTGCTGGGCCCGCAGCCCAATTGGGAAGACATCGACAAACTATCAGACATGTATTGGGAAGCGATCGCGGAACAGCCTGGCAAGACGGGGCGCCTGGCGGCCAACCGGTCTATTTCCGTGGCCCGTGACCGGGAAACAGCCGTGTCTGAGGCCGTCGCGGCCGGCGAGGCCAAAGCCGGTCTGTACACGAATTTCAAAATGCAGGAATCGACCACCGTTGACTTCGGCCTGGGCGGCGCGCGTGACTTGGCCGACTGGGCCATCGTCGGCAGCCCGCAGGATTGCGCTGAGACCATCGCACGCAGTCACCGCGAAAACAAAATTGAGCACTTCGGGTTCGCCGCTTTGAACCTACCAAAAGGAAAGTCGGCGCGCCTGGAGTACCTCCAATTGGTATCGGAGGAGGTACTGCCCTTATTGCCCTGAACCCCTAAGCTTGGAACTTGGAGATGTCATGCTTCAGCAAAATAACCCAGTCGAAAGGCGCCCAATAGCCCAAGACCCTTATCCAAGATACGAACAATTGCGTTCTGAAGACCCCGTACATTGGAATGAGGGCGCCCAAACATGGATTCTGACACGCTACCAGGATGTTATCGATGCCCTGAGAGACCCCCGCCTCTCCTCGACAGGCATCTCTGCCCTCTTTCAGGAGACCCGCAGCGCAGAAGGTGTCAGTGAACTGGAGCAGACATTCCTTGACATGATGCTCTTCTCAGACCCTCCCGACCACACACGCCTCCGGGCTTTGGCGAATAAGGCGTTCACACCCGGAGTGTTGGAGCGAATGCGCTCTCAGATCCAAGACGCTGCGGACGGCTTGCTGGACGACATCCAAAAACACGGCAGCATGGAGGTCATCTCCGAACTGGCTTATCCGCTGCCGGCGATGGTGATTACTGAGATTTTGGGTGTCGCCGGCGGAGACCGGGAAACCTTCAAGAAGATGTCCAACGACATTGCCACATTTGCGGGGTACATCCGCGAGGCGGAAGAAAACGTCGGCCCGGTGATCCAGAGCATGGCAAAGTTGAAAGAGTTCCTCCGGGAAACAGCCGCGCAGAAAAGAACGGATCCGAATGACGACCTGTTCAGCGCTTTGGTAACCGCTGAAGACCAGGGCGATACATTCAGCGAGGATGAACTGTATTCCATGTGCGCCATGCTGATCTTCGCTGGGCATGAAACCACAACCAATCTGATTGGAAACGGCATCCTAGCACTACTTCAAAACCCGTTGGAACTGGAGCGGCTGAGGCACGAACCCGCGCTGATCGAATCGGCCGTGGAAGAGATTATCCGTTACACCGGCCCGGTCCAGGCGGTATCACGGATCGCATTGGAAAGCTTGCAGGTCGGTGACAAGCAGATCGCCAAGGGAGAACGCCTTTCTTTGAACATCGGCTCCGCCAACCGAGACCCGGCGCAATTCAACAACCCGAACCAGTTCGACATCCAACGGAACGAGGGACGGCACCTGGGCTTCGGGTTTAGTATCCACTTCTGTCTAGGTGCGGCGTTGGCCCGCATGGAAGCGCAGGCGGTCATTGGCTCGGTGGTAAGGCGGATGCCGGAATTACGTCTGGAAGAACCGGGATTAGAGTGGCGGAGTCATCCAGTCCTGCGAGGTCTCACGACCCTACCGGTTACCTTTTAGCCGAAAAGCAGTTTGCCGCCCGCGTTTCTTGCAGTTATAGACATACGCGATAGGGCTCAACGCGACGCAATAAGGAGACCAATTATGGCCCTGGACATCACCGCCGCCCAGGGCGCCATGACTGGCGCACGCTATATAGAGAGTTTGAGAGACGGCCGTGAAGTCTGGCTGGATGGCCAGCGCATCGACGACGTCCCCTCCCACCCGGCGTTCTCGGGAATGGTCAATGAACTGGCCCGCATCTACGATCTCCAGCACAGCCCGGAATTCAACGATGTGATGACCTTCGAGTCTCCCGAGTCGGGCAACCGGTGCAGCGTATCTTGGATGCTCGCACGGTCCGAAGACGACCTCAAGCGGAAAAGGCGAAACAGCGAGGTCTGGACCAGTCGGAGTTGGGGTCAACTGGGCCGCGCCCCCGACGTGTTGGCGCCGTACATCATCTCCCTGTACAAAGCGAGGGAGCGTTTAAGCATTGTTAAAAACCCCCACTGCGATTTCGGCGAGAACGTGGTCAACTACCACCGTTACTGCATGGAAAACGACCTATTCCTGACCCATGCCTTGGGCGACCCCCAAGTAGACCGCAGCGAGCAACCTCAAAACGAGCAACGCGCCCAGAGGGAAGAGGACCTGGCGCTGCACGTGGTTGAAGAAACTTCTGAAGGAATCATCATCACCGGCGGCAAACAGTTGGCCACCGCAGCGCCGATCAGCAACGAAACTTACGTGTCCCTGTCGGCAACCTTCGCCCAACGGTCGGACCCCCGGTTCGTATTGGCTTTCTCCATCCCCACCAACAGCCCTGGCATGAAGATTCTGTGCCGAGAGCCGGTTTCTCTCTGGAACGGGAGCTACGGACATCCTTTGGGCGTGCCCTACGACGAGCAGGACTCTATGCTGTTCTTCGAAAACGTCCTCGTCCCGTGGGACCGAGTGTTCATGCTCTATGAATCAGCTCCGTTACAACGGAATTTCTCCGCCGGAATCAATTTCACCGAATGGGGCAATCTCTGCCGTATTCACGAGCGCATGAAGGTAATGACAACGGTGGCGACCATGATCGCCGAGGCCATCGGCGTTCTGGATTACCGCGAGGTGGCCGCGAAGATCGGAGAAATGGTCACCTACACCGAGATGTGGCTTCACGCTATGGACGGTGTGGAGCACGGCGCCCATATGGGAGAAGGCGGCGTGATGTCCCTGGGTTCAATGACCGGCATGAACATCTATTTCGCCCAGACCTCCGCCAGGATGGTCCAGATACTGCGGGAGGTCTCTGGCTCGGGCTTGATCATGCAGCCCAGTGAAAACGACCTGGCAAGCCCGGAACTGCGGCCGTACTTGGACCGGTACATGCGTGGCAAGGGCGTTGGCGCTGAGTACAAGTCCCGGCTGTACCGGCTGGCCCACGACCTGGCGGTCTCATCCTCCGGCATGCGCCAAGAGGTCTACGAGTACTGGCACGGCGGCGACCCCAACCGAAACCGCATCAACCTGTTGCGTGGTTTCGACCAAGACGAGACTCGGGCGCGCATAGAAGACCTAGTCTCCCGGCCCTTGCCCCATGGTGAATAAGATTTAACCTACAGCTAGTGATACTCAAATATCTCTTGGAACTCGGCGATCTTGGCCAATAACGCCTCTTTCTCTTTAGATGTGGGGTTCCGTGGGTCCTTAGCCTTGGGGAACCGGCCCAGTTTCAGCATCGAGGCCATCAACAACAACCGGGCCTTGTTAGCGTCGAGGTTGCTGCCCGCTATGCTCAGATCGTGCATGAATCCGGGCACCCTTCCACCTGGGTCAGAACGCCCCACCCGCACCACCGGCAGCCCGCTGTAAACGGCGATGGCCAGCGCGGCCATCTGTGAAGTCGAACCCAGACCGTACGGCGACGTTCCCTCTAGCACCAGGCCGTGGAGCCGCGGCGAGTTTTCGTCGGGATTTTTCTGGTCGGATAAAGCTTTGGCGATCCGTGCCAGAATGTCCACTTCCTGGTCCGGGTTGGCACTGTCATCTTCGCCCATATACGAGGCCTGTTTGACGATGTTTACTCTGGGGATAGCCGTGGTTAGAAGGCCGCCGCCCGAGTCTTTGATCTTGACGCTGACAGGGCTGGAGTCTCCGATGGTATCAGTGAACAGCACATCGGCCGGCAAACGTGTCAGGTTCACGTCCGACGTTGCTGTGTGCTTGTAGTTGGGCCGGTACCAGATTGTCACGGGAGGCCCAACCGTGCCTAGGATTCCGCCGTGGCCGCCGGTGGCCTTGTAGTTTCCGGGCCGGTCGTCCGCCTTCTTCAACTCCCGGGCGGCGTAGATCCTTTCGTCTTGAACGCCCACAACTCCCATCCCAGCGGTCTGGCCGGATAGGATCACCTCCACCGCGTCGACGATATTCCGGTCTCCGTCGTTGGCCAACTGGCCGTGGGTCCGCTGTGAGGCACAGGTTGTGATGGGGAGTCGGGTGTCCATCAGCAGGCTGAGCCAATATGTTGTCTCTTCAACTGTCGGGCTGCCCTCCAGCCAGATCGCCCCGGCTAGGTCAACCTGGGCCAATGTCCGCTGGACCATGTTAGTAGCCCGCGCTAGATCCGAGTAGCGGGCTCGACGGCTGATGGGGAACGGTTGGTAGGGGAAATAGTCCTCGCCGGCCTTTTCACCTTTCCTGGTGTATCCGGCTGGTGGAAGGACTCGGATGAACTCGAAATCGGCCATGCGGCTGAGCAGGTTGCCCTCCCCATGCTCGTCGCGTCCTGCGATTGTCCGGTCGATGTCCGCGAAAATCCGCGAGGCATCGGGAAAGAACGTCTGCCGCCCACCGTACCCGATCGCCGGGTTGGTCATGTCTCCGGCTTCGAACGGGGCTCCACGCTCCGACCCATCCTTGCGGCGCGCCATATAAGGGAGTAGATAGGCGCCGTCCTCCGGGTGAAGCTCTACCTCGTAGTAATCCTTGCCATCATCGAAGTACACATCACTTGCGTCCTCTTCTAGGGGGTGGCCGCTGAACTTTTTGATCCGGATAGTGATGGGCTCGTACAAAGACTGGGCCACCAGATGGTCAAACCGGCCTGATAGAGGTCTGTCATCGCCGCTACGGCCCTTGTTGCTGGTGACCAGCGTGGGTGAGTTGGCGATGGTTGACGTTGGCCCTGAGAAAACGACGATCTTTGGCCTGTCCATGGCAGCCCCCTGAATTAGATTGTGAATATTTGCTCTGGCGCTATCTAGACCGCAGGTCTTTGTAAAACGCTCTGGTCCACCTTGCGGAGTATCATTTGGCCGTCGTTGCCGTCGCCCAAAAGCTGGCCGTTGTCCACCATGATCTTGCCTCGAAGAATCACGGTTGTGGGCCATCCCTCAACCTCCCAGCCTTCCCAGGGTGAGAAATCGCGAACGTGCAGGTCAGACATAGCCAAGGCTTTCTTGACGGAGGGGTCAATGATGGCAAAGTCGGCATCGCTGCCAACCGCGATGGCCCCCTTCTGCGGATACATACCGAGTATCTTGGCGGCGTTGCTGGAAGTCACGTCTGCGAAACGCTCTAGGGACATGCCTCGCTTGACCACGGCTTCTGAGTAATTGACGCCCATGCGTATCTCGATGCCGATGTTGCCGCCGCGCATATCTTCGATGTTCCTTCCGGCAATCTTGTCCAGATAGGTGGTGAAGCTGCTGTCAGTGGCGGTGAATGACAGATCGTTCTTCATGACGGCGTCCCACAGGCCAAGCCGGTCTTCCTCAAATTTGAGGGAGGGATAGGTGTGGTACTTCATGCCGTCGTCTTCCCGATAGCGTCCGGCCTCGAAGGAAAGGGCCAGGGTGAGGACCTCCCCGTAAACTGGCTGCCCATTGCTGCGGGCTTCGGCGATCACGTCAACCCCGTCTTGGGCCGTCACATGGACGAAATACATGCCAGCGCCGGTGCGTTCAGCCATGCGGGTAACGTGCCTAAAAGCAAGGTCTTCAACTGCCTTGGAGTGAATCAGGTTGGCGTTGTACCAGTCCCATTGATCCCGCTGTTGGGCCATGAGGTAGTTGTACATCACCAACTCGTCGTCTTCACCGTGGACTGCGAGCATGCCGCTATGGCGGGACACCTGCTCCATCAGGTCATAGAGCCGGCCGGTTTCCAGGCGTCCACCGGGGGTCAGTGTGCGGCCCTCGTTGCCGGGGGGACGGATATCGGTGGTGAAGATCTTTACGCTAGGGAAACCGGCAGAGACCAACTCTCCGAACCTGGCGATGGAGTCGGGAGTGTTGGAATTTCGGTAGATGACGTGGGTGGTGTAGTCGGTGTAGGCCTGGCCCTGCCAGACCGACATGAAGTCATGGACCCCTTGGGCCAAGTCGCCCTCGTTGTTCACTGGTGTGAAGTCGACCACAGTGGTGGTGCCGCCCCAGATGGCCCCCAAGGAATGCACTGCCGGACCAGCGTTTGGAGTTCCGGGGACTAGCTCCCGCAGGCCTTCTTGCACATTGGCGGCGGCGTGGGCGTGGGCCTCGACGCCTCCTGGAACGACGATCTTGCCGGTAGCGTTGATGGACCTAACGCCCTCGGATGGCAGGACTCCGGGCATGGCGACGGCGGCAATCTTCTCGCGTTCCAATCCGATGTCCCAGTCACCGACTCCGGCTGGCGTAACCACTGTTCCGCCTTTGATTACTGTATCAATCATTGTTTTGTTCCTTCTGGGTTTGTTCCTTCGTGGCGCGTGAATGTTTGGCGGACATTCTAGCACCTGACTGAACCGGGCAGACGATTTTCCGAATTCAGTGGATTTACGCTTGTTATTAAGCAGTTCATTCTCATTTTGTGGACTCTATGTGACTATAATATAATACTAACTATCCTCATACGGAATAGTGTAGAGGTTACTGGCGTTCAGGAGGAATGGATATGTCCAGTATCGTCATCAATCCCCGCCTGATAAAGTCTTAGAGGCCGTCTCAGATTTGACTCGTCATGCCAATTGGGCTGTTGCCGACATCTCAATCATCGCCGAGCAAGAAAGCCCTCCAGCGGAGGCAACACCTATTCATCAGGTAAAACAGGCGGCAAACTGGACCGGGTTACCATCGCTGGTTTGACTCCCAATGAGAGCCTTGATTTCCATGTTGTGATGCCCAATGGAATGGGAACTAGATTGGCAGATGTCTGTCTCTAGTGAGGGTGGCGGCTCCCGAGTTCGACGCAATTGGAAGGTCGCCAAGATTCCCTGGTTTATGGCGCCCATGAAACTTTTGGTCGCCGCCGCAACACCCATGCCCGAAGGCAAGATAGCCAAGAAGATGAAGTCCGAGTTGGAAGGCTCTGACTAGCCGGTAGTCTTTACTGCCAGCTTTTGGACTTGGGTAGATGGTCCATGGCGGGCATCGGCTCCACGTGCTTGGTCACTATGTTCATGGTGCCGCTCCGCCGTGAGACCTCACCGCGTATGATCAGCAGCGGCTCTCTGATGATCTGACGGTACTTGGCGAATTCACCGGGCCATACCACCAGTGGGATGTGCCCAAATTCGTCCTCCAGCGTGAGAAATACCGCCTTGGCCAGGGGCCGCTGGCGGCGTATCACCAGTCCGGCCACGGTAACTATATCGCCGTCGGCTTCGGTGTCTAGGTCACGGCTGGAAAGGATCCCCCGCCGCAGATGTGGCCGGGCCAAGGCCATCAAGTGGCCCTCCGGATACAGCCCCAGGATGCGGTACTCCTCGCCCATGGTCTCCCATTCGCTCTGCTCTGGCAGTTCCGTCATGTCCTGTTCCACGGGCAGCGGCAGTGGCTGCTGGGTGTTGATGGGCCGGTAGCGCAGTCCAACCTCCCACAAAGCTTGCCGGCGACCTGTACTCCCCTTCCTATTTTCAGGCTCCATCTCTGCTGCCGCTGCGATATTCAACGCATCCAAGGCCCCGGCGGTTACCAAGTTCTCGATTATCTCCCGCTGTAGTCCGGTGCGCTCCATGGCATCGGCCAGACTCTTGAATGGGCCTCCTTTATCCCTGGTCGCCACCACCTGTGACGCCGCGGCATCTCCCATCCCGCGGACGTAGCTCAGCCCCAGCAAGAGGCATTCGTCCTTGATGATGCATTTCTCCCGGCTGTGGTTGATGTCTGGATTCAAGACGGTGATGCCGTGACGTTTGGCGTCTTCCTTCAGGGTCTCGGTATTGTAAAAACCCATGGGCTGCTGATTGAATATCGCAACGTAAAATTCCAATGGGTAGTAATACTTGAGCCAGGCCATGTGGTAGGCGGTCGCGCCAAAGGCAAAGGCGTGGGACTCGGGGAACATGTAGTGGCCGTTGAACTTCTGGAAGATCCGTTGGGCGGCATCTTCAGGAACGCCCAACTCGGCGGCCCCGTCCCGGAACTTCGCCCAATAGTGGCGAATCAAAAGTTCGTTGTTGCGCTTGCCAAAGGCCCGGCGCAGTTGGTCGGCCTCCAGCCCCGTGAAACCGGCCACATCCATGGCCACCTGGTTCACCTGGTCTTGGAACAGGATGATCCCCAGGGTCCGCTCCAGCGCCCTCTGCTCCAGTGGGTGGTCGTAGTCCCAAGGGACGCCCTCGGAACGGCGTTGGATGAACTGCGTAACGCCGTCGTTCACGCCCACGCCGGGACGCACTGCGCCCACCTCGTAGGCCATGTCGGTCAAGTTCCAGGGCTTGATGCGGGGCACGGTCTGCATCTGGGCGGCCGACTCCACCTGAAAGATGCCGATGGTATCGGCCCGGTGCATGTTCTCGTAAACTGCCTTGTCATTGAAGTCGATGCGGCTCAGGTCGATGTAATTGCCCTCACGCTCTTCTATTAAAAGTAAACACTCTTGCATTTGAGAAAGCGCGCCCAGGGCCAGGAAGTCGATCTTCACGAACCCGGCCTGGTCGATGCTGTCCTTGTCCCAATGGCAGATGTA
>ERZ651768.1304-NODE-1304-length-18290-cov-3.943886_pt1 | contig 18290 bp, 20 predicted proteins | sample MGYA00514754_ERZ651768 | MGnify/ENA metagenome assembly ERZ651768
TTAGATTTCCTGCCAATGATCCAGATAATGGAAGTGACAGGAACTTATGGAGTAACACTATGGATTACATTACTTAATGTTATACTTTATATATTGATTCAGAATTTTGAACCCAATAAAAAATTGGGATATTTTTTAGGGATTTTATTGTTGGGCCTCTGGTTTTCCGGCAATTCAAGAATGAAAGGATTCAACGATTCACTTACAAATATGGGTGTAGCAGTCCTTCAACCAAATATTGATCCAAATGCTAAATGGGATTATAAAAAAAGAGAAAAAACCATCGCATATATGGATTCCCTTCACTCTCTTGCTATAAACCTTAATCCTGATTTGATTTTGTTTCCTGAAACTGCTCTCCCTGCATACTTAAGGTTGGACCGACACGTTCGGGATCAAATTCAATCAAAAGTTGATTCATCAGGAATTCCTGTGTTAACTGGGACCGTGGATAGAACCAAATCACCTGATGGGAAGAAACAGTATTTCAATAGTAGCATGTTTTTGACGCCAAACCATAAATATATTCTTTATAATAAACTTCATCTTGTTCCATTCGCAGAATATATTCCATTGTCAGATCAATTTCCTTCCCTCAATATGTTGAATTTTGGTCAGGGGAACTTTACCCATGGATCCGAGTACACCGTTTTTGAATGGAAGGACATAAAATTTTCCAATTTGATCTGTTATGAATCCAGTATCCCTGGGGTTGTTCGTGAATTTATTCAGCAGGGTGCTGATATGTTAACCATCCAAACAAATGACGGTTGGTTAGGGAAATCAGCAGGGCCCTATCAGCATTATAATGTGGCACGGATCCGCGCTATAGAAAACCGCGTTTCTGTTGTACGCTCTGCCAATACAGGAATTTCAGGGCTCATCCTTGCGAATGGAGTATCCATCAAAGAGCAGGGCTTGGGTGAAATGGCAGTTTTTAAAGTGACTGTTCCCTTAGGTGCATCTGGAAGTTTTTATAGTCGAAATGGTGATGTTTTTGCTATGATCTGTTTTGTAATTTTTCTCCTTCTAGGACCCATCCCATGTATAAGAAGACGATCTTAATACTTTTACTCTTTACTGGTTTACTTTACGGTGAATCGGCAAGCCTCCACCCCATGGTGAAGTCTGCCATCCTACCGGGATGGGGAGAGGCGGCTGTACAACAATCTAAAAGAGCCCGAATATTTCGACTCACTGAAGTTTCTCTAGTTACAGCATGCATCAGTGCGTATACATTTTCCGGACATCAGGCAAAACAGTATAAGTCTTTTGCAGTTGAGCATGCCGGTGTGGATTCTCGTGGAAAAAGCCATGAATATTGGGTAGATCTCGGGAATTATACCGATATGGCAAATTATAATGATGAACATCTTCGGTTTCGCGATATGGAAAGTCTTTATGCAGAAAATGAAGGCTGGGATTGGAATTGGGATTCCAAAAAAAGTAAAAAATCATTTGAAATCATGCGAATACGGAGCGATGTATTGGCTATGACGGGAAAATTTATCATTGGAGGCATTGTGGTGAATCATATTTTGTCAGCGATTGACGCACTCTACTTGACAAAATTAGAAAAGATCGAATCCATCTCTCTGATACCAACCATTTCACCTAACGGAATGGGATCCCTTTCTCTTAAGGTCGAATTCCACTTGTAAAAATGAATCCCATCACCCGACTTTGCCTATATATGGCATTTTCGGTTTCTGTTCTTTTATCTATGGAAATCGGAATTCTAACTCTTCATATTTTGATAGCAATTTCACTTCTTATTTTTGAAAGGGATCAATGGTCTGAATGGAAAAATCGCACCCGTCCATTCTGGAAATATTTCCCCTTAACCGGGCTCATTTTTTTTGTCATTTCGTTCCTGGTCTCAGATCGTTCCATTTCCACCATTATTATGGATGTAACTCTCGCAACGCTTAGGTTGATTGTTATGGTAAGTGTTATGACAATTTATACTCTTAAATCCAGCTCACAGGATGTTATAACTGCATTCCGGAGTATATGGTTCAAGATGAATCTGAATTATCGATGGGTGGAAGATTTATTACTCTTTTTTGACATGACGGTCCGTTTTTTTCCCACATTTAAAGAAGAGTGGCGACAGTTGGAAAGATCCCAAAAAGCATTATCAATTTCAATATCCGAATCCTTTCTAAAAAAAGTGATTCAAGTTGCTCAATTTGTTCCGGATTTTATCATTCTAAATCTTAATAAATCAGAATCAATCACTCGAGTTATGGAAATGCGTGGTTATGGAAAATCTATTCCTCGAAGTGTATATCCTTTTATCAAGTTCACTTTTTTAGATCTGACTTTAATTTTACTTATCCCAATTATATTGATAGGAGTTCATTCGATTGGATAGATATAAATTAACGATCCAATACGATGGGTCTGCATTTTTTGGATGGCAGCTTCAGGTTAAAGAAAGAACTGTCCAGGGAGTGTTAGAATTGGCGGTTCAAAAGATATCCAGATCTAAAGACAGAATCCCGGTTCATGGCGCGGGTCGCACAGATACTGGGGTGCATGCATTGGGCCAGGTAGCTCATGTGGATATTGAGACAAAATTGAATGAAGATGACCTGAAAAGTGCGTTGAATGGAAATTTGCCCCCTGAATGCAGAGTTATGGATATAGAAAAGGTAAATAAAGATTTTCAGGCAAGATTCGATGCAACCAAACGCTATTACCAATATCAATGTTTTACCGGTGATTCGATCTTGTATAAAAACCAATCGTGGCATTTGCAAAAATTGGATCTACGGAGGCTCAATCAATTAGCAATTCATCTGGTTGGTGACCACGATTTCCTTTCTCTAAGCAAATTTCGAGAAGATATGGATCATACCCGCTGCATCATTTATAAATCAGAATGGAAGTCAGATGGAAAAATGGTAATTTTTCATATTACTGGAAACCGATTCTTGCACCACATGGTTAGATATCTCGTTGGAACAATGATTGCAGTTGTAGAAAAACGGTTTTCGGAAGAAGACTTTTTATCCTTAATAATGAATCCACAAAAAGATGCACGAATTTTTAAAGCACCTGCAGAAGGGTTAATCCTGATCCAAGTTGATTATGAATAAACCATTCACCCTGTTCGTACTATTTTTCTTCTTGAACTTTCTCACGGGTAATGAGATTTCAGGATCTAGAGAGACGGCTATTACTCGTGCCATTGAAAAAGTTGGCCCAGCTGTAGCCAGTATTAACGTGGAGCAGCACATTTCATCTGTCTCTTTTGACCCATTCTTCGGGTTCATGTATCCCCGGGAAATTTATCCCATGAAAAGTTCAGGAAGCGGAGTGGTGATTAGCCCAGATGGATTTGTAATGACAAATCATCATGTGATTGAAAATGCGGATAAAATTTCTGTTACTTTATCCGGAGGATCAGAATACGAAGCAGAGATTGTTGGCGCGGATATAACATCTGACCTTGCTCTTTTAAAATTGGATGGGTCTGATTTTCCCTATGCTCAATTGGGAAGTTCAGAAGATCTCCTCATTGGCGAATGGGTTATAGCTTTGGGAAATCCATTTCAGCTTTTTTCTATCAGCAATAAACCATCTGCAAGTGTAGGCATTATTTCTGCAACCAACATGGATTTTGGACGGTTAAAAAGTGGAAAGGTATTCCAAGATATGATCCAAACGGATGCTGCCATTAATCATGGAAACTCAGGTGGTCCGTTGGTCAATGCTTTGGGGGAAGTCATTGGGATCAATACATTTATTTATACAGGATCAGATTATGCCCAAGGGTCTGTAGGAATTGGATTTGCCATACCCATAAATTCTGCAAAACGGGTCGCAAAAGAATTAAGAACCACTGGACATGTGGATCGAGGTTATTCCACCGGATTGGTTGTTCAATCCGTGACTCAAAGTATTTCACGTTATTTGAATATTCCATTTTCAAAAGGTGTTATCATTGTTGAAGTAACTGATGGGAGTGCCGCGGAAGGTTCAGGGTTGGAACCGGGGGATGTTATTCTTACAGTCAATGGAGAGCCGGTCAATAAACCCCGTGATATTGGATTGGTTATTAAAGATAATGACCTTCGTTCCGGTGATAAAGTCACATTGAAGATATTCCGTGATGGAAACTATAAAAAAGTAAAAATGAGATTGGGAAAATATAAAGGAAATTCCTATAAATGAGACTTGCTCCCGAGGGTAGAATTATCGTACTCCCACTATTTGTATTTACAGCTGTTTCTATATGGCAATCTGATACATTAGGTATTTCTATGACCATTCCATGGATCCTTTTTGGATTATTGGTTTTTTGTTTCAATTTTTTCAGGGATCCTGTCCGAAATATGCCGGAAGAAGAAAACATGATTTTAGCTCCGGCAGATGGTAAAATTGTAAAGATAACAGATGTGAATGATCCTGATGTAGGAGTTGCTCAGTTAGTATCTATATTTCTGAATGTATTCAATGTCCATGCCAATCGAATGCCCATTGATGGAACTTTCACTGATATTAAATACAAAAAAGGAAAATTTTTGGCAGCTTTTGATCACAAAGCATCAGACGAGAATGAACAAACAGAAATAACGATTACCTCGAAGGTGGGGTCCATTAAAGTAAAACAAATTGCGGGCCTGATTGCCAGGCGAATAATATGTTATGCGAATAAGGGCGAAAACATGGAAATAGGAGGTAGATTGGGATTTATTCGCTTTGGAAGCAGAACTGATTTGATTCTCCCAAAACATGTAAATTTATCCGTAAAATTAGGGCAGAAAGTAACTGGGAGTAAAACAATAATAGGTACTTTTGAATGAAAATTAATCTAAAAAAGAAAAGACGACCGCCCCGGCATTTTATCCCGAATATTTTAACATTGTTTAATATGTTTCTCGGGTTTCTTGCCATTGGACTTATCTTGAATAACCATCCAATAAAAGCGGGCGTTTTTATCATCATAGCTGGGCTCTTTGACGTTTTCGATGGGAAAATCGCCAGAATATTAGGTATTTCATCCCGATTTGGAATGGAGTTTGATTCTATGGCAGATACTGTCTCATTTTGTGTGGTGCCATCCATTTTGGTATATTCGCTTTACGTGGATGGACTACCACCGCTTTTAGGTGGATTTATTAGTTTTATACCTCTGATGTTTGGTACGATTCGATTGGCTAAATTCAATCTGGACGAGGAGCCGGGAAAACCAAAATCATATACAGTCGGGTTAACGACTCCTATTGCAACCATCACTTTATTTTCATACTTATTTTTTAATCATCAAATCGATGGTGATTTTGGCGATCCGAGAACGGCATTGATGCTGGTTGCTGGCCTTAGCTTTCTCATGATCAGTCCGATTCACTTTGCAAAATTTCCATTATTTTCATTTAAATCCGGGCGGACGAATACCATTCTTTTGTTAGCGTTCATTTTTTCAATGATTATTCTAGCGATCTGGCAAGGATTCATTCTAATGCCACTGATTGCAGTTTATATTGGATGGAATATTATCAATTGGCTCATTAACCCAAGACGGAATGATGCACCATCAGAGGCGGATATATAAACCATGACTAAAAGAAATGTTTCTTTAATAGTCGTCGGTTTATTTATAGGCGCAGCTATTGGTGGTGTGTTAGGGAATATACTGGGATGGGGATTACCTGATGGTGTGGTAAAAGACTTTTTTCTTACTAGCCTTTCTCTGGATCTAGGTGGCTTCTCGGGGAATGAAATGGGTGTCATTGTTTTGGATCTGAAGATTATCACTTTGAAATTCGGACTGGCCATGAATTTCAATTTCACTAGTATTATTGGGCTAACATCCGCCTATTACATCTTAAGATATTTTCGTTAAAAATTGGGAGGTTTCATGTCAAATGTTGATGTAAACTACGCCATGTTCAATCTTGGAACTGGCGAACTCGTTCTCATCTTTTTGGTGATATTATTACTTTTTGGCGCCAAGCGATTGCCAGAACTGGCACGGGGTCTTGGTAAAGGAATCAATGAATTCAAGGATGCTGTTGAAACAAGCAAAAAAGAAATTATGGATGCTAAGGAAAGTGCAGAGGCACCCTTAGAGAATAAGGACGAGGGCGAAGGTTAACGTATCCGGGATGTGGTGTATTTACCACATCGCCAATTTTTCCGAAACATTTTTCTGGTTCAATCGTATCGAAATCAGATAAGAATCGGTCAAAAATAACTTATTTAATTAGATGGACTTTCAGCATCCCTGGTATCTCATTTTACTTCTAATCCTTCCCTTAGCGATGGGTTGGTATCGTGCGTCCGGACGAAATAAAGAAGGCACATTGCGAATCTCATCTTCCACTTTTATTTCTGAAGAATTCAAGATAATTGGCAATAGAAAGCACATATTTCTACGAACAATGTATTTATTGGTCCTTTTTTTGGTTATCTTGGGACTTGCCCGCCCAAGGTTAATCGATAATCTGCAAGAGACATCTGTCAGTGTCATCGATATGCTTTTGGTGTTGGACATCAGTTCTAGTATGTTGGCAGACGATTTTCCACCAAATAGATTAGAAGCAGTCAAAAAAACGGCTAGTGATTTTATTGAAAGTCGGAAAGATGACAGGATCGGAATTCTTGTTTTTGCCGGTGAATCCTTTATCCAATGTCCACTCACCGTGGATAAAACAGTACTACAATCATTAATCAAAGAAATAACGGTTGCTTCCAAAGAACATGACGGTACTGCGATTGGCATGGCCATCGCAAATGGAACAAATCGACTCCGAAACAGTGATGTGGAGAGCCGAGTCATGATCTTGTTATCTGATGGGAGTAATAATGCTGGGGAGATTGATCCAAAAACTGCTGCAGAACTGGCTGCAGAATACGACATCAAAATTTATACCATTGGTGCTGGGACGAATCAATCCTATACAAGAATTCCCGGACGTGGGCTTATTCGAAATGAAATAGATGAAGAAACATTACAGCATATTGCCGATATGACAGGGGGAAAATTCTTTCGAGCCACGGATGTGGAAGCTTTAGCATCCATTTATGCAGAGATTGATCTTTTGGAGCGTTCTGAGATCGAAGTAAAAGAATTCACACAATACAAAGAATTGTATGGCTGGTTTTTGATTCCTGCATTTCTCATGGGGTTGGGAATGGAAACTACACGACGATCCATTTTTAGGAGCAGGACCTGATGGCATTCCGCTTTAGTTGGGTATTAGCCTTTTTGGTAATTCAGGTTTTTTTCTGGATTATTTGGCAATTGAAGGATCGTAGGCGTGACTCGATATTTCCTAATGCATCTGAGAAGGTGAGAACCGTTTCCAGATTGAACCTTGATAAAGGCAGAATAATGTGGCGAAATCGTTTAATCCTGATTGGACTAGCTTTGTTGGCTCTGGCAGCGTCAGGTCCACAGATAGGGATGCGTGTCAGGCCGATTGAAAGAAAAGGTGTGGATCTGGTCATTGCTCTGGACACATCCACCAGTATGGATGCAGAAGATGTAACCCCATCTCGCCTTGCAAAGGCTAAATTTGAATTGGGAAGACTCATTCGAAAATTGAAAGGAGATCGTGTCGCCATCATTGTATTTGCAGGATCCAGTCATTTGTATTTACCACTCACTACAGATTATGAGGCTGCTCTACTTTTTCTGAACGAAATTGATACAGATATGATTCCAACCCAGGGAACAGCCTTGAGTTCCGCCATGAATACGGCCATGAATGCATTCACGGAAGAAACCGATAAATTTAAAGTAATGCTCATGGTGACAGATGGGGAAGATCATGAAGGACAAGCGGTGGAATTGGCAACGCAAGCGGCTAAATCCGGACTGATGATCAATACAGTTGGTGTTGGGTCTGAAATGGGAAGTCTGATTCCTTTGAAAGGAAAAGACAGAAATACAAACGAATATAAACGAGATCGAGATGGAAAACTCATTACATCCACTTTGAATGAACGAATCTTAATAGATATAGCTTCTGCGGGAAATGGGTCTTTTTTCTGGTTTGATAATAATCGAGACACCCACGAAGACATAGCCTTGGCGATTGAAAACATGGAAAAGAAAACTATCTCTACCCACGAATTTTCTGAGTATGAAGATAGATACCAGTCTTTCGCATTGCTGGCTTTTGGCTTTTTAGTTTGGGGATTTGTTATGCCCACCCGACCGAGAGGAAAGTCATGATTAGGTTATTAGCATTCCTTTTTTATCTGGGTGTCTTATTTGGCCAGGACAAGGGGAAAAAAGCCTACGAAGAAGGTCATTATGATGAAGCTCGTGTTTATTATGAACATGTTTTGAAAAACCGAAAAAAGGATGACGGGGCTCAATTTGGATTAGGTGTAACTGCCTATCAGCAAAAGGATATGGAGACAGCAGCTCGTGCATTAAATAATGCTATGAATTCCGATGATAAATCTTTGGCATCCAAAGCCATGTATAACTTAGGGAATATGTTCCGAGATCAACAAAAAATGGAAGAAAGTCTTGCCTTATATCGAAAAGCAATTGAATTGGATCCAACAGATGAAGATGCAAAAGTGAATTATGAACTTCTGAAACAGGTTTTACAACAACAGGAACAGCAGCAGCAGCAAGACAAACAAAACCAGGAACAGGATCAGGAAAAACAGGATCAACAGAAGCAAGATCAGGATTCAGAAGGGCAGGACGAACAAAATAAAAACCAGGATAACCAGGAAAAAGGCGAGGATCAACAGAAACAACTGGAGGACCAACAAAAATCTCAATCAGAAAAGGAAAAAGAGAAAAAAGAGCAACAACAATCCCAAGCAAAAAAAGACGAGACGCAAGACCAAAAAACTGATAAACAGATGCAGGCTGAAGCTATACTGAATGCCTTGAAAGATCAGGAAAAGATCAACCAGAAACGACAAATCGCAAAATCCAAATCCCGAAAGTTGGAAAAGGATTGGTAATGAGAATACTTTTAATGATTCTGGCCTTGTCTTTCACATATGGTCAAACGATACAGATCTCTGTTGACCGAAACCAGTTGACAGAAGATGACTTGGTCACGTTATCCATAGAAGTGACAGGGAGCAAAGATTTTCCACAAGTAGATATGAATCAGGTAAGTAAAGATTTTGAAATCGCCAGTGGTCCCGGGCAACAGACCAATATTCAATGGATTAATGGTAAAATGACCAGCACCAAAACTCTCACATGGACCCTTTCACCAAAACGGGGTGGAATGCTGGTTATTCCTGCTCTTTCAGGAACAGTTGATGGAAGATCTTTTCGTGGAAAGCCTATTCAGATCCAGGTAAAGAAAACTACGGATTCTTCGGACAATTCTGTCTTCATTGTAGCAGAGATTGATAAAGAAAAAGCCTATCTTGGAGAGCAAATAACGTTAACCTATAAATTGTATAAAAATGCCAATATTTCCATTGAACCATTTGAAATGCCAGATTTTCCCGGATTTTGGGTAGAAGATTTATACACACCTAAACGAGTTCAATATCGGAATGTGACAATTCAGGGAGTGAAATACCAAGTGGCAAATCTTGGGCAAAAAGCATTGTTTCCAATCCCATCTGAAAAACATGTTATTCCACAATTAAAAGTAAAAGTTCTAATTGAATCAAAGAAAAAGAAACGTCGTCGTGACCCATTCTTCGATCCATTTTTTGATTCATTTTTTACAGAAACAAAAACGAAGGTATTGAGATCAAAAGAAAAGAAAATCTTTGTCCAGTCCTTTCCTGAACCACGACCTTTTGATTTCACAGGTGCTGTTGGTTCCTATAAAATATCCTCGCATACAGACCGGGATACTGCGAAAGTTAATGAAGGATTTACTTTTTCAATTTCGATGAAAGGGACTGGAAACTTAGGTCTATTTTCCATTCCGGAGATAAAATTTCCCGCAGAACTTGAGGCATTCCCACCCACAGATAAATTTGAGAAAGACACTTTTCGGGATGATCTTACAGGTACTCAATCATGGGAATATATTTTAATTCCAAGATCTGCCGGGAATCTAACCATCCCACGAGTCCAAATGTCCTATTTTGATCCGAAAGGTGGGAATTGGCAACGAACCCAAACTGATCCAATTGATATTCCAATTTTACCCAGCGATGCAGCACGACCCAATGGGTCCGGGCTTACCAAACGGGAAGTGGAATTAATCGGACAGGACATACGGTTTATTCATACAGGACCAGTGGACTTCAGTTCATCAACCAAAGGGAGGTCGAATACAGCAATTTTCATTTATCTATGTTCCATCCTGATATTTGTTTCTCCCACCTTTATTTCGAAATTCACAGGTTATCGTTTATCAACGGCAGAAGGTAGACAAATTCGCGGTGCACTTAGAACTGGGTTGAAAGAAATGAAAAAAGGGAATGGTGATCCATTTGAAATGGCCAGTAGAGCCTTTTACATTTACCTTGAGAATAAACTTATTTTGTCCACTCACAACCTGGATCCTGCCAGTGTTGAAAATTATCTCGGTGACCAAATTCCCAGCGAATCACTGAGAAATATTTTAGACTTATTAAAAGCCTGTGATGCTGGAAAATATGCTCCCGGCGGAATGGAGAGAGAAGCCACCATTTTAAAGGACATGGCAGTTGTGATGAAACAAATTGATCGGAACTTGGCATGAGACACATTTTATTTATCTTGATGTTTTTGTCCATTGGATTTGCGGATATCCCCAACGATTTATTAATACAGGGGAACGATGCCATGATTTACGAAAAATATGAGGATGCAATCCAAACCTATGAATCCATTTTGGAATTGGGGCATGAACATGCTGATTTATACTATAATTTGGGGAATGCATATTACCGACTCCATTACATTGGGCAAGCTATCTGGGCCTATTCGAATGGAATAAAAATTTTACCCAGGGATACGGATTCTCATCATAATCTTGCGGTAGCAAAAGCGCGGCGAATTGATCGCATTGACATGCCGGAACCGTTTTTCCTATTACAAATATATCGGGATATCAAATCAAATTTAACCTTACAGGAATGGATCGTGTTTGGAAGTTTAGTATTGCTATTTCAGGCATTGTGGGTATTTGGGCTCCAGTTTGGGTGGATACGAGGGAGTATGAGCCAATCTATTTTAACAGGACTCATTGTGGTGACGTTGGGTATCCACGTAGTTGCTGCGGATAAATATTTTCAGGATAATCGTACAAATACCGGTGTTGTGATTGCTAACGGTGTAGATGCATATTCGGGTCCGTTTTATGGTGAAAACACGTTACTATTCCGGATTAATGAAGGCAGCTTTGCAGATATCCATCAAACCCAGAAGGATTGGGTGGAAATTATTCTCATTGATGGGAAAAAAGGGTGGATTCCAACTGAATCAATTCGGGCATTAAAATGAGACCATTCCTTTTTTTATTACTCTTCACAGGATGTTTGTCAGCGCAGGATTCATTATTCTGGTTTGATATGAATTCTGTTCGAGACCCAGTACCTAAAACACCAAAAATTCTGGATAAGATATTTGGAACATCACAATTTGGTTTGTTGGATTCATTAAAAAATATTCGAATTACAACCCAAGAAGGATACCGATTGCAGATTTTCGAATCTTCTTCAGTGGAAGAGACAAACCGGACTCTACGAAAATTTGAGAGAAGTTTGAAAGATTCAATTTACATGGTTTTTGAAGCACCGCTTTATAAACTCAGGTTAGGTAACTTTGTAACAAAAAAAGAAGCGGAAAAACAAAAGGAAAATCTGAATAAAAAAGGATATAAGAATATTTGGATTGTCCGTAGCAGGATTGAGCAAAGCAGCAAAAATTTAGAATAAATTATAATTTAATTTTTAATAAAGATCACTGTTCTTACTGAATCAAGTTCTAACAAAGCAATTCACTAATTGATATTTTAATCCAGTTGCCCTTTTTGCATTTTGTGATTGTTTAAAAATTCGCCTTTTATCTCCTTTGGAGCCATTTGCCAAGTTCTGTAATTTTCAAGTCTAAAACTTAGGATAATCATGGCAGGACATAGTAAGTGGGCCAACATCAAACACCGAAAAGGTGCTCAAGACGCCAAGCGCGGAAAAATATTCACTAAGATCATTAAAGAAATCACTGTGGCAGCTCGATTGGGAGGCGGTGATGTTGATGCAAACCCACGGTTGCGAAAAGCAGTCTCAAACGGAAAATCCAATAATCTTCCTATAGATAATATAACACGTGCCATAAAAAAAGGGACAGGTGAACTGGAAGGTGTTTCATATGAAGAAGTGACTTACGAAGGGTATGGTCCCGGTGGTGTGGCCATCATGATGGATATTATTACGGATAACAAGAACCGAACTGTGGCAGAAATTCGACACTTACTTTCAAAATATGGAGGAAATTTGGGTGAGAATGGGAGTGTCGCATGGGTTTTTGATAAAAAAGGCCAAATTATTATCAATAGTAATTCCGGGGACGAGAATGTGATTTTAGAAGCAGCTCTCGAAGCAGGTGCTGATGATTTTGAAGCTGCTGCTGATTTTTTTACAATCACAACGGATCCAGTATCTCTTATGGATGTGAGAGATGCGTTAGAAAATTCTGGATACGAGATCAGATCAGCGGAGATAGAAATGGTGCCGAAAACACTGCAAAAATTAGAAGGGAAAGAAGCTCAGTCTGCTCTTAAACTCATGGATGCTTTAGAAGATAATGACGACATCAGTAAACTCTTTTCCAATTTTGATGTGGATGAAGAAACGCTTCTCCAGGATTGATTCATGCGTGTTTTAGGTGTGGATCCGGGGTTGGGCATTACAGGATTTAGTATTATGGATACAAAACGGAATCAAACACATCTTTCCGCCTATGGCACAATAAAGCCCAAGCCCAAAGATAGTTTACCAAAAAGATTAAATTATTTATTTGAAGAAATGAACAAAATACTGGATCAATTTTCTCCTGATGTGATGGCCATAGAAGATGCATTTTACAGCAAGAATGTTAAATCAGCTATGACCCTAGGACAGGCCCGCGGTTCTTTGATTTTAGCTGCTGCCCAGGCAGATATTTCCGTCCATGAATTTGCACCCAGAAAAGTAAAAATGTCAGTCTGTGGTAATGGTGCAGCATCCAAGGAACAAGTGTCCTATATGGTCACCCAAATTTTAAAATTAAAAGAACCTCCAAAACCGCTGGATGTGTCAGATGCCATGGCAGTGGGACTTTGTTATATCAACCAGGCTAAATTCGTATGATTGATCAATTAAAAGGAATTGTAGAACAAAAAACACTCACCTATGCAGTGCTATTTGTGAACGGTGTGGGCTATAAATTAACTATGTCCATCAACGGATTGGAATCACTTCCATCAAAAGGAAAAGAAGCCCATATATTGACGTATCTCCATGTTAGGGAAGATATATTAAATTTATTTGGTTTTGCAGATGAAAAAGAACGCAATGTATTTCAGTTATTGATTTCAATTAGTGGAATCGGGCCCAAACTGGCATTAACGATACTGTCCGGTATTGAACCATCCAGATTGAAAGACCGTGTTATTGCAGGTGATGTAGTTGCATTGACAGCTGTTCCTGGTGTTGGAGCCAAAACGGCCAAACGAATCATTGTAGAACTGAAAGAAAAATTCATGAAAACAAGTGATGATTCACTGGGTTTTGAAGAGGGAGGAGAATCTGTATCACAATTATTTAGAGATGTGGTGAATGCTCTCATTTCATTGGGATATAAGCCTAACCATGCGAAAAAAGCATGCACAGATTTGGAGAAAAATGGCGAATTATCCGGAGAACTGGAATCCGTCATTAAAAAGGCACTCAAACAACTTATGTCTTAAGTAATTGCCACAAAAGTAACAGACACGAAGAATACTTATAAATAAATTTTGGATTGAAAGATAATCATGCAGGAGAAAAATACACCATTATTAGATCGACACATTGAACTGGGTGGGAATATGGTCAGTTTTGGTGGCTATTTGCTTCCAACACATTATTCAGGCATTAACCTGGAACATTTGGCTGTTCGATCAAAAGCGGGATTATTTGATGTGAGTCATATGGGAGAATTCATTGTTGCCGGTTCTGATGCTGAATCATTCCTGCAAAAAGTAACTGTGAATGATGTGGCTTCTCTTTCAGTTGGACAAGCGCAATATTCTGCTATGTGTTATGCAAATGGTGGAATTATTGATGACATTCTAGTTTATAAAAAGAAAAATGAATTTATGCTGGTAGTTAATGCTGCTAATAATGAAAAAGATCTAGATTGGCTGAACTCGCATGCTAAGGGAGATATAAGAATTGAAAATATGAGTGATGACATTGGTCTCGTTGCAATACAAGGTCCTAGATCTCGGAACATTCTTCAAACATTGACAGATTCCAACTTAACCAATATCCAATTTTATCATTTTGTAGAAGGTCGTTTGAATGGAAAGAAAGCCATTATTTCTCGGACTGGATATACTGGTGAACTTGGATTTGAAATATATGCAAATTCGGATGATATTGGTGAAATTTGGGATGCTATCATGAAAGCAGGGCAAGATAAAGGATTGGAACCTGCTGGATTGGGTTGTCGGGACACACTTAGAATGGAAATGAAGCTTGCATTGTATGGAAATGATATTGATGATACAACGAATCCCATTGAAGCAGGATTGGGGTGGATCACCAGATTAGGAAAAACTGACTTCATGGGTAAAAAGGCCTTACTGGAAGCAAAACCCAATGTAACACGTCGATTGGTTTGTCTCGAAATGACAGAACGAGCAATCCCTCGTCAAGGTTGCCCAATCTTGATGAATGATGAAAGTGTGGGAATTATAACCAGTGGGACCATGAGTCCATCACTTGAAACTGGGATTGGTATCGGGTATGTAAATAGGCCATTCGATAAATCCGGAACAGAATTGCTTGTTGATATTCGGGGTAGAATGAAATCAGCAGTTGTGGTTAAACCGCCATTTTATAAGAATGGATCTTTGATGGATTAAAGTACCGCGACTATCTTTGGTCGTGGATTCATAAATTTAGGTCACACAATCGTAATGGTAAAACAGTTAATCCTCACTATCATTGGTCCCACAGCCAGTGGAAAAACATCCTTAACCATTGAGTTAGCAAAGCGTACCGATGGTGAGATCATAGGCTTAGATTCCCGGCAGATTTACGAGGGAATGCCCATAGGCACAGCCCAGCCCACAGATGATGAGATGGAGGGAATTCCCCATCATTTATTTGGATTCAGGAATCCAGCTAAACCGATCTCATCTGGTGAATATGCCAAAATGGTGAAAGAGAAGGTTGTTGAGATTCGTGGTTTTGGTAAAACCCCAATTATTTGTGGTGGCGCCGGGCTTTATTACCGCGCATTGAAAACAGGAATCTTTGAAGGTAGTGTTTCGGATTTACCAACCCGTGATCGTTTAGACCAGGCTTACGAAGATGACCCTGTAGCGCTCTTGGATTTGCTGAGATCCATTGACCCTGAATATGCAGAGATTGTTCATATAAACAACAAGAAACGACTCATGCGTGCTTTAGAGATATATGAAACAACAGGGAAGACGCCGACGGAGCATTTTAAAGATCAAAAGAAGCACCCGGTTGAAACAATGAATCTTTTTACCGTTTTATTAAATTGGGATAGAAAAATAATTATCCAACGGATTGAACAGAGGACTGATAAAATGTTGGAAAATGGATGGGTAGAAGAGGTACAAGAATTATTAATAAAACAATCTGAGTCCAAAAAGGTTTATCCTGCGTTGAATTCTATTGGGTATCGGCAAATCCAGTCTTATTTAAACAATGAAATGACTTATGATGAAATGAGAGATGATATTGTCATCCGTACTCGCCAATTCGCCCGACGACAGGTCCAATGGTTTAAAAAAGAAAAAATTGATTTAATTGTTGAAATGGCTCATCTGAATCAGGAGACAACTCCCGATGTTATTTTTGATCTAATCTCTGGAAATTAATACAGGCTTGATAGGTTTAGATGAATTTGCTCTGACTAAGTTTTATATCCTTCTTTTTACATTACACCAAACGTAACACCGCTGGAAAAAATAAATTTATTCCAATCTTTGTTTGTAAAAGCTTCACTGGTGATACTGGCGCCCAGATTAATAACCATCCCTTGATGAACCTTAACAAGTTTAATCCCATGCCCGGCAACAGTGGTATCTCCAAAAGTCAAAATACCAGTCCGGTATCCCAAAGTCATTGATTCTGACAATGTTTTTTCAAAACGACCATTAACCAAAAGCCCGTTGTCAATCCTGTGTTCGCCATAATGGGTTCCAGGTAGGTAGTCCAATAATTCCAATTCCCAGACTCCGCCAACAATGAATTGATTCACTGTATTCAGATTATCGCTAAAAAAATATTTCCCTGAAATAGTGACATGATATTTTTGAAACTTTTTTCCTGTCCCTCCAGATAAATGTCCTTTCATCCATGAATTTTCGCCAGGAAAAAATTGTAGGTAGGCTTGTAATTTTTTCCCATCCCAATGATTATTAAAAAAATCTTCATATCCCACATTCCTGTACGTTCCGGAAACTGAATATCCAAAATGAGGTCTGTCCCAGAAGGTTAATATATTTTCATGTAATCCACTTACATTTTCTTTCAATGCGATCAAGTTGAATAGACTAGTAAAACTTCGTCCGTGTTTCTTTTTGAGATAAAGTTGAGTCAAATATGTGGCATTTTCATAATTCAAAGATGTATCTCGCTCACCGGCTTTGTATTGATAAATGGATGCATTGGAATTCACCGGAGAAAGATCGTGGGACAGGCCAATAGCCAATTCCTTGTTGACACCAAATTCGCTTTTTAAGAGGATTGACCAACCTACCATGCCAACTTGAAATAATCGATGGTTTTCAGCAGGAATGATTGAAATAACGGCTGGTGCTACTAGTTTCGGTGATTCGTAACCGAGATTCACCAAATAAACCGGTGTACCACCAAAAAGGGGCGCCATCAAAATGAATGATCTGAGAACGAATCGTTTAAAGGCCATATCGGGCCAATTCCCCTGCAACACGATCTCCCTGATACCGTGCCATTGTCATGATTGAAACCATTGGATTAGCACCGCAGGAAGTTGGGAAAGAGGATGAGTCGCACACGACGAGGTTCTTTACATATTTAGATTCACAGCGGGAATTCAGGATGCCTAATTCGTGATCTTCGCCCATGCTCACTGTGGCCTGGCAGTGTGCAGATGTTATTTGGGTCTGGTGTGGAAGGAAAGTTAATTCATTACAGTATTCAGCTTGAGATTTTTTATTAAAGGTGGGCCTGCTTAGAGGACCGATAGGCTCTTCAGATGGAAGCATGACTTTTTTGGCGCCGCTCCCAAACATGATTTCCACGCCTTTTTTTGCGGCAATTCGCATGCGTTTTTTGTCTCCTTCGGTAAGGCGATAAATAATTTCAGGTTTTTGTGAAAAAGAATTCCATACTACACGGTTCTTTTTAACCGGTGTGTCTATCAACATGACGCCAAAACCGTTGATTTGGGGATAGTTCAGAACCATGTCAAAGTGGGGAGCACCAAACCCTGGAACCATCCCGGCTGCGTAAATGGGATGGCCGAAGAGGCACTCGTAATAAAATCCGTGGGATTCATAAAAATGGTCCGAATACATACTGCCGGTGATGCCTCGATAATTCACCAGTTTTGTATCCTGAACTCCAATGATGGGCAGGCTTGGATGAATGATGAGTCCACGTCCCAGTGTATCATTCGGATTTGGATGTTTTGACCGGAATAGAAGTGCAGGCGATTCCACAGCGCCAGCGGCCACAATAATCAATCCTGCAGAAATGGAAACAGAACCGGCGGGGTATTTATTGGGGAGAGATTTCTCGTCCGCATCTAAAATTTCCCCCTGAATACTGGTTGCTTTTATATTTTCGTTTTGTCCAGAAAATTGGATTTTTTCAACTTCAAAATTATAAACTGTTCTGGGTGAATTATCTTCTTCCATACTTTTAACTTTTATATATGTACCATCAATATGTAATATTTCATCACCTATTTTTAAATTCTCATCTAACTTCTCCCAAGGATGAGATCCTAATTGTTTTAAACCTAATTGAATTCTACTTTTACCTTCATCAAAATCTAGTATTACAACATTTATCGTTTCATCTAAAGATACAATCTCATCTGGATGAGAAATTCTACCCCATGATAAATCTGTTATATGAATCAATCCATCAATACCACCAAGGTCAACAAATACTCCATATGAAGTAATATTTTT
>ERZ651768.1305-NODE-1305-length-18284-cov-5.101719_pt1 | contig 18284 bp, 20 predicted proteins | sample MGYA00514754_ERZ651768 | MGnify/ENA metagenome assembly ERZ651768
TGCGGTTGTCCCTTTTTTATTGGAGCGAAAGGAGGAGAGAGTTATGGCCAAACGCTACTTTGAGTACAAGGACGCCAAGTCCAGCAAGTTCTGGGAGGTTTCTGTCTCAGGGAAGAAGGTCAAAATAACCTTTTCCTCAAATTGTTTTAGCCGGTAACTACGCAGACCTTTATTGCGTTTGAGTTCACAACTGATTGATAATGCTTGCAGATAAAGACCACTTTTGCTACAATTTCTCGCAAATTTACTGTTTTAAAAGTACAAAAACTTGGTGTGGTTGCTCGTGATCAAGTTGTGCGTAACCGCTTCACTGGGTTTATTAATATTGAGTTTAAGAGGACTTGAATTCAAGTTGTAATTGCAACTCTTCCGGTCGGTAGAGAGGCAAAAAATACGCAAGCTTCGTCTGCCGAAACCGAGGATGAAAGAAGGGTGTTTTATGTTGGGATCATCCGCGTTAGTCATTACCTCGGGATAACAACCCGTACCTCTCGGCCATCCCCATTGCTGCGTGAAGCATTCCTTTTCCGAAAAGTACACTTTTTATCTTAGCTACAAAATAAACATAACGAAGAGTCCGGCGGAAGATTACATATTTTACATGGATGCGTTGACCGGGAATGTATTGAGGGTATTCAATCAAGTCAATATGGCCCGTTAGGAATTTTAATATAGGCTTGTCGCTTTTATGAAAATAAAAACATCCATTTTTGGCGGCCTGCTGTTTCTTTTGAGTTTTCAGGTTTTGTATGCTCAATCAGATTTTATTACTGACGACGTAGATACAAAACGAAAAACCAAAAGGACGCTTAGCGACGATGGTTTTATCGTAGACGAACTGAATTCTTCCGGTTCAAAAAGAGGGAAATCGAGGACGAGGGAAAGCCAGGAAGCTGGAGACAGTTTCTTTCTGGGAAGCGAGACAGGAAGCGCGTTGACCCCTGATGATGGCTTTATCACAAGCATCGAGGAAAAGTGGGGGCGGTACGAAAGATCCTCGAAAAAGGTTTGGGTGCAGTATGACAAGGACAATCAAAGCGCTCAGAGTCGCCTCGATTTCGAGAGAGGAGTTCTGACGATTGAAACAGTTGTAGAAGCAGACTCAAGGGAGGAAGCAAGAAGCTTGGCCCAAAAGCTGATCGCCCGCAGGCTGGAACGGCTTGTAGAAGATGACAGAAAGACAATACTACCCGTTATCACTAACAACTTAGTCAACCATGCTGGAGAGATTCTTTCGGGAACAAAATTACAAGGTTTCGTGAACGATTCTGATTTCATCATTGAAATCATCGAAGAACCGCGAAGAAGGAAAAGAACCAGGCTCCCGAAAACGAAAAGAAGGTCTGGATTAAAGAAAAAATACAAAACAAAGTCAAAGATTAGATTGAAGCCACAACATTTAAGTGAGCGGGCCAAAATGGTTTTTCCAATTATTCAGAAACAATGCAAGGGATACCGGCTAGACGAGTCTCTGGTGCTTTCGGTTATCCATGTGGAGTCGTATTTCAACCAAAGGGCAATTTCTCGCACGGGAGCGGTAGGGCTTATGCAACTCATGCCCCAGTATGGAGCGGTAGAAGCCTATGAAGAGCTTTATGGGAAGAAATGGAAACCCAGCAGGAAATACCTTTTTAATCCGGCCAACAACATCAAACTAGGATGCGTTTATCTGAGCAAGCTTCATTCCGAGTATTTCAAAGATATTCAAGGCGATTTTAAAAAACGCTATTCCTCTGTCGCCGGATACAACTGGGGGCCGGGAAACGTTAGGAGAAAAATTCTTAATAATAGGAAAGTTTTCAAAATGGGAGACGATGAGTTTTTTAAATATCTGCGCAAGAGAGCGCCGCAGGAAACAAAAAACTATATCGTCCGTATCCGCGAGAAGGAGCGGAATTACCGCAAAGCTTTGACCGGCAACCGGGGGCTACTTTAAACCCGCAACGGAAATCCATTTTTATATTTGCAGGAGAACTTAATGAACACAGAAAAAACTTTTTGGCAGGTTTTAGCCTGGGTCTTTGTCATCCTTTTGTTTGTTCCAGAAGGCGCTATGGCTCTTATTGCGTCAGGGCAAGGGAAGACAAGTAAAGAGGCCATTGCACAGGCGAAAAGAAGCGCCGTGGAAAGCGCTCTTTCTGAATTTATCTCACCCGCTGAGTTCAAAAGGAAATATGACGACCTTGATAAAGAGGTGTTTCAGAACATAGATGCCTATATCGAAAGCTACGATATTTTGCGTGAAGAGGAAAAGAAAATAGGCTCACTTGTTACCTTGGATGCTCAAGTAAACACGCAAAAGTTAAAACGATATTTTCAGAAAAATGAAGGGTGGATTGTCGATGAAGAAGTCGGGCGTCTGGGCCTATTCTTGAATAAGACCTCCTCGTCGCACTTGTCCGGAAGGAGCAAGGAAGCTCGCTACGCCTATTTCGAACTCAAAAATATTCTGGAAGACGAATTCGGATTCGACGTGGTCCGCAACTCCATGTTTGGGGATGAAGAGAAGTCCTCTCGTCGATCACGAAGAGGCCGGGGAAGAGTAAAAAAAATGGTTTTGGCTGACGCCCTTGATATAGCGGCGGATTTGGGGGCGGAGCATGCGGCGCTCTTCGATATAAAAATCAAACAAGACAGAAGGAGCAAAGATCGGATAGTTACTTGCCTTCTCACCCTTTCCATTTACGACACGGAAGAAGGCCAGAAAATAGAATCCTATGAGATAGAAAGCGATGCCGAATATTCGCGGCGTGGAGGTTCTGTAAGCCGCGACGACGCCAGGTTGGGCGCTATACATTCCGCTGTGGATCAGGCCGCCGAAAAGACTAATGAGGCTCTCAGTCAGTATTTGAATCTAGGAGCTATAAAAGTAAAAAAACATAAGGTTCTTTTCAAAAAATTCACCCAGGACGAAATCCAGGATATCTTGAAGAAAATTGAGTCCATAGACGGTTTTAAGAAGTCAAGGCAACTCAGACAAACGGCTCGTACATACCAAACGGAAATATCTGCCGCCTCAAGCCGCAAAGATTTTATAAGGTCAATGAAGGAAATCCTGGACGACTCAGATTACAAATACAGCCTTAACTTCGACCGGAAAAAGATATTCATAACCAAATTCAGGGTTGGCAAAAAAGGAAAAGATGAAGCTGGGCTTGTAGAAATGTGAATTATTAATTGACGAGAACTATGAATAGGATGGTTTAGATGAACAAAATAGCTTTCACATTATTATTCGGTTTTATTTTCAGTTTTTCACTTTTGGCAGTTCCTTGCTTATCGTCAGCCCTTGACAAGCCTGTTGTAATGCTTTTCAACGTTGAGAATTCCAGAGGAGTTCTCAGTTCCAAAAGCCGACTTGTTAAAATTGCCCAAAGCAAAATCAGTGAGATTTTAATACAAGATTTCAACCTGACTATTAGAGATAATCCGGTTGCCGCTGTAGAGGCGAGCGATAAAGTGGGATTGGCGAAAATAGCAAGGGCACAAATTGCGACATAGCCGTTCTTTTTGAAGTGACTCCTATAGTGGTCAACACATCGGGGGGTCGAACGGTGAAAACCCAAATATTTATCGAGGCTTTTTTTGTAGATGAATCAACTCGTCAAATTGGGGCTTTCGAGGTCGCGAGTCCTGCTCCCGTCGAGATTCGAGAGCCTTTTAGAAAACCTCAAATGGCTGAAGCTGTGGGGAAAAGTATTAGGGAAACAGTTATGCACGCGGCAAAAAAACTTGGAGAAAAAATTATAGATAAAATGGCCGAGTGAAAATGAAAAGATGAAGCTAGATTAGTAGAACTGTAGATGAAAAATTTAATCAAACGTAATCATTAAATATAAAGGAGAATTTCATGCGAAAACTAACAATTTTGTTTTTTCTAATGCTGTCGCTTTCTTTGTCGTCTCTTGCTGTCCCTCAAGCTTCTTATGCTCTGGACGAGGCTAAGGCTATGATTTTCATTCAAAAAGAACATCCTGAGTCTCTAAGCCGAAGCAGCCGAGTTTTCAAGCAGGTCTTAGCGGAGATCACCGAAGTTTTGCAGCAAGACTACGATATGGACATTGTTGATGAGGTTGCCGCTACTTCGGATACTTATGAACAGCGAGGTGGACTTAGAAATAAAGCTGAGTTGATCGCAGTTGCCACGGAGGCGGATTGCGATATCGCCATAATATTGCAAGTAACGCCGTGGATGGAAAGCAAACATGGCTTTAAAAAGGTGAGATCACAGATTTTTTTGGATGCTTTTTACGTGGATGGTTCCGGACGAAAAATTGGACTGGTTGACGTTAGCACCGAGGTCCCTGTGACCATCAGACCCCCTCACAAGAAACCTCAAATTGCACAAGCCGCCGCAGAGGCATCCAAGGATGTTGCCGCGCAAGCTGCAAATGAACTTGGAGAGCAATATTTGGCGAAGCTTGAAAGGCGTGATGAAAAAGGCGGTGTCTACACTATTGTTTTTAAAAAATTTAATGCAAACGAACTGGAGGACGTCCTTGACGCTTTTTCGCAAATTGAGGGTTATGTTTCCCATAAGCAACTACGAAAAACAGCGAGAGGGGCTAAAGTGGAATACAAGTCTACCTCCGATTCTTCGGTATTGAGTTCGGAGTTTGAATTAATTTTGAGGGACATGGAATTCCGTGTTACCACAAGCTCTAGGGGTTCCAACATAACTCTATCCAAAATGCGAATTCGTAAAAACCGCCGATAAAAATAATCATGAGCTTAAATAATTGAGGAATTTATCCAGTGAATAAATTAACTTTATACTTAAGTTTTGTTATGGCTTTGTTCATGTTTTCCGCTTGCGCCAGTCAGCCGAAGTCTACCGTGAAAGCAGACTCAGCCGTGATTTACGCCGATGAGGACTCAGGATACAAAGCTACCGCTGTTATGGAGTTTTTCAAGAAAACTAATAAATCCATTACCCACAACTCCGAATTGGCAGTGGTGGTAGGCGGAAAAATATCCAATGCTCTAAAAGATATCAACGTCAATATAGATTACCCCTCGGTGGTGACCAGCGAATTCACGTCGCGGGGAGATATCGATATGATCAAGGAGGGGGCGCTGGTGGCCAAGCGGGAAAAGAAAAACTTGGTCTTTTTCATGGACGTACAAATCCATAAACGCATGGAAACCTTGGATGGTGACCGTATTATCAATGCCAGCATCAATTCCTGGCTGGTGGACGCCAGTAAGAAAAAACTGGTCTTCAGGATTCTAAAAAAAGGCTCGAAGGTAGTGGGTTCTGATGCTTCTTTAGCAGAGGTAGACGATGCTGTCAGGGGAGCCCTGATTTATGCCGCGAACGCTCTCGGAGAAGAAACCAGCAGGCTCCTGAAGGATTACTTATCAGCCGCATAATAGAAAATCACAGGACCTTTGAATATGTCGCCAGGTATTAATAAAAATACGATGCTTCAATGGAAAATTATTTGGAGCATCTTGTTTTTACTCATTTTTAACACCAATGTTTGGGCTATTGGCGAAATTACGTTCGAAATGGGAGTTGCCGAGCTATCAAAACAATTAGTAGAAGGACTTGGAGAAGAAAAGATCCATCTTTATATCGAACCCTTTACTGAAGAACTGACGGGCCAACCTTTTCCTTTATCTATTTTGTTGCAAAACGCCGTTAGCGAAAGTCTCAAAGGAAGTAAACAAATAGTTGAAGGATATGACGACAGTGGGCAGGAGGTTCTTTTTCTAAGGGGGCGGTTCAAGGTTCACGGGGAAAAGATTCTTATCTCGGCTGAAATATTTGATCAAAACGGGACCAAGATTTCAAAAGCTAAAGCCATCATTGAGAAAAATTTTGTTGATGAAGACTATTTCGTTGCCAAGCTTGAAGATTATTTTAAATGGCTCGCCTCTAAAATTAATGGCGACATAATGAGCTTGGGAACCGGGTATATGGATTCGACATTTGTTCTTACTTTGTTCCCCTTTAATGAAAAGACGGAACTTCCCATATCACGCCATATCCCCAGCGGGTTGAGCGATTATTTAAACGTCAGTATTGTTCGAAAAGACTCTGCTTTCGGGTTTCTTTCTGGTGAAATCATCGATTATGGGAGTCGTCTTCAGGTTGTAGCACGGTTAAACGAGAATGAATCAAAAAAACTTATCGTTTCCGCAAAGGTCGAGATCCCAAAAGATTTGATTCCGGAGTCTTGGTTCCAAGGGAAAAAGAGTAAACCTTCTCCGGTTAAAAAAATATCCGTAACACATTCTTATAGAGCCGATGAGGATGAAATAGGCTTAATTGAAACCATGAAAGAGAATGCGTTACGAGCAGCAAGGCGAAAGCTCTTAAAAAAAATGATCAGCAAGCCTTACAGCATGACAAAAGATAAAGGGATTGAGCTTTTGGATCAGGCTGATGAAGACTGGATCAGCGAAGAGGATAAAGGGGTCAAGCTGAAACTAAGTATTGATATGAATGGCATTCAATGATGGCAGTCAGTGGTAATTCCCGTTTGCTAGTAGATAAAAACCAAATAATCCTATTTAAGGATTAACTAAAGGGGGGGGATAGCAGTGAATAATTTAGATCAGGTATTTAGTTGTTATGAGTCACGTTTGTCAAAGCCACAAAAGCGCCAGCCTTTGTTGATTTCTCTCATGCTTCTTGGTTTTCTTTCTATAGCCGGGCTTAGTCATGCAGGTGAAAAAATTGCTATCTTTGACTGTCAGGATAGTGTTGGAGGCGAATTTAGCTCTTACGCTCAGGGTGTAGCGGATATTTTCATTGATATTTTTGTGCGCTCCAGCCAACTAAGCCTCCTTGAGAGAAGTCAACTGAAATTGGCCATGAAAGAATTGGAAGCGCAAAAAAAGGGAAAGTTTGTTGTGAGTGATGATGACGCTTTGAATATAGGCGATACCTTGGGCGCTACTAAAATAGTTGTCTGTAAGCAAACAAAATCAAGGAACAAGCTATCTATTTTGGCGCGGATAATTGATGTGGGAACTAAAAATATTATTAAATCTAAAAAGTCTAAGGCTCCAGTAGAAAGCTATGATTTTTTGGCGGATAAAGTGGCAGGTCTTCTTTTGGAAGCCTATACGGGAGAAGACCTATTAGACGAGGAGGAAAAAGCCAACATCGCTAAGATGGATAATTTTGAAGACCTGAAATGGGCTCAAGAGAAATCAACAGCAGACTCTAAAATTGATGTAATTAAAGCTCAAAATGCAGTTGGGATGGCTAAGGTGGAACTTGAAAAACAGAAGTTACTGATTGAAGAACAAAACAAAAGACAGGAGGCTGAGAGGAAAGAGCGGGAGGAACAACAGGGTCTGGAGTTTTTTGGAACTATTTTCAAGGGAGTACTGGGTGCAGGTGAGCTAGATAAAAAGTAAAAGGAGCTTAGAAGGCAGCAAAAAAATAATTAGGATTGAGGCTGTTTGCAATATAGATAGGGTCATCAATTAACTTCTCTTGCTTTGGAAAGATATTCTCGTTTTTCTGCATAGTAGGGAAAGCGTCAAACGGAGAAATACTTGGTTAAAACAAGCTCTCAACACTTTTGAAATGCTAGGGTAGAGAGTATCACTACACGGAGATGGCGTGAGATTTCAATTTGCAAGATTGCCCGTTTTGTTATTTTCCATATTTTTGATTTTGTCTGTATTCCTGGGAAACGCGAATGCAGGTGAAACCGAATACGTCAGGGAATTGGCCCACGATATCGTTAAGAACCTTGAAAAACAGATCAAGGCAGATGAGCTGATGGTATCCCTGGATTTAATCAAAACTAAAAAGGACGGCAAAGTTATTCCTCTCAGCCGAATGCTGAGGCGGGAGCTTAAGAAATATTTAGAAGGAAGCGTCAAGGTGACTCTTCCTCCCTTCCCCGCGATCAAAACCCAATACCTGCTCACCGGGTTTATCAGGCTTAAAGGGGGCAAGGCGGAGCTTTACACAAAAATCATCGATACAAAAAACAGTAAAAACTGGCGTCGTATAAGATTAATCGGTTAGACACCAAGCAGTCAGCGTTATTTGAGGAAAGTTTCGATGATTATTTACAGAAGCTGGTGGAGCAAACGGAATTTAACGCCATAGAGCAAAACTTTTATGTCGCAGAGCCGGTTTTTAGTCACAAACCGGAATCCAAGCTGGGTGGATACATCCGCAAAATCCTTGGCATAATGTGGAATGATTACGCCAATGTCTATGAGGAGAAGAAACCGTTCGTTCATTGGACCGTTAAAACACAGGTCGATCAGTCGGGTGGTGAATACAAAATAAAAATAACCTTGATGGAAATCAAAAAATTTTCAGGTTTTGAAAATTTTAGTTTTGTACAGAATAATAGATTAATTACAATCAATTTTTAAGAACTCTAGAAAGAAATTCCCCATTCCGGGCATTTAGTCTCTCTTGCAGAATTGAGGGGTAGGAGAATGTGATTTTTTTGCTATAATCCGCCAATTCATGGCGAATTTCGTTTGATTTGATTCAAGTCATATAAAAAGCGTTCATTCATCCATAATTAAAAACGGAGGAAAATTTATGGGCTTAACTCTTGGGTTTTCGGGGGGTAGTCTTGGTTTTAGTCGGAAGGGTTTATTTGTCCTCTGCCTTTTTTTAGGGGCATTTATCTTTTCTCAGGGCTGTGTTACCGTCCCTAAAGAAATCGATCCGAAATATGGTCGCCTCAAGCTCATGCACGTGGAGGAAATGAATGCTGAGGAGCTGGCTTATTATCTTGATCGGTCGAAAAATGATGCAGGGGAGTCTGGGCGCTGGAAAAAGGCCATGAATGAGGCCATGAAGAAGGATATTGATTTGCCGGAAAAGCATTTAGCTTTTTTCGAGAAGGATGTTCTTGATACCTTGGCCCTTTCTTCCAGTCAGATGCTGGAAGAGGATATTGAAACTTTTACGCTTTATTTAAGCAGAAAGAGCGTGGAGCGTAAAGAAGAACGCTTGCTTATGGTCTATTACCAAATGTTTTCCACGCCGTCTGGGCCGATTCCTTTTCTTTATTCCAAGGAAGTATATCTAGATGGTTTGCAAAGAATGAATGTCGATTCCAAATCCTGGGGCGACAGCTATCCGGAAAAGCTTCCTTATATACTGGAGGCGTCCTACCAGTATCTGCGCTTATTCGCCGACAACATTCGCGATTTCAAAAAGAGCATGGGTGACAGGGAGATGAAGATTTTACGCGGTTACAGGGATCAGGTGTTGAACAACTATTATGGCGACCGCGACAACCGGCATTATAAAAATGCTAAAGCTATGACCCGAGAACTGGACCCCGTGGCTTACCTGAGAGTTTATTTTGAAGCGGGCAACTAATTTGACTATTAGGAGGCATATCAATGTTCAAGAGCTTGATTTCAACAATTGCTTTAGGGGTTTTCCTGCTGTCACTTCAAACTGCGGCGGAGGCCCAGGACGAGCATGATATCGCGGATGAATCCGTGCGAATTCTTGACAGCGTTAATAAGCAAAGCAAGGACTTCTTTTCCGACAGCGAACCCTTTTTCAATACGGTGGAAACCGGCATGGAAAATATTGCCGTTTATGCGCTACTGCTGGACCAGGGAATGACGGAGACCGATGAGAAATGGGTTAAGGCTAAAATGTACGCTGAATTCGGCGCTCTTTACGAATCCGGGAAACAAGATATCCCTGCCGTTCTCGAAGGGTTGGAATCGTTGTCTTACAATTTTAGCCGGGCGAAAATCGATTTAAACCAATTGCACGAAAGAACCGACGACTCTGATCTACAAATAGAAATTTACGAGAAAAAGGGCGATGAGTGTTTCGAGAAATACCAGGAAATAGGTGGCAAGATAGACGATTTGAGTAATGCTGGCGTTCCCATCCCCGATGAACTGATCGCAGAGGCCGATGATCTTGAATCTTGCATGGAGCAGGTCATCGCCGAAAAGAGAATTATTGCCGCAGAGGCGGAGATCGTGAGCGTCATGGCCGGGTACTTGAACGAAACCGGAAATACCATAGATCAGCTTGGGAAGAGGTACCCTGTGGCGATTTCAAACAATCTCATCAGTTTTTTGAATTCGGTTCGTCAGGTTGAAGCTTCAATCCGCTTGGGAAAACTGGATATGATTCGACTCAAGCTGGCGAATTTCGATCACCAAGCGAAATCCCTAAGAACCATGATGAATCAACTTGGAAAGATCAGCAACGAGTTGTGGGATACGAGAAAGAAAATAGAAGTCCACGGAGGAGAAATGGTTAAGGGGCGGTCTATGAAGGAAAAGATGGATTTTTACAGGAGCAAGCTTAAGAAACCCGATTTCAAATAATGAGATCTCCTTTTAGGAGTTGAATATTATGGCTAATAAACTGCAAAAACTTGTAGTCACTTTTTTCATCCTGGCGCTATGTATTGGCGCTCCAGCTTGGGGGCAAGAGGAAGCGAAAAAGACCCCTGCCGATTTGCGTGATGAAAAATTTGCGGCGATTCAGAAAGAACTTGCCGAGAAATCGGATGAGGAAAAGATTAAGGAATCCAAGGAAATTTTGGATGATCTTTCCAGAACCATCAAAGCCGAAGAATTGGATGGAATGAAAAGTCAGATCCATATTGCCGGATATTTTGCGATGGTGAAATCCTTTATCCCGATCATCCAGGCTTATCGGCCTCTCATCGACTGCGAACGAGTTTTCCAGGACATGAAGAATAACCGCTTGATCAAACTTGGAAGTTCAGCCGTTAAGCCTCTAGAGGGCGATATTCAGAAAAAGATCATCGAAAAAGGATACATTTCGGAAAAACAATTCTGCGGAAAAACCAAGGGAAAATATCTAAGGGATATTAGCTATTACGTTAAAAAAGCCTCCCAGACCAAGAGCCGGGTCAAGAATGAATATAAAAAGGCTTTATGGAAAAAGCTGAGAAGTTTCAAAAAGAGCGCCATTTTCACGGACAACTTGGGAAAGAATTTCGAGAAAATAGATTTCCTTCCCGCGCAGTTGCAGTCGGATACAAAGAAGATTTTTTATACGCCTCCGCAAAAAGTTTCAAGAGATGACTCGGCTATTTTCGAGGAGGGTATTTTTAAGGAGAAGAAAGAGTGAGCGGCGCATATTTTGCCGGCTTCTATAATATCTTTTGGAATATTCTATGAGTAAGAGCCGGGGAAAAAAGGGGAAAGTTTTTTTTTGGACGCTGTTTTCAGCTGTAATCATCTTTTTTATTCTTTGGGTGACGCCGGAAGTTGTTCGCATAGTCAAAGAAAAGGTTGATATTACAGAGACCTTCAAAGCTCAGGAAGAAGAGTCAAAAATAGTCGATACGGAGCGCCCCGTTTTAGATCCTCCTGAGGAAAGTAAAAAGGAGGAGCCCATAGAGGAGGAAGCAGCCGAGGTGCCCCCGGCAGAAGTAGAAGAGGTCAAAGAGGAAGAAGCCCCACCTGAAGAAGCCAAAACCCCGGAGCTTCCTCCAGAACCGGAGCCTCTCCCTGAAGAAGAAAAGACCGAGGAAGCCCCGACAGAAGTAGCAGAAATTAAAGAGGAAGAACCCCCTGTTGAAGAAGCGAAAGCTCAGCAACCTCCTCCAGAACTGGTGAAGGAACCCCTGCTGGAACCAGTTAAGCCGGAGGAGTTGGTTTTTGAACCGAAAAAAGCCCCGGAGCCTCTGTCGGAGATAGCCAAAGGAGTAGAATCGCCCCCGGAAAATTTACCGGCTCCCCGTCTGACCAGTAGCGTGGATAAATTTGACATGGAACGGCTGATCAAGAATCAGGTTTACGCTCGGGGTAAGGCGCCGAGCTACCTGTTCAATATCAACAATCCTGATCGAATAGAAATCTACGACCTAATGAATTTTCGCCTATTCGCGAAAGACGCCAAGACCGGATATTTCTTTGATCTCAAAAATGCCACGGGATACGACCTCGGCGGGTCGAAAAAGAAAACCCCTGGCAATATAAAACCCGCCAGCGAGTTCATCCGATTGTTTGGCCGGGACATGTTGTCCATTTCCAGGAAAAACCGAGACATGGATAAACAATTGCGATTGAAATCCAATGATGGGCTGAAAGAGGTCATAAACACCCATTTTAAGAGGATAGGAGAGAGAAGGAGCGCGGGAGATTTTTCCTATTACTATGTCCTCCCAAAAAATATGAATATTTATATTAGTAAGAAAAACGATGCCTTCATTTCCTTTTCCGGGATGAAAGAAGATGATCCCGTTAAGGTAGCAGGAATAGTTTACAAGGTGGCGTCTGGCAAGGATCGGCGCGGGATTTATTTCCCTGTCGCTTTACTTGCCAAGGGTGAAGGTGGAAAGTATACATTGGTTGACAAGAAAATTGATCTTGGAAAATACCTGACGAAAGCAGATAGCGATTTCAAGGAGATTCGCAAGAAGCATAACGCGGACCAGATTCTCGCAGACTTGATATTGACCCAGAAAAGGATTCAACACAAGTACAGGTGAGGGTTAGATGGAGATTCACCGTCATATAAATTTTTACCTAATTAAGGTGTTCTTATGGAGTTGACCTTCTTTTCGTTTTGGCAGGGGCTTTCTTTCCTGGCGGGCGTGTTCGTATTTTATATTCTCCTGATCTTCTGGGAAATGAACTCCATTACCATCAACCTGTTGGGCCGGTCGATTTTCCACCTTCCCCTCTATGTTATTAAGGATCGGAAAAATATTTCCTACGACATTTCCTTCATTGAAACTCATTTGCAAGAGATCCAAACCCTTCTGGAGGAAGGAGAGCAACAGTATCCGATGCAATTGGAAAGCGTTCAAAACCTGCTTTGGCAAAAAGTCGATGGATTTTCCTACTTTCATATCAACAGCCTTAACGGACATGTCTATGCCCTGATCCTTTGGGGCTTTACCGGAACGCTATACGGGGCGATGAGTAGCTTTCATGACTTGGCCAATGCGTTTGGAGGCGGCCAAGACCCGGGAGATATGATCAAGCAGACCCTCGGAGGAGGTCTTTCACTGGCCCTTATTTCCTCCCTGGCCGCGTCTATTATCGGAGCCGTGGTTATTTTGGTCCGCAGGTTTTTGTTGCTCTGCATTTCCGATTACGAGCATCATATTCAGGTCAAAATCACCTCCATATACTGGGATCAGATAAAAAGGGAGCGCAAGCAGAAAAGCACGGAGGAGACGGAAAGCACAGATTAAAATTTGACTCTTGGGACAAGTTTTGCAGGTTAGGAATGGGAGTTGCTTATGAAAATCAGGCGGAAAATTCAAGATATTGCCTTGGGCGAGCAGGATCCGGGGAAAGATTTGTTTGCCATTCTATTTCTGGCATTCTTTGTGATCCTGCTGGTGCAAATCCAGTTAATATCTCAAAAAGACGATAGAGATAAAGTTCCCGATCCCATAGGCGGCACGGGCGAGATGCAGGTTTCCAACGAAAGCATTGCCTTTGTCTCCAAGCAGGTCGGCGGTGAGATCATATTTACGGTGCGGGAAAACGTTTATTCCAAGGAGCGTTTTTTTGAAGAACTCCCTTCCTTGTCCGTTATGAGCGAGGAGGAGGGCATATCCTATATCAATTTACAGGCTGACAATTCCCTCGGCGGTTTGGAATGGGACAACCTGAAAGTAGAGATCAAACGCAAGGGGTACGGTATTAATGTGACTGTGCCGACGAAATAACCGGCCATCCACTTGTGTTTTTCATGTCGGGGAATTGAAGCCGTGGGGAATAAAACCTTTATCTATATGATGACGATAAGCTTGGTTCTTTTTCTATTTCCGGGGAAAGCCGCTCAAGGTGGGCGCTGGGCCGATATTGCCCAGGAAACATTCGATGTTTTGGATGAATGGAAAGAATTGCGGAACATAACCAAGGACTTGCCCTTTGCTGAAGCCCCGGAAGAGGTTATGGAATCCATTGAAAGGGAAGTAAAAATGTCCGCCCTTGAGCCTAGAGAACTTATGGCCATCCTGTCTACGGATACAAAAATAATAAAACGGCTCAAAAGTAAATGCTCTTCTTTTACAGAAGAAATTCAAAAAGTTTCTTTCATTTTCGATGTCCCCGAAGAGGTGCTATACGGCTTGATTTTTCACGAGTCGGATTGTGACTCTGCCGTTAAGAACCCAAAATCATCGGCAACGGGCTTGACGCAAATGATTGACGGGACATGGATTTGGGCCAAGAAAAAGATTAAACAGGATTTTAAAATGGAATTAAAAAATCGAAGAAACCCCCATGACAGCCTGATGGCTGGCACATGGTATTTGAACCACCTTTTCATGCTTGCCGAGCGGAATAACGGAGAACATTTGGATCGAAAATCGGTTCCATCTTGGCGTATCCCTCTCAAGTATTATTACGCAGGTGACAGTTGTGGCCCCAAACCAAGATGTAGGCCGGAAAAGGAGATTTACGCCAATAACATCATTACCCTTGCCGACGGTTTGCTGGCAGGCTAAGCGGAAATAGGCCAGGGGTTCACTTTTTGTTTTATGAAAAAGGAGGGATCTTGTGAGATATGCCGTAAAGGCGGCGTTATTTTTTTTAACTGGATTTTTCCTTTTGGCTTCATCTGTGGAAGCAGAAATCAAGGTTCGGAATGAGCTTCAAAACGCGCCCATATCCTGTGAAAATGACAACGATGTCAAAAGAAATCAGTTCCTTTTAAAAAAGGTTCGGTCCGAAATTAAAAAAGCGAACCGAAGTTCAAAAAACCAATTCGGTTACTTGGAATGCCGCGTAATAAAAGAATGCATTGATGACGAGAAAAGTTATTATTTTCTTAATCAAATGGCCCCGGTTGAGCATGGCTTGAAATCCGGAAGCAGTCCCAGGGAAATTGCCGAAACATTGAACCGTCTTTGGGAGTTCGTTCTGGTAGTGCACGACCCGAGCCGGTGCGGTCATATTAAAGCTACGTTGAAGACCTTGAAGGATCGAATTATTAAGTCGGAGGTAGGGCAATTTAATGAGATGGAGAATGGGATTAAGTCCTTGGAGGCGGCTCTGGAGCGAAATCGAGTCTCTGGTAATAAGAAGGACGAAATGGACTCGCTCAGGCAGACTCTAAAAGAGGTGAAGGATGAGGTGAATCGAAAAAGTAATATTCAAGGCGTACAAAGCTTAGATAAAGACGACCAATGGGTTGTGGAGCAGATTGCATCTCAGTTGTCTGAAATGGGTTACGGCCCTTATCTGGGGAATTTGAGCGTCCAAAAAATTTTCTATAAAATAGACCCCAGTCCGAGCATTCATCCTGCCCAGAGTGGAAAGCGCTTTGAATTTGATCACAATAGCTTTTTGCTTCAGTTTGGTTGTGATATTTGTTCGCAAAATTTCATTACCGTTGGTTCTCCAACGAATTTTAATTTCCGAGAATTCGGAACAAATCTGGATTCGCCTAAAAAGAGTGTTTCGGCGCGAATACGGAAAATCAGCGTTATTAAGTCGGTAATGCTTCTTGCGCAAGCGCTTAAAACCAGACGCATGGACGATCATTTGAAATCTGTCAGGCAACTTAATGACTTACACCTTAAGAATTCTGGTCGAACACGGATGCTTTATGAGGATAGAATCAAAAAATACAGGCTATTACTCACAAAGTGAATGGGCGCTATCAATTTTCAGGGAGAGATTGAGATGAAAGTATCTAAATTGACTATAGTATTCTTGGCGGCTTGGACTGTCGCCGCCTGCACCACTACGACACAACAGGGGGGAACGCCCCCAAAACCCCCTGAAGCTAAAAGCGAAGAAAGTATGGAGGCCAAAACTAACTCGACCGCCTCGATAGCGGCAAAGGTTGTCCGCGCGGAAAAATCCGCTCCGGTTTTTTCCAGTAAGCAAATCGAGGAAGATGCCAAGGAATTTGCCAAAAACCTTAGCCAAAATTATTTGGGCAAACATTATACTCCCTTGGGGCAAAATAAAATAAAGCTCGTCATGAAAAGAAACCCAAAAGATAGCCTGAAAGAATATCAAAAGCGGTTTGTGCGAAATTTTTCGGGCGCTTTAAATAAGTGGGTCCGGGAATTTTTACCCCCGGACAACTATGGAGAATTCTTTTTGGCGCTCAATGACGACCTATCGGACAGGAAATTCTATAACCGGGAAGATGTTAGGTACATTGCGGAGGATCCCCTTACCAGCCTGAAATATTCCGGGTTTATCGTTGTGGAATTTCTTGATGGGGAGATGGGCGATGAATCGACGAAGGAATTTGCCGTATCATTCCTTCCGCTGGATTATGAACGTGCAAGACTACCATCCATGATTTTTTCAAAACTACGGATTCCTGAGTTTATGCAAAAAGATGTTCCTTGTAGAAAAGGCAGTTTTTGCGATCCATTTGTAGTGGGGAAAGATAACCCTGCCAATATTGGGGATTATTACACCGATCACTTTTGCTCAACCTTTAAGTTTTCAAGTCCCACTAAAGGGTATGTATTGGATTTCAAGGGTATCCGATCCAATACCGCAAATATTTTTCAATTATTGCTGGAGAGCCGTCTTGTATGCGACAATAACTTGGAAATTATCATCAACGATTCCAATCTGAAAGGAATTTATGATTGGGAGGAGGCGGTGTCCATACTAGGTTCCCTCAGGGATGAGGGCAGTTCCCCAAAGCCGATGAAACCCGCCGTCCTTTTCGAAGGGATGGGAATTCCCATGGGCTCGAAGGTGTATTTTACCATCCGAATGATCTACTGGGACAAAGAAAAGGCCGGACAAGTTGCTCGCAATACTGCTCAGGATATTTATTTAATCGAGAATCATAGCCAGCATGGAGAGAGTTTTGGAGGTGGTGCTGAACAAAATGGTTCTAGCGCCTGTGTTTCGGATTCATCGATTGTCCGGGCGCCAGGCGATGCATCAATTTCTTATCAATGTCTTGCCCATGAAAAAACGCGAGGATGCCCCTCCACTGAAGAGTTAAAAAGAAGAGCAGAAAAAGAAGCCATGTCGCAAGCGCACGTTAATTTAGTTAGAGCAGTGACCGAAAAATTCTATCATAGTGAGCATTATGGTGGAAATAAATCCAAAAGAGAATTTAAATCTAGCGTAAAACAGGACGCTGGGTATTACGTTGAGGCTGGAAATGATAATACAGTAAAATATTGCTCCGAATGCGGTTCCATATGTAAAAGCCGGTCACTGGCCCAGTAGAAGTCCTCATGGGCTTTGACTGTTCTACGAGAGACTGTTTTAACAAATACTTTGATCGAATAATGGGAAAACTAATCGTTTTGAAGACATATTGGTTGGCGTTACTTTCGATAGTAACTTTTGCTGCCTGCCTCGGCCCTCCAGGAAGCGGCACGGTAGCGCTTTATACTATTAACACCGCTTTGGATAAAAGACCGGTTGCTGTAAAAATCAAGGACGACGCGAGCCATTTGAGCCTCATGGCCGCTCTCAGCGAGTTTTCCCGCGTAAGCACTTTTGTCTACGAAAATACCGCCTATCTGGCGGGTTACGTGGTTTCAAGGGATGAAAAAGAGCGTATCCTCGATATAGTATCCCAAAAAGAGTTCGAGGACGTTAAGTTTCATTTTATGCTGTTGTCTGCCGACAGCACCTCAATGACGGAGGATTATACAATCCAATTGGCTATTAAAAACGCTGTGCTTCAAGACGAAGAACTCAGCCTTATCAATATAAACGTCATGTCGACAGGAGGCTTGGTTGTTCTAGTCGGCAAGGTAAAAACCGACCTCCAGCGCCGGAAGGCTGATTATCTAATGCGAAAGATCGGGTTGAAAGAGGTTCATAACTATCTTGTCGTTTCAGATTAATTGTAAAAACCTCGATTTTAGGGAGTTGAACTTCCTCCGAATATGTGGACAGTAGTGTGGCGCCATGTCTGTTGATTTGGCTACCGAGTGAAGAATGGTTTTGGAAGTGCGATATTTGTATATTTAAAGAACAATGAATTAAAAAACAAGACGGCAGGTTTGCTTCCGATATTTTCGGTAAATTAAAAGTGCGATATTTAATTTATTAGAATAATTTTTGGTTTATCTCTTGTTGGCTGTGCCACTGATATAGCTAATCGTTATTATGCAAGTGAACAATATCCACCAAAAACCAAAGAAGAAGTATTGATTCTTAACTCTAAACCAACTAGGGCTTTTATCGTTATTGCAGATTTCCAATCTAGGGGTGAAACTGCCAGTGATTTACAAGCGAAGGCTGCTAAAATTGGGGCTGATGCGGTAATAGTTTCGCACGTCGGAGGTCTTTATTCCCGTAGTGAGGAGTGGGCATCCAAGGACAGATACAAAGGGGAATTCTACGATCACATCCTGGGTACAGCAATT
>ERZ651768.1306-NODE-1306-length-18282-cov-2.763527_pt1 | contig 18282 bp, 18 predicted proteins | sample MGYA00514754_ERZ651768 | MGnify/ENA metagenome assembly ERZ651768
ATACTAGAAAACTTATGATAAAACAAGCCGCAAGGGAGAACATGGGTGGAACCATCCATTGGCCAATAGCAACAATTCCTCCGGACAAAAAATTGATAAAATGCAAAACTCCAGCAAGACTTAAAATTACCCTTACAAGATGAATAACATTGTTATTACTCATAATTGCTGCCTCCAACTATTCATTCATTATAACTAAACAACTATTTTTCTTTGATAGCAAATTTCTCAGTGAAACTTCAGGCAATTTTTTGACTCAAGAAAACTCACATTCTAAGGGATTAATCGCCCGTATGAGAGCAAGAAACAAGTTCGATAAATAGGTTAATAAATTAGCTTTCTAGATTAGTTCGTGTGCATTTCAATAATTGAAGATCTTCCACTTCCTCCAACAACACATTCAATCTTCGATATTCATTAACCACGGGGTCAACACCTTCAGATTGAAAACCAAGGAAATCTTTTCCTGTGGTAGGATTCGAAACAGATATGCCCATTGTAAATTTAGCGTTACTCCTATCAGCTTCCTCTATACTTTTCACAGCAACAGTATTAATCAATGAAGACACTTGGATTCTTGCTTCATTCAGTTGATTGCAACTAAGGGTTGCAGGATCCTTTGCATAATGTATTTGATTATTTGTTGTCACAGGATACAACATTACAGGTGCCGCGCAGCCTACTAGCAGGATCGTTGATATGCAAAGCATGGCGAAAAACTTATAAATTAATGGCGCTTTCATTTGTTCTCCAATTATCCTTACCCAATACCACTTGAGCATGATTCTTTAAAGTGAAAAAGGACAATAACTATACAACTAAATTCATCGATATCCAAACCAAAATATAATTTTTGAGTTCTTTTTTTAAATATTTTGATCGCTCAGTGTTTTTTACTGGAGTAATTTTGTTTTACAATCGAAATCTCAATCCAAATGCAGCAGAAGCGCCAGAAAAATTATTATTATTGAGGCTAAAATTAACAGACATCCTGTCACTGAAATTATTTATTACCCTAATCCCTATATCGTTATTAATTTCATCAGACAAAGCATATTCGACCTCGTCGGTAGAAGAATTAATTTCTACGATAGCGAATCGGCTACTTTCCAAATACAAATTATATTCCCATCCCTCTGCATTTCCCATTCTTATGCCTGCTTGAACATATGCATCAGTGCTTCCTTTAGTTTGAATTTCCAAATTATCCAATTCCCAGTTATTGGCGCCTATTTCCGCATAAACATCCATGATCCTCGCAAAATTAAAAGAAAATCCACTCTTGCTAACACTTTTAAAAATATCGGCAATTGAAGAATGATAACCAATAGCAACTAACTGTCCTGTTTTTTGAAAAAGCGTCTCTTTGGATTTAATGTCTTCATTTTTTACCGATCCTTTTAGGTAAATTGAAGCGGGCAAACCTACTGAAATGGTGGCCGCATAGCCTACGTCCTCAGATTGAGTCGCATTTAATTCCAGATAAGTATAGGAAAACTCTTTATTTTGCGAATGGGCAACGCTCGACATCATTAATAACAAAAAGATAAGAAATCTGCTATTCATTTCATAGGCCCCCTATCCATTGATCTTAAGTAGACATGAATAAGTTATTTATACCTCAATTATCTAACTCATTAAGTAGCTTTTCCACTTTATCTTTCTATTATATCTCTAACTTTCATAAACTCACTAACGGGCATTTCTTCTCATCATTCAATCTACAATTTTTAATCTTCGGTGTTAAATTTTTTTTGCAATCTATATCTAGAATCTTATTCATTTTGTAAAAAATTCATAAATAACATTGCCATTACGGCCCCTGCTGCCTGGAGAGCGATATAAACGAAAATAAATTCTGGGTGAATGCCGGTAAAAGTATCGCTAAAACCTCTCGCTAAAGTTACAGCTGGGTTGGCAAAAGATGTCGATGAAGTAAACCAAATAGCTGAAGCAATATACAGTCCTACGGCAGGGGCGAGGGCAATCAAACTTAATTTTCTCACCCCAAGGATAGTCATTAATAATCCGAAAGTAGCTATAAATTCGCCCAAATAAATGTGTAATCCGCCTCTATCGGTTTGCGCAATTTGAATAACATCTAAACCGAACATTGTGTTTGCGAGAACAACGCCAAGAAATCCTCCTGCAAATTGAAATAAGATGAAATAAACACAATGCTGTAACGTAATTTCTCTTTTCAAATATATAACTAAACTAACAGCAGGATTAAAATGTGCTCCCGAGATGGAAATAAAAATCCAAATCAGTGCTGTTAATCCTGTGCCTACGGCAATTGAATTCGCTATTAATACAGCCAATTGATCAGAAGACATATTCTCGCCCATAATACCCGAGCCCATCACAATCATGACCAAAAAACAGGTGCCGGCGAACTCAGCTAAACATTTTTTAGCTAATTCTCTATCCATAATTTTTTATAATAAATATATTGTTTTCGATCTACGTAAATGAGAGTGCCATCATAATTAAACATACTAAAGAACCCACCCAAAGAAGCGTTCTTACATAAATAATTCCTGCTGTATAGGATACTAAAAATAAAGCTCTCAGTACTATCCAGTACATCGCCAAAGATGAATTATCTACTTCTTGTATCATTGAGAGTACACATAAAACCAAGAAGGCAGGTAAGCTCTCTTGAAAATTTACTGATGCCCTCTGCACTCTTTGGGACATGGCGGAATGCTCCACCTCAGCCTCTCTATTGGATAATAAATACTCCATGTGTTTCATATTTAAAGCCATGGGTAATAACCATATGTGTGTAAGAGCGAGCAAAAGAGAACAAATTATTAATGTTTCCATTTTATGACTCCGTAAAAATTAAAAGATAATCCTCTATTCTAGTGGTTATAGATAAACAAAAAAACAAAAAAGAATGACTTAACCCTGAATTGATTTAATCAGTGTTTGATTACTTGAAGCTTCAATCGGGGATGTTTTTTTGGTGCTATCAAGGCATTGAGAACTTCAAACTCTAGTTCTACTGATGAAGTTTTCTCAATCGCATTGACCTCTATTACTTTTTGGCTATGCTCAGGAATCTCGATATAGTCATCATCCTTGGCAAAGGTGTGGTCCGATAAATTTTTTAAACGAAAAGTGGCATCCGAAATGTTATCTATTGTTACCTTTAAAATGGTGGTATCAGGAAGATATGCAACATCGCCTATTATTAGGCTTGCTTCAAGTAACGAAGATATATTACTTGCCTCGCCGATGAGCATATCTTTAAACCAAACTACAGTTCTTCTTGCAAAAAGAGCCTCTTTAATGGATTGCTCTGTTCTTAATTCCGCTAATACAAGCGTTACCGGCCGATGACCGCCATGATAAGGTTTGTAATCCCAATCAATTAATTCGTGGACATCTGAAGTACCTATTACCGTTAATTGGTTATCAAGAGCTACCTGGAAAGCTGCCTCTGAATAGTAATCTCCGTTGGTGACCTCTATCCCGTGCAATAGTTTCTCCGCAATGAGTTTCTTATGTATGTTCCCTAGAGCAGTAATGCCATCCGGCCTCTGTACCGACCACGAGGGATGATTCCAGAAAACAAAAGCCCCTTGTTTATTGGCTTCTCTCATGGCATTTTCTACTGGCCATAAATTCGTTATAGCATAAAACTCGTTGATTGTGTTTTGCTCGGCTGACTCTGATTGTAAATTCTCTATTGCTTCTTCTCTTTTTGACTCATCATGCTGGTAAAGCTTATTGGCATCTTCTATAAAGACAGCATTAATATGTCCTGGAGAATCTTTTTCATCGTTCATTTGTCGGGTTACTTCTGCCCCATTTATTACGATTAGATCGTTGTTCTCGGCTGCGGTCTTACCTAAAAAGAATGATCTGTTTCTATCCTGATTAGGAATATCTTCTAAGTGGGGTTGATACTCTAAGTGTTCGGTTAAAGAAATGACATCGACGTTATCTCTTATCGCTTCCTCCACCCGGATAGAAGGCCATACGTGTCCATCTGAAAAAGTGGTGTGGGTATGTAAATCAGTCACTACTGTTACATAGCCTTTCGGATCAGGAAAATCTATTGATCTTGGTCCTTTCTCTTCATCCGTGAAATTTCTCACTGAATTGTGGGAAAAAACTATATTTGAAGCCAAAAACAAAACAAAAAAGAAGTAATAAAGGATTGTTGTGCTAAGTATATTTTTTTTAAACATGTCTCCCTCTTTTTGTAAATACAAAACTTTAATGGTTATGTGATTCTAAATCATATTTTTTACGTAAATCGATAAATTCTTGAATATAATCCTCGCTATCTACTGTAAAAACCTGTGATTGATGATTGTCGACGGCAATAGCTATGACTACTTTTCTAACAGCTATATTTGTCAACTCCTCGAACATCCTTGCATAAGCGCATGATTGCATATAGTAAGCTTCAATCCAGCTTTCTCTTTTTAGTTTTTTACTTGTTTTAAAATCAATAATGGATAATTCTCCATCCCATTCTGCAATCAGATCAACTCTCCCTCCTACTCTTAAAGAATGACTATAAAGTGGCGCTTCAATAGCCTTGACAACGCCTACATTTTTATCCAATAAAATCTCTAATTGTTCAAACATCCGCTGAACATTGGGTAATGCTTCCCCAAAAAAATCTTCTTGTCTAAATACTTCATTTCTTAAATACATTTCAGCAAGCTTATGGACTCTAGTTCCTGTCATGGTGGCTGCTTTAGAAATCTCATCTGCTCTTTTTTCCCCTATTCGTTTGCGCCATGCTTGAATACCATCTCTCGATAATAAACCCGTGACTGTCGTTACGGAGGGGTATGACTGTCCATCGGGAGTCTCATAAAATCGACCGCCCTCAACACTCTTTGTGCTGAGTTCTGCTAATTTAACTAAGTCATGTTGAAAAGTCATTTGCGAGTAGTTAATCCTATGATTTAATTGAGTTTTAAATTCTTTAACTGTGAAGAAAAAGCGAAACTTAATGAGAATATACTGGCAACATTTATGACCGTAATAAGCTTCTGAATGACAGCTTGTCTAACCATTTCTTCTTTATCGTCCAAAGGATTTCCGCCATTCAATTGGTAAATTACATAAGAAAAAGTACAAATTAAAAAAAACATTACTACAAAGGCATATTTATTCTCAATCGGACTTCGTAATAAAACAATCAGATAAAAAATAGAGCCTGGTACTAAAAATCTAAAAGCGTTAACTGCAAAAAAAACATGTAAATCTAAGTAAAGATCGTGAGGTGTCAATCCTACTCCTGCAAAAAAAATAGTGCCAAAGAAGAAAAAAATTGAACCAATAATAGCTAATATATAATTAAGTGTATCAGCTTTAAATAATTGCGGAACAAATAGAAACGATATACCTGCCCCGGCAAATAACAACATGGATAGATTGAAGAAAATTGCTGAAATAAGGTTTGAAGAACCAGAATGTGATTCCAAACCACCGAGATCACTTAAAAAATTATGTGAGAGGGAATAGCCTATTTGTGTTGGATCATGAATATTACCACCTGGATAAAAATAGATGGCAACAGTTACAGCACAAATAAAAAATAATGCAATAAATCGAAGGAGCGTAACGGTCCAAAAATGATACATAAATTAATGCCATTCACTGGTAATATTACTAAAAAATTATTTAAAATCAATATTTTATATTAATTTTAATTGCACACTATGTGACGACCAATCTACTTACCTTATGATAGTCGAACTAATCAACAAAACAACAATTATAAATATAATCTTTTCATATATCTTCTTTTATGCTGAAGTGTTGTTGATAACGTAAGAGAAAGGAGAAGACAATGTCTTATACAGCATTAGGAGCAATTGGTGAATTTATTGCAGGATTAGCAACAGTGATTACTTTAGTCTATCTAGTATTTCAAATCCGTTTAAATAATCGCTTAGCGATATCTACTTTAGAACACAAACTAAATTCTCGTGTATACGATCGCAGACTCGCGATCTCGCGAGACACTGAATTTTCCGAATTCTTAGCGAAGGATTGGAATTCAACTGATTTAACTAAGGTAGAAAAAACAAAAATTTCTCAGTACATCACAATGTTAATCGGTGATGCTCGAGAAGTATTCCTACAAGATAAACTTGGTTTTGTTTCACGTGATAGCCACACACTTAAGGCGAGAATCAATGTACTCAAGATGGGAATTATGGAGAATGTTACTTCTAAGTCGGTCTGGGCAAGTTATAGAAATTTGGTTGAGCCTGACTTCGCTCAGTTTTTTGAAGAACATATTTTCCCAGATGGATTAGAGGAAGATGTAGGGACAGAGCATCCCCTGTATAAACCGTCTAAACAGTAGAATTAATCCTTCTGCATAACCGTAGATACATAAGAATTAAAAATGACTTAAGATGACTTTATAAATATAAGTTATTGATTTAAATATTAATTATCATCACAATTAGTATTGGTGTGATGTTCATTAACCATGAGAAGCTAGTACCTCTGGGATCAATTTTTAGGGTGATTCTGATAGTAATTCCCACTCATCCCAATTGATATCCCTTCCAGGAAAGGCTGGATTATTAAACGGCCAATCATGATCTAACCATGTTTTAATGACATTAAATAATCTAGTATCCAGGCCACTTTCAATTTCGCTTTCCCTGACCCATAAATATACTTCTGCATCATAATCAGTTTTTCTCGTCGGATATATATAAACACATCCTATTACTTTGCTTTCGTCAAGTGTCACCATAGTGTAGGCAAAGGAACTTCGTCTTAAAAACTCACGTTGATGCCAGCCCAAATCGATTAAGTTTCTCTCAAGAGTTAGTCCTTTTGGCCAGCCGCTGTCAGGCCATACTCGACTGAGATGATCCACGCTTGACATAACAGCTTCATAATCTTTGATTACATCATTAATAGTTAACATCCGAAGTCGATAATTATGAGTTTCTAACTTCTCAGGTACATCAAAGTTTTCTGAAATAAAAGGGTATTTTGACGCTGCTTTCAATGGAGATATACCTCCCGATAATAAATAAAAAATAAGTAATAAATAAGCTGCTGGTTTAAGGATTTGTGTCTGCATTGCCTCTCTCTCATTATAAATAATTCCTATTAAAATTCATTTTAGAATATTAATTAAATAAAAAAAATTCTTCAGACTTTATGATATAAAACTTGTAATGATCAAAGCCAGATCTTTTAACATATAATTTTTTGGTTTGATGGGTAGTTATATTCTTGTTAGGCTTGAAACGTTTATTGAATGGTCGCTTATAAAGCACAATAAATTCTGCAGGACAGAAAATGATGGATACTCCAGATAAAGACATTAAAAACACTGACAATCCTCCTCTTCAATCAAATATCCGAAAGGTAGCATTAACTGCCCTAGCAGGCACCAGTATTGAATGGTATGACTTTTTCCTCTATGGTGCTGCCGCCGCTTTAATTTTTCCTAAAGCATTTTTCCCGGAGGCTACTGAAACAATTGCTTTGATTTTATCTTTTGGAACATTTGCAGCTGGTTTTCTTGCTCGACCCATAGGAGGAGTTCTTTTTGGACATTTCGGAGACCGAATAGGACGAAAAAGAACATTAGTAATAGCACTTATGCTAATGGGAGTATCTTCAACCTTAATTGGTCTGCTTCCAACGTATGCCGCGATAGGAGTGGCAGCACCTATTTTATTGACGCTTTTGCGTTTTGCTCAAGGTTTAGCTATTGGGGGTCAATGGGGTGGTGCCATGTTGTTGGTAACCGAGAGCGCTCCCAAAGAAAAACGAGGATATTACGGTGCTTATGCTCAAGCGGGAGCACCCGCCGGTATTATTTTAGCTAATCTTGCTTTTATTATCGTTAGCGCTCTATTTTCTGATGATTTTTTTAACTCTTGGGGTTGGAGAATACCTTTCTTGGCAAGTGCTGTCTTAATAGGAATTAGCATGTATATCCAATTAAATCTTGAAGATACCAAGGCCTTTAAAGAACTTGAGTCTGTAAGAAAAAATAAAACTGCGAGCGAGGATGGTTACCAAACAATTCCTACCAGATCACCTGTATTGGATGCTCTTAAAAAGTATCCAAAACAAATTGTCCTTGCGGCAGGCGCATTTTTATCAATTCAAGTGACTTTCTATATTTTGGTTGCTTTTTTATTAAGCTACGGAGTTACCAGCGCTGGAATGTCTCGAGCAGAAATGTTAACAGCGGTATTAATTGGTTCTGCCTTGATGATTCCAATACTATTTTTAGCATCAGCCTATTCTGATAAACATGGCAGAAAAAAAGTATTTATGCTGGGTGCAACACTAACTGCCCTATGGGCCTTTGTAATCTTTCCTTTAGTTGATTCTGGTAATTTTTGGTTAATTATTTTAGCAATTACTGGAGGACAAGGATTCCTTGGAATGATGTATGGACCTCAAGCAGCATTCTTTGCTGAATTATTTAGTACCGAAGTAAGATATTCTGGTGCATCGCTTGGTTATCAACTTGGAGCAATTCTTGGTGGTGCTTTTGCACCAACAATAGCTACTATTCTGTGGAAAGAATACGATATTTTTTGGGTATCGGTATATATTGCCTGTGCATCAATACTTAGCCTACTGTCTGTGATGATGCTGTCCGAAACGTATCAATCCGATTTAACCGATTCGGTGTGATCAAATTCCAGATTCATTCTAAGCGCTGTCTCTCTCCATAAAAGACCGGATAAAATAAAATAGAAAAATATAAGAAAAGTAAGATTCCATTCCAAGACATTTTCTAACCAGTCATCGTTCTCAAGAAATCCATAAAAAGGTGTTGATATAAGAATAACAAATCCTATTAAGACAATTAGGAATTTCATTCCCTTGAAAAAGCTAGAACCTTTGGATGCATAGATAGGTGATAATTGAATAACTTCTAGAATTTGAGCTGCATAGGTTCCTAAAAAGAAGAAGTAAATACCTACTCGTCTTAAAAGTTGGTAAAAATCTCCTTCAGAGCCAAGAAAAGCTGTATACAAAATCCCAAACAAAGAACCGATTATCCCCGTGATTAACATGGAACTATTTCGTAAAGAATCTGTATAGATTAGTTTTGTTATGGCTCTATACATGATAACCCAGTAAATAGACAATAATGTCATTACAGGAAGTACGCTTAATTTAAATAGGATCGCAGCCAACCCATGTCTGCCGGATCTACTGATGGAGGCACATCCCTCTATATAAGGAAAACAAGCTTCAATAAATCCTTCATTAAAAGAAATAAAAAAAGCAAGATTACCTGAAAGAATAGCGACAATTCCTAGACTGAAGGGGAGTACCCATAGTTTCATAATCTGTTATTCCGACTTTAGAGAAGTAAATTTTATTCTAACAAGCAGGGGAAAAAAGTTTCTACCTGGTTGGTCATAAAATACCGGGATTTAGGCATATATGGACCCATTGTTTCCAGTAAATCTTTTTGTTTCATAACTCGTTGAATTGAATGATTAAAGTTTTTAGCTGTTAACATATGTCTGAATTGAATAATTGTTACATCAGGATCAAAAATTCCATCTCCATCACTCGCCATGGGCAGCCAAGCAATGCCGCATTCGTTGATGGCATTTCTTGGGCGATCTTTTACTCGGCTGATTGCAATAGTATAAAAACCATCAGGGCCCACTGGAATTTCTTCATCAAAGAGGCAGTCATTCACTCTGGTATTTGCAAAACTTTGATTTGAGCATAAGGACCAGTAACGCAATTCGCCATCACTCATTCTAAGATTGCCATGAAATGTCTCCGGCGTGGTTGGAGCCTTACCTCTCACAATAAGAACTTTTCCATGTTTTCGATTGATGATTGATCGAATGTAGTGATTATCAAGATTAGGATAAAAGCCTCCTTCACTTCTCGGGGCATCAGGATCGATCTCACCCGTATACATTCCAATTAAACTTTTTCGGTCGAGTTGAATAAACCATTTGGGAGGATTATATGCAGGCCAGGTATCAGGTTTATCCTCTTGTGTTATAAGTTTTCTGTACGCGTCCGGAGGAATACCTAAGGCATCGAAAGAAACTTGCAATGGTTGTTGAGTTCTAAGGACCTGGCAAACTTCACTACCTCGGAGTTCGGTGCCATCGGAAAATGTCAGTACTGGTATAGGTAAATTAACTCCACCAGTTGGTGCTTTTCCATCATCTGGTAAATAAATACGGTATAAAATAGCTTGCTGACTTTCTCTGTAGGTAGGGGTATTTAAAACATTTATTTTTTTTCCTTCCAGTCTCTCTCCTGTCTTACGATTATCACTTGGTGGTGAATTGTTTATCTGAATTTGATATTTTCTATAACTACTATCCCTTTTATTGCCAGACATAAATGGATTAACTGAATCCGAGTTAATTAAATAATCAGCAAGTGATTCTACGGGCCTACCTCTTTCGTCATAACTAATAAAGGACATATAACGAGAATAGGGATATTCTCCTTCAATAGTTAACTTCGCATTATCAGGTGTAGTAAAAACTGCCGCCCAATAAAAAACATTTGCATCCGGATATGCAAGATTAATATAGGGATCAGCGCTATGTGGTCCTCTCGCCCAAAAACAATTTCTAGGACCAGGAATTGGGTCTTGCGCTGCATGACTAACGGAAATATAGCCAAAAAGAAAAAAAATTATGAAAAAACGTTTCATTTTAAATCAAAAAAATTATCTAAATCTTAGATTTTGACGTCCCAAATTATTTACTGATTTACATCCCATTAATTTCATTCCCCGTTCTATTTCTTCTTTCATTAAACGCATAGCTCTTTCTACACCTGTTTCTCCCGCCGCTGCTAAAGCGTAAAGGTACATTCTACCTCCTGAGCAAGCACTAGCGCCAACTGATAGGGCTTTTAGAACATGCGTTCCTCTTCGGATCCCGCCATCACATATCACATCTACCTTATCTCCGACTGCATCCACAATTTCAGATAATTGATCAAATGGTGCTCGAGCCCCGTCAAGTTGCCTTCCTCCGTGGTTTGACACCATAATTGCACTTGCTCCGACATCGACAGCTTTCTTGGCATCTTCAACAGACATTATCCCTTTCAAACATAGATGTTTCCCCCATTTTTTATTTATTTCTTCAACATGTTTCCAGTTCATGTTTTGATCCAGCATTGTGTTGAAATAATCACTAATTGAAACATTTATATTGGTTCCCTCTTTGACATAATCTTTAAGTTGAGGTAGTTCAAATTTTTCTCTAAGTAAATAATCTATAGTCCATTTTGGATGCATGGCAAAGCTAAAAAAACTACCGAAATTAAATTGGGGGGGAGAAGTAAATCCTGTCCTAAGATCTCTTTCCCTGTTACCACCTACAATAGTATCAACAGTTAGTGCTATTGCATCGAAATTGTAGTCTTTACATTTTTCAATCATGCTGTCATTCAGACCCTTATCTTTATGAATATATAACTGAAAAATTTTTGGACAGGAGTAGTCATTACCAATTTCTTCAATACCAACTGTTGCCAAAGAAGAAATACCAAAGAATGTTCCAAACTTTTCTGCAACTTTTCCAACTGCTCTTTCGCCGTCATAATGAAATAATCTTTGCAGAGCGGTTGGTGAAAAGAAAAGGGGTAAATTAATTTTCTTCCCCATTAACGAAACGCTCAAATCTATCTCTTCTACCCCCCTTAGAACGTTAGGAATTAGGTCGCATTTTTCGAAAGCTTTGGTATTTTGATGTAATGTGATTTCATCATCCGCACCTCCGTCTATGTAATGAAAAATCGGAGAAGGAAGCCTTTGCTTTGCAAGCAATCTGAAGTCATTAGTGTTATGACAATTCTTTAATTTACCAAACATTTGATGTAATTAAATAGGATTTTTTATCTTTCTCATTGATGAGTTTTAGTTTCTATATTTAGCTGTCCTGCAAGTCCCGCACTTCGGTGCTTTTCACTTTCTTGATAGTCTTTATCCATTATCATGGATCGCATCGCTTTCCTATTCGGATATTCAGCGATTGCAACCCAATCCCAAAGCTTGTCAACATCTCCTATAACCAATCGGCTGACTACCCCACTATATATTATTTTCCCGCCAACTTTTTTTAAATGATTTGTAACTTCTGTTGCATAAATCTTGTATGCCTCTTCCCCTGTTAACTCTGTTTCTCTTCCGTCTTTATATTCAGCCTTGTCTTTAAACTTCAATAAATTAACCATCTGAATAGGAGTTTTAGTGTCTCCAATGACAAAACCTGCCATTTGTTTTACATTGGGCCTAAGTTTATTCTCTACTTTCATTCAGAACCCTCAGTGAGGGTTAACTTAATAAAATCTGAAATAATTTTTGATATCTCTTCAGGGCGTTTCTCTTGGATAAAGTGTCCTCCTCTATGAACGGTACTATGAGGCTGACCTTTGGCGCCAGGACAGGTCGCAATAAACTTTTTATCCAATCCACGAGTGACTGGATCATTGTCTGAAAAGGCGCAAAGAAACGGTTTTTCAAAATTTTCAAAAAACTCCCACGCTTTCCTTTGGGCTTCCAACGAAGGATCATCGGGCATCGTTGGTACTTGGCTCGGCATTGCCCTTGGTCCCATTTTATAGCTAGGATCAGGAAAAGGTGCATCGTAAGCCTTGGCTAAATCCGTTCGAAAAGGAGAGAGATTCTTTATTCCAAAATTTGTCAATAGAGCATCCAGTCCTACAATTAATTTCTTTCTTCTTTCGATGAAGGAAGACATCATAAAACCAATCGGAATATCCTCAGTTTCCCAACAATATTTCTGCCAATAAGCAAAACTAAGTCCTTGATTTTTATCAGTTTGGCTTAGATTTTTTTGCATTTCAATAATGGTAGGTGTTCTAGCATTAGCTCTAAACTCTCGCACTTTCTGAATCATTTCTTCGGGAACATCTGGGTTATAAGGCAGTCCTGTATTTGATATGACTACCCTATCAAACCTATTACCATTATCAGCTATCATTCTCAGGCCAATCAGTCCACCCCAGTCTTGCCCAAAAAAAGTGAGCCCTGTAAAATTATTGCTTACCAGCCATTGATTCATCCAATCCACTTGTCTCTGATAACTATAATCTTCTCTCGCCGCTGGTTTATCTGATTTACCAAATCCTGGGAGATCGGGGGCAATCACTCTCATGCCTTGCTCTACTAACAGTGGAATCATTTTACGATAAAGATAACTCCATACTGGCTGTCCATGCATGCATAAAACAATAGGTCCCTGTTTAGGACCTTCGTCAATATGATGAATTCTCAAATCTGAGCCGTCATGCGTTTTAACCTCTGTGAAATGAGGTTCAAAAGGATAGTCTTTTAGATTTGCAAAACTTTCGTCTGGGGTTCGCAATACTTTCATTTCTTACCTTTTTATTAATGATCTATAAGTTTTATGGAACATTTGATATGGAAAGTGGTCGATCAAGTGATATACCCCTTTCTATTTTTGAAGCTCTAACCATGCCACGTACATCTGCTCGTAATTGAAAAGCGTCGTAAACTATTCCATCCTTGATGGTCCAGCGAACTCCGCCAACGCGTTCAACATTGCCAGTCTCTTCATTTAACTTTATAGCACCGGTCCCATAGAGAACCTTAAAATTATGCAAGGGATTCTCGTCCACAATAACAAGATCCGCTTTTTTACCAACCTCCAGACTGCCAATTTGGTCATCCATTTGAAGTTCTTCTGCACCAATCAAAGTGGCAGAACGTATAACTTCTAGAGGATGGAAACCTGCTTCCTGCAGTAGCTCAAATTCCTGAATATAACCAAATCCGTAGAGACTATAGATATAACCCGTGTCGCTCCCCACTCCTACCTTGCCGCCACGGTTTTTATATTCATTGATAAACTGCATCCACAGCCTGAAATTTTCCTTCCAATCCACTTCATGCTGAGTTGTCCAATAAAACCAATAGGAGCCATGGGCAATAGGACTGGGCCGATAAAAATCCCATAACGCAGGCATAGTGTATTCGTCATGCCAGACAGCACGGCTCATACGCATGAGATCACGTGATGCCAGATAAATAGTGAAGGTAGGGTTAATGGCAAAATCCCGCTCCAGTAAAATCTCCATGACCTCATTCCACTTATCAGAGCCTGGTTTAGCGGCTTGTCTCCACAACCTGCCTGCCTCACCAAAACGATCCATTTCATTGGTATAGATATAATCCGATGGATAATCCTGTATCAGCCGATCTTCAAACAAGGCTTCGGGCAGACCATACCAATGTTCCATACTGTCCAGGCCATGTTCTGAGGTAGTTAACACATTGGCATGAGTGACGTCCGTCTGGCTATGATGCATAGTGGTTTCCAAACCGATCTTTTGCGCTTCATCCAGTGCTGCCCAGAGAATTTCTTTCGGTGATCCTAAGAACTTAATCCCATCGGCACCATTTGCTTTAATTTCCCGCACTCTTTTTCGAGCTTCTTTTACGGTGTTAACGTTACCAAGAACCGGAAAGGCGATAATACGTGGCGCAGTGATTTCATTGCGCTCACTACGCCTCTTGAAATCAACAATACGTGAGTCAGGGGCACGGGAACCGACATCACGAATAGTGGTAATACCATGACTTAATTGTAATTTGAATATGTATTCTGGAGGTACGTTCTGGCCAGAATTCAGGGAATGGATATGAGAATGGACGTCCACAAAACCAGGTAAAATATATTTCCCTCCTATATCAATTTCTCGGTCACCTTCGATTGGTCGGCCTGCCGGATCGATTGGCCTTCCTGGCGTTCCTACTACCTTGATCTGGGTGATGCGATCATTTTCAATAACTATGTCTGCCGGTCCATAGGCCGGTGACCCGGTACCATCGATGATATACCCACCACGAAGTACCAGGCGCTCATATTGACCCTCCCCATCCGCTCTTTCCGGAACCTCAATCCCTTGTGCCCATCCTAATTGAATTGGGCAAGCTGACATGAGAACCATCGCACTTATGATGTTACTAATTTTCATGAGTTGAACTCCGTTTTCAATCAATTGAATACAAAATATTTCATTCCAATGTAGAGTTTGTAATAATCTGATTGTAATTGATTTTAATATTGAAAGGGGCTTAAAGCCCCTTTTTTAATATCCCGTTCAATCATTACGTTATCTAAATTTGTTAAAATCCATATAAAGTGTCGGCAAAAACTTGGGTAAATGATGCATCTCTTCAGCACAATGGGTCAATAAATCCAGAGCTAACTTATCTGTTAAGAAAATAGCTTTTATGTTGCTAACGTTTAGCAAAGGTTTTATTAAAAGATTTAAAACTCTATTGCCGTGCTGAAGATTCATGCCTAACCAAAAACTACTCTGCATTATAGAGCCCTTATGAGATTTACTCACTAAATGGGTAATGCTCGCAATAGAAATATTTTTACTTAAGTCCTTAACATGAGCACAAATAGCTGTTTCTGTGTCTGGATTTAACTCTGGAAAACCAAATTGTTTTGGTTCAACAAAACTTATACAAAGAACATTTAATTGTTTGCCGATGTATTCTTTTACATAGGAATCAATGTTTATATATTTCTCTTTATCTGTTGTGAAATGGGAATTATCTTGTGCGAGTCTAGAAGAAACATGTGCTTTAGGATGCCATAATTGATATCTTTCCGATTCAGGCAAGTGCCAACCAAACCACCAATCAATCATGCTTGGAGTGACGTCGGGCATTTCAGTTATACAGGTAACCAGCATCTCCCCTTTATTATTCCTGCAAATACCAGTAGAAAAAGGTCCCTTTCTATGTAATTCGTAAGCATTGTTATATCCTGAGAATTCAGAATTATGGATTTCTTCTTTTAGTGATTCTTTAATTCCAAAGGGCAATTCGTCCATAGGAAGGTTATATTTACTTAGGTTCATTCGCCCCACTCAAGATACTCGACTATTCATCCAACAGCAGACTAGCAATTAATGTATTATTATATTAATAATAACATTGTCATAGATATTTAATTAAGCAAGGATCTTTTTAAAATGAATAATTACAACTTTCTCAGGTACTTTTTTTCTACTGCATTTCTGGCACTCTTTTTGAGCACTTTAACATACGCAGATGACCCTAAAGATGATGCGCCAATTGTTCAGCCAGGAGCTCCAGGTCAGTCAACCAGAGATTTAGATCCTGAGACAGCCATAGCTATTGCTAATTCTAGTTACACCCCAGCCGACGTGAATTTCTTGCAGGGCATGATTATTCATCATCATCAGGCGATGATTATGTCAGATATGGCCACCGATAGAACCAACTCAAAATCTATTCTTGATTTGGCGGGGAGAATCGATGTCTCACAAGAAGACGAAATTAATTTTATGCAAACCTGGCTTCGAGAACGTGAAGAGAATGTGCCAAATCCAATGGAAACGAAGAATATGGATTCAGATCATAATATGATGGGTATGGCTACTCCTGAACAGCTAGATCAACTTGCTAAAAACAAAAGCATTGACTTCGACAAACTCTTCCTTGAATTGATGATTACTCACCACGATGGTGCAATAAAAATGGTTGATGAATTGAGAAAACAAAGGGGATCAGCATATGACCCCATACTCAATGAATTTGCCACTGATGTTACCAATGATCAAGCGGTAGAAATAGAGCGAATGAATATCTTACTAGTTGGGTTATCAGATGACCCAAGAGCTGGTCTTGCTGCAGGTCTACATAATGCTGATGTGGCTATCAAGAATCTGGAGATAGTAACCTCATTAACCAAACCGGTCGGGTTTTATGACCCGGAAAATCCTTCTGAACGTTATGAGGAGAAAACTGAAGATGGTGATAAAGAAGATGATAAAGAATTAAAATCAACCGAAAACGCTTCAAGAGATCATAGATATCCAATGCTCAGTTTTTCTAATACAGACTTGGCTTTTAGAGATGACATATTAGTGGCAGGAAGTTATCACGGATTCAACATATACAGAATAGATAATGCCGGAATTCCCTCTTTAGTTACATCAGCAATATGCCCTGGTGGTCAGGGTGATGTATCCATTGTTGAAAACCTCCTTATCATGTCAGTTGAACAAACAAGAGGCAGGTTAGATTGTGGATTACAAGGAGCGGGAAGTGATCCTACCCTTGAAAGATTCCTAGGAATAAGAATATTTGATATCTCCGATATAAGAAGACCAAAACAAGTAGGAGCTGTTCAGACATGTCGTGGATCTCATACACACTCAGTGGTTTCAGGCCCAGGGCCCGATGGTAAGATCATTGTTTATAATTCTGGAACTTCTGGTGTTAGGGATAAAGAAGAACTCGGAACATGTATTGAGGATATTGCTGGTGATGATCGAACGGCTTTATTTAGGATTGATGTCATTGAAATTCCGATTGATGATCCTTCAAAATCAAAAATAGTAAAAAGTCCAGCCGTTTTTGCAGATCCGGAGACAGGTGTTCTGGCAGGCTTATGGCGAGGTGGGGATCATGGAGACAACACTCAAAAAACTTCAACAACAGACGAATGTCATGATATAACTGTTTTTCCTTCTGCAAATCTAGCGGCAGGAGCATGCTCTGGTAATGGTATTCTTTTTGATATTACCGATCCTTATAATCCAGAGCGACTAGATGTGGTGACTGATACAGGTTTTGCCTACTGGCATTCAGCTACATTCAATAATGATGGCACTAAAGTCATTTTTACAGATGAGTGGGGCGGTGGAGGTCGACCGCGTTGCAGAGCATGGGATCCACTTAATTGGGGTGCAGATGCTATTTATGACATCGTTGATGGAAAACTTGAATATCAAAGCCATTATAAAATGCCAGCACCTCAATTAGAGACAGAAAACTGTGTAGCTCATAATGGTTCAATTATTCCTATCCCAGGCCGAGACATTTTTGTTCAAGCATGGTACCAAGGTGGAATTTCTGTGATTGATTTTACTGATTCTACAAACCCTATTGAAATAGCTTATTTTGATAGAGGCCCAATAGATGCAAACCAATTGGTTACAGGAGGATTCTGGTCCGCTTATTATTATGAAGGTCACATTTATGCCACAGAAATTATACGTGGCTTGGATGTCTTTAAACTCACCCCAAGCGAATTTATTAGCGAGAAGGAAATTGCAGCAGCGGATCAAGCTTACCCAGTACTAGGGCCTAAAAGACGTTTCAACCCTCAGCAACAAATTCCAATGGTGTGGCCAGAAGAAATTACAAAAAGCTTAAAAGATTAGATTTTTACATCTGTGTAATTATAAAAATTTTTTGAATGCAGTAAGAGTGTG
>ERZ651768.1309-NODE-1309-length-18275-cov-9.931036_pt1 | contig 18275 bp, 15 predicted proteins | sample MGYA00514754_ERZ651768 | MGnify/ENA metagenome assembly ERZ651768
GACGGTGACCAGCGTTTCGGCTGGTCACCATGGTGGACCGTACTGGGATCGAACCAGTGACCTCTCACGTGTGAGGCGAGCGCTCTAGCCAGCTCAGTGTCGGCAACTACCCCGTTGTCGTTTCGCAGAATACGCCAGACCGGCGACAGTGGTAAGTGGTCTAGGCGGGTGGTCAGTTTTGGGATCGATTTTGTTACACCCCCGGGAAGCACGCTTCGCAAATGCCACCTCCGGCCCACCACTCCGGGGGGTTTCGCTCGCCACAACTTGAACAGGTTTTGAAGCGACGGAGGCTTCAGAGCTTCTGGACACCCACTTTCACCTCTGCGGCTTGTTCAGTAGGGCTTTCTCCAAGCGGAACGCGGACTAATCCTCGCGTCTTGCGAAACGGAACGGGCTGATCAACGGGACAGTCAGTTGCTGCGACGACCCATCCTCACCAGAACAGCGTTTAACACTGACCGAAGGATGTAGCCAATACCCACGACTTCGCCCCGCATGGCTATGAGGCCCGGCCGGAAGAAACGATAGAAGCGCCGGTAGTCGCCACCGGCGGGCTTGTGGAAGCGTCCGGAAACACCGAGGGTGTCCAATCCATACCGGTGCTGCAGGCAGAGGAGCAACGAACTCGAGTGGAGGGCCACATCGGTGTCCAACTCGGGCGTCGGGTCGTCCTCCAGGCCGTCCACCGTGAGCCGGACCGTCCGATCCCAATCCCAGAGTCGGATGGCTGTGCTCCCGAGCATCCGCCGGAGATACCAAGGGGCATCGCCTCGGAGCCGGACGAGAAAGCCTTCGACTGCCTCAGCCAGGTCGTCGGCTCCGACACTCGGATCCTCGAGCGATAGCGGGCCCGCAGCGAGGACGCGCTCGACGTCCTCGTCGAACCGCCGACAGGCCTCGTCAGTCCCGTGCGACGCACCCACCTCGTAAGACTCGTCGTTGTATAACACGACGGGCTCGGCCGAGGTCGCGTCGCGCAGGAATCGCACCGCCGCTGACGGGGTGTTTACGCCGTCGTTCAGGAAGAAGTTCTCAGGATGGCAGAAGTAGAGATGGCTGGCAAACGGAAGGACTCGCTCGGCCGCCAGCGCTTCGCACTGGAATGCCACCATCTCAAGCTTGTCAAGAGCCTCGCTCTCGCGGAGCTCCCTCTGATCCGGGTTGCCAACCCAGGTGGCATAGGAGAACTGGGTGAGGAGTAGGTCAACGGTGCCTACTCGCCTACGGATGGATGCGGCCTCAGGTGCATTTCGGACTCCACAGTCGTTCAGGTTCAGGACCGTGGTCCCTTCCGACCGGAAGGCAATCCATGAATTCCCCTCGGGGGCGGGAACGCAGAGCACCTCGAGGCCGGGAACCGTGTCGGGAGACGGACGGACCCACTCCGGAGGGAGTTCTCGGACCTCACGAAATCCAAGTTCACAGCAGAACTCGGCGACCCGACGGTCGATCGTGGCCTGGAACAGCACGGTGATTCCGGTACGCCGGGATTCGGGGATCGACTGGAGCGTCGGGACATGGAAGTGGTCGGGGTGTTCATGTGAGATCCACAGGTATTCGATGCCATCCAGATCGGACATGGTGGTGCTGATCGGGCTGTAAAGGTCCCACCCGTTGTGGAAAACGCGGCCCGACAGCCATGGGTCGCACAGGATGCGGCACCCATCTACCTCATAGACAAAACACGAGTGGCCAATGAACCTGATCTTCACCCCGGACGGCACTAGACCATATTGCCAGCAAATCTCGAGTGGGATAGTAGGTGGGCACGCCGAGCAGAACTCCTACCAAACTGCACAGGTGAGCATTTTTTCCACTGGTCGCCATCGTGGCCGTACTGGACTCGAACCAGTGACCCCTCGCGTGTAGGGCCCGCGCTCTGACTCCAGTTGCAATGAGTCGCAGATCGCCTGGACCCCATCATGATCCAAACTGACATTCCGGCTGGTCGGCCCAGCAACTTGTTGCCTCCACCATGGCCCGGCCCATTAGAGGTCTGGGGTGTGTCCCGACCCTAGGGTGCAGAAATTCCTAGCCGAGCATGGCCCGGCCATTGCAGTTCACAGATTTGATGAGAAGGTGTTCTACAGTCCAATGGAAACATTGCAAACCGTAGGTCCTCGACAGGACACTAAGTACTCTGTTGAGCAGGAGAAACCGTAATGAGATCATTGGTAACAAATATTTTTATTTGGTTGCTTCACCGGATCCGGAAACTGGTAGCCCTGATAGCGCACCACTCAATACCGTCTACACGTCTTCATTCTTCCTCTAGTGCATTCCAATACTTTCGAGAGGATGAAATTCACGCGTCATATTCCCATTTTAAACAATACTTCTACGATGCGATCTTTTTGGATGGCAAACAGTTGAGAACTTATGCCATTAGCGAAGCTCTTCGGATTCACCAGCCACACTATTCATATCTTGAATTTGGTGTCTGGAAGGGTCGTACGATAAATCAGTTTGCAAAGATATTGAATGACATACCGATCTATGGTTTCGATTCTTTTCAGGGAATTAATGAAGACTGGGTGGGAGCCGATGCGCCGAAAGGTCATTTTAATCTAAATAGTAAGGTGCCTAAGCTAAGAGATAACTGCATACCAGTTATCGGTCTGATACAAGACACGCTGCCGTCATTCCTTTCTGACAATCAGAATCTTCAAATTAATTTCATGCATATAGATACCGACACTTATCCCACAGCAAAATTTATCCTGGAACAAGTCAAATCTCACTTGCTTGATCAATCAATTATTGTATTTGATCAATTATATGATTTTGAAGGTTGGCGTGTTGGAGAATACCGAGCATTAACTGAAGTATTCACAGACGATGAATATCAGTTCCTCGCATTTTCCAAAGATGAGGGCAATGTCGCTCTTCGGGTCAATAAACTTTGAAATTGTATAGGCTCGACCCTCTAGGTCCTTCTCGGCATCTACTTGCTGCTAGCAGCAGTTTGGCTAGCCGAATGGCACCTCGCAGCTTTCAGACCACTAATCTGAAAGCGGACTTGACCAACGTTTCCGTAGTCAATGAGTGGACCGTACTGGACTCGAACCAGTGACCTCTCGCGTGTGAGGCGAGCGCTCTAGCCAACTGAGCTAACGGTCCGCTGGCGCACGAGGGTACCGCCACCTCCGCTTGATCGGTCAGCCCTCCGGAGTCCCCGGAGGAGCCACGCAGACCTGCTCAATCAAGGTCGGCAGGACGAGGGTCACCGACCCGACCGGGCAGGGCGTCCCCGCGACCCCCCGCGCCACGATCACCGGGGTCTCCACGGTGCACGGCACCACCCGGATCGTGGACGACAGCTCGACACAGGATCCCGGTCCCAGCCTCGGCGCGACCTCGCGGCCTCTGCCCATGAAGGCGGTGGCCACCACGATCCCGACCAGCAGCGCCACGACTACTGCCGCGGGTCCGAACTGGAGCAGGCACCCGACTGCCGCCGGAACGGGGACCGCCTGAAACGAATCTCCCTGCCGTCCATGGACCGCTTCGTCGACCGGCGACGGGCTGGCGACGGGTTCCGCCGGCCTGCGTACCAGGTCGTAGGCGGCGCGGCGGTCCCGGTCGCCGAGGACCATCCACGCTTCGTTGACTTTCGCCATGGCAGCTTCGGCTCGTCGGCGCCCTGCGGGGTCGGCGGCCATGTCCGGGTGGAGGTGGCGGGCCAGCCCGCGGTAGGCGGCACGGATCTGCTCGTCGGAGGCCCCGGCTGGCACTCCGAGGGTCCGATAGTGGTCGTCGCCGTGGCCGGGCACCAGGCCACCCTACGGCGAGGCCTGACGGCACTACCGTCCGGGAGGTGAGTGAGATCGCCTGCCCGCGCTGCGGAGAGGAGGAGGCCCTCCTCGGCCGCCGGGAGGGGCCTCCCGGCGAGGAGACCATCACCGTGACCTGTGAGTCGTGTGCCCTGGAATGGGTGCGGGACCTGACCCCCAGGTGCCCATCCTGCGGTTCGACCGCGGTACGTCCCGCCCTCCGGTCCATCGTCGAGAAGTCGCGGGGTACCCAGCTCTCGATCCAGTCCATGAGGGCGGTCCACCTCTGCCCGGACTGCGACGCCGAGCAACTCGAGATCTGGAACCGCTCCAACACCCCGCTCCGCCCGGAGGAACTCCCCCACGACGCCGACTGAGGCCGCATCCGTCGGACGCCGGCCCCCGGTTCGGCTCACGGCCACCGTGGCATGGGCCGGTAGCCGGATCAGCCGTCAAGCAGTCGGGCCGCCAGCACCTCCAGGCCGGCCACCCGGCTGCCCTTGACCAGCACGGCGTCTCCGTCGCCAAGGCCCAGGCCCGCAAGGTGTGCCGCCGCCGTGTCGACGTCGGCCAGCGGGGGCACGCCGTAGAGGTCGGTGCCCACGGCGACCAGGCCTATTCCGAGCCGGTCGGCCAGATCGGCGATGTCGGCGTGGGCTGACGCCTCGTGCCCGCCCAGTTCGGCCATGAGGCCCACCACGGCGATGCTGTGGCCCTCGACGCCCAGGGAGGCCAGTGCCTTGAGCCCGGCGGCCATGGATGCGGGGTTTGCGTTGTAGGCGTCGTTCACCACGACCAGGCCGTCGGATGAACGGCCGACCTCCATCCGCCACGGCGACAACCGGGCCTCGGACAGGCCGGTCACGACGTCGACCAGCGGCAGTCCCAGGAAGAGCCCGACGGCTGCGGCAGCCAGCGCGTTGGTGACCATGTGGGCTCCGTGCACGACGAGGCGTACCTCCGCCCGGCCCCACGGCGACTCCAACCGGAAGGTGGATCGGAGTTCTCCGTCCAGGTGCACGTCGCGTGCACGTACCTCGCCCTGGTCGCCGAAGGTGAGGATCGGACACCTGGCTCGACCCGCCTGGTCCATTACCCGGTCGTCATCGGCGTTGAGCACAGCACACCCGTCGGGGGGAAGGCCGTCCAGCAACTCGCCCTTGGTGCGGGCCACGGCCTCCAGGGAGCCGAACTCCGAGGTGTGGGCCATTCCGACCGTGGTCACGACGCCCACGTCGGGTCGGGCGATCGCAGACAGGCTGGTGATGTCGCCCGCTGCACGGGCTCCCATCTCCACGACCAGGAAGTCGACGTCGTCGGGGGCTCCGAGGAGGGTCAGGGGCACCCCGATCTCGTTGTTGAAGGACCGCTCGCCGGCATGCGTCGGGCCACCCCGGGAGAGCACCGAGGCGGTCAGGTCCTTGACCGAGGTCTTGCCGACGCTGCCGGTGACCGCGACCACCCTGGCCCCCGTGGACGCCCGGGCCGCCCAGCCGAGGTCGCAGAGCGCCACAGCCGTGTCCGCCACCCGGATTGCCGAACCGGGGCCCGGGGCCCCCGAGGTCAGGTGCGCGCCGGCTCCGTTGGCCACGGCGCTGTCGATGAAGTCGTGGCCGTCGCGTTCGGCCACCAGGGGGACGAACAGGCACCCGCGGGTCACGGTGCGCGAGTCCTGCGTGGCGCCGTCCAGGACCACGTCGTCGCCGATCAACTCGCCGCCGACCGCGTCGGCGACCTCCGATGCCCGAAACCTCACGGAGCGTCACCCTACGATGCCGACGTGGTCGCCCGCCGTCGTCTCGTCGTGCTCTTCGGGGGGCGCAGTGCCGAGCACGACGTGTCCTGCATGTCGGCACGCCACGTGCTGGCCGCCGTCGACACCCAGCGCTACGAGGTGGTCCCGGTCGGCATCGGCCGGGATGGTCGCTGGTCGGTGGCCGCCGAAGCCGCAACGGCCCTCGCCGACGGCGACCTCGACAGTCTGGGCGACCGACTCGACACATCCGGCCCCGCCTGGGACCCCCTACCCAGCCTGGCCGGGATGGCCGCCGACGGGCCGGTCGCCGTGTTCCCCCTCATCCATGGCCCGCTCGGCGAGGACGGCACCCTGCAGGGCCTGCTCGAGTTGGCCGACGTGCCGTACGTCGGGAGCGGCGTGCTGGGCTCGGCGCTGGCCATGGACAAGTTGGCCGCCAAGGAGGTCCTGGCCCACCACGGGATTCCCCAGGTCCGGTACCGGGGACTCCATGCCGACCGCCTCGGCGAACCCGGGTCGGACGGCCGCCGGGCACTGCTGGAGGGCCTGCTCATGGACCTCGGCCCCACAGTGTTCGTGAAGCCGGCCAACATGGGCTCCTCGGTCGGGGTGTCGCGGGCATTCGACCCGGCCTCGCTGGATACCTCCCTGGCCACTGCCGCCACCTACGACGAGTGGATCCTCGTCGAGGAGGCGGTGGCGGGTCGGGAGATCGAGTTCGCCGTGCTCGGCGGCAGGACCCCGCAGGTCTCGGGGCCCGGCGAGATCAGGCCGGGCGACACCTTCTACAGCTACGCGGACAAGTACGAAACCGACGCCGCCGAGCTCATCGACGATCCCGACCTGGAACCGGCGACCGTGGTCGGCTTCCAGGAACTCGCCGCCAGGGCCTTCGTCGCCCTGCGGTGCTCGGGCATGGCCCGGGTCGACTTCTTCCTCGCCGACGACGGCCGCATGCTCCTGAACGAGGTCAACACGATCCCCGGCTTCACCTCGATCTCGATGTACCCGCGGCTCTGGCTGAAGGCCGGTCTGTCGTACGGAGGACTCATCGACCGGCTGGTCGACCTGGCCGTCGAGCGCCACGCCCGCCGGCGGCGCAACACCGGCCGCTGACCGGACCCGCCTCAGGCCACCGGGTCCAGGGACGCCCTCAGGAACCGCAGTAGCTCGCTCCGACGTTGTACGACGGGCCGCAGGGTCGGGCCCACACCGGCCACCCGGAGCACCTCGATCTCGGTGGCCACCCCGACCACCGTGGAGTACGCGCTCAGCAGCAGCAGCTGGGCGTCTGTCCGCCGCATCCGGCCGGCGGCCATCTCCGCCTCGATCCACAACCGGGCCCGGGCCATCAGCGGTTCCAGGTGGCCTCGCAGGCGTTGGGCCCCGGGCGAGTTGGGACGGCTCACCTCGCGCAGCAACCCGAGCAGGACCGGTTGTTCGAGGGCCACCCGGAACACGGCCCTCACCAGGGCATCCACCCGCTCCCAGTCCTTCTGGCCTCCTACCAGCACCTGGTCCAGCGCCCCGGTGAGGTGTTCGGCGCAGCGGTCCACCACGGCGTTGAGCAGGCCGCGCTTGGATACGAAGTGGTACAGGATCGTCTGCTTGCGTATGCCCAGCCCGGCCGCCAGGTCGTCCAGCGAGGTGCCGTCGTAGCCGGCCGTGCCGAAGGAGGCTAGGGCGGCGTCCAGCACCCGTCCCTTGGTGCCCCCGCGGGCCTCGCTCGACGCCACCCGACCACCGTAGCCCATAATTCTACCATCTGGTAAGGAGCCTGACCATCTGGTAGAATTATGGGCGTGATACCCCAGAACCTGGCCGGGCGCCGCATCGCAGTCACCGGCAGCACCGGATTTCTGGGCACCGCCCTCGTCGAACGCCTGCTGCGCTCGGCCCCGGGCTGCGAGCTGCTCCTGATCGTCCGTCCGGGCCGCCGTGGAGCCACCCGCCGCGTCGAACGGGACATCTTCCGCAACGACGCCTTCGACGACCTGAGGGCCGACCTGGGAGCCGACGGCTTCGCCGAGATGCTGGCACGTCGGGTGACCGCTGTGGCCGGCGACGTGACCACCGACGGCCTCGGGCTGGACGCCGACGGACGCGCCGACCTGGCATCCTGCGACATCGTCATCCACTCGGCGGCGGTCGTGAGCTTCGACTCGCCCCTGGACCAGGCCGTCGAGGTCAACCTGCTGGGCCCGGTCAGGGTCGTCGAGACCCTGGCGGACCTGGGCGTCGCCCCCCACCTGGTGGCCGTCTCCACCTGCTACGTGGCCGGGAGCCGACGTGGAAGCGCCCCCGAGGAACCGGTCGACGCCTCGACGTTCTTCGTCGGCGTGGACTGGCGAACCGAGGTGGATGCAGCCCGCCGGATCCGCCTCGACACCGAGACGGAGAGCCGGACCCCGGAACGCCTCCAGGGCTTCCGGAGCGAGGCACACGGCGAGTTGGGCGCCGCCGGCACCCCCAGCCTTGCCGCCAAGACCGAACAGCTCCGCTCCCGCTGGGTCGACGACCGGATGGCGGAGGCCGGGGTTGCCCGTGCCACCTCCCTGGGCTTCCCCGACGCCTACGCCTACACCAAGGCGCTCGGAGAGATAGCCGTCGCCGAGAGCGCCGGCGACGTGCCGGTCAGCGTCGTGAGGCCCGCCATCATCGAATCGGCGCACTCGGAGCCCTACCCCGGTTGGATTCGGGGCTTCCGCATGGCCGAGCCCGTCATCATCTCGTACGCCCGGGGCCTGCTGAAGGAGTTCCCCGGCGTCCCCGAGGGCACGGTCGACGTGATTCCCGTCGACTTCGTGGTGGCCGCCATCTGCGCCGTGGCCGCCCGCGGACCCCTCGGCCCCGACGACGGCACCGACATCGTGCAGGTGGCGTCGGGCAGCGTGAACCCGCTGCGCTACGGGCACCTGGTGGACATGGTGCGGGAGTGGTTCACCGAGCACCCCATCTACGACGACCTGGGCCAGCCCATCGCGGTCCCCGAGTGGTCCTTCCCGGGCCGCGGTCGGGTCAAGAAGCAGTTGGAGAGGGCGGCCACGACACTGGACCGGGCGCAGAAGGTGTTCGAGGTGCTGCCTGTCCGGGGCCGACAGGCCGAGGTGGGGGCGCGCCTGGAGGAACAGCGCGACCTGATCCGCCGGGCCGAGGGCTACGTGGACCTGTACGGCGCCTACGCCGAATGCGAGGCCATCTACGGGCTAGACAACCTGCTCGGCCTGTGGGACTCGCTGGACGACGCCGATCGGGCCACCTTCTGCTTCGACCCCCGGATCATCGACTGGAACCGCTACGTACCCGACATCCACCTGCCGTCGGTCGTGAAGGCCGGCCGGGTCCCGATGAAGCCCCCGGCCCGGGGTGGCGAGAGCCGGTCGGCCCGCCTCCGCCGGCAGGTCCTGGCGCCCGAAAGGCACCTCGTCGCCTTCGACCTCGAGAACACACTCATCGCATCCAACGTCGTCGCCTCCTACGCCTGGCTGGGAAGTCGCCACCTCCGCGGACGCGACCGGGCCCGCTTCGTGGCCGGCCTGGTGGCCGAGGCCCCGACCCTGCTCTCGCTCGACAAGAAGGACCGCAGCGACTTCCTCCGCCACTTCTACCGTCGCTACGAGGGCGCTCCGGTCGACCAGATCGCCGCGGACTCCGTCGAGCAGTTCAGCGAGTTGATCCTGGCCAAGTCGTTTCCGGCGGGCATCCGTCGGGTCCGCCAGCACAGGGCCCTCGGCCACCGGACCGTCCTCATCACCGGAGCCCTCGACTTCGTCGTCGAGCCCTTCCGCCCGCTGTTCGACGACATCGTGTCGGCCGAACTGGGCGTGGTCGACGGCACCTACGACGGTCGCATGACCGCCGTGCCACCCACCGGCGAGGCCCGCTACCAGGCCCTCGTGGACCATGCCGCGGCCCACGACATGGACCTGCGGGAGTCGGTGGCCTACGCCGACTCTGCCAGCGACCTGCCCATGCTGGAAGCGGTCGGCTTCCCGGTGGCGGTCAACCCGGAGACCCGACTCGCCAGCATCGCCCGCAAGCGCGGCTGGCTGGTAGAGGACTTCCGCAAGTCACCCGGCATGCGACGCAGCCTCCTGCCGCTGGCCCCTGCGAGGAGCGCCGCCCGATGAAGGCCCTGCAGTTCCGACGCAACCTCCCCCGCTACGCAGCCGCCCGGCTGGCCGGCGGGTTCGTCCCCGGTCGCGGTGCCTCGGCCGGGCCCCTCAGCCTGGTCGACATGGATCCCCCCACCGCTCCCGGCCCCGACTGGGTACGCGTCCGCCCCCGGCTCTCGGGAATCTGCGGCTCGGACCTGGCCACCGTGGACGGTAGGTCGGCCCGCTACTTCGAACCCCTGGTCTCCTTCCCGTTCGTTCCGGGCCACGAGGTGGTCGGCGACCTGGACGACGGCACCCGGGTGGTCCTGGAGCCGGTGCTGGGCTGCGTGAGCAGGAACCTCCATCCGGCCTGCCAGTCCTGTGCCGACGGTCGGCTGGGCAACTGCGAGCACACCTCCTTCGGGGACCTGGAGCCCGGCATCCAGACCGGCTCCTGCCACGACACGGGCGGAGGCTGGGCCACGGCCTTCACGGCCCATCGGTCCCAGCTGCACGCCGTTCCCGACGACATGGACGACGCTGCGGCTGTCATGGTCGAACCCACGGCCTGCGGTGTCCACGCGGCCCTAGCGGCCCACGTACCCGACGGCGGCGTGGTGGTCGTCCTCGGCGCCGGGACGCTCGGACAGGTCACCCTGGCCGCCCTGCGCGCACAGACCGCTCCCCGCACCATCATCGCCACCGCCCGCTATCCCGAGCAGCGGCGCATGGCGGGCCTCCTGGGCGCCGACCTGGTGATCGCCCCCGACGAGGTCAGGCGGGCGGTAAGACGTGCCACCGGCAGCCGGGCCATCGGGGCACCGACCGTCCGCGGGCCCCGGGATGGCGTGGTGGACCGCCTTACCGGGGGCGCCGACGTGGTCGTGGACTGCGTCGGCTCCTCGGCCAGCCTCTCCGACGCCCTGGCAGTGGTCAGGCCGCGGGGCAGAATCGTGCTCGTCGGCATGCCGGCCGAGGTCACCCTGGAGCTGACACCGCTGTGGCACCGCGAGGTGGAGCTGGTCGGCGCCTACACCTACGGCACCGAGACCCTCGCCGACGGCGCAGAGAGCCGCACCTTCGACCTGGCCACCGACCTGGTACGCGACGCCGACCTGGGCCGGCTGGTGACCGCCACCTACCCGCTGACCCGCTACCGCGACGCCCTCGAACACGCTGCGGCTGCCGGCCGACGGGGTGCCGTGAAGATCGCCTTCGACCTCCGCGACGAGAAGGAGCGCAACGACCTGTGAGCAACGGACGCCACCTCGCCCCCCGGCCCGGCTTCGTCCTCGACGTCGACCGGAACAGCCCGCCCATCGTGTTCCACCACGGCGAGGGCTTCCGCCTGGAGAAGCTTCCGCCCGGGCGGTCCCGGGTCATCTACCCGGCCGAACCCCTGGAGGGCCTGGCCGACCCCGACGGCGCCATCCGCCACGCCCTGGCCAACCCGCTCGGCGACTCCGAGCCGCTCCGCGCCCTGCTGTACTCCGGGATGAAGCTCACGATCGCCTTCGACGACATCTCCCTCCCACTCCCGCCGATGCGCCGCCCGGACATCCGCCAGCGGGTCATCGAGGCGGTGCTGGACGTGGCCGCCGAGGCCGGGGTGGACGACGTCCACCTCATCGCCGCCCTGGCCATCCACCGGCGCATGACCTCCGACGAACTCCGGCACGCCGTCGGCGACCGGGTGTACGACGCCTTCGCCCCCGACGGTCGCCTCTACAACCATGATGCCGAGGACCCGGACGGCATGGTGGTGCTGGGCGAGACGCCCCACGGCGAGGACGTGCAGTTCAGCCGGCGGGCCGCCGAGAGCGACCTGTTGGTATACGTCAACATCAACCTGGTGGCCATGGACGGAGGCCACAAGAGCACCGCCACCGGCCTGGCCGGCTACACCGGCCTCCGGCACCACCACAACGTCCACACGATGTCCAACTCCCGCTCATTCATGGACCAGGAGAACTCGGCCCTGCACGCATCGAACTGGCGGATGGGCAAGGTCCTCCGGGATGCCGGCGTGAAGATCTTCCAGATCGAGACCACGGTCAACAACGACACGTTCGGACGCCAGGGCCCGCTCGCCCTACTCCAGAAGCGTGAGTGGGAGTGGTCGACCCGGGACCGCATGCAGTTCCTGGCCATGAAGGCCGGCCTTGACCTCATGCCCAACGGGGCCAAGCGCAGTGCCTTCTCCGGCTGGCAGGCGCCGTACGCCCTGACGTCGGTCCAGGCGGGCGAGGTCGAGGCTGTCCACGAGGTCACGACGGCCAACGTCTACAGGCAGCAGCTCGTCGCGGTCGAAGGCCAGACCGACGTCCTGACCATGGGCCTGCCGTACATCTGTCCCTACAACGTCAACTCGATCATGAACCCGATCCTGGTCATGTGCCTGGGGCTCGGCTACTTCTTCAACCTCTACCGGGGTCGGCCGCTGGTCAGGGAGGGTGGCGTGCTCATCATGAGCCATCCCACACCGTGGGAGTTCCACCCGGTCCACCACCCCAGCTACATCGACTTCTTCGAGCAGGTCCTGGCCGACACCACCGATCCGGCCGAAATCGAACGGAAGTACGAGAAGCAGTTCGCCGAGGACGAGTGGTACATCCACCTGTACCGGAACTCGTACGCCTACCACGGCGTCCACCCGTTCTACATGTGGTACTGGGGCACCCACGCCCTCGAGCACCTCGGCCGGGTGGTCATCGTGGGTGGCGATCCGGCGGCAGTGCGCCGCATGGGGTTCCAGCCGGCTTCCACCCTGCAGGACGCCCTCGAGATGGCGTCTGACGTGGTCGGGCCACAGCCCACGATCACGCACCTCAAGAACCCGCCCATCTTCATGGCCGACGTCACGTGACCTGATGGGGCAGGTGGGCCTCCGGGTGGCGAAGACCCGGGCCATGGTCGCAAGGCTCGGCTTTCCGTGGCGTGCCGCGCCGGTACCGAACGGCATCACCCCTGCACCACCGACGCGCCGACTCGGCGCCGACTACGACACCGACTGGGCCCGCCGCTATCCGGCACGACTGGCCCGGGCCGCCCTCGTGGAGGGCGTCATGCGCCCGGTCATGTCGGCGGTCGCCTCGCCTGACCGCCGCGGCCTGGACCGCCTGGACGACCTGGACGGACCGGTCGTCTTCGTGGCCAACCACCACAGCCACGCCGACACGCCCCTGCTGCTCACGTCCATCCCCGACCCGTGGCGCCACCGGACCCTCGTGGGAGCGGCCGCCGACTACTTCTTCGGGAACCGATTCAGCGGAGCCGTATCAGCACTGGCCATCGGAGCGGTGCCCATCGAGCGCACCCGCGTGGGCCGTCGGTCGGCCGACATGGCCCGCGACCTCATCGACGACGGCTGGAGCATGCTGCTCTACCCGGAGGGTGGTCGGAGCCCCGACGGATGGGGCCAGGAGTTCAGGGGAGGAGCAGCCTTCCTGGCCATCCGGTGCGACGTACCCGTCGTGCCCATCCACCTGCAGGGCACCGGGCGGATCCTCCGGAAGGGTCGGACGCTGCCACGTCCGTCGCGTACGACCGTCACGTTCGGCAACCCGCTCGTTCCCACGGAGGGCGAGAACGCCCGCGCCTTCGCGGTCCGACTGCAGTCTGCCGTGGCCGCCCTCGGAGACGAGGCCACGTCCGACTGGTGGCAGGCCAGGCGACGGGCCCACGCCGGCACCTCACCCGGCCTGACCGGTCCGGACGTGGGCGCCTGGCGTCGGGCATGGGCCCTGGGCGACCGCGACCGGCGGTCGCTGCGGCGGCGTCGCCGGTGGCCCGAACTCTGAGCTTCCGGCCCACCACCGTCGAGCCGAACTTCTTCAGTCCTTCGGCTGCCATCCCGTTCAGCGCCGGGCACCCCGCCGGTAGCATCCGGAACATCGATGGAAGCGTGGCCAGAGCCGTTCCCGTTCCCGTCGGATCCCACGATTCTGACCAGCGATTCTGACCAGCGAACGAGACAAGCGAGTTCCCCATGACCGTCGCCGCCTCCACCCCCATCGAGCTGATTCGGGGCGTCTACGCCTCTCTGGACGAGCGCTTCGAGATCGGCCGCCGCCGCATTGATCGACCCCTCACGCTGGCCGAGAAGATCCTCGTCAACCACCTCGATGACCCCGAGGGCGCCGCTCTGGAGCGCGGCGTCTCATACGTCGACCTGCGTCCCGACCGGGTGGCGATGCAGGACGCCACAGCCCAGATGGCCTGGCTTCAGTTCATGACCGCCGGCCTCGACGAGGTCCGGGTTCCGACCACCACCCACTGCGACCACCTCATCCAGGCCCGCGACGACGGCAGGACGGACCTGCTCACGGCCGTCGAGGGCAACCGCGAGGTCTACGACTTCCTGGCCTCGGTCTGCGCCCGCTACGGCGCGGGCTTCTGGAAGCCCGGCTCCGGGATCATCCACCAGGTGGTGCTCGAGCAGTACGCCTTCCCCGGCGGGATGATGATCGGCACCGACAGCCACACCCCGAACGCCGGGGGCCTCGCCATGGTGGCCATCGGCGTGGGTGGCGCCGACGCCGTCGACGTGATGGCCGGCTTCCCGTGGAACGTGCGCTGGCCCAGGCTCATCGGCGTCCACCTGACCGGCGAGTTGAACGGCTGGGCCGCCCCCAAGGACGTCATCCTGAAGGTCGCCGACATCCTCACCGTCAACGGCGGCACGGGTGCCATCGTGGAGTACTTCGGTCCCGGTGCCCGCAGCCTCTCGGCCACAGGCAAGGGCACCATCTGCAACATGGGCGCCGAGATCGGCGCAACCACCTCGCTGTTCGCCTACGACGACGCTGTGGCCCGCTACCTGAAGTCCACAGGCCGCGAGGCCGTGGCCGACGCGGCGGACGCCGTGGCCCACCACCTCCGGGCCGACGACGAGGTCGAGGCCGATCCCGGAGCATTCTTCGACCAGGTCATCGAGCTCGACCTGACCACCCTGTCGCCCCACATCAACGGCCCCCACACCCCCGACCTGTCCCGCCCGGTGGCCGACCTGGGCGCCGAGGCTGAGCGCGAGGGCTGGCCCATGGAGGTCAGCGCCGGCCTCATCGGGTCGTGCACCAACTCCTCCTACGAGGACATCACCCGGGCGGCCAGCATCGCCCGTGACGCCCTGGCCAAGGGCCTGACGGCAAGGGCCCCGCTGCTCGTCACTCCCGGCTCCGAACAGGTCCGGGCCACCATCGAGCGCGACGGCCTGCTGGCCGACTTCGAGGCCATCGGTGCCAAGGTGCTGGCCAACGCCTGCGGGCCCTGCATCGGCCAGTGGGACCGCCAGGACATGGAGGACGGCGTTCCCAACTCCATCGTCACCAGCTACAACCGGAACTTCCCCAAGCGCAACGACGGGTATGCCACCACGCACGCGTTCGTCACCTCTCCCGAGACGGTGATGGCCCTGACCATCGCCGGGCGCCTCGACTTCGACCCGGCGAACGACACGCTCACCAACGACGCCGGCGAGGAGGTCTGCCTGAGCGTCGGTGACGGCGAGGAACTTCCGGCCGCCGGATTCGATCCAGGTGAGGAGACCTTCCAGTCGCCGCCGGCCGACGGCAGCACCGTCGAGGTGGTCGTGTCGCCGACCAGCGACCGCCTGCAGGTCCTGACCCCGTTCCCGGCATGGGACGGCGAGGACATCACCGGCCTGACGGTGCTCGTCAAGGCCCGGGGCAAGTGCACCACCGACCACATCTCGATGGCCGGACCGTGGCTGAAGTACCGGGGCCACCTCGAGAACATCTCGGGCAACGTCTACATGGGAGCCGTGAACGCCTTCACCGGCGAGGTCGGCACCGGCCTGGACGTCACCGACGGCGGGACGCGGCCATACCCGGAGATCGCCCGCCGCTACCACGAGGCAGGCATCGGGTGGGTCGCCATAGGCGACGAGAACATGGGCGAGGGATCGTCACGTGAGCACGCCGCCATGGAGCCCCGGTTCCGGGGAGCCCGAGCGGTCATTGCCCGCTCGTTCGCCCGGATCCACGAGACCAACCTCAAGAAGCAGGGCCTGCTGCCCCTCACGTTCGCCGACCGGGACGACTACGACCTGATCGGTCCCGAGGACCACATCTCGGTGGTCGGACTGGCCGACCTGGCTCCCGACGAGCAGGTCGAGGTCGTCGTCACCTCACCGGACGGTTCCACGACCAGCATCACCACGAACCACACGTACTCGGCCGACCAGATCGAGTGGTTCAGGGCGGGCAGTGCCCTGAACCTGATCCGCCAGCGCACCGGGTCCTGACGGTTCCCAGCCACCGGGGCGCCCGTGCGCCACAGCAGACGGCGTAGCACTGGCACCGGCCACCATCCGCCGCCTCGCATGCGACGCCGGCATCATCCCCGTCGTCCTCGCCACGAACGGCGAAGTGCTGGACATCGGCCGTCGCACCCGCACCATCTCCACCGCACTACGAAACGCCCTCACCATCCGAGACCGCGGCTGCACCTTCCCCGGATGCACCCAACCACCGTCATGGTGCGACGCCCACCACGTCCGCCATTGGTCCGGGCGACCCCACAGACCTCGCCAACCTCGTCCTGTTGTGCTCGACGCACCACCACGTGGTCCACGAAGGCAACTGGCAGATCACCAGAGCCCCCGACGGCCGCCACGAGTTCAGATCACCCACTAGCGAACGGTTACCAACCCGACGTGTACCACTACTTCACCCGCTTCTGGAATAGACCCACGTGCGATGCTCCAGGGCCTCGGAACCTCATGTAGGGAGACACGGGTACCCCCGGAAGCGGCCTCAACCGTCGACGGGCACCAGGCGTGCGCTGACGGCTACGTCGCCGGTCCATGCCCACGACAGGACACAGGTCGTGTCGCCGAACCTCTGGGCGTGGTGCTCCCACGGAGCGTGGTGCACCGACTCGCCGACCGCCCTTTCCACCCACGGGCCAACGCCCCTCTGGAACGAGACCGAGCCCGACAACACGTGGTACGTCTCCTCAGCCGGGTGCTCGTGCCGGGGGTAGTGCAGGCCGGCTCCCCACACGCCCAGCCCCGCGCTGGCCACGTCGGACTCGACCAGTCCACCGGGTCCGATCACCCGGACGTATCCGTAGTTGTCCAGGAAGTGCTGCGACAGCGTCGCCGCGTACTCGGCGGTCTGGACCCAGTGCAGGATCGGCGCCGCCGCCGTGAACGCCCGCAGCACCGCTCCGACGCCCGGAACGGCGCTTCCGGCGTCGATCGCGGACTCACACCCGGCCAGCAGCCGGGCCACCGGTAGGGCCACCGGATCGGGCTCCACCACCTCGTCCGCCTCCAGGGCGGCGACCAGCAAGCTCCCGACCGTGCCCAGCATCGAAAACCGCTGGGCATCCGGATGTCCGACATAGAAGTCGGCAAGGGCGGCGACCAGATCGCGACGCAGGTCAGCGCTCATCGGCACCGGCGGCCCACCCCGTGGGCCACGGTCCGACGAGGGGCAGAAGAATCCACCGGGTTCCTGAGCGCCGGAAGCGGGTACTCGTCAGACCGCCCGCAGCCTGTAGCCGCGGTTGCGGGCCTCGGCGAGCGTGTCCGGTCCGAAGCACAGGAAACGCTCGCTGGACATCAGCTCGTCCAGCACGATGGCCAAGGTCTCCTCATCGGCAACCTCGTCCAGGTCGTAGACCTGCTGGGTGCGCTTGTCACCGATGAAGCGGTGGTGGGCGAAGGCCGACGGTCGATCCATGACCGCGGAGGCTAGCCCGACGATACGACCGCAGAGGTGGGAGCCCGGATGGCCGAGGACGGTGACTCGGTCCCCGAGGTGGGGCTGTCGCCGAACCCGAAGAAGACGACCTGAACCAGCAAGAGGGCCAGGTACGGCAGGACGCCGAGGAGCATCCCCCAGCGCACGTCGGTCGACCGTGCCCGCCACGCCGGCCATACGAGGGCAACCAGGCCCATCAGCAGGAGCGCATATACCTCCCAGACGATGAGGACCGGGCTTGCCAACATGGTGAGCAGCCCCACGGGCAGGACGCGACGGAGGGCGCGCCCGGACGGGCGCGCCCTCACATCTCGAATCTCGTCTTGCAACTCATCTGGATTCCCGGATCGACCGGTTGTGACGGCAGGGACTAGTGCCGACGGTCGGGTCCCGGGGGTGGATCGGCGTGGTATCGCCGGGTGGTCCAGCGCCGCTCAGCGGCCGCCCACCTCCGAAGTCCCATATCTACTGCTGCTGATCTGGACCACCTCCTCTCCTCGGTGAAGTCGACCCTACGCTCCGCGGCAGGGCCTCGTCGAAAATCCTGACGCCCGACAGTACGGCTCCGTACTAGGCCGCTCTAGTGAGGTGGTTGAACCTGCTGAGTTGGCCGGAACCCGGCCGTCAACCGGAACGGGGCTCCTGGCGTTCGGCAGCCTGCACGGCCAACCGGTCGGCCTCGTCGTTCCACCGGTCGCCCGAGTGACCCTTCACCCAGCGGAAGCCCACGTCGCCACGCGACCGGACCGCCTCGATGAGCGGCTCCCAGAGGTCGCGGTTGGCCACCGGTTCCCTTTTGGCGTTGAGCCATCCCGTCCGGAGCCACTTCTCCCACCAGCCGTCCCGAAAGCAGTGCACGACGTAGGTGGAGTCGCTGACCACCAGCAGCGGACCGTCGAAGGCCCGGACCGCTTCC
>ERZ651768.1310-NODE-1310-length-18245-cov-3.587406_pt1 | contig 18245 bp, 16 predicted proteins | sample MGYA00514754_ERZ651768 | MGnify/ENA metagenome assembly ERZ651768
CCCAACAAGTAATATCAACAAGAAACCGGCGGTCAAAATTTGTTTGATCATTTTCAAATCACAACCTGAATCACACAATTAAAATTCAGAGATTCGGCTTACAGGCGGCGTGTAGAGAGTATACGCAACTAACGTTTTCGAAGTTTGACATTTTTTCTATGCCAAGTAATAAACTGATAGCTCTAGGGAATCAAGCAGATCCCAGACAAGTCGACTGTCACCGATTAAATTAAACTAATCGATCGATAGTTATCACTGCGATAAAACGTCTATTCATATCTTTAGGTCGTTGTTATACAGTTCACCCATTATGGTCAACGTCCCACCTGGGGGAATAAAAACGGTCGCTGTTGTCGTTGGCATATTGGTTCTTACGATTATTATTCGGCTTCGTGGCTTACCAACTCTTCCGGAACACCACATCATGGGTATGAAAGGGGATCGTGAATGTCAAAAAATTATGAAGTTGAAATGTTGTTGGACATTAAAACGCCCATGCGAGACGGCGTAAATCTTTCGACCGACATCTACTTACCAAAGACTGACGGTCCGTTTCCGGTAATCCTGATGAGGACGCCGTATAGCAATAACGGTGACGATATCGTAAAAACAGCGATTGGGTATGCAAATCGCGGCTATGCCTGCGTGATGCAGGACGTACGTGGCAGGTGGGATTCTGATGGCGATTATTACCCGTTCCATCAGGAAGCAAAAGATGGTTATGACACCCAAGAATGGCTCGGGGAACAACCTTGGTGCGACGGGAATATTGGAATGGTAGGAGGGTCGTATCTCGGTGGAGTGCAATGGCTGAGCGCACCCCTCAAAAGCAAATATCTCAAGGCCATGGTGCCGCGGGTTATGTGTACAGATTACTATAGGGGACTAGTTCACCCTGGCGGTACTTTCCAACTAAACGTCATGATGACATGGGGGATGCGAACCAGTGGCCGTACGGCACAAACCATTGACTACCACAACTGGACCAAGGCATTTCACTCTCTACCACTCGCCGACCTGGGAGGCAGTACAGGACGCAATATGCCTTTCTGGCAGGACTGGCACGAACATGAGAACGACGATGAATATTGGGACGAAATTAACACAGAACGACGCTTCGGCGATATCGAAGTCCCTGCCCTGATTATGGGTGGTTGGTACGACCTTTACGCCCCTGATGCTTTTGACAATTTCAACGGAATGCGCAAACAAGGGGGATCTAAACTAGCCCGCCAGAGCCGGCTCATAATGGGACCGTGGCCACACGGGCTGAGCCGGTCAACAAAAACTGGAGACATAGACTTCGGTGCACCATCCAAGATAGATCTTGATGCGCTTGAACGTAGCTGGTTAGATCGCTGGCTGCGAGATGAAGACAACAGAGTGGAAAATGAAGCACCCTTACGCCTGTTCATAATGGGTACAAATGAGTGGCGCGACGAACAGGAATGGCCGCTAGCACGGACGGACTGGCAACACTGGCATCTACACTCAGACGGTAAGGCGAACACTGCACATGGCAGCGGTACACTTTCGTTAGTAACTGCGCTTGAAGAACAGCCTGATAGATTCTCATACAATCCTCAATATCCTGTTCAAACAATCGGCGGAAACAATTGCTGTTCTCCCGATATCGTGCCTTGGGGACCGTATGATCAACGCCCCGTCGAAAGTCGTAGTGACGTGTTGTGCTTCACCACCAATCCGATGCCGAATGATTTCGAAGTAATCGGCCCAATCAAGCTCAAACTCTACGCGTCAACAGACGCTTTAGACACGGATTGGACTGCAAAACTAGTAGACGTTTCGCCAGACGGTTACGCAAAAAACCTATGTGACAGCATAATCAGGGGTCGTTACAGACAGGGTTTTAAGAAACAGAACCTGTTAGAGCCCGGGCAGGTTTATGAATATGACATAGACATAGGTGTGACGGCTAATGTATTTAAAGCCGGGCACCAGATAAGACTCGAAGTTTCTTCTTCAAATTTCCCGCGGTTTGATCGCAACTTAAACACTGGTCAACGGGCCGGCTATGATTCAGAAATGCGCGTTGCAAACCAAATGGTCTTTCATTCACACAAGTACCCATCACATTTGATACTTCCCGTGGTAAATCGGACATAGGTATGACCACCGTAGTGACTGGAGCTGGAGGGTTCATCGGCAGCGTCCTAGTGCGCGAGCTTATTGCCAGAGGTCGTTCAGTCCGGGCTGTAGTCCGTTCCAACAAAAAAGCACTTGAAGAACTTGACATAGAAATTGTCACTGCCGACATAAGAAATCCATCTTCACTTAATAGGGCGCTCAAAGGAGCGGAGTCAGTATTCCACCTTGCATCCGTAATCTCTTTATCCGGAGATCGGTCAGGTAGTGTGACGGAAACCAATGTCGATGGTGCGAAAAACGTCGCAGAAGCTGCTCTTGAAAACGGTGTGAAAAGGTTTGTACACTGCAGCTCGATTCACGTGTTCGACCTAAAAGAGCACGGGGACACAATCACTGAAAATACGACCCGCGTCACGGCTCAGTCCCCTGTTTACGATCGGACAAAATCTGCAGGAGAAACAGCAGTAAGGGATCTCATTAAATTGGGTCTCCCCGCGGTAGTTATTCACCCAACTGGGGTGATTGGGCCTGGAGACCACCGACCGTCGCGTATGGGGCAGGTACTACTCGACCTATCTTCCAAAAAACTTCCTGCGCTAATTCCCGGAGGGTTCGACTGGGTCGACGTACGTGATGTGTGTGCTGGTGCCCTAGCCGCAGAAGAATTTGGGCGTATCGGAGAGAGTTATATTCTTTCGGGTCAATGGCATTCAACCCGTCAACTCGCAACTTTTGGTGAGGAACTGACAGGAACACCTCCACCGAAATTGGATCTACCAATGTGGTTAGCCCGAGGTGTAGCACCCTTGGGAAGTTTATTAGGAAAAATAACCAGGAACGAATACCGCTTAAATTCAGTAACAGTGTCAGCCCTTAGCGCAGCCCGCACTATCTCTTCCGCAAAAGCTGAAACAGAACTAGGATACCAATCACGCCCTATCAGGGATTCGGTCCATGATGCTTACAAATGGTTTGAGAAATTCGGATTATTGAAAAAGCCACTGCTTCGCAAACATGGATTTAACCCTTGACGGAAATTGACTTCCACAGATGGGCAGTGTGGTCCCAATTTATCATTGCGGCTATAACGTTCATCAGTGTGATTTTTGTAGTTGCGCCATATGGACGTTACGAACGCGCAGGATGGGGGTGGCGTGTTCAAAAAAAACACGGCTGGATTTTGATGGAATTTCCAGCAGTTGCTCTGTTCTTCGTTTTGTTCTTCATCGGAGAGAAACGCTTAGAACTCATTCCATTATTATTTCTGGGAATCTGGCAGATCCACTACGTACATCGAGCATTTATTTTCCCATATCGGATGCGATTTTCCTCACGTATGATTCCACTGGTAGTTCCTCTTCTAGGAATTGCATTCAACACACTTAATGCGTACATCAATGCGCGCTGGCTCACTCACTTCGGAGATTACGGACCAGAATGGCTTTATGACCCTCGCTTCCTGCTTGGCTCAGCACTGTTCGTAGCAGGCTGGCTTGGGAACTTGGATTCAGACAACAAACTCCGATCTCTCCGACAATCTGGTGGTACTTCTTACAAGATCCCCAAAGGCGGTCTCTACCGGTGGATTTCGGCTCCTAATTACGGATGCGAGATTCTAATGTGGATGGGTTGGGCCATCGCAACATGGTCGACGGCCGGGTTGGCTTTTGCCTTATATTCCATAGCCAATCTCGCACCTCGGGCACTTAGCCACCATTCGTGGTACCGCAAAAGTTTTGACGAGTACCCTACCGAGCGTAAGGCCCTGATCCCATACATTCTTTAGAATAGCTGCCTACCGATTAGTAAAAACGAGTCACCTGGGCAAGAATGGACCCGGGTGCTTGGATTCTCCGGCAGCTTCAGCCAACCAATTTTCCTGTGCAATATGATCGAGAGCGCTGTATTCAGTAGATGGCAATACCTTTACTTCAGCATTCATCTCATCAGTGATGCTGACGATCGAGGATTCGCTCAAACCGCTAGCAGCTAAAAGCGTATTAGCAGTAATATTCGGGGCGAACTTCACAAGATCGAAAAGTGCCAATGTACTTTCCGATTCCTCCCATTGTTCCGGATTTAAACGCCTGAAATCATTAAATTCCTGTTGAGGGTATGCATCCGTTGTCTTAGCGGAATAATGTTCCCGATCAGCAAACAATACCTGGCCTGAAGTCAAAAGCACTTTGACATCATCCCGTAAAGCTGCTGACTGGAAAGCCAGATCCGATCCAGATATCGCCAAGTTACCAGAATTTATCTCCGGCTGATCAACCAATACGTCGATAGCCCGGATACAGTCAGCAACTACTTCTCGCCATATATATGTCTTTTTTTTGGGGAGCCCGTCAGTCAAGAGTCCAGGATACGCGGCTTTATAGTTATCATCAGATAAACGTTGCCCCCGATGGCATAGGGCCATTACAGCGAACCGGTCTCTCCTTTCCCACGCAGGCACTGCCACAACGCTACCGTATCCAGGGGCTTGAAATAAAGGTGTGAATGGACCAGAACCCTTGGGCACCAAATAATATGCAAATAGCGGGTAATCACCGATTCCAGTAAAACTAAACCCCCAGGCAGTCGATATTTCATTCGACCGCAACGGCATCTCAGCACTGCGCACAGGCGTGGCCTGAAGCGCAGCTACTTCGTCCAATGTGGATTGCCAGTAATCTACGAAATGGCGGTCGCCAATTAACATGACTAATACACTCCATCAAATTTCTGGCGTAAAGCCACTGGTTGGAGAACCAACAGGGTTAGGTGAAAGCAGCCTGGCAAAAAACTCGGTTATAACCTTTCCATGCCCCTGACCTGCGCCAGATTCATGACCGCAATCTTTATAGGTGTAAAGCCGTTTGTTTGTACTGGCAATCGCTTCAAAGACCGCAAAGCCTGTTTCAGGCGGACAAACGTCATCTTTCAAACCAACATTAACGATAATCGGACACCTGATCTGATCAACAAAATTGTGAATATCGTACAAATTAAGAGTGTCCCGTACTAACGCTTTAGATTCCGGATTCAAACGCAAGTAGTCATTAATTTCTTCGTATGGATAAGTTCGGGTTAGAGAAGCCGAATCCATCATCGAGCACAGATACGGAGCTCCAGCGGATGCGGCAGCCACTGCATTATTTCTTAGAGAAGAAACAAGCAAAGTCAATGCACCGCCTTGACTCCCGCCGAGAACCCCTAGACGGGGCTCGTCGACTTCAGGCATCTGGTATAGGAAATCAAATGCCCTCACAGCATCCATATAAAACCCTCTATAACCGTAAGTAACCCGATTTTCGATATTGTGGGTTAAAAGACCTGGATAGCCAGGATTGAAAACCATATTTGAGCGAAGTTTGTTTCTGGGTGCCGCTGAAAACACGGCATACCCCTCACGAGCTAAATCAGTTGGAAGTTTTGGCTCACTTACGTAACCCGGAACAAACAGTAATCCAGGCAAAAGCTTTGTATAGTTTCTGGGCCTCGCATACCACCCAGCAATTTCAAGGGACTGATAGCTGTCGTAACGCGCCTCGAAAACCTCGATGTCATCATTAGACCTCATGGGATCAAGGACTATCCTGGGGTTCAGTGACACGCGTTCAGTTTCTTCAAGCGTTTCTCTCCAAAACTGCTCGAAGTCTTCTGGTTTCACAACACTGGATTTATACTCTGCCATATTCGATGAAATCAAATAATCCCCCTTTTATCCACCTAGACCATAGATAGAAAAGTGTTCGCAATACTTTTCTATAGCGAACCAGATACCTAATCAAACAACAACGATTTTTTGTTAATCAGTTTGTGATTAGAAACACGATCCGATTCTTTTATTTTGACGGGGCGTAAGCAACAAACAATACGAAAAATCGCAATGCTACGTAAGTTAACAAATCTACTGTCTAAATTAATAGAACTAAAAACAAATAACGTGTATATATATGCGCATAACTCATAATTATAAAATGGGAGCCACATCCAGCTTCAATGACCCGATACAACCAAAACGTCGGCATGACAGTGGGACAACATGTCGAGATCTTGAGAAAACAACTGCATCTCACGCAATCTCAGTTGGCGGAACGTTTCTACAAGCCACGCACACAGGCATGGGTATCAACGGTTGAATCCGGTAAGGTCAGTATCAACGTTTCCGATCTGATAGAGATAGCTTCAATTTTGGGTGCAAGCGCTACAGATCTCATCTATGCAAATGAAGGGCATGAAGCACCGCGTACCCATTCACTGAACTCGATCATCCAAGAGTTGAATCAAAAAAGCCCTCTTGAATTACCGGTTTATTTGCAAAGGCAACTTTCAAATCCACACAGCGAACCTATCGATTACCAGTACTCTTCAAAATTTTCTGGATACACGATTCTTGGTGATGACGGCTCCATAGAATCCGTACACAACCAAAAAATAATGGTTGTAGAACGTTATTACGCAGAGCCGTTGCTGAATATCACAGACTTATTATCGTTCAGTACGGATTTAGTCCCGCACGCCGATCTGGATACCAGGGCCTCAGATCGAGTGATTGCCAAATTCGACAGGTCGTACTCTGGTCTTGATATCCACCCAGGAACTTTCAATATCGACGGCAGTCTTACAACACAAATTCGTGGTGAAAGCCCGCTACAACTTAAGAAAGATTCATATGAAATCCTGGGAGTTCTGGTATTGCGCAGAACCCTGTACAGATCTTCAGTAATAAGAACCTGGCTCCAACGTCAACATGGCCTTATGAAGATCGAAAGAATGGGATATCCACAGGATTTTTAAAAATATTCCCGAGCCTCAAAAAATCAGCAATCCCTAACACCACGCCTCAATAATGAGGCATTTCATAAAATAAACTCCAAGCTAAGACACACCCTTGATTACGTCAGCAATACGTTCACCGATAACCATTGTCGTTACGTTAGTGTTAGCCCTGATGCAGTCGGGCATGATAGATGCGTCAGCAACTCTGAGCGATTGAAGGCCATGGACACGCCCTTCATTATCGACAACCGCCTCGATATCTGACACAGGACCCATTTTGCACGTTCCTGAGGCATGGTGACTCGTTCGTACATAACGGAGCAGCCAGTCATCAAGAGCATCTTCAGAGACTAGGTCATTAGCCGAGGGATTTATGAGCCGGTCGATTATCCGCGCATACTTATCCTGCTTGGATATTTCCAGACAAATATGCACAGCTTCTCTAAAACGCTTCCTGTCGTTATCTTCAGCGAGATAATTGAAATTAATATTAGGTTGCGTTTCGGGATCAGATGATCTCAGTGTGATACTGCCCGATCCATCTGCTAAATATATAGCCGCAATCATACCCACCCCTAGTTCTCCGTTCCGCAAAGTGTTGCCAACGGGAACCGTATATGTGTCAAATTCTGCAGCTTGAGCCAGCGGATGAATGAACATGTCATTTCTATAATTGGAGCCACTGGCCGTGTAACGCAACGCATTTTGAATTCTGGGTTCTAGCGGGTCTTGGTCAAAGTCAGGCTTGGTAGAAAACGTCAATTGAACCTGAGGATGGTCTCGCAAATTCTTACCCACACCTTGTAGGTCAGCAACGATCGGAATATCGTGCTGTTCCAGCTCGCTAGCCGGACCAACCCCTGACAGCATCAGGATTTGAGGCGATGCGTACGCACCACCCGCTAGGATCACCTCGCCGGCCATGATCTCAAACAGTTCGCTACTTGATTTAACAATTACCCCGGTAGCCCGGGCACCCTCAAATACTATAGAGCGGACAAATACATCAGGCCTTATCGTGAGATTAAGACGATGACGCGCTGGGTTCAAATATGTCAGCGCTGTCGACCAGCGAATACCACCCGTATTATTGAATGGAGTAGGCCCTATCCCAGTGGAATCGGGATGATTCTGATCATCAGATTCCTCAAAACCTAAAGCCTTGCATCCGTCGTAAAATGCCAACTGATCAGGCAGCATTTCGAGTTTAGGCCACCTCCTGACTGGCACGGCCCCCTCGTCACTGTGAAAATCCCCTGAGAAATCAGGATCCTTTTCGATCCTAAGAAAATAAGGCAGCAAATCACGGTAACCCCAACCCTCATTCCCTCTGGCTACCCAACTTTCATAGTCTTCAGGAACTCCACGCAGGAAAATCTGCGCATTAACCGAGCTCGACCCACCGGTAACCCTGCCGCGTGGCACCCGAATGTTCCTCTTCGAGTCAGAGGTCGCCTGCCCTTCAAAGTCCCAGTTGTGGGTGCTCGACTCTCCAAAAGCTTTGCCCCATAACTCAGGATCAACTCCGTAGCCATACTTGAGCTCAACAGGCAAAGTGTCGTAGTCGGGGTAGTCGGGTCCGGCCTCTAAAAGTAATACTGACCGGCTAGGATCTTCAGTCAAGCGGGCCGCAAGAATAGAGCCCGCCGAACCGGCGCCAATAATTATCGTGTCATAAATCATGATTCTGGCAAAGTATAAGCATGTCTGAGATAAATTTACCGATAAATAAAAAACAATCCCTCCAAGCTCTCAACCTAAAATAAATAATGTCCGATCGGTTGTTTTACTTAGATTCAACACCTGATGCATGCAGATACCACTATTGGAACTGAACGCCTTGGATGAATGATCAACGTAGTAATATGGCTCCCACCTAAATGTACCAACGCGTATTTGAGGAAAATCCATGAAGATTGAGATGTTTCATCTCTGCCCGTACCGTGATCTCCCAGAAGATTTCAGGGAGAAGCACCGCAGCGTTTGGGTCGATGTGCCGCGTCACCTGTTTGACGGTGAGATTGCCAGCCGTACATATAACGAGACATTAGACGAAATCAAGTACGCGGCCGAGATGGGTTATGACGGTGTTTGCGTCAACGAACATCACCAGAACGCTTACGGCATCATGCCATCACCCAACATCATGGCAGCAGCCATGTCACGCGAAACCAAGGATGTAGCCATAATAGTGATGGGCAATTCAATTGCGCTTTACGACCCTCCAATACGTGTGGCAGAAGAATTCGCCATGCTGGACTGCATCAGCGGCGGGCGTTTGGTGGCCGGGTTTCCCGTCGGTTCTGCGATGGACACAGCATTCGGTTACGGGTCCAACCCCGCGAATTTACGCGAAAAATATGCAGAAGCAGAAGAGCTAATACTACGAGCCTGGGAATCAGATGAAATTTTCGCCTTCGACGGGAAATATACACAGCTCAGATACGTCAACCTGTGGCCTCGACCGCTTCAAAAGCCTCGTCCGCCAATCTGGGTTCCAGGTGCTGGATCAATCGAAACTTGGAACACGTGTGTAAACAAAGGTCATCTTTACGCTTATCTCTCGTACAGTGGCTACAAGCGCGGAAAACAAGTGATGGATGGATTCTGGAAAGTCGCTCGCTCTGCTGGAATTGACAACCCATATCATGCAGGATTCTTACAACTTGTCTGTGTCGCCGACAGTGAACAAGAACTCCAAGATAAATATACTGCCCACGCCGAATATTTTTTCAACAAGATGCTCCACATATACCCCGGATTCGCCGATCCTCCCGGATACCGCACCATCGACACGATAAAAGCAGGGCTTATGTCGCAAACATCCTCCTTCGGAAGAGCTGGCGAAAAAGAATTAACATTCAACGAGTTACGCGAGGCCGGCAACGTGGTTGCGGGAACACCGGCCCAAGTGATTGACCAGCTTGAGCAAGTAATCAAGGATCTACGCATCGGTCATCTCATGATCCTTAACCAATTTGGCTCAATCCCGCATGAATTGGCGAAAGAAAATATCCGGCGAACCGCACATGAAGTTGTACCAAGTCTCCGGCATATCTGGTCTGATTACGAAGATCACTGGTGGCCCCAAAACGCCGTGGTGCGGGAAGGCGCTGGTAAAAATTGATCGACAACAACCTGCTCTTATGTAAAACCGCAACGGCAATACTCGCCCTGAGATCTTGTGCAACTGAAGGGCGTGGTGATGTATGAACGAACAGTCAATTTCGGTAAGACATCACGAGTTCGATGTGGACCTACTCCAAGGTGGCACCGGTAAGCCCGTGTTGTTCTTGCATGGCATTTCGGGACTGCAGTGGACGCCTTTTCTTGAGCGGCTGTCAGGCAAACATACGGTGATCGCACCCCGAACTCCTGGTTTTGGGGAATCAACGGGAATCGAACTTTTGGACGACGTGGGGGACATGGTATTTTTTTATCTGGATCTATTGGATGAACTCAACCTACACGACCTCCCACTGGTCGGTCACTCTATAGGGGGAATGTTCGCCGCTGAATTAGCCGCGGCACAACCCGATAGATTCAGCCATGTGATACTGGCATCATCCTTCGGGTTGTGGGATACCGAAAATCCGGTCACGGATCTCTTTGCAGTTTCTCACACGGAGTTGGCAAGGTGTTTGTATGCAGACCCCGAGAATAAAGAGGCAGTTGCTGTAGCGACAGCGCCAGAGGCTCGTATGACAGAGGTCGATCCTGATACAGAAGACGGGAAGGCCACAATCAAATATCTGGTCGAACGTGCTAAATCGATGTCTACGGCGGCGAAATACTTATGGCCCATCCCTAATCGCGGGTTGAGAAAACGACTCCACCGCGTGCAACAACCCGGGTTAGTGATTTGGGGTGAGTCAGACGGCATTATTCCGTCAACGTATGCCCAGCGATTCACGGCGCAGATGGAAAACGCGACCGCTCATATCGTGCCAAACGCCGCGCACATGGTGATAGACGAGCAGCCCGATCATGTAGCCGACCTGATTGAAAACCTGCTTTCCAGTTGAGCCAGGTCTAGGAATTAAATATGAGCAGTCGGAATGCGGTATATAAAAGTAAACCGGTTAACCACCAACTTCAATCGACTGTAGGATTCCCCGCATGTGTCCAACACAATACGCCATATACTCACGTCCCTGAGGGCTGTCAGTAGAAATACGATTCAAATGATCATAATCAATTACACCTTCATAACCCACATCATCCAAAGCTTTTGCGACTCGGTACATACTTAGGTCACCTTCGTCCGGCATAACTTCCTGATACTCACCATTTACAGGGATCGTCCCCTTAACATTTCTGAAATGGACGTGAATTATTTTATCTCCGAAGCGGCGTATACCTTCGAAAATATCTTCACCAGATTCGTACCTTGTACCAACACAAAATGTCATACAGTTGTTCTTCGAAGGAACTTCGTTGAAAAGCTTTTCAAAGGCATCAAAGTTATAAAGAACCTGAGAAACACCGTTAATCTTTGGAACCGGCGGATCATTACCATGCATTCCCACCTTCAGATTGTACTGGTCTAAGACCGGCATCACGCTCTTGTATATATTGAGAGTGCCATCCCATATCTGCTGGGCTGAAGGTGCATCTGCTCTGAGCGGCATATCTGCTAACTCACGTACACGCATGTGGTGATGTTGGTATCCCCCTCGTCCTGTGACCCAAGTGTGGAAATTTTCTCTAAAGGGATAAAGGGTGGATACCTGAAAAGCTTGAATGCCGAACATCGGGAGATCAGCTTCACCGCAAAGCTCAGCATTTACTTGCAGATTCTCTATTTCTCTGTCACCTCCGGGCCTCCCCAAAAAAGCGTTTACATAGTGAGTCCCCGAGGTGTTTGCTCGCTCTATTTTTAAGCCCGCGTCATCGAGCTTCTCAATAACCTGATGGAGGCCTTCACGGTTAGCACGCCCACCCGCTTCGTCGTAGCCCGGCACCATGTCCAGAACGATATCTACATAATCAACACCAATTTGCTTAATGAACTTCAAATCTTCTGGTCGATCCAACCAATCTGCGCTAATTCTCGTTCCTATCCTGGTCATTTTAGAGCCTTTCCTGCAATATCAACTGCACTAATAAAGCTATCCATACATGCTCTCAGCATCGTAAATCGGCTCGTACCCAATTTCGTTTTTTGTAGTTTCAATATCAAAGATGTTGTAGGTATTATCAGAAATAACGTAGTAGTGGGCACCGGCCCTTAGCCTGCCGGCGCGGGAAGTTTTGAAGCAACAGTCCACGAATCTTGCAGAGTCTTCTTGATGACACCAAACCGTGAAATATGCAACTTCATCCTTTTTACCATTCGCATCGTTAATGCCCCCCCACCTGGCTGCTACAGCGTCCTGTCCGGCGGCACAAAGCCTATGACACCAGGCCTCTACATAAGCTTTCTCCAGACCGTAGTCTCCGCTGGGACATGGCTCTGTCATGACCGAAAGTGGCTCCGGCCATTGATCCAGATCGTCAAATCTTCTTTCAGCAATAGTGGAGTATGGCTCGTGATCAAAAGGAAAATATGCCCCTCCAGTGGAGTGAACAGAGCTGGAACCTATGACCATTGCTTGGGGGCAAACGTCAGTGATTGCGTTGAACACCTTATCCGTCATGGTATTCATATCTGAAAGTGGATCTTTACGTGCCAGATAAATTACAAGATCGCGCCCAATCAACGCCTGTCTCAAAGTCTCATCGTCCGTAGAAACATCACAATCAATAAAGTCACGGTGTGCAAACGGATCTGTTGCTTTATCAGTAGCTCCCAGGAGATCTATCGAACTGATCTGGTAGTCTTTGTCGAGCTTAGGTAGGTATGTTCTAAGTCCTGAACCTATCGTGCCCTTCCCACCTATCAGCAAAGTGTTTATCAATATGCTTTTTCCTGTCTGATCGATGGACTCAACCTACGCATCTCTTAAATACTGTATGTCCTGTGCGAACGCCTCTTTATTGTTATCAATTAGACCCAGTTGTCCCCTGCCCTTCACATTCTGCCGAGACCCATCCCGTTGTGGTTCTGTGTACATTCCAAACCACTCCTCCATTTGAGTTCGCAATTTGGAAATTTCTTCAGAAAAAACAGGATTATCAATCTGGTTTATAGTCTCTTCAGGATCGCTATCAAGATCCCAAAACTCGTTCGGTCCCGCAGGATATCGATGCACATATTTCTTTGAGCCGGTCCTGATCATTCGTGTCTGACCATATTCATCATGTACGACAACCGGTTTTGATATCTGACCAGGTTGATCAACCATAGATGACAGAAAACTTGTACCTGGACGGCTTTCCAGTTCTTCTGTACGGCTGACACCGGCAAATTCCAAAATCGTCGGCATAACGTCATAGTGACTTAGCAGATCACTGCAAATTTCACCTGATGGAATACTCCCGGGCATAGACAGAAGCGTAGGAACTTTGACCGAAGTATCAAACATGTTGGGGGGATACGTTCCGTTGCCCTTGCCCCATATGCCGTGGTGCCCCATGTTCATACCATTATCAGAAGTAAAGATAATCAGCGTGCTCTCCCGCAGGCCATTAGACTCCAGCCAGTCAATCAGCCGACCAATATTTGAATCCATGGCCGTTATAGCAGCAAAGTATCCACTTAAAAGATTTCTTCTCTCTTCCCAATCACGCCCAATACTGCCAGAAGAGCCTTCCTTTGAAAGATGATTCGGATGAACAGGATCCCATCTAACTGATTCAAACTCGCAATTGCGCCAGTAGTCTTCATAAAGGTCATCTGGATGCTGCTCTCGTCCCCAGGGAGCATGCGGTGCTGTGTAATGAACATTCATGCAAAACGGACGTTCCGAAGATAACTGGGAACTCAGATATTCGATGGCATTGTCAGTAAACACATCGCTGACATATCCATCTGCATAATACGACTCACCATCCTTGAACATAGGAGCGTTGAAGTAATCTCCCGACCCCGTTTGATGCACGTCCCAAAACTCAAAACCAGCCTGCGGAGTTACTGAGTCTCCGAGGTGCCACTTACCACTCAGACCGCAGTCATAACCACTATCCCTTAGTAACTGGACGTACGTTGTACGTCCTTCGAGGTACCGGATTCGTTCACCATCCCCTGGGAGTTGTGCTGAATTACCACCTCTAAGAAAATCCTGAACTCCGTGTTGTGATGGCATTTGCCCGGTGAGTATGGATGCTCGAGCTGGTGAGCATACGGGTGACGCACAGAAAAAATTCTCAAAACGAACCCCGGTAGACGCAAGCCTGTCAAGGTTAGGTGTCTTTAACTCCTCGGTGCCTGCGCAGTTCATGGCCCAAGGACCCTGATCATCACTCAAGATAAATAGGACATTAGGCCTGTCAGGATTTTTGCTCGCCAACTTTTCTCCTAGAGTATGGGTTCTGCTTGAAGTCAATCAACTAGCGCGCCAAGAAGCTTTTGCTATCTCCGCCTAGCACTGCTTCGATACTAACTGCGATTCTTTCGCAACCAACCGTCGACAACACTGACTGTTTCGTCTACCACATTAGACTGCATGCCGTGCTGAGCCGCCAACGACTGTACCAACTTGTCCACGCGTTCAATATTTGGAGCACCGTTAGCCAATGCCCTGGCTGCCGACGAGGGGTTAACCAACGAAAGTGCCGCATTGGCATATTTTTCAAATGGAACCAGATCTCCACGCTCTCCGCCCAGTTTTTCACAAAGGTCAATCACCCACTCATAAACCGACTCCGATGCGGACAAATCTGAATGTACAGCCTCCTTGATTGGACGCATACCTGACTCTTGGACGCAACGGTAGTTTCCTGCCATTAACATGCTCCATTTAGCAAGAGGGGTAAATACTGAATCGTGCACACGTAGCTTGACGGGCAACTCGGCCTTCTGACCGTTCACCATATACCTAATTGCCTGTATATCAGCCTCTAAGTTACTCAAAATGTCTGTATGAGCCTTCGAGTCGAACCTCGCAGCTTTAAAGTTTGTTGGCAGACCTACCTGAAGAACGTTAATTTTCTCTTCCGGCGGGCGAAATGCCTGTGGATCAGGGCTGCAAAGTGTTATGAGGGAAGGATCGAAGTTATCCCAAACGCTTGGATCCGTGTAGCTATCGCGTATTCTTCCAGAATCTATTGACTGGATTCTCCGAAGGTAAGCAAGAGGCGGCATATTCATTATTGACATGCATGGCACTCCTGATTTCGCAACGCGATTCAAAAGGTCTTTTAACTCTGGAACACCGTATTGCGGCTCCTGCATTGCCAGTCCGATCAGATCGTAATCTTCCGGGTTCACGTCTCCGGGCCCATCAGCAGACAGACGACCCGGCATATCCTTGGTGTTTAGTTCAACAAGACCTTCAACACCCCTGGCAGCCATGCGAACCTTGGCGCCTTCAGAGTTAATCAACGCAACCTCTTCAGGAAGGCAAACCAATTTAACATCATGACCCGCAAGCGTTATCTTGGCTCCCAGTAGAGACCCATAAGACGCACCGAGTATCAGAATTTTATAAGTGGAAGGCATGCTCACTCCAGATCAACTCAATTTTCAAGTACACACGATTTTGTTTGGCGACAGTTTCAAACTACTTACACCTCAAGTCAACTATCAAGTACACCTCAGACCTTAACAAGATCATCAACTGCTATTTGATGGTATCCAGCAAACCTTGACAATCTTCGATCTTAACCTCGCACAACAAAATAAGATTTCCAACAATGGCATAGGTCGTATAACTCATACGGGTCGCGCTTATGCCACCAACAGCGAATGGAGCTGGCTTCCCGCGGCCGGTAGCATCATCAGCCGGACCCATCCCTGAACTTAGAGCAGCTGCGTGGGTTTCATAAATTCGAACTTCAACATCTCGCTGATTATAAAAGCCATACCAGACACTCGTCGCATCAGGAAGTGTTTCGGGTGAAAGCTGCTTCGACTTTTTCCACCCAGCTGTGACGACATCATCTGCTGTAAATACGCCACTCGGATTAATTATTTGAACAGGATCTTCTTCTGATTCTGAAGAATACGATGCGTCACCGAGAGTCTCGGTGTCATTCGACCCACAACCAATAATTGATATAACCGAAAAAGCTAGGACCGACATCAACATGAAACGGATTTTCTTTATCGTCATAACCCTGCAGTATATGGCAATCACAATCCTCACATCAAAATCGTACGTTACTTATGTAAAAAATGACCATAATGCCCGCCGTCTGCGACCCAACCTCAGGCAACTGCCAGACATGACCTTAAATGCAAATAAATGATTGAAAAGTGATGCGACGATAGCTTTAGGCATGTAAATTAGCCAGCGCACGCATACAACCCCTTGCGCGGCAGATTTAAAGATCAACAGGACAGAGTGCATGAGTAAAGAACGAATTGGATTTATCGGACTTGGGATGATGGGTTTACCTATGGCCCGTAATCTAATCGAAGGCGGTTACCAAGTCACCGTTTTTGACCTTGATGAAGAGTCAATGGGCAAAGTGGAACGATCAGGCGCATCAACCTCAGTTTCAGCATCTGAAACCGCTTCCAAATCCGACATCATAATCACGATGGTACCCGACTCTCCGCATGTTGAAGCCGTAATAACAGGTCCAGCAGGAATTATCGAGGGAATCAACGAGGGCTCTGTAGTTGTCGATATGAGCACGATCGACCCTGAAACTGGTAAAAAGATGGCAAAACTGCTTGAGAGCAAAGGTGTCAATTTTATTGATGCACCCGTCACTGGTGGTGTTGGTGGCGCTGAAGCTGGAACTCTCTCTATTCTTGTCGGTGGCAACGCCGAAGTATTTGAGCGAGCACTACCCGTTTTAAATGTCCTGGGTGGTGACGTTTCGCACATGGGACCTGTCGGTTCAGGTCACACTACGAAAATCGCCAACCAGTTAATCGGAGTGGCGACCCTCGCAGGCATGGCAGAAGCTTTCGTACTTGCAAAAAAATCGGGCCTGGACATGCAAACATTCTTTGATGCTGTAAAAAACGGAGCTGGAAGGTCATGGGCGCTCGAGACTCTGGGACCAAAAATTCTTGCCGGTGATTTTGAGCCAGGCTTTATGGTCAAGCACATGCAAAAAGATTTACGCCTGGCTAACCAATTAGCTGAGGACACTGGAACATCTTTGCCCACGAGCACGCTTATTGCACAACTATATCGCTCTATCCAAGCCGACAGCCCGGAAGCCACCAGTCAAGGACATCAAGCCCTCGTTCAGGCAATCGAAAAACTTTCAAACGATCAAGCCAGATTATGATTGCCCAGCCAATGGAATCCGCCTAACCACAAACGGCATCGACTTTTTTCGCCATATCGATATCGGCAGCCACCATTCCCCCTTCATCATGGCTCCACCAGGTAACCGTAACCCTCCCCCACTCCGTCACAAGCCTAGGATGATGATTTGACTCTTCAGCCAGATCTCCAACACGATTCGTGAACTCAAGAGCGCTCGCAAAATCTCCAAATGAAAACTCACGGTTCAGTCGCTTCATCCCATCTTCTTCCAAAACTGACCAATCAGGGAGTTGAGAGATCATCTCCGTAATCTCTGAATCAGTTAATCTCGCCATTGCATTACCTTTCTTTACTGGATTATTTACTTGGAATAACCGGCAGAACCACGTGCGATGGATGCTCTGCATCGGTATACAAGCTGTTATTAGCAATTTCTATACGGGTGTGTTTTCCTATCGGCTCGCCCGTATTAGGATTCACGTCAAACCTTGGGAAGTTGCTTGAAGAAATGTCCAGACGAATCCTATGTCCCTTTTTGAATAAGTTCGACACTGGAGGTAGTTCTATTTGAACCGCGTAGATTTTGCCGGGTTCCATCAATTTCTCAGACTCATATCCATCGCGAAATCTTGCCCTACGGATAGAATCTCCAAGTGGCAAGTGGAAGCCTTCGGGATATTCAGTCGTGGGCGGATATACATCGAGTAGCTTCGCTGTGAAATCGGTATCAAGAGCATCGGATGAAATCCATAGGTTTACCATCATTGGCCCAGTGACTTCTACGTCCGTTTCGAGCGGCTTAGTCTGAAATACAGCCACATCTTCCCTTTCGCACAACAAAGGGGGAGTATCAGGGTCGCGCTCCGCCGGAACGACAGTGTGTTTCCTCTCCTTTTGATGCAAAGGTCCATCGGGAATTAGCGAACGCATGCGTGCGCGCTGCGGGATATAGGCACCATCAAGATCTTCTGGCATGATAATCCATTCATAGAAGCCAGTCACGTTGCCACTTATGGACGGCACTGGATTTTCTGGATCATGGATCCAACTCGTAGGGACTTGCGCGCTTTCGGGTAAAGATGTACTCAATCCACCTCC
>ERZ651768.1311-NODE-1311-length-18241-cov-5.099317_pt1 | contig 18241 bp, 9 predicted proteins | sample MGYA00514754_ERZ651768 | MGnify/ENA metagenome assembly ERZ651768
AGATTGTATTCTTTCCTTTTGTATTCAGTAAGACCTTTGGAGGTCAATCCTAACCGACCTAAAATTTTTCCAGAATTTTTTGATTCCTCATCATGAAGTTCTTTTAAAAAATCATAATGAGCATCTTCAACTGTTTTGGAAGAAATAACTGTTTGTTTATTTTGCTGGGCTAAAGTATAGCTATAAGAAAATACTGTAATATACAGTATAACATATACATACTTAGAAATATTAGTCATGGTCCTCATTAAACTTACCTCAAAATTTATTAATTATAAAATCTAGTGAATTTTATATTTTTAAATCAAAATTATACATACGTCAAACAAAAATATGCTTAATAAGGTATTTAGAGTTAAATATATTAAAAATATGGTGAAGAATGAAAACAGTTAATATTGCGGAACCAGTTGTCGTTAATTCATCATATGTTATACCATATATGAATGAGTCGATAAAAAGAAATAGAAATAACGTGCCAAATAATATGATAGCACTTTTAAAATATTTATTATTTAACTGTTCTTCAAACATGAAATATCAAATAATTATTCAATAAAAACGCCTTTTGCTTCACTAAAATATTCCCCTATTACATCCTCCAGGTAGTGAAGTTCGCCATTAAGCCAATAGCAGGCACTCTCACCAGTTGGCCCTCCGGTCGCTATTCCCACCACAACAACATTCCCATCAGCAACTCGAATATCATTCGCCTGACCTGTTCCAAATAAAGTATTGGGGCCTCCTTCAAGGTCATGAACCGTATTATTTTTCCAGTATCGAGGAAATGTACCCCCAGTATTATCATCATTGTAGTCTCCAATCCAATCCGTGTATCCAGCAACATAAATATCCTCGCCATCGATTGTAATACCATAAGAACCCGTTCCATAAAGACTTATGTCCGAAGTTCCGTCGGGTAAGTCTGTTCTAACTGTATGACGCCAACGAGCGGCCTTAGGTGCATATCCAGTAAGGTTATCCGGTTTCATTGTAAATCCTGCGTAATACCTCATATTGCCAGCCTCATCAAAAGTAATATCATAGACTTCCCCATCGCCATGGGTGGGTACAGGAAGGTTCGTTCTATTATTTCCATCTTTCCAAAAACACGGAATAATATAATGATGATTATTCATGTAATAACCGCCAATGTATACAGATCCATTGTTACGAACCCCAATTGCAAATGCCTGCGATTCTGCATTGGTAGTCAGGTTGATCCGTTCCCCATTTTTCCAATAACAAGATCCATTATTAAACCAGCCGGCAACATACACATCATCGCCATCCACAGCAATTGCTTCAGCCTCTCCTCCATTGCCTGGAAGTTCATATATCTCTTGATTAATCCAATAGCAGGCTTCGTATGTAGTAGTTATATCCGCTTGCCCTGAAATATATACCGTACCATCAACAACAACGATATCTGTTGCCCAGGCTCCACCGGAAAGTTCGACCCTGGATCCATTTACCCAGTAGCAGGCCCCACCGCCATCACTACCTACAATGTATATTGTACGACCAGAAATAACAGGATTACCTTCATTATCTTCATTTTCGTCGTCTCCACATCCAGCCCAATACAAAAGTGGTATAACTATTAATACAATTTGAAATCTCTTCATGTAAGTAATATTACACCGGACCAACCATAAATGTCTACAAATGAAAAACTGCTAATCGAGGTTTGATAATTATACATTGGTAGAAAGAGGTTGTTATTGGTTATATATTTGATAGATAAACTGAGAAAAATATCAGGTAAGACCCATGGCCATTACAATCGAAAAAATCAGTTATCAGAATAAAAAGGATGCTCGAATTCTCGAGACAGTGCTTACAAACTGGTTTAAAGACCCTAAAGAACTAAACTTGACAAGTCCAAATATGTCCTATCCATTCAAATTTAAAAAATGGGTTATGCTAACTGATGCAGACCAGGAAATTCATAGTTTTGTGATGAAATCTGAAGATTGGATAATAGGAATGGGCAGTCTTAGAATTATACCTGACACTAAAAGAGCACATGCGTATCATATTTTTATTGACCCGGAATATCGTCAACAGGGTCTGGCAGAAAAGATGGTCCACCACCTAGAGTTGTTGGGGCGGTCCGAAAAAATGGAAGTTATGACTTTACGGGTAGTGCCAAAAAATAAACCCGCAATAAAATTGTATAAGAAATTGGGGTTTGAAGAAACAGCGTCCTCTAAACGAAAGGGTCTATTTTTTGAAAAAAAGCTGAACTAGAGGCATTTCACTTCGTTCTAGAAAAAACTTTTTGTAAGGCGCTTACAATAGAAAGTATAAAATCATTCCTTGCTAAAAGACGGCTACCGCAATTTGGGCAGGATGAGAGTAAAGATACATACTCAGACAGCTTAGTTCTTTTCCAACTATGTGAACAGGATAAACATTTCATATTTTATACCTAACACCACCCCTGTAAACAATAGACTACGCTACTTGGAATCGCCTGGTGTTTACTAATCAAAGAATCTATCTCTTTAATAATGGACGTGTTAATCGATAAATCAATATGGCTGCCCGCGCAGTTGTTTTCGGAAATGATGTCAAATCCAACTCTTCTTTGTCCGAGTGCTCTCCAAATCCATCAGGACCCATCCCAGCTAAAGAAGCATCTACATGTGGGGCCACAAAAGAAATATCCGCTGCGCCGCGTTTTCCAGGGTCAAGAGGTTCCAATTGACCGTATCCAAGGTCCACATTTACAGATTCAAATTTATCCAGCAGTGCATAATTTGCCTTTGTTGGGGCCATTGGCGGGTAACTAGTTTTGAATTTAATCTTTGCAGTTGTGCCGGGTAAATTTTGAGATACTATATCCTTCATGTTTGCCATGGCCTTGTCCAATTGTTCTGTTGATATAGTCCGAATACCACCGTGAACTGTTACGGATTGAGATACGACATTTGTTTTACCAAAAGTTGTACCACGAGATGTTACAGGATCATAATCTACATCGGTACCTCCAACAATAGTTCCAGGATTAAACGATAGATATTCCTCTCCTACTAATTCTTCACGAAAAGCATTCACAATTCGAGTTGCTTCAAATATGGCGCCATATCCCAACTTTTCTTTAAAAATTTGAGAAGAATGACCCTGAATGCCTGTGGTTGTCAGGATCCATGAGGATGAACTGCGTCTGGCTACAGTTCCCGTATTCATACCATGAGCCCCTTCGAATCCCAGTCCAATATTGGCCCACTTCCCTGCTTCGATTAATTCTTTGCGGACAATTGATGGGGGACCGCCTGTTTTTTCTTCGTCACCTATAAATACAAGTGTCAGATTTAGGTCTTTCAATACGCCTATGTTATCCAGTGCTTTCATGACATAGATCATGGATACATCACCCGCTTTCATATCAGCAACACCTGGACCATATGCGGTGTCCCCATCCCGTATGAATCTCTGGAAAGGATGGTCGGGTTCGAACACTGTGTCCAGGTGACCGATCAGAACGATCCTTTTTCCCTTTCCGCCCCGCATTTCCGCAAAAAGATGCCCGGAACGTTTGATATTCTCAGGATAGGTCACCCAGTACGTATTAAAACCAAGTTGGTCCAGTTCAGCCTGAAATATATTTCCGACCGTTCTGTTTCCATCAATATTGAGTGTGCCGCTATTGATATTCACCACTTTCTCGATCAGATCTATTGCTTCTTCAGAGTGCTTCTCAACATATTCTTGTATCCTCTTCTCGGTCTTACTTAGTCCACCTGAAAAGACCAGGGAAACAAAGAGTGATCCCGCTAATATTTTTCTCATTTTTTATCCTTTTCTTGGAGATCTTTCCCCATAATCATTCTTTCGATCAAATTATGAGAAGATCATCATTATCAAATCTACCCATCATCGCGCAAAATGATCATCCTAAAGAGACTATCCCCTGGAAGGAAGACCTATCATGCAAAATGTGGTTGGGAACGAACGGTTCACACTCCGATCATGGACCCTGCAGATCATTGCCCCTGAATATCCTCCACCATGACAGACCAAAGAGTGATCTTTGTTGTCCTATAATATCCTGTATCATGATAGAGTGTGGCTCTTTTCCATCTGACAGACCGATCCCCTTGATGACCCTTTTATCAACATCAACGATATGTTCATTTAAGATCATCCTATTATATCCGAACCCAATTCTTTTCTCTGACGCGACCAGGCCTGACCCTGTTCTCTGGAGCAGCGGGCCACCAAAGGACTGATACTCGAACCGATCAGGAGCTATCAAAGATATTATTGTAGGAGTTATATCAATATGGCTACCTGGAGTGGAGATACTGCTTGGGCCAGGTGTGATAAAATTCTCACCATAGATTATCAAAGGTACGGCGGAACGCTCATAAAGCGTGGGACGCGAATTAATGAAACGCCGTCCATAATGGTCCCCTGTAAAAATAAATAGACTCTCAGGGTGACGCTCTTCGATTTTCCTGACAAAGTCACCGATCGCCCAGTCACTATACCAAATATGCCCGAGCTGTTCCATGTTCATTGACCCATCAAACTTCGAGACCAATTCAGGTGGGATATCTTTTAATGGAAATCCAAATTTTTCTACATCTATGTTATAGGGTGGATGATAGCTCGTGGTCAAAATAACATTGAGTGTCCTTGTTCCCGGTAGTGTTCTCTCTTCCACAAAGGAAAACAGTAGATCATCGTCTATACCCCATACCCTGGTAGAGTTTTTCTTCTCCATCTGGGGAGAACCGAACACCTTGTCAAAACCTTGACCCTGGAACAGGTTCCCAATATTCTGCCAAGATAGAAATCCTCCGTAGAATAGTCTTGTTGTATATCCGAGCCGCTCGAATATATATGGAATAGATGTAGGCAAGGGTTCCCGCTCTGAGGCCACACGGCTAATATTCACTCCGGTATAGGGTGCACCGGTCAGGATAGCGGAGACAGAGGCCATCGTGCTCGCGCCTGAGGGCAGGAACCGGTCAAAAAACATCCCTCTTCTCCCAAACTGTCGCAGGTTCTCTCCCAAACCCAGAGACCTGTACTCAGGAAGCAGGGGCCACATATCATAGCTCTCCATGATTATTAGAAAAATATGGTTCGGTATCCTGTTCCCTGAGCCTGAGACCGTTTGCCTAAGATAGCTTGATAGCAGAGAATCTTTAGTGACACCAAAATAGTTCTCGGCCGCCGCCCGTGGAGAGGATCGTCCAATGAACTGGGTGATACCAGACTTTCCGTTTATTCTATTAAAGTCCTTTATCGCGTACTGGAAATGCGTGAGAGGATTCATTATCGTCTTGTTCAGAAGATCATCACCTGTTATTTCTGACCATTTTCGGATCGCAGGCCTACTTTTGAAGGAACCGCGGACCGCACCAGAGAAGCCTACGATCATAGTTAGGATAATGATCGACCTCATTAGAACACTATTTGGAGATAAGAATCGAATATTGCTCAGACCATGAGCATAGGTGCGAGACCGTTTTAGAGTGTACCATGTGATCATTGAAAGGGCCACAATGGCCATGATATGCATGATAGGATGATGATCGACCCACACTGTTCTTAGAACCGCTGATCCATCATCATACAGGCCCTCGAATAGAAAAAAGTTGAACTGGTCATCGAACTCTTCAAAATAGGGTATGGTCGCTATGGATGCTGCACATATGAGCACAATACCGAGCCCTGTAAAGAATGACCCTACCCTGACCACAATGGAGAACCGGTTCAGGGGACCCAGGATAAGATTGAAAAGAAAGGGGAACAGGAGGAACAGACCCGCTATCTTTGAATCGAATCTGAGCCCGTGGGAGAGCGCCAATACGATATCATTGAACATCGTAGCAGGAGAGATCTTCTTATAGAACCATAGGATCATGGATACACGAAAGATACACTGCAGGAGCACCAGAAATAGCCAGGACAGGGCCTGGACCAGGAACTCTTCGATGAATCTTCTCCAATTGCCTATCACTCGGACCCTCTTCCTAAGAGCTTGACCAGATGGGCAACATCCGCGGTCTGGATATAATCGGGGTTCTTCCGAACGGCCCTGGCATTTGAGAGCGCATTAGTGGGGGTCCAGGTCATGACCCGGAGACCCAGACCATGGGCTCTCTCCACTTCCTTCTTCGAAATGCGTGAGCCCACCCCGATCCCAAAGAGTCCAAGCTCGGATGCTATTATGAGACCTTTTTTTACGCCCTTCCCGGTGATGAACTGGCGTACACTTATCCCTCTTGATCTTAATAGACGATGAAAGTCAACATGGTCTGCCTCAATGAAGATCCTATTATTCATGCCATGCTTATTGACCAGCGTCTCTATGGCATCAATGAACTCAACATAATGCGCGACCCTTTCCTTTTCATCTTCGATGTTGAACTTGCAGTCAAAAGAAAATATATATTCATTGTCCTTTCCTAATATCTCGAACAATCGGTCAACCAGGACAAGAGACACATTTTCGGGATGGTCTCCCTTGTAGTGACAGTCCATAAGCTCTCCAGCCTCATGGTCACGGACAGAGCCCTTGAAGTTCGTGTACTGGTCCAGCTCCTTATGATGATAGGCTACCAGAGATCCATCCTTGGTTAACTGTACATCCAGTTCACACCCGTTCGCCCCTATCCTGAGTGCCTCTAATATGGAGGGTAAAGAGTTCCCGGGGTAATGATAGGATCTTGACATTCCCCTGTGCCCAAGGATCCCGATCGTATCTCCATTAAGGTTCCTTATCTCAGGCTTCACATTCGTATATGACCAGTACAGGACCAATATCAGAACGAGGATGGATATCGCGATCAGATATCTATTCTGGTTCACTCTTTGAAAAATATCCACTCCAGTTGATCCTTGTAATGATCACTAAATAATTGAATAAAAATCTACCTACCATTTCAGAGACTAAAAACTTCTTACCTATTCATGAAAATACACCCCTACGGTAACTGCCGTACGATCTTGATCACGATATTGAGATCATAGGGAAAGGATCAGGTCAAAGGATCACTGCGCCCTGGTGATCTCGCCAGGCCAAGGCTGGGAGGGCCTTTATAGGTTTCCCCATAACTCAATAAGCGTATAGGAGACTGAAAGGAAAGGTTTTGAAGGTATCGTGAATGGCTATAACTCGAAAGTGTATTACGGCCGATGATCCAGCACCTTCTGAAGGATCCCGATATCCGACTCGAAAGAGTCCGGAAGCAGGGGTCCGAAAGAGAATCGGAAAAATTGTCGCAGAGGTGACCGGTCTCCCAACCGGGCCATGTCGCAGTCAGTGCCCTTGAGTATGGCTGCACCGTGGGGGAACAATCGTTCATTGAACTCGGCAGCGGTCAGGTCTCCCGGCAGCCTACACCAATGATAGAACCCTCCATCACCTGAGTGCAGTTCGATCCCCATATCAGCAAATGCTTCACCATACCGGTCCCGCTGGCTGGAATAGAATTCAGGGATCGCGCTATGGGCAAGGTCGGTCCGGTCTCTCTGAAGCAGTTCCAGTGCATAGAGTTGGGACGGCCGGGAAACGCCCCCCATACCAAAGGATGAAAAATTCCCCAGGATCTCAATATAATGTTTTGCGGCCACTACCCAGCCGATCCGAATGCCTGGTGCCTGTAATCCTTTTGTCGCGGCACCGCAAACAAATAGATTGGACCCATCAATATCGTTGATATGTGCCAGAGCGCTGGTGGGCGGATCGTGAAATAATTCATACGCTTCATCTATCAACAATCCAGAGGAGCCATAGGACACCCTGTCTACCATTTCCTTGAGATCATCCCCAGACCGGGTCATGCCGGTGGGGTTGCAGGGATTGCTCAGCATGATAAGATCTCGACCGGAACCATCGGTCCTCAAATAATCATCGATGGAAGGCAAAAAATGATCGTCCTCATCGCTCTTTACCAATGAATGAGCACGGTCCAATAATCGAAGCATGTCCCAGTAGGGCGTATACTCTGTGGAAGCGATCCGAATATGGATATCCGGCTGCAGGAAAAGAAGCAGTGCCACCAGACCAGGCCGGCCGCCCGCAAAGACCATGACATTCTCGTGGTCGATCCCTGCATCATAGTAATGGTTATAATAGTTGGCGATCGCTTCCCGGAGCTCCGGCTGCCCCCATGCCTTTGGATATTTCAGCTCGTTTGGGTCCAGGCGGACACTTTCCGGCATCGCGGGTCCTCCCGGAAGCTGGGTAGTGAGAGGAAATCCCTGGCTCCAGGGATGGGTTGTGGAGTCTCCCATGGGTGTCCCAAAAACATCCTGGAATGCATACAGGGTCTCATATATTCCCATGGGAGGAACATGGGCCAAAAAGCCGTTTGTGTTCTTCATTCTCTATCCCAGGTCAATATGATCTAATCATCAGGCCATCCGGGAGGTGGTCCTACCTTACCACCGGGCACACCCTTATCCTCATCACCGGATAGTATTAACCACACAGGGATGGCACCTCCTATACCATATAATAGCCTCTTTCTTAGGAGCGCACGAGCGGCTACCGGGTCCGGTTGTGACTGGGCCAACGAATCAGGATCACTATCAGATGCTTCTATTGATTTAGCACTGGTAACATCTGTTTTCTGCTGGGTCTCGCGTTCAATATTCAAAGGATCCATATCCCAAAAGGTCGTGGTGTCTGCATCTTCCTGAGTGACATCATTAGGATCCTGTCCAAGAGCTGGTTCGAGCATGATATATAAAGAGAAAGCGAGAACTAATATTCTAAGGTAGTTGTGCATAGATCCTTCCGATCATATCATTATTTAATGAGTACCATTTTTTTGAAATTCCTGAATGATCCTGTTTCCAGCCCATAGTAATAGACCCCCGTGCTAACAGGTCTCCCTTGATGGTCTCTACCGTTCCATCCTCTTGTATAAAAACCACTGCCTAAGTATTCATTGGCTATCTGGTCTATCTCCCTTCCCCTGATGTCGTAGATATTAATTATAACAATCGACGGTTCCGGTATACTGAAGGGTATGACCGTTACCGGGTTGAACGGGTTGGGATAATTGTTGCCCAGGGAAAATCGTACGGGTATGGTCATGAGGGCTTCCTCTATGATACGTTCAACATCTTGGCCGCTACCATGGACAAGCTTATAACGGTTTTCCAGGTCAGTGGACAGAATACTGACCCCATGCTGATGGGTCTGACCGCCCAAGAGCTCGGTCAGGGTCCTGTTCTGCATATCGATCATCCATAACTGATCATCGTTCAGGTCACCACTGAGCCGCATTTCCATGGTCGCTTCGCATGCACCCATATTCGTCTCCAGGACCAGGTCCCATACCTGGACCGAGTCCCTGACCGGTCGAAGGTCCGTGGTCAGCCTATCATAGGGACCCATATCAGGCCCCGGTTCACTATAGAGAGAGATATACTTGTCCACGGTCGGCGGTTCCGGACAGTACCCGCTATCGGATCCCTGACCAGAGGATACCATTATTCCAAATTCATTCTTCAGGTCAGCATATTTTCCACTTCTGACCCCGATCTTAACGCTCCAGGTGCCTGCTTGACCCTCTCTTCCTACCGATACAGGCACATTCTCCAAGGGTCTCAGCCTAAGGGACTCTGAGCCTGAGGTCTTATTAAAGATAGCATAGGCACCCCACGGGAGCATTGTGGTTATGCTTGTGTCCAGCCAGCCCTCTGTGGTACTGTTCCCGTAGGTGAACAGTTCAGAAAAGATCTCACCATCTATCTCCGCATGGACAGGAAAGAGATAGGGAGAGCTGACCAGGTTCCAGCCGGGCCCTATGGATACATTATGACCAGTCAGATCCACCGTTCTACCATCGCTTAATGAAAGATGATGGTCCTCAAACTCTAACTGTTTGATCCAGTAGCCCTTTCCCGGTTCAATATGCGACGGCTGTACCCATTGTATGCTGGACCACTCATACAGTCTCCAGCCTGTCTCGCTCGGAAAACCATTGAGCTGATCATGAAGGAATTCACTGTTGCTATCATCAAGTATGGATGGGAACGAGATCAATCGCCAGGAACCGAGCAAGAGGCCCTCCGGGTGCGCACTGTACAACATCGAGGTACCAACTACACCGTTCCCGAAGGACAGCGACATATCCGTCGTGTCGGTCATGATCGTATTACCATGTACATCATCCACATAGACAAAATAGACCAGGCCCTCCAGGCCCGCCATGTAAAAAGGAATATTGAATGAGTATGAGGATGACCTTTGCCCATCTCCGATCATCTCGCTCGATAAAAATCCGGAGAATGCGGTCGAGTAGTTAAGAGAGATAGAATCAACCTCAAAAGATCCGGGTAGGGAAATAGTGATCACCACATCCTCGAACGCATTGTTCACTTGGTCAAGGTCAGATGGCAGTATATCATTAACACTAAGATCATCCACACTGATCAACAGGGTATCTGGAACTGAAACAAGTTGACCATCGTCCACCTCAAGCATGAAACTATAGACCATTGCTGAGGCTGGCACACTAAAACTGATCTGAGGTTCATTTAGCACGGTAATTCCAAGCTCTTCAGGAACGGTCCAGCTATAGGACAAAGAGTCGCCCTCTGCATCATAGGAACCAAGCCCGTCAACAACGAGATCCTGGCCCTGCATGCTTGTAAAATCATTCACCAGCACCGCAACAGGCCGGTCATTGACCGGAACAACGGACAGACCGAACTCGGTAGTGTCAGCCCCACAGAAACCATCATTCGCGATCACTTCTATCTGTCCACTCCCGTTCCAGTCGGGAGCGGGCGCAACAGTAAGAATGTTCCCGGACACGCTCACACTGATGTCTCCCTCTTTAACATTGGAAACAAAGGTCAGTGTATCATCCTCAACATCGGTGGCAATAAGATCGAGCTCGAGCACCATATCCTCCGAGATGGACCGGTCAGCGATCTCCGAGAGTATGGGAACATGGTTCAATATCTGGAATATGACCGTGTCCGAGCTAAAAAGAGCGTTCACGCTGCTCTCGGTCACTGTGAACACTATGGACTCGGTCCCGAACCAACAATCGGGAGAGGTCATCAGTGCCAGGCTTCCGATCAGTTCTATGCTGATATCATCCTGACCGCTCACGCTCCAGGATAGTTCTCCATCATAGGGCTCTAAATAGTCAGACAGCTCAATATCACTGAAGGACTCGCCCGGCAACAGGTACTGATCAGGGATCCCAGAAAGGACCGGAGCGGTCTCCTGAAGGACCGTAAAAACAGCCTCATCCGTGGCCGTATGACCGTTCTCTGTTCCAGTGTCCTGGGCCTGGAAGGTGACCGTCCCTGACCCGACCCATAATGGGTCAGAGACCGATATATCCACCCACCCGGCATCATCAATATCCACCAAAAGGAATCCGGCACGATAGACCAACGGGTCATCCGGACCACCCAGGACAGCATTATGAACAAAGGTGATGCTTCCCTGGACAGGAAGATCCATTGAGAGTTCCTGGTCGAAAAACCGGAATGAGATCGTGTCCCCATCAGTATTGGAGTAGATGGTGATAAAGTATATCCAGGTATCATTGAACTGGACCCCGGACGAGACACCCCGGACGCTCCCGTCCGGTGCGAACGCGGCCAGGGTATGTGATCCTCCCTGAGCGATCGAGCCCATTGACTCGACAAGCACTGTTGCCGACATAGAGAACTCATGGTCCGAGTGATCGACGCTCCACAATGGATCTGTCTCAGGCTCTGATGGCTCAGGAAAAGAGTGACCAAACCCAACATCATTGCCATCGAGCTCTATTAAAAATTCGTTCAGGTCAAAAGAAGAGAACTGAGAATTGATCCCGATGGTCTGGTCCGGGATGCCGGCCATAACGGGCGGATTATCCTCAGGCAGGACCGTGTACGCGGCCGTGTCCGACCCCGCGTGACCATTCTCTGAATCGTCCACCGCACTGAATACCAGGGACTCGGTTCCTACCCAGCCAGCGACCGGTTCCACGTGAGCGACACTATCGGTCAGGTCAACAACGAGATACTCCTGCCCGGTAACATGCCATATGATAGGGTCTGGATCATTCACCTCTAAGTGATCATAGAGTCTTACCACCTCAAAGCTCTCACCCTGATGGATCACCTGGTCAGGTATCCCTGACAGGACCGGTGGAAAATCATGGTCCAGGTACGTGTTCAGGGTGTACGGGTCATCGGGGCCTCCAAAGCTATGACCTTGCGAATATATTATCGTCTCCCACACGCTCAGTACGGTGTCTGTTTCAGATATCCAGGCCCTGAAGCTGACGGTCTCACCGTTCGTGTTCGCGTACACGGTAATGAAATAGAGCCAACCATCATTGAACGCTATGGGCGAGCCCACACCCCGGCAGCTGTCACCAACAAAAGCGCCCACTATGTTATCACTCCCGGTCACCTCATTATTGAGGAAAAGAGCACCCACGACCGTAGCGCTTCCCGTGAAATCTGCCGCATTCACTGACCATTCCGGTTCATCGGCATAGAGAACCATAGAGAAAAGAATAGTTATGATAAAATACTTTAAATGAATAACGTATATACCTTATATATAACTATTTAATTAGTATTAATTTACGGGTCTTAACAAAATTGTCAGCACGGATCTGATAGAGATACATACCCGCTGATACCAGCGAGCCCCTATGGTTCCTACTGTCCCAGACCGTGAAATAATATCCCGGTTCCATGCGCCCGTCCACGATCGTGGCAACCTCTTCCCCCAGAAGATTGTATATGGTGATCCGTACATCACTCTGCTCAGGAATACCATAGCCGATCCTGGTAACAGGATTGAACGGGTTCGGATAGTTCTGCGCCAGGCTGAAAACATCGGGCACATACCCGGGATCACCCACCGCAAGATAGCGAGCGTCCCAGATAAATGGATCACTCAGAGAGCCTACAATATCGTTCACCCCGAACGGCAGTGACTCCGGCACATATAACACTTCATCCGTTTCTTCATTATAGACCTGGAAAACGATATTTCCCGCTTCCTGGTCATTACCATATATCGTCAAAAACACAAAGTATCCATCCAGGGGCTCAACATACTGGGGATGGGCGATCCCGCGGCACTCATCTCCCAGGAAGGCTCCGACCATGTCCAGGGACCCGCTCTGCAGAGTATCGAACACACTTATCATTCCGGTCACGGACATGGACCCTGAGTATTCATGCGGGTCCACGCTCCAGTCGGGAACATTATCGGCAATATCCCTGGTGGGGGTCTCGATCACCTCCTGGACCTGGGCCTCGGGAACCGTAAAAGGATAGAGCAGTATATCACTGTTAGAGGCCCGGAGCAGGTAGCCAAGATGGGGATCCATATAGTCTATACTGCCGAACCATCCATAATTCTCAAGGTACTCAGCGAAACCATACTGACTCTTGATCAGGTCCCCTGTCTGGACCGAGTCCAGGGACCCAAGCGCATCGTTTATCGAGTAACTCTCCTGGGGCGTAAAACCGATCCAGTTCCAGCCCTCAAAGATATCAATTGTGTCCAGCTCCACATCCACAGCATATCCTATGGTCGCCATAGTATCCTGGTCGCTTAACCTCAAGAGATAGGCCTTCTGGTGGCTCAGGCTGTCCAGGTCACCTACCCAGATGTCCGAGCCCTCTGAATATTGAGCGAATGCCGTATCGGTCTTTATTATATCATTCGCAGCTGGAGAAAGGGACGACAATAGATAATTGACCGACATGTCATCATCGACCGTGTTCAGGGACATCCAGGTCCAGCCGGAGGGCAATGCATTCTCGAACACGATCTGACTGGTCGCGGTCAGTGTCACAGGGCTGGTCAGGCTGCCCTCGATCGAGTTAGCGGTGAAGACAAAGTCCTCTTCGATCTGTCCGAGGAGTGCACACCCGGACGCGTTCCAAACCTTGAAAGAGAGATCCTCTCCGGTATACTCATTACTGTAGATCGTCAGGAATATCTCGTACGGATGGAAATTGGACAGGGACTCCAGCTCGGGAAGATACTCCACCGTGGCCACGCCGCGCAGCTCGTCTCCCACGAATGCACCAACCATGTCATACGTGTCAGTGCTCGTATCTATCACCACGGGTGAGAGATGTTTCAGCAGTATCGCTGTCATGCTCATCGAGTACTCGAACTCAGACGGGTTTATGGTCCAGTCCGGCTCATAGCACAGCTTTCGGATATCAATGCCAAGCGGCTCGTCTCCCTCCCCGGTGACACCCAGGTACAGGTCCGTGCTATAGGTCCCATAACCGAGCCCTTCCGTCAGGCCGATAGTGATATCCTCCGAGCTCCCCGGTTCAAGGGTACCGCTCAGGGGCGCCACATCCAGCCACTCAGGGATGTCCAGTATATTATCCGGATATTCGTCAGCACCCTCGGATATGTCCCTGCCGCCAAAAGCATACCAGCTGTGGTTCGATCCACCATAGTTGGTGACCTGCCTTGTGGTGGAATACTCCTCGTCCACGTAGATGACAATATTGGATATGTCAGTGCCGACCCATCCGACAGGATTATTGTTCACAAAGAATTCCCAGGTTATGGTGTCCGATATTGCGTTCCCAAAGAGATCGAACAACCTGTTGACATATGCCCGAAGGGTCTGGTTCTCGATATATTGGTTCCCATCAGGGTAGACCATGGTTATCATATTATCGCCACAGGTGTATTCAAGGTTCAGCCACTGTGAGGTCAGTGTGTTCTGCAGCGCAAGGTCAGGGTTAGATATAATGATCGCTTCGCAATCTACCGGTTCATCAAACTCGATACTGATAACATCACCAACATTCAGGATACCGTCCGTTGGTGAGGGAAGTCCGAGCACCTCAGGCCCGGTCCGGTCGATCATTCCCTCGACAATGCTCGACACGCCATCATGGTCGTCCCCGGAACAGCCGACCACGGCCCTGAGCTCGTAGCTCCCGTCGGGTACGATCTCAGGACTGATATTCCAGGCAAAGATAGCATAGTCCACGCCCAGGGCGATCAGTGAGTCCCTGTCAATGGTCTCCACGGGATAGAAGTCACCATACCCCCCTGCCCTGTACTGGAGCGACAGAGTAGAAAAGCTTGCCGTGTCCAGGTCATACCCGCCAACAGTGACATTCAGTGTGTCCCCCCCATGGCTCCCGTCCACGAGCCAGTCATCATACGGGAACGTGATCTCGCTGATGCTGCAGGGCTCTATAAAGCTGACGGACAGCTCAGCGTATCCGGCATTCTGAGGGTCAGCCCCAGAACCTATAGCGTCCGCTATCTCATCCTCACACTGCGGGGCAAGCTGTAATGTGATCCCAGAGTATTCATATTCGGTTGGACCACGCTCTATGGATACTTCGATCTCCAAGTATGTTCCACCCTCGATCATATAGATCAATTCATTCTCATTGAGGTTCACGCCCGATGATGTGACCTCAGCACCATTAAGGTTGGTCTCACCCAGAACCGAGAGCTCATAGGTCTGGTCCTCTCCGGTCTCGCTAATATTTTGAAGCTGCAGAATAAAACTTGCCGCCTCATCAGGAGGAATATCAAAGGCCTCGGCAGCGCCCGATATCACAATCGCGCAGCTCTGTCGGGTTAAGGTTCCATCCTCCCAGGGGCAGGAGGACTGTCCCCCGGTCAGATCAAAGACCGGCATGCCCCAGACCGGGTCACGCTTCATGGTAAACGCAAAAGCATCACCAATATCATCGTCCCCCACGTGGAACCCTATGGTCTCACCGGTTTCCTCGCTGACGCTGGTCTCTTCTTCGCTCGCAGTGCTCGCGTTCGCTGAATTGGCCGTTGAAAAACCAAAACCTCCATACATAAATCCGCCACCGGCCGAAACTTCAAGCTCGGACTCCATCGTTACCGAGTGAGTGTTCGTGAAACTCTGGCCCGTTTCAAAGCTATAATCATAGCTTGCACCAGCACTGAAAACGATACTTGTCAGGGAAGAGTCCCCACCAAAACTATAGACCGTTTCATCTACCGCATCGGCAACGGCAGCGCTGTCCTCATCCATGAGAGCAGTAAAATAATCATACCCTTCCTGAGAGCCTTCGATCCCATCCTGGGCCTCAGCATACAGGCTCGGTATCAGAAAGTTCTCAATATAGTATTTCTCGAACATATAGACATTGCTCACTTCTGAACTGCCGACCGACAGTACGGTGTCAATGGTGATGGCACACAGATCATCAAGGTGGAGATAGTACGAGATGCCCAGGCTCATCGTTTTTCCCCCACCAATGAACACGGTCGCGTCATCACCCGTTATCAGGCCCATTCCGCTCGCGGTATAGGTATTAGAGACGGTCAGACACTCTTCTGTCTCATCAATATCTGTTACCGTGGTTGACGTTGAAAATCCGCTTCCTATATCTGCATCAATGGTGTTGCTTTGACAAAACGCGATCCCGATCCCCGCGCAAGTTTCACTCTCAAATCCTAAGTGCAGGGTGTTCTCGGTCTCAAAACCATCGGATGTTGTTGCCGTGACAACGTTCGAGCGGCATATCTTCTGCTCTGTGCTGAACTCGGTATAGCTTGCGTCCCCCGGCGGGACCCGGAGCACATACCACGGCTCCGCGGATGATGTCACGGTAAAACTCTCATTGGGAATAGCTTCATCGCCAATAACAAATGCCCAATAGGCATCGGTCGCTTGATCGTCTGTGTTGTCCGAGACAACGACCGAGATACCCACCTGGTAGTCATTGGTCCCACCATCACTCGATAACCTATTGATATACAAAGCGTTGAAATAGTACGGCGGAAGCTCTTCATCATCACCCAGCGCAATGGATGCAGAGTCCACTACCCCTTCAGAGCCTCCCGAGATATGGTTCGTAAAGAAAATATCAAATGTATCCACATCACAGGTATCACCATAGTACTTTTGGTACACCCGAAAATCCACACTATATTGGAACCTCTGCTTTAGCACCGCGTCAGCGCTATCGATCCCGGCGATATCATCGATGTCACAATCACCAAGCCCGTCATCGTCAAATCCTTCGGCGATCCTTGTGCTGCCATCGACAAATTCTACATTAAGGTCCGAGTAATAGGTATAGTTCCTGGTCCGGTCACTATCTTCAAGAGACATTGTGTCCGCAGTGAACTCGTCATCTATCTCTTCGGACGGATGATAGACTGAGACATTATAGATGATAGGCGGAAGGTCCCCGGACACCCAGGCGCCAAGAGAATCGACATTGACCACCTCTTCGATGCAACCATCCACGGCCGAGAGAGTGACCGTAATGTTATCCCCCAGCGGTACACCACATGTTCCACCGCCCACGGTCCCGGACGCGGTCCTGGTGGTCAGATCATCGAAATACTGTCCGGTGAGCGGACCAGTAAGCAGGGGAAGCTCAATATATGCGGGCGTGAACTCGTGGTCGCTATAGGATACCGAAATAAGATCTCCCGAGCTGCCAGGCTCGATATCAACAGTGAATTTTCCTTCACTATCCGTATACACGGGGGGGACGATGCTCTCGAAATCCAGAAGGATCTCGGCACCTTCGATCACGCAGGACGTATTATTATAACGAACATACCCGGTCACCGGTATCAGAGAGTTATCTGTGAAGTTCACCAGGTCAACGGATGTGTTACTATAGTTCAGAGTGACCTGGCGGCTCTCCGGATCATAATAATGTTCGAACACCTCGTCCAGCGGAATAGTGAGGGACCACGCATCATCATCGTCCATGCCAATGATCTCTCCGGTCACCAGACCACCACCATTGTCATTGACCACCGTGCTCTCGCCCTCATTGAAGTTCCAATAGTTTCTAAGGCCCAGCTCGTCCCCGGTGAGAACCTGGTTCATGGTCCCACTGATCTGGTCCTGTGTCCTTGCGTCATCCCACACACGCATCTCATCCAGGAAACCATTGAACCACTGGCCCTCTCCCTGGTAGGCACCAAAGAAGGGCCTCGAGAGGTCCGAGATAGTATCGCCGCCGACCAGGGTGTACCCCTGGTACTCACCATCAAGATAGGCAGAGACCGTGTCCGTGGAGATATCACCGGTCATGGCCCAGTGGTGCCACTGGTCATCCACCACATTCCCTGTTCCACTGATGGGCCCGCCAAAATAACTGAAACCCACTGTGCCCAGGCTGGTGAGCTCAACAAGGACCTGCGTGGTAGTGTCGGAAGTGTCTATCGCATGGAAAATGGTCATCCCGTTCACGGTCTCCGTCTTGAACCAGCCCTCTACCGTGAACCGGCTGGTCA
>ERZ651768.1312-NODE-1312-length-18239-cov-2.843079_pt1 | contig 18239 bp, 12 predicted proteins | sample MGYA00514754_ERZ651768 | MGnify/ENA metagenome assembly ERZ651768
TGCCTATCGCCTATTGGCCAAAAATACGGGCAAGCGCCATCATCGCCTATAAGGGTGAAACGATCTTCTTCAATAAAGGGATGGAGGTATTCCCATTCAACTAAATCTTCAGATTTGAACAAAAAATTTGCTCTAGTACGTCTCCCGGATGGCTTATGGGGTAAAGTGCCCCCAGAAAGGGAGTAATAATGATCTCCCTTTTTCCATAAACAGGGGTCAAACACTCGTAGTTCGGGAGGAGCATCTTCTGGATGAAGTTTAATTACAGGTTGACCTGTTAGTTTGTCCCAATTCAGTAAGAGCGGGTCTTTAGAAATGGCAATCATGTTCCCGGCTTCAGTACCGTGGTACATTGCTATGACCCTTTCTTTTTCGACTAGAGTTGTACCGGAAAAACATTTTTCTTCCGGATCTGGATATATGGCATAAGGCAAATCTCTCCAGTGGATTAGATCGTCGCTTACGGCATGCCCCCAATGTTGTCTTGGGTCCTCTGGAGGGTATCCTTGATAAAAAAGATGCCACCGACCTTGCCAGAAACACAGGCCGTTCGGGTCATTTAGGGTGCTTTCGGGGTTAACGTAGTGGTAGATCGGCCTAAATTGATCGCCTGAAAGGGCCTTCCTAGATTCCGCCATTCGCGTGGTCAATACATTGTTGGCAAGTTCCCGTTCCTGCTCTTCTAATGTAGAGGAGAAGGTGTATTTTGGGACACGAGAGGTGAAACTATTTGATGACATTAGGTTAGATTGCACCTTATCATTTAAAGGAAGCTATTAAAGGCTTGCTGGATAGCTTGCACACAAGTTTAGAGCACCTTGCTACTTGAACTAAAGCCTCACGGGTTGGGATCAAGCAACCGACATAATTGGCAGAGAACCAAAGGCTGTGGTCCGGGCCTGTTTGGCACAATCATCAAGCGAATCCGCTATTGAGAATTGAGTTTTCGCCATTCCTCAATCGTTTCTTGGGTAGGGGGATAATATTTACCTGGAGCAACACCTTCCGCTTTTATCTTGTCCTTCACGAGATTCTCCGCTCCTTCATGCTCTATCGACCAGCTCAGGACAGACTCGGCCATCCACGACGGAACGACAAGCACGCCATCGTTATCGCCTACCATCACGTCCCCCGGACGAACAAGAGCTCCACCGCACTGGACTTGAACATTCTCCTCCGCCGGCAGGCTGGTAGGATTGCCATGAAAACTACGGGCCTTCGCATACACAACGAGATCGTATTTTTCATCGATCATTACGTCGAGGTCTCGGATCGCACCGTCTATGACAACTCCGTCAGCATTGTTCATGGCCAGCTGAAGTAGTTTCACGTCTCCTGCTACCACGTCTTGAACTCTACCTCCGATATCGGCGACCAGCACATCTCCGGGACCACAACGGCCCATAGCGATGTACTCAGGTGATTCCACGCCGTCAGCCTTGTCGTTAACAATATCTGGACGGGTGGGCAAAAATCTGAGGGTTCGAGCCCTGGCGGCGAAACGCTCTTTACCGGGGCTAAAAGGTGTGTAGTTCTGAAGTCCCTCGCAGACGCAAAAAAGTGATCCAAATGACCTAAGTGCGTTGTATATGGTCGCCGTTGGGATTTCTTTTAAGCTTTCAAGTGTGCCTTGGGAGACTTCGACAGGACTCATATCGACCGTAACCATAGATTTGTCCTCCAATAACTATGAACAAAAGTAACTTGCTATCTAGGGAGTATCAGTATTTATTGAACTTCTACTGGACTGCATTATACCCATGAATCATGATCAATTTGGGGGGAGACCAGAAGGTAACGATATAGGTCCGTGTCTCTCCCTGTATCTTATCGTCCATGGCTCACGTACCCGTTAGTTTCCATCCGAGTAGGTGCCAGATAATGTTGGAGAAGTTGAAGAAGCCTCTTTACCTAGTCAGCGAGAGTCGGGCGTTGGGGCAGCTTCATAGGTGCCAATATCGTTAAGACCGCGGAAAGAAGTGTGAGCGCCCCGGCGAAGTAATAGACAGCGCCGTAACCCCCGAAGCTGTCAATTACTAAGTATCCCAGAAATGGAGATACCGCTCCCAGTATTCCGTTGATACCAAAAATCAGACCCACAGCGGCAGCTTCGGTTCCCGGTCCCACTACATCCAACACGGCCGCCTGGATTACCTGGTGCAGGGCGAAGCTAAACAACCCCATTCCAGCGAATACCAACATCAGCATGAGCCCCCCACCTACAGCCTCAGCCGCGAGAGAGAATCCTGCCGCCAGCAGAAAACCAGGAACTAAGACAGCCTTTCTACCGAACCTGTCTGAAAGAACTCCCAAGATCGGGGCAGAAATGATACCCATTCCTGTTAATAGGGAATAATGGAATCCAGCATTCAAATGTCCCTTGCCCAGAGTTTCTTCTAGATAAAATGGGGACCATGCGAAAACTATGTCAAGACCGATTCCTCGTAATATGGCGGCAGATACCAATAATAAGACAACCGGGTTTCTTACGATTCCTAACGTGTCTCTTAGATGAACACTCAATTCACGGGGTGGCTCTTGGCCTCCCTTACCGATGTCACGAAGAGACCACCACACGAACACGCCCATAAAGATTGCAGGGACGGCGTATATAAACAGCACATTTCGCCATGGAGCGATGAGTCCCAGAAGCGGCACATTTCGCCATGAAGCGGCGAGTCCCAGAAGGGCGGCAGCAATTATCGGGCCGGCTACATTTCCTATGTTCGCCCCGAATCCGTGAATGGATATTGCCCATCCTCTTCGGTCTGGGAATATCTGGGACAGGGAGGCAGCTGACGGTAGATGCCACAATGCTCCAGGTATCGATACTAGAAATGTTGCTATCAGTAACGTAGGGTAGTTTGGTGACGCCCCGACCAGGACAAACAGTACACCAGCTGCGAACATGCACCCGGTAAGCATCAAACCCCAATACCGCTTGAGCATATCGACAACCAAACCTCCCCCAAGGTTCACGACGCCAAACCCAGCGAATCGAAAGGCCAATACCAGCGACACTTGCATATTGGACAGCCCGAAGAACGAAGAGATTGTCGGCATAAGCACTGGTATGCCCTGATCGTATAGATGGGCGACTCCATGACCAAATGACATGCTTGTGAGGATAAATGTACGATTGCGCCTACGGGTTATTTCCTCTTTGTATGACAAATATGTCTCTCTTAAGTGGCTAGGTTTGAATTACTACTGCCGATTGTAAGTGACTCCGTGAATGACAACTAAATTATCAACATACTTCAAGCAATCGGCAGACCAACTACGCCCTACAACATGCAGTATCTATTAATAATTGTGCTCCACTTCCGAACAGGTTCTTCCGAATCTGGGTGGCGGAGGAGCAAGATATGGCTAGGTTGGAGTTACGCGTTAGGACTTGTCCTGGGTCTCAAAAAGAGGCCAGTCTTGCCCATCTGACGTGCTTACTCAACGCGTTCGATGGGCACCTTCGTCAGTAATCATGGGATGCCAAGTAGCCTCTCTTAAAGGGAATTAATTGGCGGCCAAAGGTGCAATGAACTCGTGTTGTTCATAATGACCATTGGACACGGTATCCGGGTCAACGTCTAACCACCTTTCAGCTATCGTCGAATAGATGCTTCGGAAATCGTTATTAAAGTGCAGGTCACCTTCAAGGTGATCGCTCTCCTTCAAGGACGGGTATTCTCCGTACAAACCACCCTTAACATCCCCACCTATCACAAATGCCACACCTCCAGAACCGTGATCAGTTCCGGCCGAATTATCTCGGATTCTTCGGCCGAACTCGGACCATACTAAGACGAGGACATCATCTTGCAAATTATGTTCCTTCATGTCCTCCATGAAATCCCCGATTGCATCTGAAGTTTCGGTCCACAGCCTACTGTGAGTTTCCAATTCAGCTGCGTGTGTGTCGAAGCTTCCGTGTTGTGTGTAAAACACTCTGGTGCCTATATCTGCCGTAAGTACCTGAGCGATACTCTTCATGGATTGAGCGATCGGATTATTAGCGTATTCGATAGCCGATGAATACTGACCAGGGGCTGTCCTAAGTATGTCAGCTCCTTTCAGGGCGTCGATTCCTGTTTGACCAATGAACTGGGAAACATTGTCATGTGCCATCGCACTGCCATATATCTGGGAGAATGCGCTTAATGCTAGGTCCCGCGATTGTTGTCCCCGTATATCAGGAAATAATCCGTAGTTTTCAAGGTCGCTGACTGAAGCAACTGGTACACCCTTGCAGGACAATGCACGAGGTAAACCTTTCCCGAAATTCACACCAGCAATAGGATTCTCAGCTTTTGGGTCGAGCTCCCTTAAAGCGCGCCCCAGCCACCCAGAATCTCCTATTCCGATAGACTCGCACGTGTTCCATATATCAATTGATCGGAAATGAGACCTGTTGGGATCTGGATAGCCAACCCCATTTATTACGGCTACTTTTTCCTGGTCCCATAGATGCTTTATGGACCTTAGGGCGGGGTTGAAGCCCAGATAGCTATCGATTTGGAGAACCTTTTCCTGTTCGATATGAACATCTTTTCTCCAGTCGTAGTAAAGGCCATCTCCATACGGTATTACTGTGTTGAGCGCGTCGTTACCGCCGCTAAGTTGGAGGATCACCAAAGAACGGGGCCTTTTTTCAGTTACCATTTAAAATCTCCTCATTATCCCTTTTCCAATACTTATTGTAGTTTGTGGGATTTACGTGCTCAATCGTTTCTCTCGTACACTTGAATGCGATGTCGGTTAGTTTCAGTTATGAAAAGTCGATCGTCAGAGTCTAATATGAGCGATACGGGTCCCCATAACAGCTTTTCAATATGCGAGGATTCTTCGTGAGGGTCATCATTAAAGTATTCTATGTCGGGCTCTAGGTTTGCGCGTTTTCTAGCTCCGGCTTCTTCCACATTTACCCCCAAGAAATCCTCAGCCCATTCAGAATTAGTGGCTTCTCCCCGAAGTTTTTGCACAAATTCCCCGTCGGGTCCTAGTATTTGTACCCTTTCGTTTCCCCAATCAGCTACATATATGTAGCCATCCTGACTCACTATAACACCGGCAGGTCTGGTGAATTGCCCGTCCCTACGGCCCGAAGAACCGTATGTTGATACAAACTTTCCATCAGGACTAAATCGTTGAATACGGTCGTTACCCCAGTCAGCTACAAAAATTTCAGAGTTCTGGTTCACGGCCAAGCCCCAAGGTAGGTTAAAAGCGCCCTCTTCGCTTCCATACTCACCGAAGGAAAGAATAAATTCACCATCACGGGTAAATTTTTGGATTCTGTGGTTCCGGGAATCCGATATTAGCACGTTATTATCTTGGTCAAAAACTATTCCTGACGGACCATCAAGCATTCCTTTATTAACGCCCTTCAATCCCCAGTGCTTGATAAACTCACCGGACTCGGTAAAGACCGAAACTCGATGGAGTTGTTCATCAGTTACGTATACATGATTCTGATCATCTATTGCGATACCGCATGGCCACCTGAACTCGCCATCTTCAACCCCGCCGCTACCAAATACCCCAAAATATTCCCCGTCTTCGTTCAACATCGTAACGCGTATCGTATCGAGGGTGGCCCTTTCAAACGATCTGTTGAGGACGTATATCCGACCGTCACTAGACATGACCGAGTCAACCGGATAGTAAAACCCACGCCCACGCATCGTGGTCATTCCTACCGTTCGGACATATCTTAAGAATTGTCTTTGTTCTAATTTTTTAGTGACCATTCTTCACCTTTGAAAAGTTAGAGTAACGACTGGTATGAGTTGTTAGCACCTATCGTTGCGGCATCAAGCCCGTTGGAATTCAGGAGTTGATGCTATGAGTTTGACCACACCAGCAATCTTGTCCCTTACTATTTCATCGATTTTCTGGTCGACGACTCTTATGACTCCATTATGAGAAGCGTATTCGACAAGCTTCGATCGAGTATCATCCTGTACGTAAATTGATCCCAAATGGTTGAGGCATATCTCAATAATACGTTCAGCCGAAACGTTACCATTGCCTTCAAAAGTTACTTTATTGAACAATTCTTCAGATCCAGGAGTTTCTACCCTACCGAGTTCTTCTGAAGCGAAATTCATTCGTTCCACAAGCGCTCCAGTGTCTATCCATGTTGTACCACCATCCCAGCCTTCTACTGAGGGCGGGTTACTTAAGGTCTGGCCCATGTACTGCATCCGCAATTGCCTGCTGGAGTGCTCGTACTGCGGTCTATCCACTGATTCAGTCAACCTCATGACACCGGTAACTAATTCGGCCGGACTTTTAATTTTCTCGTACCAACAGTCCTCGGATTTGAAGAAGTCTGAATTGAACACGAACTTCATCACCGACCAAATGTCGTAATTGTTGTCGAAATACGCCTGGACTATCTGGTCGATGGCCTCCGGGTCCTTCGGAGATTGGTACGGCCACTGAGGAACTGGGGGCTCATCAGCAACAAAGAAATGGTATATATGCCGCGCTATAAAACGAGCTGTAGCCTCCTGTTCACAGATTATGTCAACTATGTCTTCACCGTTGAAATTACCCTTGCGCCCAAGAAATTCCTTTTCTCCGTTATCGTGGTCTTGAGAATCAAACTCGTAATGCCATGATATACGACCGTAAGGCCAGTCTGAGTCACGCGCGGAGCGAAGCTCCATATATTCGCGGTTGCCGATCGTCCATCCTGTAAACGCCCTAGCACATTCTTTTACATCATCCTCTGTGTAATTCCCAACCCCCATGGAGAACAGCTCCAACAGCTCTCTACCAAAGTTCTCATTGATAGCGTCTTTGTGGTTCTGCTGGTTATCAAGCCATATGATCATTGCGGGGTCCCTGGCCATTTCAACTAAGAGCTTTCGAAAGTCTCCCATTGCGTGCCTTTTAAACATCCGTATCTGGTCTGAAAGAGGCTTGGCATTAAGAACCTTAGGGTAACCGGTTGCGAAAATGCCGTGCCAAAACAAAGTCATTTTCTCAAGCAATGGGGTGTCCGTAGTTATCATTCTATATAGCCATGCCTCCGCACCACTGAGCCCGGCAAGCATACTGGATTCATCAGGATGGTACCTTCTTATAAGGTATTCTGACATCCATTTTGGATTGGATGTCTCAAGTAGCTTGTCTACAGCGCCTTCGTAACCTATTTTGGCGTATTCTTCAAGCTCTTCTCTTGTGGCACCAAATCCGGCCCTGCGGGCGAGATGAGCAATTAATTCGATTTGCTTATCAGCCATTCTTACGCCTCCTTCTCAAAAACATAGGCAGAAAATCTTCTGAAATGAATATATTCGCCGATTCTACGAATTGCTGACTAGTCGGTCAATAACGTTGGTACTGGTTATGGTAGAAATTTGTTGGAATCACCAGATCTGTTTGGTCTTTTATTCGGCAGTACTCAATAGAGGAAGCACTAACCAGATGCAGCTACTTTATCGCTGAAGGCAAGGTTACGAGATAACACATCACGATCATATGACATACCCCGGTTATTTTACGGTCCAAGGCCCGGACCCAACAAAGGCCAGGGCGTCCGATTGGTCCTCGTAACGGCTCAAATATTTGATGCAGCTGCTCGAAAATGGCTATCTAGCAGCCCAACTACTCGTTCAGGGTCGGTGCGGCCCCACCCGCACTCTGTTGCAACACCAAATGTGTTCAGGAACTTTCGAGCGGTGACCATTCTCGAATGGTCGCCTTCAGGATCATCATAATGGATCAGTCCAACGAATATTTCTGTATCAGGATCTGAATCAAGGTTCGTCAATGGTTGAAAATATGCATCGTCCCAGCGGTCTTTGGGGACAGGGAAATGTACATAATTTAAACGCCTGTGGAGTCCAGATCGTATTGAATTCATGATATCTACTAGTGTTTCGGTATCCTTTGGCATTACCAAATGCTCATCAGCTGGACTACCGTAGCACAAGTGGAATCCAAGTTCTACTGTCTCTGGGACCTCGTCACCGAGTCTAACCAATTCTTTTATTATCTGATTTCTGTAATCCGGACTACGATCTGGAAAGTAGTTTTCAAAGATCAGGATTTCCTGGCATACGTCCCACTGTATGCATAGACTATCTTGAGGAATTGTTTTTAGTATCGTGTGAAGTGCTTTCAACAGCGACCTTTCGTATACCTCTAAGAATTGTTTTCTTGAACTTGGGCTCCAATACATATATCCGATTGCGATAGGGGTGGGGAGAGTGACTTGAAAAAGGGTTTCGGGATGAATCACCCCTTCTTGTTTCAACCGACAAAATATTTGGTAAGAGGAAATAGCAGCCTTATCGTAACCTGTCTCAAAAGTGACCTCGTCAGGATCAACATCTGATTTAAACCTCAGTAGTTCCGAGGTTCTTAACAGTTTTCCATCCCACTGGTAAAGCGAAAATGGCTCTGCATCTTTATCAACACATACGGATTCATGACTTTCTAGCATGGTGCGCTGCCAGTAAATCCAGCGATGTCTCTCACCGGTCTCTCCATCTGGCATTCGACGAATCTTATCTCCAAACTTTGTAGCAACAGTGCGAAATACTTCCTCGGGATTTGCGAGTGGAATGCTGCCGACTAAATGGACTCCTGATTCCCGGGTAGTCATGGGGTAGTTCTCCTTTATCGCTGTCGTTAAATATGGAATTGTTAAGGGCCTTCCAAGCCTCTAAAATTTCCCTTGATATAACGAAGAATTCTTTGGGGCCAGTGGCGCTTGCGCATCAGCAATTGTGATGTGTCCTATAGATTTCCTGTCGTATAGATGAAATCTTTAACTATCCGAAATTGAAATTTCTCGCGTGGGACGGTTCGATCACGTCGGGAAGGTTATTGTCGTCAGGAACAGGTGTCCCAACACTTTGCGCTATCGGAATAACACCGGCCCAAATAGGTAATGAATAATCCTCCTCGTCATCAACAGGACCACCGGTACGAATCTTTACCGAGGCTTCATCTATTGGAATAGTGAAAACCGTAGTAGCTTTCACCTCCTGGCTGTTCATAGGACGTAAAGTCTCCCACCGACCGGGAAGTATATTGTCAACAAAGTTTTTTAATCTAGGCTCTTTTTCAACATCTTCCAATTTTCTTGCGAAACCAAACATCGTGACAGAACGATAATTCGCGGAGTGATGGAATCCCGATCTGGCCAGAACCAAACCGTCGAGCAACATCACATTTATCGAAACTTTCTTCCCATCTATAGATCTAAGAAATCGACTCGCCGAGGAGCCGTGCCAATAAAAGTCGTCATCTACTCTCCACTGTAATGTAGGAGTAATGTAGGGCTCGCCCTCGATAATGTAGGAAACGTGGCACATAGGAGTGCTATCAATAATTTCATACGCAGTTTCTCTTTGATAAGTGCCCCGCGCGGGATACCTGACGAGACGAGTTTTTTTGGTTATTTTTAGGTCTTCATTTTTCATGGCAGTGTTCCTTAAACAAAGTATTCAGAAGGGAAGGCAATAAGCCTATTATCTAGTGCTGATAAACAGAAGACCACCGTCCGGTTTATGGTCCGACAATAATCTGTATAGCGAGACCCTTACTATACCCCTGGCAAGGGAGCGTCGTCGTCGGTGAAGTGTTGCCACATCCTGATCTTGGCAGCCATTTGCCTGATTCGATCTTTTTGGTCCTCGTTATTGAATAGATTGGTTTCCTCAAAAGGATCGTTGTTTAGGTCGAATAGTTCGCACTGGTCAGTTGCGCACAGATTAAGTTTCCATCTATCGGCGGTAACTACAGAGCGCCATTGCATGTTATTGAGCATGTTGATAGCCGGTGTGCCGAGATTGCGGTCACCGATGCCGTTGTGTTCCATGAAAACATCGTTGCCATCAAGAGTAGCCTCACCTTTGATTAAGGAGGCCTTACTGGTTCCCTGTAGGTCATTTGGAATTTCTTGATCCAATAGGTCCAGGAAGGTCGGCACCAAATCAATTTGACCGAAGTTTCCTTCTATAAGCCCCGGTGATTTATTAAACATTGGAGCCCTTATTAACATTGGAACTTTTGCTGCCTCTTCATAAAAAGTGCGCATTTCCATCATCCCGTGAGTTCCTAAAAGATCTCCATGCTCACTGGTGAAAACAAGGATTGTATTTTCAGCAATTCCTGCACTATCTATAGCATCCATGATTTTCCCTACTGCATCGTCCACTAAGGTAATGTTTCCATAGTAATTGGCACGCATCTTCCTCCACGAGCTCTCGTCCCGCAGATCAAATTCTTTTCCTATAGAGGTTGGCCTCGAGTTATATTCAGAACGCAACTTCTCCCATTCTTGAATAGGCACATTGCCGGGAGTGTGGAGATCTGATTGCATAAAGAAGTCTGCTCTGATTCTGTTGAACAATGAATGTCCCTCTGGTTTTTTTAAAAAGGTAGGTTCCAAAGGTATCTCACTGGGGTCGTGTAGGCCGTCATATGGGCCCGTCCATGGAGGATGTGGTTCTAGGAAACTGACGTAAAGAATGAAGGGGTCATCTTTATGTTCATTTATGAATCTCGCGGCTCGTTCTGAAAAAAAGGTGGCCATCTGAAACTCGGCGGGTAGGGCAGCCCTCATAGAATCAGAAAATATTTTTCTGCCCAGGCTCACCTCGTCTGGTTCATATCCGTTTTCTATCAGGAAATGGTGGTAACTGGTATCCATTTCCAGATATTCCTGCTCTGTATACTCACCTCTCAGGGTTTCCATTCCACTGGCCCATTCGTCAAAACCTCTTTGCGACGCCACTTCGTTTCCCAGGTGCCATTTACCGAAATAGGCCTTGGTATATTCATCAGAGACCATGTCGGCGATGCTTTTTACGTCTTTTGGCATTACAAGCCTGTTTCTGGGCATCCCGGCTGAATGGGGATAAAGACCTGTCATAATTGAGGCTCTCGCCGGAGCACATACCGCTTGTGTCACATACGTGTTCTTGAAAACCAGACTCTCTTTCGACAGTCGATTCAAGTTTGGAGCTTTCACATAATCGTTACCGTAAGCACTTAAAGTGTCGAATCTCTGACGGTCACTGAACACAAATACGAGGTTAGGCATACCTTGATCCTTTCCTGTCTCAACTAGCTATAAAGATTTCTCTTACCGATGCTCCTGGACAGCAAGGGTACGAGCCCCTGATTTATTGGCAGGCGATAAATTGGTCAGTCAATAGTTTACTAATTTTTCCCTTATACGAGGCAATCTCCACGGACATAGCCTCACTGGGGCTGAACCCACAAACGCAAATGACTTTCTTACCGGTCAGAAGTTTAAGAGCCGTCTGACCATTTTGATTTCAAAAAATGGGCTGCCATTTTTGGCTGCCGATCCCTTGTGAATACTCCTTTTCGATTCAATCCGCCTACGCGCATCAAGGAATGGGAAGTTCGGAAATCAGCTAAAACCCAGACATGTAGGCCTGCAAGATATTTTTTAGACTCAGCCAAGGCGAGATACTTTCTCAGCAGTTCAACCTGATACTCTTCTGAATAGAGTTCTTCCGGAACAGAATGTAGGCCGGAAACGGTATCTGCACCAAACTCACTGATCACTATGGGTTTTCCTGTAATCGAATAGATTTTTTCTAATTCGGCAGACAAATTGTGGATGGCACCGTCCAAATCAATCTGATCGAAATACCATCCGTTATACCTGTTCAGCATGACAACATCTACGTTGCCAAACCATTCAATGGGGGTGCCATGGACACCGGCAAAAGACACTGGACGTGTGTCATCTAGCTTTCTCGCGTCATCAATGAGTGTATCCAAAAATTTGGTTGTCGAAGGTTCGACAGGATCCTCAGACTGAGACCGCATCCTATCCATCAGGTTAGGAGGGAATGGTTCATTTGCAACACTCCACATGATGACTGAAGGATGGTTTTTATCTCTTGCTATAAGCTCTGAGATCTGCTCACGGCACTTCACTAGTCTGTCTTCTATCTGACCACCATCTCCCTCGAAAAAGAGTCCCACTGCCGGTGTTTCGTCAACAACAAGAAATCCATGCTTGTCTGCGAGTAAAAGATCCTCTTCAGCATAAGGGTAATGGGAAGTGCGATAAGAATTAGCACCTAACCATTTCATCAGGTTGTGGTCCTTTACGGTCAATGGAAGATTCTGACCTCTTCCAGTTACAGAAGAATCCTCATGCCTCCCAAAGCCTTTAAGCTCGACCACGTTCCCATTCAAAAATATCTCACACCCACGGACTTCAATTGTTCGAATGCCGATTTCCAAAGAATAGGTATCGACCACCTTCCCTTGGTGCTTCAGACTCATCTCAAGTTGATAAAGATAAGGATCAGAAGGCGACCATAGCCTGGGTTCCTTAACCTCCAAACAAATGTTGAAGCTACCGTCTCCGAAGGCAGCTTTTCCCTCTAGGTGGAAAGACCGTGATCGTAGCTCGACAGAAAGTTCCATATTCGGGTCGTCGCAGATACAACGAATGTCCACAATTCCTATTTCGTCTGTGAACGAGGTCCTAACAGTCACATCGGAAATACATGGTGATGGCAACCGGTAGAGCACTACACTTCGATGAATACCTGAATAAGGGAAAAAGTCATAGTTAGTGGCAGGAATGTTTGACATGAACATGCTTAGGCTTCCACCTTGTACATTACCGGGTGGAACTCTGTCAGGCCTCAGTTCGTTCTCGACCCTGACTACGAGACTGTTAACTGCTTCAAGATCTAAGCCGTCGCTCAAACGAAACTCGAATGGTAAGTTGCCACCTTCATGTGAACCGAGTAACTGGCCGTTTATCCAGACGGTAGCCTTATACGTTACAGAACCGAACCTTAGCCGGAGGTCATCCTGGCTCCAGGAGCCAGGTATTGAAAACGAGGTCTGATACCACCCGACACCAATGTAGTCATATGTGTCTGGAAACAGTTCATTCCAACTCGAAGGAACCACTATTGGTCGAGACTCTGTAAATCCGTCATGCCATTTAGAGTTCAACCCCACGTCATCGGGGTCAAGACGAAATTGCCATACTCCGTCAAGAATAGAAAGGTCACGATACTGGTTCTGCTGTGGATACAACATTTAATTTATGAGTCCTCATAACTATGCATTTATATAAGTGATTCTATCGGGTACATTGTAAGGTAAGGCTTTTCGGATAATGGCCCATGCCGTCAAGAACATTCTCAGACTTGGTGTACCGCATTGCCTTGCTCCGCAGTTTGAGAGTCCAACCCACTTCGAAGCTTCCGGTTAGATCCGTCCAGCCGTATTTCCACCATCCACCATGTAAATGCCCCCATTACAGTAGCTACTTTCATCACTTGCCAGGAACATCATGAGCCTGCCAACCTCCTCCGGCTCACCGTATCTACGAAGCGGGTTTCCTCCAGCGACGGTTTCCTGCGCTTCCTCGACTGTAGAGAAACCCTCCCTTCCTCCAGATACCCATTGCTCCTCTATTGATCGCATCATCCGCGTTTGAATTGGTGCGGGATTTACCGTGTTGACACGAATTCCCATAGAAGCGCCTTCCATAGCTGCAGAACGCATCAATCCAATTACAGCATGTTTGCTCGTAGAATAAGGAGACATACCAGCAGAGCCTCGAACACCTGCGGTCGATGAGGTGATTACAATACTGCCTCCGCCGCGGTCACGCATCAAAGGCATGACGTACTTCAATCCCAGCCATACTCCTCTCACATTTACAGACATGACTTTATCGAACATTTCGACGGGCGTTTCAATTATTGAATTGATTTCCCCTTCGATTCCGGCGTTGGCAATTAGTATGTCGACTCCACCGTGTCTTTGGACTGCTTCATTGACAAAGCGTTGCACTTGATCAGGCTGAGTGGTGTCGGCCACAACGTAGCTCACATTTTCATCTCCGATAGATCGGACGGCGTCCTGCAACCCTTGTTCTTGAAGATCAACCAAAACAACATGAGCACCCTCTTCTACGAAAAGCTTTCCCGCCGCTTTGCCGATGCCGCCAGCGCCACCTGTTATTATGGCCACTTTGTTTTCAAGCCTTCTCATATCACACCTCTCTAGCTAGTTGGGGATGTTGCTTGTGGCATTTAGAGCTATATCAAAGCAACTGTCTTGTTGCGCTAACAATTAGTTTCCAGTTCCTGTGAATCCATATTGGAAATCTGAACCGGATGATACCACTCACCCGGGGTCAGGGAATTGATGACTAGGACGACGTTGTTATATGGGTTGGTTTCAGACCGTAATACTCGAGGTTTATTTTTCGGGCCAACCTGCCGGGAATCCGAAGCGGATACGGATGAAAATTAATTGGTTGGGTTGCCAGCCGGGAGAAGTGAAGAGATATTACGACGTTTAGGAGAGAAACCAACTACCGTTTTCCGTAACAGATTCAGAGTCTTAATGCATTGGGAACTAGATGGTAGGATTTAATCTTGAGTTCATTTCTTACACAACACTGAAAACCTTCATGAATTACATTTTAGAGATAACTACGTTTTTCTTGTTTTCACAAAAAATGGAAGTCACCTAAGTGGAAAACCAAACAGTATTAGAGATACTCGTCGTCGTGATCGCGACCCTTTGCGGTTCCACTGTACTCAGCACTCTCGGGTTTGGGATAGGAATGATTGCTACCCCGATACTGCTTCTTATATTCGATCCGCAGACTGCTATCGTAACCTTAAGTCCTGCAGGCACTGTGTTATCGGCACTGATAGCCTGGAGGCACAGGGATCAAATTCTGATGAGGGAGACGTTGCCCATCGCCCTCCTAGGAATGGTCGGAGCTTTTACCGGCGTGTATGTACTGTCTACATCCGATGACCAGCTTCTCAAGATCGCCATAGTTACGTTAATTATCCCGCTTACTATACTGAGTTTTTTCAACCCTACGAACCTGAAGGATAGAATCCCATTTCCAAAAATAGTAGGGCCTTTTATAGGGTATTTGGTAGGTCTCATGCTGGGTTCCATGGCTATCGGTGGACCTTTACTGGTCATATTCTTGATCGTTAGGGGCTGGAAAAGTTACGCTATCCGCGGCTCTATGTCCTTTTTCCTGCTTTGCGTTATGGTGTGCGCCTTAATAGGATTTGTTCCCGCGGGATTGTACGGTGAAGGCCGGATTGTCTTGTCAGCTGTTGCGTTTGTTCCGATGATTGCGGGATTTTGGGTGGGTAGCCGGCTCGCAAATAGGATGAATGAGAACTTGTTTCGCAAGTGTTCTGTTGCCGTCATCGTTCTTTCAAGCCTAACAGTCATTATCAGAGAGTTGCCATGGCCATAACTCTTTTTTTTAAGTGGATATGGCAGTACATCTATTTGCGACAAATTTTCCACAATAAACAGAAATTCCAACTTGGCCAGCTCGTGATATTTTCAGATATTCGCCAACCGGCATCAAGATTCAGTAGAGTTGGAAGAGATAATATTCCCTTACTATCATTGTCATTCGGCGATCTAGAAGACTCGAATAGAACTGTGTATTTTCCGGATAATTGGATTTTTAAGGACGAAAACCCGATAAGAATAATCGGATATTCGGATGGTTACTAGAGATGAGAATTCTCAGTTCTGGTTTCTCTATAACTTTTACCTGTTGCGCCCTAAAAAAGGGCAGCTTCATAATTGAATCTCGTCGGCGGTCAGATCAATGCTTTCCGTACCGAACCTATCCGGCCTATAGTTAGCCATACCTTCTAAAAGAAGAGGCTGGGTGGTCGGTATGTGGAAGGCTATTTCCGGTATTTGAAAAGTTGCCTCGCAACGTGGTGCTCTCGTAGGTTTTCCTGAAAAGACCCCTTTGTTGCAATTCGGGCACTATTAAGTCCACCAGTTCCTCATGAGATTGTGGCTGAATCATCGGATGCATAACAAAACCGTCGACACCGCAACCATATAGTTCCTCCATCCTGTCCACTACTTTGGAAACACTGCCAACGTAGGCGGGAGGCCTTTGTGACAGAAAGTCTCTAATTGTTCTTCCTTTCCATTTCAGTGCTATAGCTTGCATCCCCTCAAGATTCGTATTTTGGATTGGTTCATCCAGATCTATGCCCTTCAAATCTATGCCAGTCCAACCACCAAATAAGGCAAGTTGTCCTTCAGTCGATGAATATTGTTGGAATGATTCTTGCTTCAACTTCGCTTCCCGTTCTGTTTCACCGGCTATAGCTGTGAAAGCCATCATGACTTTTACGCTGGCTGGATCTCTACCTTGCTCCTGAACAAGTTGCCTGAACCGTTCAATGTTCTTTGCAGTATTCGAGGAATCCTCGTCGTAAACAACAAAAACAGCTTCCGCGTGCTTTGCCCCGAACGCAGACCCTCTGGGTGAAGCCCCAGCCTGAAACAGCATTGGAGTTCTCTGCGGAGAAGGTTCACACATATGAGGACCCTGGACCGAAAAAAAATCTCCTTTATGATCAATAGCATGGACTTTTGAAGGATCAGTGTGTGTATCTTGCAATACATCTCGCACAACGGCATCGTTTTCCCAGCTACCTTCCCACAATTTATAGACGACTTCCATGTATTCTTCAGCTCTGTCATATCTTCGGTCATGGGATAGGAATTCTCCGAGTCCGTTACTTTCAGCATTCTTTATGTACGAGGTCACTACATTCCACCCGATTCTACCTTTGGTGAAATGATCCAATGTCGAGAAAGCCCTGGCACATTCATATGGTGGGTGAAATGTCGTACTATACGTACAGATGAACCCAATATTCTCGGTGACATTCGCCATTGCCGAAACAAGCATCATCGGATCAACGCCTGGAGTTTGTACAGCGTAACGAATCGCCGCATCTCTAGAATTCCCATACCCGTCGTAGATACCGTGTATATCCGCTAGAAAGAATGCGTCAATACACCCTCTTTCCAGCGTTTGTGCTATCTCGCACCACGTTTTCAGCCGAACGTATCCTGAGGACATTTCGTCCAATGGATTTTTCCACTGACCTATCGGCTGTGATGTGGGCGTGCATTGGGACATAGCAACGAGGCGTAACAAGATATTTCTCCCAAAACAGGATTCTAATCAAATTTATTTGACAACTATTTACGATAGCTCAGAAGAGCAGAATACCGTAATCCAAATTCCAATAACTTACCCTATCCCTACGTTAGTTAAACAAAATGGCGGTTGAAAGTAGTAAATAATGTTTCTCATATTGAAATACAATAAATCAAAACCGGGTCGTAAAGGACCGAAATGAAATATGATTTTATCGTGATCGGTGCCGGATCAGCAGGCGCTATAATGGCGACCAGGCTTTCTGAAGACCCCTCAGTTTCTGTGTTGCTGATCGAATCAGGCCCGGATTATTCTTCTCTTAATGACCTCCCGGATGAAGTCAAACACGGGTTTGCTTCCTCCACAGCTATTGTCACTAGTGATCATAACTGGGATTACTACGGCCAACCTACGCCGCTCGCCGAACCCATGCAGGTACCTCGAGGTAAAGTTACTGGAGGATCCAGTTCAATAAATGGACAAATGTTTCTTCGAGGAATTCCTGAAGATTTTGACAACTGGTCGGAATGGGGAAACGACGAGTGGAGTTTCGAGAAAACTCTCCCTTTCATGAGAAAGTTAGAGACAGATTTGGATTACTCTGGAGATTTCCATGGGACCGACGGACCCATTTTCGTCCGACGATACAAAGAGGATCAATGGCTTAAACCTCAATCCGTTTTTAGATCAGCAGCGCTGAATCTTGGATATCCGGAGTTTGCCGATTTAAATCACCCGGATTCCGCAGGAATCAGCCCCACTCCATTAAATAATCCGCACGGAATCCGATGGAGCACTTCCCTTGGTTATCTCGGAATGTCGAGGCATCGGTTAAACCTGACCATTCGGGCTAAATGTGATGTTCGCAGAATAATATTTGAGGGAACACGAGCCATTGGATTGGAGATTTTCAGTGAGGGAGAGCTCTTCAAGGTGTTTTGTGAGAACGTCATTTTGAGTGCCGGAGCGATTGGATCGCCTCATTTACTTATGCTTTCAGGGATAGGAGACAGAGAGGAACTCATGTCCAACGGAGTAGATGTAATACATAACCTACGGGGAGTGGGGCAAAATTTACGGGACCATCCTGTTTTGTATGTTTCATTTAAGACAAGAGAGAAAATAGATCAAAAGCTGATTGATGGAGTATCCCCGAGAAACCAGTTCTGCCTCCGGTACACTGCTTCCGAATCCAATTTAAGAAATGACATGTTGATTATGATGAATTCTTTCGCAA
>ERZ651768.1315-NODE-1315-length-18208-cov-9.296895_pt1 | contig 18208 bp, 18 predicted proteins | sample MGYA00514754_ERZ651768 | MGnify/ENA metagenome assembly ERZ651768
TGATCGAATTCACCCTGGGTCCTGTTTGGGTCTGGTTAGCGTTTGAAGAACAACCAACGCGAACAGCGCTGTTGGGCGGAGCTTTGGTGTTGTCGGCAGTTGCTGGACGATCTATCGTTCTAATGCAACAGCGGGCAGCGACGACGCAAGGCACGACATAATTCGTACTCGGCTGTTCCTTATGTAAAACAGCCGTTCCTACCAGCGCCCCGAGCAAAGACATAGGCCGTTACAACGCCGTCGCCACACGTTAATTGCCGCGGGTTTATGCCCGTACACCTTGCTAGTGACTCAATCGATACTCAACCACTACAACTCATAGCCGGCTTTTTGAGCGTCGTTATAAAACATCCGCACCGTTTCCAGCGAATATTCGGCCAGATCTTTACCTGCTAGAGCCAGCTTTTGAAGAAGATCATTGGTCGCGGTAATAATGTCACAACCGATGGCGTCAGCCTGATAAATGTTCAACACTTCACGTGGACTGGCCCAAAGGAGCTCGGCATTGGGTGCTGATTGGAGAATTGCCAGCGCGTCCTTCATGATAGGTATCGGATCAACGCCGGTATCTGCGATTCGCCCGGCAAACACAGATACAATGGAAGCTGGGCCATTTTGTACCGCCGCAGCAACCTCCTGCACCTGATCGAGAGCCAAAATCGCCGTAATATTGAGACGAACTCCTTGGGAGGACAAACGCTGAATCAGTCCCGAGGCTGACTGTTGTCGGGTATTGGTAATCGGGATCTTTACGTACACGTTGTCACCCCATTCAGCGATCTCAAGCGCCTGTCGCTCCATCTCTTCGAATTCATCGGCGAATACCTCAAAGGAAATGGGTCGATCTGAGATCACCTCTAGGATGCCACGGGCAAAAGATTCGTAATCCTCGATGCCGGCCTTTCGCATTAGGGTCGGATTGGTGGTAAACCCCTGGATGTAGGATTTCTCATACATCTCCAACATACCTTCGCGATCAGCACCGTCGGCATAGATTTTTACTTTTAGTGAATCCACAACGCTCATATCGATTTGATCCTTATTCAATCTCGCCGATTATTAATGGTAACAATTGGTCAATGCATCTGATGGTGTGATCCGGTGGTCTGTTAAGACGCTCATCATAATCGTAATTGAGAAACACTGTCCTGCACCCAGCCGCATAGCCGGCATCTATGTCCTTCCAGCGATCGCCGACCAACCACGATTCGCCCAGATTCAGCCCATACTCTCTACTGGCTTCGAGCAGCATGCCCGGGCGCGGCTTACGGCAGGCGCAACCATCCCGATCATCGTGATAGCAGACATAGATCTTCTCAAGTGGAAGGTCCTTTAATATGTTCGAATGAAACGATTCCACGACTTGACGTTTTTGCAGACCACGACCCACGTCCGGTTGATTGGTCGCACAAAATAACTTGTAGCCTGCGCGTTTCAATTCTCGCGTAGCCTCTTTGATCCCATCGACCCAAGAAAATTCATCCATATTAGTCGGTGAAAAGGGAAGACCATCACGAATGAGTGCCTGATTAATCACGCCATCTCGATCAAGAAACACCGCTCTTGTCAATGAATCGACTCCCATTTGGTCTCACTGGCTTTGAGTCCTGGATGTGACACCAAAAGATGCCAGACTACCGCCTGGAACGCTTCGGCATGGGGCGTAATAGTCTCCGGGTTTACCGTTGGCACGATCACACAAACATCAGCCACGGTCGCAGTGAACCCGCCATCCCGCCCGACAACCCCAGTAATTCCCGCGCCCACTGCCTTAGCGTATTGCAGCGCCCTAACCAGATTTGGGCTGACATTTTTTTCCAGGTCACCGCCGCCAACCGAGAAAACGAAAACTGCATCCCTTTCACTCAGACGACTTGTTTTTAGCCATTCAACAAAAACTGTATCCCATCCCTCGTCATTGGTTCGTGCAGTCAGCTCAGAAACGTTATCGGTTGGGGCATAAGACTCGAATCCAGCAATCTTTCGAAAATCATTCACCGCATGGGAACAGTTACCTGCGCTACCACCCACACCCAGAAAAAACAGCCGCCCACCATCAGTCCTGACTTGAGAAAGAAGTTTTACCATGCTCTCGATCGCCTCTACATCGATACTTTCGATAATCTGACGAACTTCGTTCAAATGCTTTTCGGAATATGTCATTTTGTTGGCTTCCTTATGCAGAACGCATTAATTTGAAATACTGTTCTGTTTCGGCCAAACCCTTGGGTGAGCCGATTTCGTAGAAACGCTGACAGACCTTAAACCCAGCCAATTCTCCCCTTTTAGAGAGCGCCATATAGAGCGTCGCGAGATCGAATACTTCCTCGCCGACTTGTTCATCGAAGGCAACACCAGACAAAATGCCGAGTCCATAATCGATGTACTGCATTTCAAGCCGCGGTTCAAACTTGTTGTACTCGACCACTCTGTCTTCACAAAAAACAACATTACTCGTATCCCACTGGCCTCGATTTCGATAAACCGTCATTAAGGCGGGCTGCTGACTTTCAAGATAGGCATTCTCGACATCCTCGAAGTTAACTGGAAGGAAAGAATCACCGTAAAGAACAAAAAATTCAGGCCCTAGCAACGGCAACGCCTTGCGGACAGCGCCACCCGTTCCAAGCAGGGTATCGCCATCGTCGGAATATCGAACAGCCAAACCGCAGCACGACCCATCACCAACGATCTCCTTGATCTGGCTTGCCCGATAACCCGTGCACAACACCACCTGTGAAATTCCTTGGTTATGCAGATAATCGAGCTGTTGTAGGATGAAGGGTCGCCCGGCAACCGGCACCAAGGCTTTAGGAATGCTATCCGTAATCGGACGCAATCGCGTAGCAAGACCACCCACCAGAATTACAACGGGTAACATGGTTTTCAAGTACCTGTGATCATCGCACCCTCGAAATCAAACCGAAATCTGACCTCCTCAAGACCTACCTTTATCATTGTTTTTTTCAACTGATCACGATCCCTCGCGTAAAACATCAGGAAACCGCCGCCCCCGGCACCTACAAGCTTACCTCCAACGGCACCGTTTTTGACGGCCAATTCATACCACTCATCAATCTGTGGGTTACTCATGCCACCCGAGCGTTTCTTCTTGTGTTCCCAATGTTCGTACATAATCTCCCCGAACAAAGTCGAGTTACCGTCTTCTAAGGCTCGCCGACTGCGCAAGCCTAATTCCTTAACAAAATGCAGATTATTTAGCATCTCCAGGTCGCTTTCTTGTGTGCGCCTATTCTGATCCTCCAGAATGCTCGAAGCACTCCGTGAAAATCCCGTAAAAAATAAAAGCAAGTTGTCTTCGAGGTCATGAAGAGTCTCCGCTGAAATACTGAGGGGTTCTGCCGTAACAGTATCGTCCGGGTTGAAATTAAAACAGGTGATCCCGCCGTAGGCTGCGACGTACTGATCTTGCTTGCCTATTGGTTCGCCCAACCGATCGATCTCAATATCGCAAGCCATCTCGGCAAGCTCTTTAGTATGGAGCGATCCGCGTTGATAAGCATAGAGGGCCCGCAGCAGGGCCGTCGTAAAACTTCCCGATGAACCAAGTCCGGTACCTGACGGGATATCGGCCAACGTTGTTATTTCGATTTGTGCTGTACCAAGATTCATTAGCTGTAATGCTTCACGAATAATAGGGTGACGAATTTGTTCCACTCGCTCCACCTGCTCGAGTTCAGAATATTTCAGGTAAATTCCTGGAGAGAACGGCCGCATGACAGTGACATACACATATTTATTTATCGCTGCCGCGATTACATAACCACCGTGCTCTTTGTAATAGGAAGGTAGGTCTGTGCCTCCTCCCCCCAAGCTGATTCGTAACGGGCTACGGGCGATAATCATCTTGACAACCCCGATATATCTTCTCCACAACTTTCAGCGTTGCAAATGCGTCATGTAACCCTGGTTCAGATGCGCGGCTTAAACGTATATCCTTTAGGAATTCCGCCATTTCGACTTCCCAAGAATTGTCTTCCATTGGATATTCCCAGACATTGGTCTCCGGCGGCCCCATCTCCGGCAACATTCGGTACCAGGTTAATCGTTCCGAACCGTAACTCCCCCCAAGACCATCTACCTGTAATTTGCCACACCGCCCGAATATCTCAAACGAGAATGTATTCTTCCACTCGGTCCAACTGGCATGAAGAAATGCCACCCTTTTCTCTTTTGTTTTCAAAAGCAGGAAAGCATTATCGTCTACCGGCATATCCCAAAAATAAGTATGCGCAAACCCATCGACCTCTTTAAATTCCCCAAGAAACCAGTGAGCCAAATCTATGAGGTGAGCCCCCTGATCAATTAATTCGCCGCCACCGGAAATTTCTGGCCGCGCCCTCCACTCCCGTTCGTATTCCTTCCTACCACCATGACCATACCGGGCACGAATAAACATTAGGGAGCCAATTTTTCCTGAATCAACGAGTTCTCGCGCTTGTTGAAAAGCTGGATGATACCGGTGATTGAATCCGACACGAACACAAACTCCTGCTGAATCTGCAATAGAAATTAATCCGCGGAGTTCATCTACGTTCCGGGCGCCTGGCTTCTCTACCAAAACGTGCTTGCCCTCCCTCACGGCAGCGCCGGCAATTTCGGCAAGTAAGTTGTGAGGGGTTGCAACAATAACGAGATCAATCTGATCATTTCTGATTACAGACGGCCAATCAGGAAAAACAGCACACCCTTTCACATTTCCCGCTAGGTCTCCAGCTTTTGACCGATCCAGATCTGCACAGGCCACGAGTTTCGCGCCTGCGAGCGAGCGCGCTCGTTTTTGCCCCACTAAACCACATCCGATGATCGCTACTCGGATCATCTATTTATCCCAATTCAGGCCCCGATCCTTTGGGACAATACGACGCAGCGTATAGATATCTTTGCCGTCGAGATCGTCACGAAAGTTTTGCAAATTCTGCCAAGGATCCCAAATCGCAGAAATCAACTTTCCTGTGATGCCATCGCTAGCAGGCGACCCCAGCCACACGCATAATTCGGCACCTTTCGCCAAAGGTGCTCCTCCCTTCTCGGATATCTCTTTCATTTTATTAAAAAAATCGTCGCCAATTTTTTCTGGACCCGCATCTAGTAAGCTCGTCATTAAACGAGTATTCAATGCTCCAGGAGCGACTGCATTGACATCAATATTGTAATCGAGGCCTTCTAACGCCAGAGTTTCCGTCAAGCGAACAACCGCAGCTTTCGATGCAGCATATGCGCTTATTCGAGGGAGAGGGCTGGTGGCTCCACCACCGGATAAATTGATAATTTTTCCGTATCTTCTTTTCCGAAAATGTTTAAAGATAATCTGAGATGGGCAAGCAGTCCCATATAAATTAATTTCGATCGCCCGCTTCCATTCGTTCCATTCGACTTCATCAATCATTCCAAGAGGGCCATACACCCCCGCGTTGTTCACCAACACATCCACGTGCCCTAAAACATCGAGACTCATGGAGATCATCGCTTCAACTTCGTTAGATTTTGAAACGTCGCATTTGGCAACAACTATTTTCTGATTCTCTTTGAGATCTTGTTCGAGATCTTCCTTTATTGCATTGAGATCGCGCTGGGTTCGAGAGCACAGCACGACAGAAGCGCCAGAATTGACATATTGTCTCGCAATTTCTGCTCCTAGGCCCTGACTCGCGCCTGTAATAATTACCTTCCGACCCGTCAGATCTGCCATCAACCTTTACCAAAGGTTATGTACTGAATTCGTGATTCACCCGATAAACCGGACGCTAAGAACGCGCCCTGATCGATCACTACTGGCGCTCTCATATTATTAATCAATGTCTCAGAGGACAATGCTTGAAAATCAGGCCAACGGGTTGCCACAATCAACAAATCGGCATCTACTGTAACATCGTCAATCGAATTCTCTAATCTAACCATTGACAAATCTTTCGGGAGAATATTTACCTTCGGATCAAAAGCGGATATTTGAACTCCAAGAGTTAAGAGATCCCGAATCAACTCAATAGAAATAGATTTTTCAATAGAATCAGTTCCGATTTTATAAGACAAACCAAGTACACCTACTTTCTTGTGTTGCGCTGAGTTACCCAAAATCTCTTGGGCTCGACGAAACAACCAACCTTTCTGGATATTGTTGGAAGGAACCACCGAATTCAACACTGGGATTTGCAAATTTTCTTGATCAGCGATATTGGTCAAATAAGTTACGTCGCGAGCCAACGTCCCCCCTGAGAATGCTTCACCCGGGCGAATATATGCCGACCTACCAACACGCGACTCAGTACGTAAAGTATTTTCGACTTCTATCGAGTCGGCATTTACACGCTCACAAATTCCAGCAATTTCATTGCTATACACAATCGACATGGCCAAAAATGCGTTGAGAGCATGCTTCGACATTTCAGCCGATTCGACGCCAACCCAAACTAATTCACTACTAATTGGAGAGAGTAATCGTCCGATAATCGGTCGCATCCCGTTATCTCGAATCCCAACTACAATCCGGTCGGGGTTGAGAAAAGATTCAATCGCTTGACCCAGTCTAAGATTTTCTGGGATGCAACAAAATGAAACGCGTCTATCGGATTTACACTCCATAAACTCTCGTTCGACTTTTCTGATGCTCCCAACTGGCAGTTGAGATGAGATAATGATCATCGTGTCGTCGCGAAGATAAGAAAATGTATCGATGATCCGATCAAATACAAAATCTATATCTGCTTTTTCATCTTCGTCGATTGGGGTATCAAAAGTTACCCAAACAATATCGGTATGCCCTACAGCCGACTTTATATCGGTCGTGAACGTTAAACGGCCAGCCTCTAACCCTGATTCAAGATGTTTATCCAATCCCGGCTCATATAAGGGCGCCTTACCACAATTTAGGCCATCAATTGTCTTGGTATTCGGATCTAGGCCAACAACTTCAAACCCTCTATTCGCTAAACAGGCCGCCGTCACTGTTCCCAAATGCCACAACCCGTAAACACAAATTTTCATCGAAGTTATTGACAGACCCACGGATTGTTCTGCAACCACGTCACTGTCTTAATTATGCCTTCACGGATACTATGACGAGGCGACCATCCAAGAGATCTTATTCTAGTGCAATCGAGAAAAATGAATGGACTATCGCCCACCCAACCACGATCGCCACCAGAATAAGTTCGCGCAGGATTAAAGCCTAAAGTGCTCGTTATGATTCCCACTGAATCGTTTACATTAATATATTCATCAGTACCAAGATTTAGTATCTCGACTCGTTTTTGTTTTACTTTGATCGCCACCAACATTGCATCGATGCAATCGTGAACATAGAGATATGACTTTCTTTGTTCCCCGTCCCCAAGAATATTCAATTGTCCCGGATGATTTTGCAGTTGCCCGAAAAAATCAACAACGTGACCGTGCGTATATCTCTCGCCGAGAATCGAGACAAAACGAAATATCCAGCCATGCATGTCAAATCCCTCACAATAAGCACTAACTAAGCCTTCGCACGCGAGTTTTGATGCGCCATAGAGCGAGGTTTGTTCAGGGAAGGGGCAGTCTTCAGGTGTTGGAATAACTGGCGCATCGCCATAAACTGATCCTGTAGAAGAAAATGCGATATTCCTCACGCCATTTTTGCGCATAGATTCCAAGACATTGAAAGTAGCGATAGTGTTCTGTTCCAGATCTCGTCGTGGATATTTCGTGCCATACCTCACATCAGCGTTTGCTGCTAAATGCCAAACGAATTCCACTTTACGCATAACCGTATTGAGAAAATCTTCATCGAGAAGATCTCCAGATATCAACTGGCACTGTTTAGAAGAAATTACGTCATTGAGAAACGCTTTCTGGCCAGTCGAGAAATTGTCCACAACAATGACTTCATGGCCTTCATTCAGCAGGCGTTCCACCAAATGGCTGCCGATAAATCCTGACCCACCGGTAACGAGCATTCTCATAATGGTTATGGTTCTATATCGCTACGTTATCCATGTGGAACATTTTCGATCTGATACATCGGTGCAACTCGTAACGCCCCACCGAAAATCACGGTCCCTTATGCAAACAAATATCTAGTGCGCTGGCGATATTACTGACCTTTATACAATCTACGCCATTGTACGTATCTGGGTGCCCGGCACCTGTACCGGAAAGTAGTCTTCACAATTGCCTTCGCGAAATACGTCTCCGGTAGCGCAGTGTAGCCCACCACCGAAGGGATACGCGTCTCGGAACGGAACCGGCAGGACCTCGAACCCTAATTGATCGAGTTGTTCCAATTGGTGCACTTCGCTTGCCTCTGCAATCACTGTCTTGTGATCTAAAATCAATACGTTCATCGATAACCACACGCTGGAGTAGCACAGTGGTGGCGGGGTGTCGTGCGCCGGTTGCGCAGCATCGATGATTTCCCAATCGTTTGCAAAAAAAATCTTTCTCTGCTCGTCTGGTAGACGTCGGTTCGGGTTGTTCATAATCAATCCTGGGCGCAGCGGGACAAAGGTTGCATCGATGTGAATCGGGTACGGATCACCTGGAAAATTCACTGCGTGCACCCGGTGATCCGGGTAGTGGCGTTGCAACCATTCCATTCCCCTGCGGTTGGTTGTCAGTCCATGCTGACAGAAAAAATCTTTTCCGATGCGCAACACATCCGCTGCATCAAACAACGGTTCTTCCTCCGTGGTCACGAAATCCAGAGCGGCAGTACGGTTCAGTCGCTCTTCTATAGTGATTTCATCGAAATACCCAACCTGATATGAGTCGTTGGTCAATCGGGGACGGGGCGCCTGCTCCCAACGAAACGCAGGGTCCTCGTCAAAGTAGCGTTGCATCAACGGGTGATAAGCGAGGTACTCCCAGAAGCGACAACGAAAGGACATCGGAGCCGAGAGGATTTCCTTGCCAACCGTCAACAGAACATCGCGAGGGGGCATGCAGCCGAACATCGATTGATTGGTGAAATCAGGCGTATTTACCACCTGATTCCATTGTATGGGCGTCGGGCGGTCCACGCGAATTTTGCGCGCGTCCAACAAAGACGCCAACCCGTCCAACTGCTGGTTGGCTTTTTCGATCGTATCCAATGGGCGCGGCCCCCACATCCCACGCATATCACTGTCTTCTGGAATCTTGGCCTCTGTAGCCGGCTCAGTCGGAGGAATACAGGTAAAGTCTGCCCGACCGACAATGACATGCCGAAGCGGATCAAAATCATTCCAAGAATTGACAATCGTCTTCGTCATTATTCCTTTTCTCCTTACTCGGCAATTCCTGTCAACAACTCTAGAGCCACCAGTAATTAGATCTACACAACTTGCGACGGCATTATGCCTGTCTCTCTCATCACCCGCATAAGACTGACAACTAAATCCTAATCCATTCTCCTTGCGCCTGACCTCTACATAGCGTACGTTGTCTTCTCACACCATGAATACCATGTTTGACCCCACACCCGCCGCTGAATTGCTGCTCGCTGCTCGCCACCCTGGTGAACAACTGAGTGCAATACCTCCATCCGTCGCTCCATCCACCCCAGTTGAAGCGTACGCCGTGCAAGATCTCCTCGTTCATCGACTCGTCCAAGATCTAGGCCCTGTGATCGGCTATAAGATTGGCTGCACCAACCAAAGTGCAAGAGAAATGTTGGGAGTAGACTCGCCGTTTGCCGGGTGTTGTTTCGCAAAAGAGGTTCATTCTAGCCCGGTAATCCTACGAGGCGATGAACTGCATATGATTGGCATCGAACCTGAAATTGCGATCCGGGTCGCCGCTGATCTGCCAAGCGGCCAACCGTGGACACCTGATCGAGTGGCTGACGTTGCCGACAGCATCATGCCTTCTATCGAGATCGTAGAGAGTCGTTTTTCTACCTGGCCAAAGATGGGCAGTCTCGCCGCGATTGCAGACAATGGAGTTCACCGCAAACTGATCCTTGGTGAGTCCGTTTCCAACTGGACAAAAGAATCGATCGAGGAAACTAAAGTATCCTTAACGGCTGATGGCAACATCGTACGGAAGGGCAACGCGAGAAACGTGGATGGCGGACCATTCGGTGTGCTTGCCTGGCTTGCCAACCATTTGAACCAACAGGGTCATCAACTTCGGTCTGGCGACGTGGTCACAACAGGCGTCATGACCGACATTTTCGATGCGGATGTGGGCCAAAGGCTCGTCGCAAACTATGGACCACTAGGCACAATAGAAATCAAAACCGTATGATGCCCGGATGAGCAACGATCTCGTTCAAATGACTGCGCGTGAGATCCGATCACGACTCCATGATCGAGCCGTATCACCACAGGAGTTGCTGGATGCCCTGGCCACTCGTATCGCAATCGTAGATTCCTTGGTCAATGCGTTACCCACTCTTTGTTTCGAGCGTGCGGCAGAACGCGTCAGGAAACAAGATTACTCCGGAACCCGCCTGAAAGGTATTCCGGTCGCGATTAAAGATTTGATGGCCGTCGCCGGCGTTCGCACCACTTGGGGTTCCAAGATCTACGAAGACCACGTGCCACCGGATTCCGACCTTTTGGTAGAACGCCTAGAGGCGCATGGCGCTATCGTTTATGCCAAATCTAATGCGCCGGAATTCGGCGCGGGGGCAAACACCTTTAACGAGGTGTTCGGTATCACTCGGAATCCATGGGGCACTGCGTGTTCGGCAGGCGGCTCATCGGGGGGGTCGGCCGTTGCCTTAGCGACGGGTATGGCCTGGCTGGCGACCGGTTCCGACTTGGGAGGCTCTCTTCGCACTCCAGCTAGTTTCTGTGGCGTGGTCGGGTTCCGACCAACCATCGGCCGCATACCTTCCGACCCGGGTACTTTGGCATTCGATCGGATCACAGTGGATGGCCCAATGGCACGCAACGTGGGTGACGTGGCGATGCTGCTCGATGCCATGGTCGGCCGTGATGCACGCGACCCAATATCACTCTACGATCCGCCTGATTCCTTCGAAGCCGCAGCCGATAAGCGAACCGTACCAAAAAGAATCGCTTTTTCAAAGGATCTCGGCGTCACCCCCGTTGATCCCGAAGTCGCTGCCCTGTGCGAACGAGCCGCAGGCCGGTTTTCGGACATGGGTATTCCGGTGGAAGAAGCCCATCCCGATTTCTCCGGGCTGCAACATGTTTTTCAGACTCTTCGCGCCGTAAGCTTTGCCACTTCTCTGGGACCGCTGCTCGAAAAATTCCGAAATGTTCTAAAACCAGAGATTGTATGGAACATAGAGAAAGGTCTCGCGTTGACAAACGAGGAGATCTTCCGAGCAATGACAGAGCGCAGTAAAATCTATGCCCGCGCGGTCGAGTTCTTTGACAATTATGATCTGCTTCTCTCGCCCGCCACCGTGGTGCCCCCCTACCCCGCTGAACAAAGGTTTGTCGAGCGCGTAGGGAATCATGAATTCTCTAACTACATCGAATGGTGTTCGATTGCATATGCGATCACAATTATTGGCGCACCCGCGCTGTCGATACCCTGTGGCTTTACCGCAAGCGGTCTTCCAGTGGGATTGCAGATTGCATCACAGCCAGGAAGCGAAGCAAGACTCCTTGGTGCAGCAATGCTATTCGAAGATGCCGTCGGTCTTTCGGCCCAACTCCCAATCGAACCGAGGGAAGGTTCCGGTGATCCATCGATGTGCCCACACGCCGAGGAAGCTACGCCTCCAAAAAAGTTCTTGTAAAGTAGCGCCGCATCAGCGGGGCGTGGCGTCTGGTAACCCTCCATCAATTGGCAAAGTAGCTCCCGTAGTGGGTGTGCGCCGTTCGAGAAAAAATAGAACACCTTCGGCCACATGATCGGCCGTAATACGAGCTTTCAAAAGATTGCGATCGCGGTAATAAGCCTCCAACCCCGCTTCGTCTAACCCACGAGCGCGCATCCGGCCCGGTCCAACCTCGTCCCAAAGGCCCGAGCGGCGCGTGCCGTGTGAAAAAACAGCGTCCGGTGCGACCATATTGACCCGCACATCGTCCGCTGCCATCTCTTGACTCGCAATCCGCGCCAGTTGATGGGCTGCGGCTTTCGTTGCACTGTAAGCGCCAAATTCCGCCCCGGGTGCAAAGACATTCTTGGTCGAAATCAAAACAACGTCACCACCAGTTCTTTGTTTACGGAAAACTTGCGACGCAGCTTGTAACAAAATCAACGTACCGTCCGTATTAACCCCCTCCAAACGGCGAAACTGGTCTATGTCCATCTGCTCTAGAGTCGACACATGGGCGAGACCCGCATTGATTACAAGACTATCCAGTCCACCCCAAGTCTGAAATACCTTAGAAAAACTTGCGGCCACTGAATCTGGGTCAGAGACGTCTTGTCGAACCGCCATCACCCGATCCGCATTATTTACTTCGAGTTCCTCGCGAACTTCTGCCAGACGGCTCTCGTCTACATCCGCAATAACAACGTGCGCTCCGGCTTTCAGTAAGCGGGCACTAATCCCCGACCCAATTGCACCAGCAGCCCCGGTCACCATCGCGACAGTGCCAGTAAGTGCACCGTCGTGGTCGGTCAATTTGAGCTGCTGCTGCAGGAGATACTCCATATCGAACAGTTGCTCTTCTCCGGGTACCCGGTACACACCAGTCATGGCTGCAATTCGGCCCTTAACGGCCAGCGTCTGGTCCGTAATGTCGCGCACGATCCGAGCCGAGGTGGCATCGGTCCCCGCGCACAAAGCCCCCAACCCATCAATGAACAGCACTCTGGGTTTGGCATCGTGCGCCGTCACAACCGCCGACAGGCGCGACTTGTGCCGCTCAAAATAGGCCTGATAGTTATGGGAGTACGCTGTCAATACAGACTCCAGTTGAGATCGCAACGATTCCTCATCATCAAAGTCGGGGTTTTGAAGCCATGCGGGCAAAGGTTTTGTCCGGAACAGGTGATCACCAGTCAATGGAGGCGAAACCAGGAGCGATGGCTTCAGATTCGCAAGCAACGCGTTTGTCTTGGTGTCTGTGAGAGCTTGGAGAACGACCCGCTGGCAAGAGTGGCGGTCGCCGGGTGTAGGGGTGGCGAGTAATCCTCGAACAATTGGCGCAATGGCCGCTAGCTGTTGCTCGCAGCTGTCTGCCACCTTCGAGATTTTGGTTTTACTCTTTGGAGAGGCAGCCTGGTCGAGATAGGTCTCCGCTCGCGAGACCAACTCGATCATTCGGTCATAACTTTCCCGTGCCGTTTCCCCCCAGACAACAATCCCGTGGTGCATCCATACCATGGCGATGATATCTGAATGGTCGGACAGGGCCTGTGCTGCTTGCCGACCCAGAGAGAACCCGGGCTTCACGTATGGTAAAACCGCTACCCCATCTCCTAACGCGCGACGCACATGGTCCTCACCGTCTTCTTGATTGGTCAGTGCCAAAATTGAATCGGCATGAGTATGGTCCACAAATCGACCGGGCAACACAGCATGCACTAACGTTTCGATTGAAGGCACTGGTGCACCCTGATCCAATCGACTGGCCAATAGTTCGTTTAACATTGCCTGGTCAGAGACGTCATCCAATATCGCGACCGACTCGAGCCGCTCCATATCAACAGCTACATGATCTTCAGGCTCTATAGTGGCCAGATCAAATCCAGAGGCCTTGATGAACAACGCTCTGCAAGACTCACCGTGAATGCTCGGATGTTCACCCTTTAGAGAGGTATTGCCCCCACCGTGCAAAACCAGTGACTTTTCTGAACCCAGCAATCGTCCTGAATAGCTCCGAAGAATAATTTCCTTGGAATAATCACGCCCGTATCGTGATAACAGTGCCTCCGCTTCGCTGTCAGACCAGCGATTTTTCATGGAGGGCTATAAAACGCAATGATACTAATGCCCAAGCGGTAACCAATTACAGTCATTGGTCGTTATGAGCGCTCGGAACTATTTTGATCTTTAAGTTCCAAAAAATACTCATAGGCTTCCTTCGGCCTGATATTGTCGTGCACTACCCTGCGCACTGCCTGGATCATCGCTATCGGACATTCGGACTGAAATATGTTCCGGCCCATGTCGACGCCACAGGCCCCCTGTTCGACTGCATTGAATGCAAGCTCCAACGCATCTCGTTCTGGTAATTTCTTACCTCCAGCAATGACAATTGGGACCGGGCAGGCCGCGACTACGGTATCGAAACCTTCCTCTACATAATAGGTCTTGACGTAGGTTGCACCGAGTTCTGCACAAATTCTTGTCGCAAGCCGAATGTAATTGGCGTCACGTACCAATTCACGACCCACCGCTGTCACTCCAAGTGTTGCAATTCCATGCCGATTACCCAGGTCGACCAACCGCGTCATATTGTGAATCGACTTGGTCTCATGCTCCCCACCAACAAACACCTGCACCGCCATCGCTGCAGCATTCAAGCGAATGACTTCATCGATACTGATCGCAATCTCCTCATCAGAAAGTTCCTTTAAGATGCTCGGGCCACCGCTAGACCGCAATACGATACCGCCGGCATAGGAAGGAGGAATCAAGGTACGCAAGATGCCCCGAGTCAGCATCAAGGTGTCGGCGTATGGTGTCAAAGGGACAATGCTCAAATCGATTCGCTCGAGTCCAGAAGTGGGCCCGAGAAAATACCCGTGATCAAATGCGAGCATCACAGTACGCCCTGACACAGGGTTAAAGATCTGTGACAAGCGGTTTTTGATGCCCCAATCGAGATGATTTGAACCCTTCAGAAAGAAAGGCTCGTTACTTACTGGCACATCAACTTGATAATCTTTTGCGCTGTCGATATCTGTATCAGCCACGTTGACACTCCTCTAGGATGATCTATGCCCAGCACCGTACTCCGATGCCATCAGGGGAGTTCAGTCTAGCGATCGGAAAAATTCCTGTAAATGTGGATGACCACGCACCCAAGACTAGGGCTTGGAACGCTCCTGAGACTAAGATTCAGGAATATGCAGAAATTACGGGCCTCACGCTACAATGGCCCGTATCAAACCATTACACATTAATCGAAAACCAGCAAGATAAGTTCTTGTTCTTGGATTTCATCGGGAAAAATACATGGGCATTCAAAGAATTGATACAAACGAGCGGATGAGCCAGGCTGTGATCCATGGCAACACGATCTATGTGGCGGGACAAGTTGCACTCGACGCGCCCGGCACACCGGTCGCCAACCAAACGAGCGATATCTTGGGGCGAATCGATCGCCTTCTTGCAGAGGGCGGCAGCAACAAATCAAAGCTGCTGTCGGCGACAATATGGCTTGCCAGCATGGATCACTTCAACGAGATGAACGGCGTTTGGGACGCCTGGCTTTCGCCTGGCGATGCGCCTGCTCGAGCCTGCGTAGAAGCTCGGCTCGCGGCGCCCCAATTCACAGTCGAGATTGCGGTTATCGCTGCCATCGACTGACGGGTTATCGATCGTGCGGTTTGTCGTTCTTGGAGCCGGCCTCGCCGGCGTCACCAGCGCGTGGGAACTGTTACGCGATGGCCATCAAGTCATTGTCGTCGATCGCGGATCCGAATCGGCAAATTTTTCGAGTTATGCAAATGCCGGGCTGGTTGCACCTGGCCATGCCTTTGCCTGGGCATCTCCGTCGGCACCGGGAATGATGTTGCGGTCTCTCTGGCGCAACGACCAGGCAATCCGCTTCCGACCACAACTGGATTTTCGACAATGGCGCTGGATCATGGCATTTCTCGGCCAGTGCAATCACACGCGCGCTCACATCAACACTGAGCGCAAGGTCCGCCTCTGCCGCTATTCACAACAATGCCTTAATCAAGTCGCAGAGGAAACCTCAGTCACATACGAAGGCCAGACAGGAGGTCTGGTCTACTTTTATCTTTCGAAATCCAGTTTTGCTGCAGCGGCAAAAAAATCAGAACTCCTTAAAAGCTTTGGTCTCAAGATAGAAGCACTTGACCCCGAGGATTTGATCGAACTCGATCCAGGCCTAAGCGATGCCAAAAAGAAGATTGCCGGTGCTCTCTACTGCCCGTCCGACGAAAGCGGGGATGCCCGCCTCTTCACGCAAGCGCTCGCTGCCGTGTGCCAGGAAAACGGTGCGACGTTCCAGATGAACACCCCGGTCCGAGGGTTCCTATCGGAATCCGGGACGATCACAGGAGTGGACACCCCAACCGGTCCAATTGAAGGGGACGCATTCGTCCTCTCGTTGGGCGTGCACAGCCCCGAAGCCGTCCGCACGCTCGGGATCCGCCTGCCAATTTATCCGGTCAAGGGTTATTCCGTAACCCTGCCAATCGGGCCTTCACACCGGCCGCCAAAACTCGGTGGTGTCGATGAAGACCATCTGCTGGCCTACTGCCCGATGGGCGATCACTTTCGAATCACGGCCACCGCTGAGATCAGTGGCTATGACACGTCTTTTCAACCGAATGATTTTCGAATCATGCTGGAAAAAACCCAAGAACTGCTGCCCGAAGCTGCTGATTACAGTGCCCCGGAATACTGGGCGTGCCTGCGCCCAATGACCCCAACCGGGCTGCCATTCATTGACCGCACCCGATTCCCGAATCTCTGGTTGAACACCGGCCACGGGCACATGGGCTGGACCATGGCCTGTGGCTCGGCGAAAATCCTGGCTGACCTTGTTGCAGGCCGACCCCCTGAAATTCCACGTGAGGGCATGACTCTGACGAGCGCGAGAGACTGAACATGGCTATGCAGATCGATCATCAGGATGGATTTCTTAACATCCGCAAGATCCCTTTCAATGTCGATGCGGGCATCGGTGCGCGGGCTCGGATTGGTGTCATCGTGCTGGCTACCGACCACACGATCGAATACGAATTTCGTCAGATTGTAAATATGCCAGGCGTTGCCTTTTACGAATCGCGGATCCCAAACTCTCCGACGATTACGCCCGAGACTTTGCAAGCCATGGAAGATCATATCTCCGATCGCGCAGCGTTGATCCTGCCAGGCGTGCCGTTTGACGTGATGGCCTATGGCTGCACTTCCGCCTCAATGGTGATCGGGGAAGAACGGGTGTTCGAACGAATCCGCGCGGGGCGTCCGGAAGCGATACCGACCACCCCGATCACCGCGGCGTTTGCGGCGTTTCGTGCTCTTGGCCTGCAAAAAATTGGCGTATTGACACCCTACCGGGACGACATCAATCTTTTCATGCGTGATTACATCCAAAAGAATGGTTTTGAAGTGCCAGTTTTCGGTTCATTCAACGAGGAAGACGACAACCGTGCCGCCCGCATCAACGCGACCAGTATCCGACAAGCGGTTTTTGAAATCGGGCGGCGCGACGAGGTGGATGGGGTTTTTCTCTCCTGCACCAGTCTTCGTCTCACTGACGTGGTAGAGGAGATCGAACAAGAACTTGGCAAGCCGGTCACGTCCTCGAACCATGCCATCATATGGCACAGTTTGCGGCTCGCAGGTATCGACGACGAAATCAGCGGTTACGGCGCCCTGTATCGGTTGCCAGTCTAAGTTGGAGCCTGCTGCGAGGTTATGGGCAAGCGAATCCTTCTCATTGAGCATCACCCGGAACCACGCGATGACCGGGCTTCCGCACACCTTGCTGAGCTTGGCTTCGAGCTCGACTGGCGACACCCGTGGAATGGGGATGATCTCGAGACATCACTAGATGATCTGGCTGGCAGCGTAATCTATGGCGGCGCACAAAACGTCGACCAACAAGATCAGTACCCTTACCTCGCCACCGAGATGCGCTGGATTGACCGCTGTCTCGAAAACGATATCCCCCTCTTGGGTCTGTGTCTCGGAGGTCAACTGATTGCCCATACGCTTGGTGCCAAAGTCGGCCCCCACGAAGCCGGTTTGCACGAATTCGGGTACTACCCCATCCGCCCGGTCGATACAACGGAGCATTTCTTATCGGGTGAACTCCACGTCATGCAGTGCCACTACCATGGTTTCGAACTGCCCGAAGGAGCAAGACTCCTCGCCGAGGGAAATTCCTATTCCTATCCAAACCAGGCATTCGCCTTTGGCGAGAACGCGTACGGGCTGCAATTTCACCCGGAATGTACGCTCGCTACGCTGCAGCGCTGGCAAACTTCCGATTGGGCGCCATGGAACCGGCCAGGCGCCCAAGCAAGAAAGCAGCAGGACACTCTCGCGACCTTGCATGATGGACCGATGCATGACTGGTTTATTAACTTTCTAGAGAAATTGTTTGAACCACCACAAGCTCGCAGTTGAGAATCAAACCTGACGCAAAACCGACCA
>ERZ651768.1316-NODE-1316-length-18206-cov-9.355784_pt1 | contig 18206 bp, 14 predicted proteins | sample MGYA00514754_ERZ651768 | MGnify/ENA metagenome assembly ERZ651768
TACCGGGAATGCACTCGAATAGATAAGATCATGGTCACCGTCCAGGTCATAATCAATAAAACGGAACCAGAATCCGATTATAAGATCATTAAAGGAGCGCGTCAAAAGTGTGAAAGAGTCTGGTGTTGATCCATCGGTCTCATAATGTTGAATGCGTCCATCACCATCGGTGATGAACAGATCTAGAAAACCATCATCATCCCAGTCAAGAAACTGAGGTACAGGGCCGTTGAATCCACCGGAGAATGGCATGCTCAGTGTATCTCCTTCAACGATCACAGGAAACTGCGCCACCATGCGGGTCAAGGTTTGAGCCCACAGGCAGAATGGTAACAGTGTAAGTAACGTGAGCCTGATGGCCCGCCTCATTGTGATGACCGAATAGGAATAGTTTCAGTCAGCTCGGCGATATTAAAAATGTTCAAAGTGAGCGCCTCAATCTCGGCTCCAAATTCTCTCACAAAAAACGGCGGTAAAGCCCTGAAACGGAGTCGAACTGTCAAATCTAGGTTGCCTTGAGAATCATCAGGAACAGAAAAACTGTAGAGGACTTTTCTCGACCCCTGAACAGGAATAGTGGTGTCTGTTTTTCGCACAAACCGCTCTACAGCAACTTGACGGAGTCCTGAGTCTCCCTCAGCGTTATAGAGGACTGTTCTAAAAAGTGTTAGATCAGGATCTTCTGTGCCATCAGGATCAATATGAAAATCATAAAGGTCATTTTCATCATTTTGGTGACCGCTTCGGTAGATGGTATCACCTCCTGCCAAAGCCGTCACTTCAATCCACAGCTGCCGGGAAAAAGTTGTTCCCGTTGGAAGATTGTGACCTGAGCTGTTGGTCACCAGAATGCTAAGCTCCAATGTCTCGCCATTTGTAAGAGAATCGGGGAGAGCTGATGAAAAATTCATCTCCGCTGCTGACTTCAACAGGCTTTGGATAGCTGTAATCTGGGACGCCTCTTCCCTGAAGGATGTTAGCGCCTGATCAATACCTGCAAATGTGTGGTTGTGAAGATTTTCCCGGTAGGGCGCTTCAGGAAATTGATCTTTATCAACAGCATAGCCAGCGTATGTTGCCATATGACAACTTTGGCACTCTACACCCATTGCTTCAAAGGCAGTTCCGGACCATTCAGTGAAGGTCATTTCTGCATCTTGACCATCTATAGTCAAGTTGTGGCATCCCTGGCAAAATTCAGAGTCGTCATAATCTGGATGGTACTCCGATTCATGGAAATTGTTTGAGATGGGATTTCTGATTGTCCCATATTTCACATCACCTGTATTCAGAAAAAACTTTATAACGTCAGTCTCTCCAATTGCAGGATAAGCGTCAGTAGTAGGAGAAAAATGTGTTGTTGCGTGGCAAAATGAACAACCGATTCCTTCCTGTATCTGGGGCGCGTATTTAGAAGTGTCACTTATATCAAATGATGACGGCTCTTCGATAGCATCCGTAAGAAAGGCGACGGGACTGTGGCACATGATACAGAATTGGCCAAGCTCCTTTCCTTCAGCTGAAAAGTGAGCCTGCTCCTTTTTTTGAAGGGAAAACCAGACAGGATCCTTCAGGGCATAGGCGTGCATTGAGCCGGACCACTCTTTGAAATGGATGGGATGACAAGATTTGCAGTCCGTTGCCGGCTCAAAGTCCGCTACCTTAAAAGAGGTTTGAATGGGGAGTTTTTCTTCTTCAAGCCGGTTTAAATCTTGGGTGTGTTCACAGCCGATAAGAAAAAAAATGGCGATCAGAAGAAATCTTGTGATATAATACACAATAGCTTTTTTCTATTCACGTACTACGGCAAGACCTGTTGGCATAGACATAGGCGTTTCTAGGTTGATGACATCCGAAATAACCATCGATTCTGTATCTATGACTAAAAGACGGTTACCCTCCGAAGAGCTTACCAAAAGATTTGTTTCATCTGTTGTCAGACCACACCCGTGTGGCAAAGCAATAAGACTATCAGAGAGAACTGAAACAGATCCACTTGAAAGGTTGATCTTACTTATACTCCCTCCGCTTCTGTTGGTCACAAATAGGTTCTTATCATCATCACTTAAAACAAGGTGCCAAGGCTGTTTGGAAAGTGGGTATGTATCAAGACTATCGCCGGTAACGGTGTTAAAAACTCGAACCTCATCTGATCCTGAGCAGGTGACGAAAAGTTTCGTGTCATCATGGCTCAGCTCAAGTTCCAAAGCATTGTAAAACATGTCGTTAATGGCATAACTGTCAGGCACATTGTGACCCAACTTGAAACTTTCTGGTTTATAGCCTTCAATAAACATCTGGGAGGTTTGGATTTTGAAAAAGTGGGAAGCCTCATTGCTGGCCACCCAAAGGGTCCTACCATCGGAACTGATAGCAATACCGTGCGGCGACCGAGCTCCCACCGATACATCACCGGTGACCGTCATGGTAGCAGCGTCGATGACATTGATCACGGTGGAATTAGAACCCATCATACCCATGGCCGGCATGGGCATGAACCGGGAAACATAGAGTGTCTGGGTCGTGGCGTCAATGGCCATAAGGGCAGGCATATTGCCCACTTTTAACGAATCAACCAATTCATCGTTTTTCATATCAAATTTCAGGACATAGCCTGAAGAAATAAGTGTTACATACCAGTATCCGTGAGATTGGTCTACAACAACGTAGTGAGGGCGGTCACCGGTGTTGAGGATGTCTACATCTACATATTTCATAACTTCTCGGCCAGCGATATCCACCACCGCAACCTGATCAATACCTTGAAGAGTAACATAAGCTTTAATAACAGTCTTCTCTCCAATGGGATCATTGCAACTCATAAGTAAAATCATGGAGAAGAAAAGAAAACGTAAATGTTTCATTGTTTTCTGTCTCTTTTGGATCTCCATGAACTAAGTATAACCCAAAGGAAGATTATTCTGAAAGAAGTGAAAGCCGAAAGGGGCTCCGGCTTTTCCATCAGTAAATAGTTTAGATCAGATCCTGGATATCTTTTTCAAAGACAGTTTGGGGACGGTAGCCTATGTAACGGCTGTAGACATTCATATCCCTATCGATGATAAAAGTTGTGGGAATACCGGTAACACCACCGTAGCGGTGCGCAACCTGCCCATTACCGTAAAGAACTGGATAACTGATTCCCAACTTTTCAGCGAATTGAGGCACGACCGATGGGCCGTCATAATCGAGAGAGACACCAAGAACAACCAGATCCCCGTTATATTTTTCCTGTAGATCAATCAGGTCAGGAATTTCGAATCGACACGGGCCGCACCAGGTAGCCCAAAAGTTTATGATGACAACATTCCCCTTGAAATCAGATAGAGAAACTTCATTACCCTGCATATCACTTAAGGTAAAATCGGGTGCTTTGTTGGATGAAGAAACTTCTGTAACTGATGCGGCTGAACCCACCACTGAGGACGAATTTCCCTCATTACCGCTAAAAATTATGCCGGCAACGAGCACTCCCATAACTATAACAGCGACAGCAACTATTTTCTTTACATTCATTTTCTTTAGCTATTGTTTGTTACAAGTTTACGGAACATTCCAGAGAGTTCAAATCACGGCTAATTTATCCCTTTCCCTCTACACTCATCAATTACCAGCATAGAAAATGGCGTTAAACATCATTTTGTAGGTTTGGTGAGCCTGGCCTCTGTATTCTGGATAAAACCCCGTCATAATCATTCTCCCTTTACCGCGGAGAATCTCAATCATGGCAGCCTGATTAACCAGTACATCTTCACCCTGAATCCATCCTGATAACAGAAGATCATCAGCTGGATAACTTGCAATCACATTGGCACCATCTATGTTATCGGGCCAGGCACTGTCCCGTCGGAAAAAGATTGCTGTCTCATCGGTAAGACCAAAACCGAGAGGATGACTGGTATCTATATTTACTCTTAATAGTGAACCTGGAATATTGAACTCTGTCCTGTCTAAACCATCATTTATGGCCTTTATGTCAACATTCATATATTGTTCCAGAAAACGCCAAGCTCCTGACCAGGTATACAAAATCCCACCTCCTTGGATAAACTTATCAAGAGCATCAACACCTTCTTCGCCAATTCCATGGGCATAAGTTGGTGGTGTTGGGTTTTCCATATTCGTCTGACCTTCAACCATCATCTTTGGAGATCCACCTCCCGGAGGTAAAAAGAGGACAGAATAGTTGGATAACTCATCATCATTGATATCTTCATAATGAAGAATATCGTAGGGGATTTTGTGTTCATCGAGTACCCATCTGAACCATCCTTCAGGCATGCTGGGTGAATAACTTTGATAAATAGCAACTTTTGGCGCATTTACAGGTTTTAAGGAAACATTAGGAAAATCATCCACACCTGTGATATCAATATGAAATTGTGAAGCAATATCTTTCACAAGGCCCGCCATTTCTCCTGTCATTTCATCGGAAGACCGCCTTTCCAAAACAAATGTTCCAGCGGGCCAGACAGTACCCCCGGAAGTAAACCGTTCCATCGCTCGGGAGAGTCCATGATTGGCCAGTTCAACGGCCGCCGAATAACTGTGATTAACTCGGGGATCCAGAAGCCATGCCACAGTTTTTCTACCATCCATCACAGAACCTCTGGGAAATTGAATCTCATCTACTTTGTTCAAGTTGACTGAAAAAGGTTCATAGACAAAATCGACATCCACATTCATTAAAAGAGGCAATGTGTGTGCCGTCACATCATAGGGAGGATCTAAAGGGCCTCCTTCGTACATGAAAATCTTCGGATAATCCTGGCGCTCTAGAACAGTTTTTGCGAATCGACCAGCCGGCTGCGCAAGCCTGATAACGTGTGATCCTTTACCATACTTTTTGCCAGTAACTGAAAAAGAGGTGGAGGCTTTTTCAATTTCAACATCGGCCATCTCTAAAACTTGGAGAAGTTTTGTAGCAGTGGGAGGATCAGTTTGATTATCAGGAATTATAAAAGCAAATGGAGAATCTTCACCAGGTTGAATAGACCGTTTTTGAGAAGCAGCCATACCTGAAAGGAGTTGTTCTCGCAGGTCTGCGCCTGCAAGCAGGGCAGACATGGAAGAAGTGTAGTGATAATTCACAATCTCCTTAAATGTCCACGTACCTCCCTCCCAAGGCATGGGAAAATTCCACCGTACGCGTTGATAATCGGCATTGAGGCTGTCAAAAGGGATATCAATTTCATCGGCAAAATTGGCGCTCGCCACTTCCGTCAAAATGCGTACGCCACCGTGGTAGTGATAATAGGCACGGGCTGGTGTCCAAGCATCGTAACGGTTTTTCCACTCCACACCCTTTAATCCTCGGGCGGTAAGGTATTGGCCCATGTAGGTCCCAATCATATTGTTGGATGCAATGAGGGCAGGATCAATACCTGGTTCCCAAGGATCTTCAAAAGGCGGAACAAAGATTCGGGCACCCCTGGAACCCATCTGGTGCTGGTCAAGGGTGAACTGAGGGTGAAACTTGTTCTGGATCTCGATGGAAAGTTGTGTTTCAACCTGCGTAAACATGTACCAGTCACGGTTATTATCGTGGCCTACATATTTTTGATACAGGAAAGGAGGGCGGCTATTTTCGTAGTCCGTACCACGCCACTTATCGAGCCACTCATAGACTCTCTCCTGACCATCCGGGTTGTGAACTGGAACGTGGATCAGGACAACATTATCCAAAATACGTGATACTTCATGATCATTACCAGTCGCCATACGATATGCCATAAGGAGTGCACCTTGCGAAGCGCCTACTTCAGTGGAGTGAATCTGATGGTTAGCAACCATGAATGTCTTCCCTTCTCGTATAATTTTCTGGATTTCGCCATCAGACACACCACGGGGATCGTAGAGCTTGCTATTCATATTAATCAAATTATCAAGGCGGGCGTGATTCTCCGGTGAGGTAACAATGGCATAATAGAACGGCCGACCTTCAGTGGTTTCACCTATCTCCACAACTTTCACTCTGTCACTCCGCTCCTCCATGAAACGATAGTACTCAAGTATCTTTGAGTGAGGGATCAAAACACCGGGATCCCCGATCTTACGCCCAAAATATTCAGAGGGATGAAGAATTGATGTACTCTCTGTATCTACAGAACAGGACCAAACTGAGAGCGAAACAACAAAAAACAGAATTGATTTTTTCAACATACTCACACTCCTTAATCTAAGTTGCAGTTTACCGAAAATGCCCGATAGATCAAATTGAACTGGGGTGTTATTAAACTTTGTTACTTTGTTTCAAAAAGAAATCTTTGTAGTATACCCTCTAGAGTGAAATTCTCTCTCATTGTAACCTTTCTCATAACCTCATCTTTTGCTCAGCAAAAAGGTGAGCGCATTGAGTTTACCAGTTCAAACCCGTTCTCATTCTATCACATTATCACAGACCTAGAAAACCAGGAACCTCAAAAGGTTTACGGAATTCTCAGATTTCCTGAAGGGGTAGAGCGAAAAAACTTACCAATGGTTTTTGGTGTGGCGGGCAGTTTGGCATGGTCCAACCATCATCTTGAATATTTGAAGATGTACCGTGATATGGGTATGGCAACCTTTGAGTTAAAAAGTTTTGCCAGTCGTGACATCACATCTACAGTGGGAACACAAGTGGAAGTAACATCAGCCATGATGATTCTGGATGCTTATAAGGCATTAGCTGTTCTGGCAAACGATCCCCGTATTGATTTAAATCGTGTAGCCATTACAGGATGGAGCCTTGGCGGCTCTGTGGCACTTTTCAGCGCTTGGCAACCTCTGAAAAATGCAATTACCTCTCACCTCAGCTTTAAGGCACATTTACCTATTTATCCTCCTTGCATTATAGATCTTGAATCTATTGAATTCAGTAACGTTCCAATCCATATCCTCATTGGTGAATTGGATAATTGGGTTCCTGCAGCGGCATGTGAGGATCTGGTTGCTGATATGAAGGCTGCCGGTGCTGAAGCAAACGTCACCGTCTATCCCAACGCCCACCACTCCTTTGACCGCCTAAAGCCGCCTGAAGTGATGGATAATGGTTACATACTGACCGATTGCCAGTTCCGAATGCGAGCCGACGGCGCTATACTGATGAATTTCTTTGATATACCTATGATAACGCCCCTTCGGCAAAAAATCGCCCTCGCATTTTGCGCTAGTCGTGGACCAACTTTCGGAGGGAATCCCGAAGCGCGAGATGCTGCCTTTGAATTCTCAAGACAATTTATGGCGGAGAATCTTTTAGGCAGTACAACCGGCAAGTAGCCGGAGCCTACTCAGAAACTATTCTAGGTACGTCGCGGTTAGATAAATCCAAGACTCTTCCGGAGTCGATAGCGTAAACCGGATCGCTCATTCAGTAGTTTATTGATTTTCGGAATAGCCGCTTTCGCCCCTTCCTGACCAGCTATGATGAAAGCCTCTGATTGTGAAAATTCTGACCAGTGTGCCTCCCCCACATCGGGCTGGATCAAAACATCAGCCTGAGAAGCAAGCTCATCAGCAAGCTTCACACCTGTCACCTGACCCACTCGTGACATAAGTTCCAGCAAAGAAAATTCCTGAAGAGGTTTCATTTTTCTCCGGGCAATGTCCACAGCTATGGAAACATCGTTCTTATATGTCAAAAGTACTTTCACGGGTACCGGCGGAGGTTCCTGCAATCGTATCGATGCCGATGCCGTGGGATTCCAACGCTTGTAGTACACCAATATGTTCAGCTCCGCGAGCGCCACCACCACCCAGTGCAATCCCAATTTTCAGTTTATGACTCATACTATGACAGCTATGAATCTGGACCAAACGCCTGGAATAGACGATTGAGAACAAAGTTGGCGTTTAGAGAAGGCTTGTCATAGATATTCCATCCTGTAAAAACTGCAATCAATTCTTTGTCAGGTATAACTATAAGTCTCTGACCTCCGTAGCCGAGGCCCGTGATGGCATACTTACCCTCTTTGTAGGGTAATAGCCACCACTTATAACCGTAGCGTGTCTTGCTGGATGCCAACTCAACCCTAGGTGTTACCGATTCTTTGACCCAACCTTCCGGAAGAATGCGGCGTCCTTCCCAAATACCGTCCTTGAGAAACAGGTAGCCAATCTTTGCCAGGTCTTCAGGCTTCAGATAGAGACCTCCTTCTGTGTCAGTAAGACCTCTGGGAGTTCTTTTCCAGTAGTAATCTTTAATACCCAAAGGTTCAAAAAGATATTTCTGACCGTACTCATCTACTTCAAGCCCAGTTGCTTTTCGAATCATCTGAGAAAGCAGCATAGTAGCACCGCTGTTGTAAACAAAGATATCTCCGGGCTCGGCAGCCATAGGCTGACTCACAACAAACTGTATCCAATCCTGGCTTTGCTCCATACCGGCACAACTGTTGGCTGGATCTGTATAAGGGACTGTCGATTCATCCCACTTGATGCCTGTCCTCATGGTGAGCACATCCTCAAGGGTCATATTTTTTCTTCGGTGATCTGAATCGGGAGTTGAAAAATCTCCCAAGTAAATACTCATCTTCACATTTACATCTGGAATAATTCCTCGGGCAATGGCAATTCCTACAATAGCAGAGGTAACACTCTTGCTGATTGATTGCATAGAATGAAGCTGAGTTCCTTTGTAGTAAGGATGCCAAGCAGGATCGTAATAGTTATACTGACCAGGTTCTGTGTTAGTATTCCTAAAGGGAGCTTCATAATCCTGATCATATTTATTAGAATAAACGACATGACCATTTCTGATGACCAACATTCCATCGATATAGCCGTGTTTACCGCTTGCAAATTCTTCATCCATAGAAGAAAGTTTTTCCAAATCCATACCTTGGGCCGCAGGCGTTGATTCCGGCCATCCTGCTGTAGGCCATTTTGAGGAATTTTTTTCACAGGAAATAGATAGTAAGAAAATGAGAAGGCAGTACCTCAATGATACTGAAGAAGATCGTCTCAAAACAATTATACGTTAAATGAAATTAAATTGACAGATCCAGTTTCAGTTCTTCAGCCGTACCAATGGTAATATCCATAAACATTCCAAAAACAGGATTGTAACCATCAGGCCGTTCGTAGTTTGGGTTGCGCTTGCGGGGTGTCAAAGTCTCCACAATGCGATCAACAGTGTCCAATCCTTCAATAACTTCTCCAAAGACGGTATACTTATTATCTAACTGAAACTGATCGCCAACGCAGATAAAGAACTGACTACCTGCGCTATTTTCCTGAGGCCCTCTGGCCATAGAAAGAGTGCCGCGCCTATGTGGACGATCATTGAATTCGGCAGGAAGCATCCAAGTGTCAGGATTGTCTTTTTCTCCTATGCCATAGTATTTTCCGGCACGACCACCCAGCCCATCGTTGTATCTGTCACCGTCTTTAGAATTAGGGTCACCACCTTGTATAACAAAGCCGGGAACTATGCGATGAAAAGATGTACCGTTAAAGTATCCATCCCGAGCCAAAATTTTGAAACTTTCTACATGTTTTGGAGCTACATCAGGAAAAAATTGTAATACGATTTGTCCTTCTTCGGTATCAATAACGGCATATTCTTCCGGCTTTTGAACACAGGATAAAAAGATTGCTATCATAAGAAAAAGTGACAATTTGGTTATAAGACTAGTTTTGATCATTTACCTGTTCTTCCTCTCAAAGTTAATGGTTCATTCTGTGCACAAAGTGGACAAGCCTCTGGATCCCAAGAAACTGCAGGAAATCTGACTAATGCTTTAGTTGGACATCCAAAATCAATACCATCAGCAGTTCTGTCGGTAAGACATACCACGGCGGCAGGGTCGGCGCCGAAAGCTTCAACAATATCCAGGAGCTCCCGGACTGATCCGCCGGTAGTAACAATATCTTCCACCACCAATACCTGTTCGCCCGGAGCAAGCTCAAATCCTCTCCGTAATTTGAGCTCACCATTCACCCTCTCTGCAAAAATCCCTTTTTTCCCGAAAGCATTTGCCGTAGCACTACTTATTAAAATCCCACCAATAGCTGCCCCAAGAACAATATCCACATCAATCCCTTTAACAGCTTTGGCCATCTGCTTGCCCACTTCTTCTACTATCTCAGGCCGCTCTAAAAGGCGAAACTTTTCCAGATAGGTATCACTGTGTCTTCCTGAAGTAAGCTGAAAATGGCCTTTTAACACCGCTCCTGTTTCATCCATTATACTACTAATATCCATGGTCAGGGCCCTTTTAAACCACCAAGTACCTCGTTGATTTTTGAATTGTAATCCATCGCCGCGGAACCTGGATCCGCAGCGTAAAGAACTGACCGGGATACATTAATAAGCGCCACTCCGTTACTGTTTCCAGCATGGACACTGGCCTCCAGATCTCCTCCCTGTGCCCCTATACCAGGAATGAGAAAAGGCATATCCCCCGCCTCTAAACGTATATCCGCCATTCGTTCCGTTTTAGTAGCTCCTACAATCAGACCACAATTCTTATTTTCATTCAAATCCTTCACCATGGAGATGACTCTCCTGTAGACTGCCACACCTGACACTTCTGTAAGCTGAATGTCCCGCGCACCGGGATTGGAAGTTAGACAAAGAACAAATACTCCCCGATCGGGACGCTCTAAAAATGGTTCCAGAGAATCTTGACCCATGTAAGGCGATACGGTAATAGCGTCAAAACCAAAGTGGTCAAAGAGTGCTGTTGCATGTTTTTGTCCAGTATTTCCAATATCACCCCGTTTTGCATCGCCAATGGTAAGGCGTTTGTCGCCAATCGTCTCCATGGTCTCTTCAAGCCATTTAAACCCTTCGGAACCATATGCCTCATAAAAGGCCAGGTTCAATTTATAGGCAGACACATGATCCAGCGTAGAGTCGATGACCATTCTGGTAAAAACTTTTAGTTCAGCCAGAGGAGGTGGCGATTCGGGATCAATCTTTTGAGCATCAATGTCAAGACCAACGCATAGGCGAGAATTATGGCTTTCCACGGCCTCCTGAAGCCTGTCAGTAAAAGTTTTCAACACTATGAAGTTACAGAGTAGTGTTGACGGGAAGCAATGGACAGTTGGATATCTGCATTTGGCACTATAAAAAGCGTTGCGTCATTCTGAATCCTAGCTTATTCTGCTGAATAGATAAGGTATTAATATGGCTGACCCAGCAGATAAAACCGGAGAGCAACTTACATTAGAGATCGCGGAAAAAACCCGCTCCAGGATTATTGCTTCATCTTCTCTTAATTTTCAAATCGAACTGATGGAACATGTGGGTGAAGAAGACATCCCTCAGCTGATTTTAATTTCTGAGCATCTTGTAGAGGAATTCACTGAGGATGTCCGACTTACTAAAACAAGTATTAGAAAATATTTCAACTACCCTCATACTTTACCCTTTGTGGCCAGACAAAGCGGTGAAATCATCGGCTATATCATCGGCGTACCCTTGGAATATTTTTCCAATGACCCATCCTTTCAATGTGACAGAAAATTGGGGGAAAAGAATACACTTTATACCTATGCTTTTGTTGTTTTTCAAAAATATAAAGGGAGCGGCTTCGCCAAAACGTTGAAGAGGGTTTACCTAAGCTGGGCCAAAAAAAAGGGTTTTAAATATGTTTCAGGACATGTGAGAGAAGGTGTATCACAGCGATTCACAGGTTCAGTCCAAATTCTTCAAAGATTTGATAACTGGCACGGTACTAGCAAAAGATTTGAATATTATAGAAGGCCGCTGGTACCCCAAAATCAACTGGAGACTCCAGAACAAAACCCTCCTTTGGTGGCAAAAATTTGATTTTGGTGTGGACTTTATAGAATTTTCCCTCTCTTTCTCATTGATAGCAGAGGAACCAGTCACTAAATTTTAATCAATTAGAGGAAAAACATTATGAGTGATCAAGAGAGAAAATTGACCCGTGAAATGGATGATAGTGAAAAAGAATCGATATCTGTTATTACATGCGATATGGAAGGTCGCATTGAAACCTTTAGTGAGGGTGCGGAAAAGATTTTTGGTTACAGGGCTGATGAAGTTATCGGTAAAATGCGTGTCTCCGGATTTTCCCCAGGTAACGTTGTGCTGGGACATGTGAAAACCTGGCTAGACAAGGCCAGTAATCAGGGCGAGTTTCAATCCAACACCACATTTGTACACAAGGATGGTTCCCCCATCCCGGCTGAGGTCCGAATTACACCAACTTATAAGACAGTAGACGGCGAAAAAATTCAGATAGGTTACTGCGGGCAGACCAGAGTTCTGGAGGGTGTTGATCCTGCCGAAACTATGCCAAAGGACCCGTGGTGGCTGAAAATGGTATCCGCACTTGTCATCACTCGCCTCCCTTTTCTGTCGGCAACATGGATTCCGGTTATCCTCGCTTCAGTCTGGGCCTACAATGGCGGTCTTTCCAGCGCTGGTGCTTTCGACGGGCCTCTTTTTGGTTTGGTGTTCCTGGGTGCTTCTTTCCTTCACCTTTCCGCTAATACCTTTAACGACTATTTCGACTGGAAGGCAGGTACAGACCAGGCCAACAACGACTATTTCCTCCAATATTCCGGTGGATCGAGGTCCATAGAACTTGGCCTCATAACCGAGGGCGGCCTTTTCAGGCTTGCTAGTTCATTTCTAGTTCTGGCAGCGATTTTCGGTGTTGTTGTCATGTTCGGTCCTTGGGCTAGGGGAATGGACCTTTTCTGGTACGGGGCAGCTGGCGCCGTGGGCGGATTTTTCTACACAGCACCGCCTTTCAAACTGGCGGCCCGCCGGGGTTTAGGAGAGGTATCAATTGGCCTATTGTTCGGCCCAATTTTGACTATGGGGGCAGTTTTCGCTCTCACTGGTGTCCACAGCTGGGACGCCTTCCTTTTGGGCATTCCTGTGGGACTTCTCACAACGGCCATTCTCTGGATCAACCAGTTCCCGGATACACCTTCTGACATCGCCACTGGAAAGATACACTTGGTAGCAACTCTCGGAATCAGGAACGCCCGGTGGGGTTACCTCGGCCTCATGGCTGGCTGCTTTGCTGCAATATATCTTTTATTTTCCTCAGGCATATTGTCACAGGGCGCACTTCTGGGAATGTTGGCACTTCCCGGTGCAGTCTACCTCACTTACAAAGTTTTCCAGGACTTTGATAAACGTGAATTGGCCACTACATGTGCCAACACCATCTACTTCCAAATGGCTACTGGCTTAATGATGATCCTGGGAATTTCATTCCTCTAATAACCGTCATAGATTAAGATTGGAAATTGAAGAGCCCCAGGAACGGGGCTCTTTTTTATCTAAAGGTCGTTCGACTCAGTGTGAACCTTGGGGATCTTTGGCCTCACCAGGGTCAGCATGGCCGGGAGTAAAAAAAGGTCCCCTAAGAGCGCTCCAAGCATTGTGACGGCTGAAAGGAAACCGAAATCTCTGCTGGGAAGAAAATTGGATGTAACCATGATAAGAAAACCAGCGCTGAGAATAATAGAAGTGGAAATGATCGCCTTCCCGGTTGTGAGAAGTGTCCACTCATTGGCTTCCCGGAATTTGCCCCCGTGAGCGAAAAGCTCCTGCCTGAACCGCACCAGATAATGGATAGTGTCATCCACAGCAATTCCGAAAGCAATGGCAAATGTCATGGCTGTGGTGGGGCGAAGTTTTATGTGGAAAAAACCCATAACACTCGCCATAAGGAGCAGAGGAATGAAATTGGGTAGCATTGATAGAGACGCTAGTTTTATGCTTCTGAAAAGAAAACCCATGGATATAAAGATAACACCGAAAGCTATGAGGAAACTCACCACAAGATTTTTAACCAAGTACTGGTTGATCCTGAGTGCCATTAGAGTGGTTCCTGTCAGTTTAACATCAAGGTTCTCTTCCAGATTCTCTTGACACCAAAGCATAACTTCATCGATGATCTCTTCAGCCCGGCGTGAATCAATATCTTCTATCCTTCCTGCCAGGCGTGTACCGGAATAATCAAAGTTGGTTAACGCTTCAAACTCTTCCTCATGGAGGAACATATACTGAGCAACCAATTCACGGCTGGCCGGTATTGTTCTAAATGCCTTATCACCCTCATGAAAGGCCATATTCATTTCACTGAGGTAATCAATTACTGAAAGTATTTTTCCTATCTCTGGAATTGAGTCGAGTTTCTTTTGTAAGGTTTCAATGGCTTTCAGTATCTTAGGATTCTTAATTCCACCTTCCACCAATTGACCGTTATCTCGAACGCTGACAATGACCTCAAACGGTAAAACAGAGCCCATTCGCTTTTCCATGAATGTCATGTCATCGTAAAGCTGGTTGCCTTTAGTCAGATCTTCCATGAGAGATGAATGTTGATCAACTTTCATGGCATAAAATATGAACAGGGCTACCATGAAAAGAGAGCTCACCACTATGACTTTATAATGTCTGTTATTGATGACAACAACCTTTTCGAGTAAACGGTGTCTAAAACCTTTAGTCATTTTCTCAAAACTGCTTTTTTGCGGAGTTTTAAGAATCATTAGCATAGCGGGGATAAATGTTATGGAGACCAAGAAAGCCAGTATCACACCTACTGCTACCATGCCGCCGAATTCACGGATCATGGTGATATTGGTACTCACAAGCGCCAGAAAACCCACTGCTGTTGTAAGACTGGTAAGCAGAATAGCTGCGCCTATTTTCTGGATGGTAAGTTTTACCGCTACACGTTTATCCCTGCCATAGTTTAACTCCTGATTGAACTTTACCAGGATATGTATGGAATCGGCCACACCCACGATCAATACAAGTGTGGGTATGATGTAAGTAACGATGTTTATAGTAAATCCCATAGCGCCCATGATTCCCATAACCCAGAAGTCTGCCATGAGTACAGCTAGGATTGGCAATAATGTTCCTCTTATTGTTCGGAAAAGAGCAAAAAGAACCACTAACAGTACAATTGTGACTGGGATGAAAAATCGCACAAAATCACCGAGCATGTATTGTACATACCTTGTTCTCAAAACTGGGATACCGGCTTCGTACCAACTCCAGTCAGTATCGCTCGTAATTGTTCCAATCTTATTCATAATCGCTTCCCTGTCTGGATGATTGTTGGCACTATCTTCCAGTTCAAGGAGGAATGCAGCGATCTGTCCGTTTGATGAAACAAGGTTGTCATTCAAAAGCGACGAGTCAAGAACACGGTCCTTGAGGAACTGAAGCGAGTCTACTGAAATCGGTATGGATTCGTATACCGGTAACATCACTATGTCCGTCCCTGGCTCGAAAAGTTCTACATTTATCAGGGAAGTAACCTCAGAGATACCTTCAACCTGTGAGAAGGCTTTTGTCAGTTCCCGGGTTTTCACAAGATTTTCATAGCTGAACGGATCACCGGAATCGTAGGCCAGCGAAATGAGATCATCCTCTCTTTCAAACTCCTCACGAAATTCTAAATATGCGTCCACCTCAGGATCATTCTCTGGAAAGAGATTTTCAATTGTAAAATCAAATTGTACGCGCGAGGCCGAAGTCACGGCAGCTACGGTGATCACGATCAGAACAATCAGTATACGCCAAGGATGATCCAGTTGAAAAGTGATCAACCTGTCCAAGTTTGTTTTCACAGTTTTGTGTCTTAGCGTCTGTTTTGTGTGAGGAGACTCACGCCTACCAACGAAATCACAGAGATGGTGATGGCTGGAAGAACTTCGTCCAGGTTACCGTACAGATTAGCAGGAATGAGATTTTGAACAAATCTGGCTTCCTTCCACAGCAGGGTCACTACCGTTCCCGACACGATGGACGCCACCGCACCTTCTTTCGTAGCGCCTTTCCAGAAAAAGGCTGCAAAAAGTGCTGGTGTGATGGCAGCACCATAAATCGTGTAGGCATAGAGGGCCTTTTCGAAAATGGTGGTAGAGCGTGAAAATATAAGAGATACGAAATAGGCAATTATTCCAAGAAGAAGGACAATTGCTCTGCTTAAGAAAACTATCCTTCCTTCACTGGCATCTGGATTAATGTATTGCAGATAAACATCCCTGATGAGTGAAGTGGCTGGCACAAGCAGATACGAGTCCGCCGTTGAGATAATGATACCAACGATGGTGGTCATCATGACGGCGCCGAGGAATGTGGGTAACAGTCTGTGGGATGCATAGATGAGCACAAACCGCCCCGATTCAGCTTCCGGGATCATACTGGAACTGACCCATGCTGAGGCAATGATTAACAGTTCAATGACCAGGACCGCAACCACAAGAATAGATGTTGCCTTGGTGGCACCTTTTGCGTCTTTACTGGCGGAGAACCGCTGGTACATATTGGCGTCCCCCAGGACAAGGAGAAACGGAGGTAGACAGAAATTGATCACATCTACTACGGAATAGACACCAAAAAATTGCATATGCTCCTGCTTCCCCATCTGTAAGAAAGCTGTCTCCATGCCGCTCATACCACCGGCTTTAACCCACAGAATGGGAAAGGCGATTAAAAGAGCCACCGTCATAATGATGCCGTTTCCCACATCAGTGTACGCCACACTTAAGAGACCCGCCAGGAGCGTGTAGACAATGATGAAAATAGCGGCAATAATGGTTGCAGTTTTCGCACTGATCAGGCTAACCCCGTTCTCATCAGTCAGTACCGTTTCCAACACAGCTCCGCCTGCATTGAACTGATAACTGACAATCACCATGTAAGCTATAACAAGCGCTATGAGACTCAGCAACCGGGCGGACTGTCCGTACCGCTCACCCAAGATCTCCGGCACTGTAATCTTCTCAAATGCCCTAACCTTTCCGGCCACCCGTGTAAGTATCAGTATTCCCAGGGCACCACCTAAGGGAAGGATAAAGGCTGCCATACCTGTCTCAAATGTCTTTCCGGCATTGCCGAGGATAGAGCCTGTACCGATCCATGTTGCGAGCATGGTTCCCACTAATACCCAAGGTGTAAGACTTCTGCCGGCTACTGCAAAATCACTCTGAGTGTTGACTTTCTTGGATTTATGGACCCCCACACCAAGCAGTATAAATAGATAAGTAAAAACAACAATTAAGTGAAACATTAAGATTCCTGTACTGAAAACATTATTACGGTAAGCCTCGAGGCAGTAATCCAAAGTTAGAGCCAGTGAAATTAGCTTTTCACCGAGGGAAATACAACAGCTACCTCTTGGATTCAGAGAGGTAAGCGATTAATTTCTCCTTCAATCATGAACAAAATAACCTGTATTGGTGGAACAATCATTCTTGCAATAATTTCCACCGGTTGTCAATCAACTAAGGAAGAAATAAAGATGAATAGACTGGCCCAGGAGCAGAGCCCTTATCTTCTGCAGCATAAGGAGAACCCGGTGGATTGGTATCCCTGGGGAGAGGAAGCATTCACCGCGGCTGAGAAACAGGACAAGCCTATTTTCCTTTCCATCGGTTATTCTACATGTCACTGGTGCCATGTCATGGAACATGAATCATTCGAAGACAGTACTGTAGCGGCACTTATGAATGAATATTTTATCAACATAAAGGTAGACCGAGAGGAGCGTCCCGATATAGATAACATTTATATGACAGTTTGCCAAATGATGACTGGCAGTGGCGGCTGGCCTCTAACCATCCTAATGACACCAGAAAAGCAACCTTTCTTCGCCGGCACCTATTTTCCGAAGGAGAGCCGTTTTCAGCGGATGGGTATGGTGGATCTTCTGCCTCGCTTAGGCAAAATGTGGGATGAGGACAAAAACAGGCTCTTATCCACCGCTGAACAGGTGGTACAACACCTACAAAATTCTTTCTCTCCTTCAGGTACAGAGGATATTTCAGAACAAACCTTGAAGGATGCTTTTGCCCAATTTCTTCAAAAATTTGATGATGAAAATGGTGGATTCGAGGGTAGAATGAAATTCCCCACTGCTCACAATCTTTCTTTCCTATTACGCTACCACAAACGTTCCGGTGATCCAACTGCACTGATGATGGTTGAAAAAACGCTAGAAGCTATGAGAAAAGGAGGCATTTACGATCATATCGGTTTTGGATTCCACCGTTACGCAACGGATCGGGAGTGGCTCCTCCCGCATTTTGAAAAAATGCTATATGATCAAGCCATCAATTCCATAGCATACCTGGAAGCGTATCAGGTGACAAGTAAAGAAGAATATGCAACAACTGCCCGTGAGATATTCAGTTACGTCCTTCGGGACATGACGTCATCTGACGGGGGCTTTTTCTCAGCTGAAGATGCGGACAGTGAAGGTGAAGAAGGG
>ERZ651768.1318-NODE-1318-length-18202-cov-77.254290_pt1 | contig 18202 bp, 12 predicted proteins | sample MGYA00514754_ERZ651768 | MGnify/ENA metagenome assembly ERZ651768
AAGTGGCGGATTACGAGAGGAATGTCGATGTCACGGGTTTCGCGAATCGTTTTTCCGTTATCCATAGTTTCAAGGACTGCAAATAGCCGTGAGTGTTTTTGCAACTGTCTGGCGAGAGCATATAAATAGCGGGCACGCTCATGTCCGGAGAGGGCTTTCCATTTTGGGAATGCACGCTTTGCCGCACTCACGGCTGAATCTACGTCGCTTTTTCCTGCTTCAGAAATCGAAGCCAGTGTTTTGCCACTTGCCGGATTGTCTGTGCTGAAAACTTTGCCCGACTTTGCTTTGCACCATTTCCCATTGATAAAAAGCCCAAATTTCGATTTATGTTCTTTGAGCCACTCAAGTGCTAAATCAGGACTTTCAGGTGCAGGACTGTATTCCATAGTTTCGTAAATGTCTTTGATTTTCATTTGATTTTTGCGTTAAAATAATATAATTCCCGTTGCACAATTCTGCAACAGAATGCTGTCTAATACTCGTTCAGGGGTTCTGCCATGGAACGAGGAATTTAGCACTGATTTAATCCTTATGAGAGCATCATTCATGAATTGAGTGATTCAAGAAAAAAGGTATTCCATACACCCTTGCCCTTGAGAGTGATTTCTCCCCGAGGAGTCAGTTGCCCACCCCCTTCTAAATAATCCCGGGTTTTCTCGGAAATGTGAATTTTACCTGGCTCGCTGCTGCTTTCCAAGCGAGCGGCGATGTTGACTGCATCACCCCAAATGTCGAAGGTGTTGCCGGTGGTACCAGCAATCAATGCTCCGGAATGGATACCGATGCGCAATTCCCATCGTTCCTTACCGAGGACTTCTTGCTGGAGATTCACTGCCTCCACAAACCGCAGCATGTCCAACGCTGCCTTGCAGACTTTTTTAGCATGAGAGTTCCGCTGTTCCGAAATTCCTCCCACGCACATGTATGCGTCTCCAATTGTTTTAACTTTGCGAACCTTGTGCTTGCTGACAATCTTGTCAAAGCCCTTGAAAAACGTATTCAAGGTTGCCAGCAATTCACCCGGATCCAAGTGCTCCACTTTTGAGGTGAACCCCACAATATCTGCAAACAGGATCGTGGTTGAAGAGTAGTATCGTCCGGAGGATTCAGCAGGCTCTCCATCAGTTTTCGTTTCGGACTCCTTGGGTTGCTTCGCTTCATGTTCGCTTTCAATCAACGACACGATCTGATCGGCGAGGAGTCGTAAGCCTTCAATCTGATTGTGCTTCAAAGATTTTGGAGTTTCATCCACCACACAAAGCGTTCCCAGTGCAAACCCTCGTGAACTAATCAGAGGTGCCCCTGCGTAAAACCGTATAGGGGAAGACTCCGGGCGACTATATTTCTGTTTGGTGCGCTCGTCCACCAAGAGGTTTTCAATAACCAGGGGCTGATGGGGGTTAGTCAGGCTGAACTGGCAAATCGAAAGGTCTCTTGGGGAATCTCTTTGAAAATCTTTTTCTTCTTCCTTGCTCAATCCAAAGATAATTTTGCATCTTTGAACGGTTGAACCCAAAATGTTGATTGCACAGTATGGGCATTCTGTAAGATAGGTGGCCACTTCGGTGAGTGAGGCGTAGCGTGGGTCTTGCTCCAAATCCTTTTCCAGCATCCCCAGACGCTTCAATTCTGTCAGTCGCAAATCCTCATTTGCGGGGTTTCTAACGGGTACAATTCCCTCTTCCTCGCACAGTTTTCGGACTTGTTTCAAATCTTCTTGTTTTAATTCACCATTCATGACTATATCTTCATTGGGATGGTAGGTTTTTATAAAACACAGAATATTATAAAATATTTAATTCATTGCTCCGTGGGTCCGTCTGGTAACGGTTAAATCATCAAAACAATCCTGTCCAGCCTGTAATCCTGTCATAATTTTTTTGCACCATACTGTTTGTTCAAGCTGTGGGTTGTCGATGTGCCGCAGAATAACGTCCGGTAACGAAATGCTCAAGCTGCCGTTCAATATCTGTCAGTAAACCGCTGGCACCAAAACGAAATAGATCCGGTTCCAGCCATTTATTCCCAAGTTCTTCCTTCATTAAAATTAGCCACTCCAATGATTGTTTGGCATTGCGGATACCCCCCGCAGGCTTGAATCCAACGTATGATCCGGTGATTTCCAGATATTCGCGAATCATACGAATCATCACCAAACTCACTGGAAGAGTAGCATTGATACTTTCTTTTCCAGTGGAGGTCTTGATGAAGTCAGCTCCAGCCATCATGCACACTAAACTTGCTTTGGCTACATTACGGAAGTTTCCCAGTTCACCGGTTCCCAAAATGGTCTTCAAATGTGATTCCCCGCATGCCTTGCGGAATGCAGAAATTTCATTGTAAAGAGCTTGCCAATCTCCTGCAAACACATGTGATCGGGTAATTACAATGTCAATTTCTTTAGCACCAGCAGCTACAGAATCTTTGATTTCTTCAATGCGTCGGGGCATGGAATTAAGTCCATGTGGAAATCCTGTCGAAACTGCGGCAACCGGAATACCGGAATTTTTCAGGGCATTTACTGCAGTTTCCACATAAGCATGATAAACACAGACTGCTCCTACACGCGGTTTAAGTCCGTTTAGACATAAATTTTCAATCAGTTCCGGACGCAGCGGTTGACGCGCTTTGGCGCAAAGACGGTTTACACGATCAGGTGTGTCATCACTGGAAAGAGTGGTGAGGTCCATGCAGCGTAAACTTTTCAGCAGCCATGCGGCCTGCCATTCTTTTTTGATGCTGCGGCGTTTCGTCAATGTCGCACAGCGGCGTTCGATTGCACTGCGGTTCATCTGAATACTGTCCAGCCAGTCTGGATTAAACGCTATACCGGGATTTCTTGTGTGTTTGAAGTCGGTCAAAATAATCCTTAAAATTTGTGAAACCGTCTTTAATGGTTAAAAGCGTATTTTTGTCATTCCCGGGCGATGTCCGGGGATCCAGCGATATTATAAGTTTTTGGGTAAAATGTTTAGCAACTCCCGTGAAATTCAGGGTCTGCACTTCTTTTCGCTAGGAACGACAATGGCTAAAATAAATTATTTATTGAGTAAGTCCAGGATTTCATTGTTAAAAGGCATAGACGGAGCAGTTCCAAGGCGTGTCACGGAAATTGCCGCAGTTGCAGAACCAAAGCGTACTGCTTCTATCAGTGGCATTCCTTCTGCCAGGGCATGGGCAAAGCCGCCGTTAAAGGCATCTCCTGCTCCAGTCGTTTCAATTACATTTTCTCCCATGTCAAAAGCAGGTACGTGCTGACTGATTTCAGAATTACGTACATAAACTCCAAGTTCACCCAGTGTGATTACTGCGGTTTTAACTCCTCGTTCCAAAAATATTTTTGCAGCTTTTTGAGCATCATCTACTGATTCAACAGGTATTCCGGCCAGCATGGCTGCTTCAGTTTCGTTTGGAGTAAAATAATCAGTGAGTCCATAGACGTCATCCGGGAGTGTTGCTGCTGGTGCGGGATTTAAGATTGTGGGAACTCCGTTTCTTTTTGCTACTTCCAAACCACGCTGCATGACAGGAATCGGTACTTCAAGCGAGGCCAGGAAAAAAGCACACTTTGCAATTCCAGCCTCAGCGGCATCCAAATCATCCGGAACCATGGCATCAGCGGCTCCGGGAACGACTATAATCACATTATCACTGGTTTCTTCATTGACCACAATTGAAGCGGCGCCTGTCGCCATGTCTGGAATTTCCCAGACATATTCTGCATTGATACCTTCATCGGCATAGAGTTTCATTGCCATTTCACCAAATGTATCTTTTCCAATCTTGGTGATGAAGATTGTATCAGCACCGGCTCTACGAGTTGCTACAGCCTGATTTGAACCCTTCCCACCCGGGCCAAGTTTGAAAGAGTTTCCAATGAACGTTTCTCCTTTGAGCGGCATACGGTCAGTACGAAATGTCAGGTCTGCCACAAAAATTCCCAGAATTGAAATTGGTTTACTCATTTGTTTTTCCCTCCAGCTGATTAAATAGTATTTTGTGAAATTCAAAAGTCAGTTTGACACGATAAACTCAACTGGCGTAAATAGAAAGACAGAAAAATAAATCAGGTCTTTTCAGTTGAAATATAGCACAAAACAAACATAATTTAGTAATTTGATTATTATTTATAACATATTGATAATACTTAATATAATTCAATAATAATTATTAGACTGCGGGGTTAAATAATTGCGGATATGTTTGACACGAATTATGCATGGTTATTTAAAAATAATCTTTAATTTTAGTAATTTGTTTAAGAAACACAGTTTAAATGAGTTCTTGTAATATTAAATTTTTTCTGCTTTAAACGTCTAAACGTTGGGGGATAAATTTTTGCTAACTGCAATTATTACTTTTTAGTCATGAGTTATCGTAAGATACTGATATTGTGTACTGCTGTTTGTCATTTCGACCGAAGTGAAAGATTTGCTAAAGTGCTGATATCGTACAATATCACTCTCATATGTTTTGGATGACACGACAAAACTCGTGACTGTGAGGATATTTATAATCGGAGACTATTATGCCAAGACAAATAAGGGTCAGTACAGAGTATAGTGGAGTGTATTTTGTTAAGCTTGCAAATCAGGATCAATCATTTTTTATCCGTTACAAACGTAATGGAAAAAGTGTTGAAGAAAAGGCCGGACGCAGCAATCAGGGATGGAATGCGGAAAAAGCCTACCAATTGAGGACTGAAAGAATGTCAGGAACTAGTGCTGCAGGAAACGAACTGCAGTCAAATTCAGATTTGCTTTCGCAGCAGGACTGGACGTTTTCTAAAATATTTTCTGAGTATTTGCGTTTACGAAACAAGCTCAAAGGCCGTGCAAATGACATTTACCGCTTCAAGAACTACCTTGAAAAGGAATTTGCGAATATTACCCCTTCATGTGTCACTCAGGACGATATAGAGAGATTTAAGCACAATCTCCAAAACAGAGAACTAAAACCGGCCACTATCCGTCACGTCCTTGAACTGCTCAGGCGTCTTGCAAACTTTGCGGCCAAAAATAATTTGTGCTCCGGACTGAGTTTTAAGATTCAAATGCCCAAGGTTGAAAATTATAAAACCGAGGAATTGACTAATGCTCAATTGCAGAAATTGATGCAGGTATTGGAAGAAGAATCGGATATTCAAGTCAGTAATCTGGTGCGTCTTGCGCTCTATACCGGAATGAGGCGTGGTGAACTGTTTAATCTAAACTGGGGTGATATTGACTTTTACAACAAAACCATCACCGTCAAATCCGACAAAAAAGGAGACCAACCGACAATTCCTTTGAATGAGATGGCTGAAAAGGTACTGGTTGAACACGCTCACACTGAAAACGGCAGCAAGTTTGTCTTTCCCGGACGTGGTGGTAAAAAACGCACTGAGTGCAAACGACCATTGCTGAGGATCAGGAAAAAAGCTGGACTGCCGGATGATTTTCGTATTTTACAGGGTCTGAGACATGTATATGCCTCCATGCTGGTATCCAGTGGAAAGGTGGATCTTGAAACCCTGCAGTCTCTGTTAACGCAGAAATCGCCACTAATGACACAGCGTTATGCTCATCTGCTTGATGAATCACGGACAAATTCGGAAAATATAATTGCTGATGGAGAGCATAACTTATCAAATGCAACTGAAGAAGAAAATTATGTTAGTGAAACAGTAAATGCAGAACTTCTCGCAGAAGAAGTTCAGGAAACTGATTGTCCGGTAGAAGACGTGGATACAGAACATTCAGAAGAGGAACCGTTAAAAGATTTTATCCGTGAGACAACCTATGCAGAACCTCTTGAAAAAGAAAATCCTGAAACTGATATTCCTGAAGAACAAGAGCTAACTGAGTTTGTGCAAGTAGCAGAGCAAGAGGTTGGTTTACACGAGAATGTGTTTTCAAAGTCACATGAAGCAGAGCAAGAAGAAGATTATTCTCCAGAATACATTGAAAAAGTGACTGAGTTTGATGCAGAAGAAGAGTCTATTATTGCAGAAGAAGAGTCTATTATTGCAGAAGAAGAGTCTATTATTGCAGAAGAAGAGTCAAAAGAGACTGTTGAAGAAGAAGTGGAAATTTATTTTCAAGGTTCGAATGAGTCAACTGAAAATATTGTAAAAGTTCGTGAAAAAGAAAGTCAGGAGTACAGTCAGGTTTCAGCACCTGTCAAGGAAAAATCATCTCAGTCATATAACGCTTTTACTGAGTTTTTCAAACAGACTGAAGCATTAAAAACTCAACCGGAAGATGTTCCGGCAAATCCTTCAACACCTGCAGAGGTATCAGGTTTTACAGGAGATGTGGCCTCAGAGCCAAAAGTTGAAGAGTTAAATGAGGATTTAATTGATGTTTCGGCAGCCAACCGGGATGGAGAGGCAAAAGAAGCAAATGATGAGTCTGAAATAATGTCAAATGAGCCAAATCAAGATGAAATAAATGTGATATCTGCTCTTGAAGATGTTCCAACATTAAATGTTGATGAACAAATGTTAGAAGAAGAATCTGTTGATAATAAGGCCGAAGAGCCTTCAGAAGAGGCGGCAGAAAGCACAAATCTGCCTGGATTTTTGTCAACTGAACCGGCTGAAGAGCAGGAAGAAATTTTCAGTAACCAATCGATGCCTGTACCTGAAAAGGCTAAAAATCAAGTTGTTGTTATTCAGAGTTTTAAAAAGTACCTTTCCGGGGTTTCTTCAACAGATGATGGGGTATATGCTTCAGATATAACAACTAATAATAAAGATGCTGAAAACAAAACTAAACCGAAAGTACGACCATCAATTAAAGAATTGAAAAACGATTTGATATTATTGTCCAAGCTGATTAAGGCAGCCCCGAGGCGAGAAAAGAAGAATTCTGACTAAAAACAAAGTCAGTCCTGAAAATCAGAATGGTTAAGGCAACGGACGATAGTAACTGACAGCACGTACAGTTCCAAGCAGCAGCAGCAGATTTAAGGCTACTGAAATCCAGGCGGCTGAAGAATAGTCACCATTTAAGCTTTCCGACAAACCAAATATAGGCGGCCCAATCGCACTGGCGAAAACTTGAGCCCCCATAAATGCTCCACTGATTGCCCCAAGGTGCTTGCGTCCATAGAATCGCGGCCAGGCAACGATGGTCAGGCAGCCCCAAATTCCTCCCTGCACTCCAAAACCAATAATTAACATGAGTCTGAACCAGAACGATTCCAAATTTAGTATTCCAAGACTGCCTACAGCAAGCCCGGCAAGCAGAATCATAAGAAGATACTTAAGAGGCATTCTGTCACTGGCCCAGCCTGCAAAAAAGTGGCTTATCACACTGATTACAGACATAGGAAGAAATAATCCATAGGCTTCCATTCTTGACAGTCCGGCAAGTGCTCCTATTGAACTGATATGAAAGGTGAGACCAGTGACTATCACAGCCGCAGAACATAAACCAAGGCAGAATATCCAGAAATTGTAGGTTCTTAACGCCTCTTTAAGTGTTGTTTCTGGTTCGGGAAACAAGTTTGTTGTGTCCAGAGATGTTATTTTATCCCCATCCATGAGCAGTCCACAATCTTCCGGTTTGTCACGAAAAAACAACCAGCCTATAAAGGCCATGCCGAATCCGAAAATAATGGCCATGAGTATCATACTGCCAGAATAACCGTAATCTTCAATAATAATATTCATGAAAAGCGGTGCACCAGAAAAGCTGAAGGCTACAAAGATGCCACTGATACCACTGACCATGCCTCGTCTGCGTTCAAACCATTTAGCCAAGGTATTACGGCTAACCATGGCCATGATTCCCTGTCCAAATTGTCTCAGTAAAAGAAAAATCACAGTGATCACTAGAAGTTCGCTTGTTAATATTGAAATGTTTGGAAGCAATGAATGTACGAGGTGAATGATGGTTAATGACTCAGCAAACAAAAGCAGCGAAATTCCCATTCCAATTCCTGCAAAAACAATCATTATCCGTCCACCCACAAGGTCATAATAGCGTCCTGCAAGGGGAAGAAGCAGACTGCTTAATATAGTTCCAGTCATATAGGCCATGCTGATTTGCATACGGGTTAGATGACTGTTTTGTATGAGAAAATCTGTGTAAACTCCAACACCCATTGTCTGTCCGGGTATGCTAGCAATCATACCCAGGGTTGTGAAGATAACAATGCACCACCCATAAAAAAAAGGAAAACGTAAAGGACTAAAAGGGAAGTTTGCCTGGAAGATAGATGAAAATTTCATTTGCAAGTATAAAGGTTTCTCTTAGTATATCTGAGTAAATTGTTTGTAAAATTTAAAAATATCAACTTATTAAGAAAAGTCAGCGGCGATTATATTGTTTTCAGGAAATCAGGAAGTGGTCTTGGATATTGAGTTGCTGGATAAGGAAGAATAATGAAAATCTAGAAGCATAACCAGAACACGGAACCATGGATATCTATGAGGATCTACTGTTTATCCCCCAATTGCTGGGTCGATAAAACTATCTTAACACTGGTAGCAGGAGGCAGATTTGAACTGCCGACCTCTGGGTTATGAATCCAGCGCTCTCACCAACTGAGCTACCCTGCCATCAAGTGCTGCTAGATTATGTCATGTAACGCAAAAATAAGACAAGTTTATTGTGGATTATATTAGCCGTAGATTGATTTGAAATTATTCATTGCTCAACTGTGATTCAATTTGACATTACAGCATTTTATTTGCAGAATTGGTGCGTCTGTAGATAGAAAAATCTTATTTTAGGTGTGTAATGATTTCGGTACAAAATGTTGTTAAGCACTTTGGCGGTGTAGCTGCTGTTGACGGTGTTGATATGAAGATTGAGCGGGGATCCATTACCGGCTTGATCGGCCCAAACGGTGCTGGAAAAACTACCCTTTTTAATTTGATTGCCGGAAATATTGCTCCTAGCAAAGGCAGTATTTTTTTAGATGGTGAGGATGTGACCGGTCTTAAGCCTCATGAATTGTTTTCCAAGGGACTTCTTCGTACCTTTCAGATTGCCCATGAATTCCACACTCTCAGCGTTTTAGATAATCTGATGCTTGTTCCACCAATGCAGACAGGTGAATCTTTGCTTGGGGCCTGGTTTCGCAGGAAAGAGGTAGTACGTCAGGAAACTGAAATACGAGAAAAAGCTGAGGATGTAATTTCCTTCCTGAATATGAAGCATATGACTGCTGAACTGGCTGGAAACCTTTCCGGTGGTCAGAAAAAACTGCTTGAACTTGGGCGGACCATGATGGTTGAGCCAAAAGTTGTTGTGCTGGATGAAGTCGGTGCAGGTGTTAACCGGACACTGCTCAGAGAAATTGGAGATGCAATTCTGAGTATGAACCGTGACCGTGGATATACTTTTTGTATGATTGAACATGATATGGATTTCATCAGCAGGCTCTGTGATCCTGTCGTGGTGATGGCGGAAGGTAAAATACTGGCTCAGGGTAGTGCAGATGAAATTAAGTCCAATGAGGACGTCATAGAAGCTTATTTGGGAACCGGGCTCAAAAACAAGGGTGAGGTACTGGCCGGATGAGTTATTTGATTGGAGAAAAATTAACCGGTGGATATGGCGGACCGGATATCATCAGTGAATGTACTGTTTCAGTTGACCAGGGAGAGATTGTAGTAGTAGTCGGCCCTAACGGTGCCGGAAAATCAACTGCTATGAAAGCTTTGCTGGGTATGCTTGATCTGCGTGAAGGACGTGTATTGCTCGATGGTCAGGACATTTCAAACCTGTCTCCACAGCAAAGAGTAGCTAAAGGCATGGCATTTGTGCCGCAAAACCAAAATGTATTTGTTACGATGACTGTTGAGGAAAACCTGGAAATGGGCGCTTATCTGCGCCGGGATGACATCACAGAAACTATGGAACAGGTTTTTGAATTATTTCCCGTATTGAAAACCAAACGCAGGCAAATTGCCGGAGAACTTTCTGGAGGACAGCGACAGCAGGTTGCTGTCGGACGCGCTCTGATGACAAAGCCTACCGTTTTGATGCTGGATGAGCCTACTGCCGGAGTTTCGCCAATTGTGATGGATGAACTCTTTGACCGCATTATTGAAATCAAGCGTACCGGAATCGCGATTCTGATGGTAGAGCAAAATGCCCGTCAAGCTTTGAATATTGCCGATCGTGGGTTTGTTCTGGTTACAGGTGAAAATCGATTTACTGACACCGGAGAGGCTTTACTGGCCAATGAAGAGGTCCGGAAATCATTTTTGGGAGGATAATAGTTGGAATATTCGACTGACTTGTTAAATGCACTTGTGTTGATTTCAAATTATGTTTTGATACCTGCAATATCCTATGGTTCTCAATTGGCGCTTGGAGCAGTTGGGGTCACACTTGTTTTCGGTATTTTGCGTTTTGCGAATTTCGCTCACGGTGAGATGATGGCCTTTGGCTGCATGGCCACCATTTTCATTACCTGGTGGTTCCAATCAATGGGTATTTCAAGCGGAGTTTTCCCAACCGCACTGCTTGCCCTGCCTTTTGCCATTCTCATCACGGCACTGCTTGCAGTTGCAATTGACCGTTCAATTTTCAGTTTTTACCGTATTCATAAAAGCCGACCGGTGACTTTTGTGGTGGCATCCGTCGGTGTGATGTTTATGCTGAACGGCTTGGTCCGGATCCTGATTGGTACAGACGAAATTATCTTCCGGGACGGTCAAAAATTTTTAATCAAAGCCGGTGTCTTCAAAAAAATGACTGGATTGAGTGAAGGTCTGGCTCTCAAGCAAACTCAAGTTTTGACCTTTGTATTGGCGGTAATCGCAGTACTGGCACTATTCTGGTTTTTGCAGCGGACACGTACGGGTAAAGCCATGCGGGCTTTTTCTGATAACGAAGACCTCGCATTGCTTTCCGGAATCAATCCGGAACGGGTTGTACTGGTGACCTGGATTATTGCCGCAAGTCTGGCAACGTTAGCCGGAGTTCTTTATGGGCTCGATAAAAGTTTTAAACCAATGGTCTATTTTCATTTGCTACTGCCCATTTTTGCGGCAGCTATAGTCGGTGGAATAGGGCATCCACTGGGAGCAATTCTTGGCGGATACATTGTGGCTTTTTCTGAAATTACTGCAACCTATGCCTTTAAAAAGTTTATTAAATACCTTGCGCCAGGTGATTTTGTGCCTGATGGACTGGCACAATTATTAACTACCGAATACAAATTTGCGGTATCTTTTTTCATTCTGGTGCTTGTGCTTCTGGTACGACCGACTGGAATATTACGCGGGAGGGTGCTGTGAGTAATAACAGACGTGCCGTAATCAGTTTTTCCATTATGGCCCTGATGATTGCAATTGTGGGTTTTGGACAATCATGGAACGTTGCACTGGCTATAGTTAATCTATGCCTGATTTCAGCAGTAATGTCAATGGGTCTCAACATGCAGTGGGGTTTTGCAGGCTTGTTTAATGCCGGAGTTATGGCTTCTACTGCAATCGGAGGTCTGACGGCATTGCTTATTTCGTATGCACCGGTCTCAAAAGCCTGGTCTGTCGGTGGTACTTCACTTTTTGCGGCACTGATTTCATTGCTGCTGACAATAGTTGCAGGGGTACTGGTATGGAAAAAAACAGCTAAAGGCAAAAAAAGGTCATGGAGAATGACTGCAGTGGTGCTGACAGGTTATCTCTTCATGCGGTTTTTCTATGAACAGGGTACTGCAGCAATTGAAGCTGTTGATCCTGCAAAAACAGGTTTTTTGGGAGGAATGGGGCTGCCGATTATTCTTTCATGGTTTGCAGGTGGACTGGCTGCAGCGGGTTTAGCCTGGCTCATTGGAAGAATTTCACTTGGACTGCGCTCTGATTATTTTGCAATTGCGACACTCGGCATTTCAGAAATCATGATTTCAATCCTCAAAAACGAGGATTGGCTGTCCCGTGGTGTAAAGAACGTGACCGGACTGAAACGTCCTGTGCCTTATGAGGTGGATCTTCAGCAGGCAGAATGGTTTATTAAGCTCGTGCATTGGTTTTACGGAACTGCTGAAGACGGTAAATCTCTCAGTGCAGACGTAATGCACGAGGCAATGCAGTTAAGCGCAGGCGTGTTTGTTAAACTTTGCTATTCAGCATTGTTTCTTGCGGTAGTGCTGATTATTTTGGGTCTGGCCACGCGTGCCCTGAATTCGCCCTGGGGTCGAATGATGCGTGCCATTCGTGACAATGAAACCGCTGCTGCAGCAATGGGGAAAGACGTAACCAGCAGGCATCGACAGGTTTTTATCATCGGTTCTGCAGTAATCGGAATATCCGGTGCAATGCTGACCACACTTGATGGACAGTTCACTCCGGGCAGCTATATACCCCTGCGTTTCACCTTTCTGATTTGGGTTATGGTGATTATCGGCGGCAGCGGGAATAATTTAGGCGCAATCATTGGTGCATTCATTACCTGGTTTGTCTGGATAGAAGCAGAGCCTTCAGCGCTTTGGCTGGTGAGTCATATAAATGTTTTTCTTGATGAATCCAATCCTTTGAGACAGCATCTGCAGGAAGTTGCACCACATATGAGAATGGTGCTGATGGGCCTTATTCTGGTGCTGGTGCTGAGATTCAGGCCAAAAGGAATATTACCCGAAGAAGCTCCGGATCGTTATTGATGCAGCCTTAATAAGTCCTTGAGTCCTATTTTTATAACAATTGTTATTCCAGCCGTAAAGATGCGTAGACCTGGAATCAAGTATTCATGAAACTCACAAAAATATTAAATTTATCAAGCAAAAATCATGGCAATAAACATAAACATAATTCGAGAACAGTTTCCGGCACTGGCCATAACAGATGAGGGTAAAGCGAGGGTTTACCTCGATAATCCGGGAGGAACACAAGTTCCGCGACAAGTTCTGGAGCGCATGGAACGATATCTGATTTACACCAATGCGAACCATGGAGGTCCGTTCCGGACTTCGATTGAGTCAGATTTGGTACTGGAAGAAGCACATCAGGCAATGGCGGATTTGCTGAATGCAAAATTTGCGGATGAAATTGTGTTTGGTGCGAATATGACAAGCTTGACCTTTGCAGTTTCAAGGTCTATTGGGCGTCTTTTCAAACGTGGAGACACTATATTGCTGACCAGAATGGATCATGACGGCAATGTTGGTCCATGGCTGCATCTGGCTGAGGATCTGGGTTTAAAAGTCAGGTGGCTGAATTTTGATTTGAAAACATATGAATATGATCTTGACGAAGCCGCAGCTTTACTCAAGGACGGTGCAGTAAAACTGGCGGCAATCAACTATGCCAGCAATTGTCTGGGCACAATTAATGACGTGAAAACAATCACAAAACTGGCCCATCAGTCCGACACTCTGGTTTTTGTAGATGCAGTACAGTACGTACCTCACGGGCCTACTGACGTTCAGTATATCGGTTGTGATTTTCTAGTCTGTTCACCCTATAAATTTTTCGGTCCGCACCAGGGGGTTTTGTGGGGGAAAGCAGAACTGCTCTCTTCACTGGAGGCCTATAAAGTAAGGCCTGCAGACAATACTGCACCAGGAAAATTTGAAACTGGAACCCAGTTGCATGAAGGCCAGGCAGGCACATTGGGCGTACTGGAATATCTGGAGTGGATCGGCAAAACGATGGCGACAGAATTTCAGGCGAATTTCCCTGACTTCAGTGGTCGCCGAAAATATTTACACGCTGCAATGCTGGCTATCCAGGACTATGAAGAGACTCTAAGCAAAAGACTGATTTCCGGTCTGCAAAACTTGCCTGGAGTAGATGTAAAGGGAATCAGCAATCTAAATGAATTCTCCCGCCGTGTTCCAACTGTTTCATTTACGGTCAAAAATCAAAATCCGGAAGAGATTGCGCAGAAATTGGCTGCAGAAAATATTTTCATCTGGCACGGACACAACTATGCTCTGGAAGCAATTCGTCAAATGGATCTGGAAAAATCAGGAGGTGTTGTTAGAATAGGCCCGGTGCATTACAATACCATTGCTGAAATTGACCACACACTTGAGGTCTTGAAAACCTGCTGGTAAAGAATTATAGCCGTAGTAGTTCATTTCAACTGTATTAACCTTGTCTACAATTTGTCTTAATTTATTAATTGCAAAGTTCTTACTCAAATGCTTTCATTCCTTTGGAAACACATATGATCCGATGTGATTGCTGAGCTAAATATGAGACTCCTCGAGAATTAGTTCTATTCTTTTGTAGTATATTTTTCATCCAGGAGAGTCCACTCCTTAAAACCAATGATTTCTGCAGATTACAGCATGACATTTCTTGAAGATCCTCATCGTAGGAAGAACATCCTCAGCGGCGAATGGGTACTGGTTTCTCCGCAGCGTACCAAGAGGCCCTGGAACGGGAGCGTACATTCTCCGGAAGGTAAACAACGCACCAGTTATGATCCGCAGTGTTACCTCTGTCCAGGAAACTCACGGGCAGAGGGAAAACAAAATCCTGACTACAAAGGGATTTTTGTTTTCGCCAATGATTTTCCGGCTTTGCTGCCTGATATAGAATTCAGTGAATCCGAATCACCACTTTTACAAGTTCAATCAGTTTCTGGCATTTGCCGCGTGCTTTGTTTTTCGGAAAGGCATGACCTGACGCTTCCGGAATTGGAGTTGGATGCAGTGGAAAGAGTGGTGGGGGTATGGGTGGAACAGGTTAAAGAATTGGGAGGAATCTTCAAATGGGTACAGATTTTTGAAAACAAGGGAGAAATGATGGGGTGCTCCAATCCCCATCCACACGGTCAAATATGGGCTGGTAATTTTCTGCCCAACGAGATCTGTAGAGAAGATAGACAACAACGTGATTACTTCCAAACTCATGGAACTCAACTTTTAGCTGATTACCTTGAACATGAAATAAGAAGCCGGGAGAGATTGGTTGAAATAAATGAACACTGGCTGGCAGTAGTTCCCTGGTGGGCAGTTTGGCCTTTCGAAACACTTATTTTACCAAAACGACAGGTGGCTTGTTTTTCAGGTATTACCGGAGTTGAGCAGTCTGCGCTGGCAGAATTGCTGAAGAATCTACTGACGCGATACGACAATCTTTTTAAAACCAGTTTCCCTTATTCGATGGGATGGCACGGTACTCCTTTTTCATCGCTCTCAAAGGAGTCATGGACGCTACACGCGCACATCTTTCCTCCGTTATTGCGTTCAGCCAGTATCCGAAAATTCATGGTAGGTTACGAAATGCTTGCTGAAGCACAACGTGATTTGACTCCAGAACAAGCGGCCGGACGCCTCCGTGAATGTTCGACTCAGCATTATCTTAAGCGTACTCTATGAGCAAAATGGCCATTCAAGTCCAACTAGCTTTTGAAGAACGTTTTGGTTCTGCTCCAGAGCATGTGATTCGGGCACCAGGAAGAGTCAATTTGATTGGTGAACATACTGATTACAGTGGAGGGTTTGTTTTGCCTGTTGCACTTGAACATGCTGTTTGGATCGCCCTTCGTCCTCGCCCGGACCAACGTGTTGTACTGCATTCTCTGGATTTTGCTGAAACCGCGGAACTTGATCTTTCGGAACCGCAAAAACAAGAAAAAGGCTGGCAGGAGTACCTTAAGGGGATCACCAAGGTCCTGCAGGAGGCAGGATGGAAACTAACTGGTTGGGAAGGAGTGATGATGGGAGATATTCCACAGGGAGCTGGACTTTCCTCTTCCGCAGCACTTGAGATGGCCTGTCTCAGAGCTTTTGCAGAAGCTTCCGGAAAATCGTGGCAGCCCCAAATTGCGGCAAAAATGGCACAACAGGCAGAAACTGAGTGGGTTGGAATTAGCTGCGGTATTATGGATCAACTGATTTCCGCATGTGGTGTTGCTGGACATGCGCTTTTTATCGATTGCCGTAATTTGGAAATGAAACCGGTAAAGCTGCCGGAAGGAATACGAGTCATGATTCTCGATACTATGACACGACGTGGCCTGGTTGACTCACTTTATAACGAACGACACAGTCAATGCCTTCAAGCTGCCGAAATCTTGGGAAAATCTATCCTGAGAGAAGTGTCTCTTACAGAACTGCAAGCTCAATCGTCAAAGCTAAGTCCTTTACTCTATCGCCGGGCTGGACATGTCATCAGCGAAAATCAGCGTGTCAAGCATGCTGTAGGAGCAATGCGCAGCAATGATCTCAAATTACTTGGTCAACTGATGCAGCAGTCACATGCTAGTTTGCGTGATAACTTTGAAGTGTCCAATTTCGCTTTGAATACAATGGTGGAATGCGCTCTCTCTGCTCCAGGATGTCTGGGGGCAAGAATGACAGGTGCGGGCTTTGGAGGCTGTGCTGTTGCAATTGTTAAAACAGAACTTGAAATAAAATTTTATAACTCGGTTAAGGACTGCTACCGAAAAAAATCAAGTTTGAATCCGAAAATTATTTCCTGTAATCCTGCCAATGGTGTGACTAGATTAGCACCTCTCGCCTAATAATTATCAATGTTCAAAATTCTGCCAATACTAAGGTAAATTATTGCTGAAGTTTTGGGGGAAGATAATAATTTAATCTTATAAATTAAAGTGTATTTGCTTGATTTACTGGAATAGTTTAGCTATAACTCACGTATGTATTTTTAGGTATTTCATCAGATTTGTTTTTGGCTCTCTCCGCAAAGTGTCACATAGAGTGCTTAATTCGCGCTCTCAATATAATTAAAAATATATAATTTTGCTTAAATGACAGAATCATTGCCTGTTTCGGTTAAAACTGCCGTTCCTATGTGGAATCTTTTCCGTTATCTGCGTCCGCATTGGCGGTTTTTTTCGTGGTCCTGTTTTTCCAGTATATTGAATAAGGTTCTTGACCTGATGCCGCCAGTACTGGTGGGCTGGGTGATTGACTCCGTCAGGCGTGAGCCTCCGGAGTGGATTGCGAATTTACTCGGAACTATAGACCCCTGGAGGTTGGCAGTATTCCTGGCTGTGCTGGGGGTAGTAATTTTTTTCTTCGAAAGTCTTTTCGAGTGGGCTTATCAGTACGGATTCATGAATCTTGCCCAGCGTGTACAGCATCAGTTGCGCACAGACGCCTATAATCATTTACAAACACGTGAGATAGAGTTTTTCGAGAACCACCGAATGGGGGAGACGATGGCGATGCTGAACGATGATGTGAACCAGATTGAGCGTTTCCTTAACATCGGCTTTAACGAAATCCTGCAATTGCTTGTACTTTTCATTTTCGCCGGCAGTGTAATGTTTGGAGTTTCATGGGAATTGGCCATGGTGGGGCTGTTGCCGCTGCCTATTGTACTTTGGGGTAGTCTGCTGTATCAGCGCTTAATTTCACCACGCTACCGGAAGGTACGTGAAGCCGTAGGGGCCCTCAGCAGCCGTCTTGAGAATAATATTGCCGGTATTATGGTCATCAAGAGTTTCACTGCAGAAAAATTTGAATCCGGACGCGTGGCTGATGCTTCACAACAATATAAGCAGGCAAACTACCAGGCGATCAAGCTCAGTGCGCTTTATGTACCGCTTATTCGAATGGCGATTGCAATTGGTTTTGGCGGTGTACTTTTACTGGGGAGTTACTGGGTGCTGGAAGACAAAGGGTTGTTGACAGTTGGCGAACTGGTTTTCTTTTCGATGATGATTCAGCGGTTGCTCTGGCCGTTAACCCGGATGGGAGTTACACTTGACGAATATGAACGTGCCAAGGCCAGTGCACGCCGTACATTCGGTCTGCTCCATACTCCCAGTAAAATAGTAAGTCCGGTAAAACCGAAAATACTGGAGCATCCTGTTCAAGGAAGAATTGAACTCTGCAATGTGGGTTTTTGCTATCAGCGGGGTGGCGAAGTTTTAAAGGGCTTTGATTTAACCGTAAATCCAGGTGAAATGATTGGCATTGCCGGAGTCACCGGTGCCGGAAAATCCACCTTAATTAAGCTGCTTTTGAGGCTTTACGATCCCACGGAAGGACAGGTACTGCTTGACGGAATTGATCTGCGGGAATTGGAACTGTCAGAACTACGCAAACAAATTGCACTTGTAAGTCAGGAAGTCTATCTTTTTCACGGAACTATTGCTGAAAATATCGCATACGGTCCGGAAAAACTGGACCTTCAAGAAGTTGAAGCTGCTTCACGGTCAGCGCAACTCCACGATTTTGTACAGACACTTCCGGAAGGCTATCAGACTATTGTCGGAGAACGGGGGATCCTCCTTTCAGGAGGACAGCGTCAACGTCTCAGTATTGCCCGTGCAGT
>ERZ651768.1319-NODE-1319-length-18200-cov-13.294764_pt1 | contig 18200 bp, 10 predicted proteins | sample MGYA00514754_ERZ651768 | MGnify/ENA metagenome assembly ERZ651768
CCCAAGCGGCCCGGATAACGACCGGTTTGGACAGCAGCCCGCGTCGGGGAACAAACTGCACACGCCGCATAAGCATTAGTAAAACGCATGCCCTGGGCAGCCAGTCGATCCAGATTCGGCGTCTCATAGTAGCGGCTTCCCTGACAGGAAAGATCCATCCAACCCAGGTCATCGACCAAGATAAGCACAATGTTCAAAGGTTTGGCCGCCTGCAGGCTGAACCCAAGGGAAAGCAGAACAAAAAGATTAAGGATAGGTTTCATGGAAGAAATGAAGGCAGGCTTCAAAAAAAGCGTTCGTCGGTTCAACATCAATGTCCTTTCTTTGTTTAGGCAGGAATGAATTTCCTACTTCAGGCCTGCCTGTTTCGTGTGCCGTTTTGATTCAGTGTTCCAAATCGCCTCAAGCTCCCGCAGTTTGGCCGGGTTCTTTTTTGACAGGTCCGTTAATTCAAGCGGATCCTCGGAGAGATCGTACAGCTCCCACTTCCTTTTGCTGGCGGAAACAAGTTTCCATTTGCCATGGCGCAGCGCGCGGCCCTTGGCGTGATGAAAGAAGAGTGTCTGGTGGTCGGGAACCTGTTCGCCCCGGAAGGCGCCCGCAAGTGAACGGCCATCGCGGACGATCGCCTCCTTGCCGTTGATGGTTTTCGGGGCCTGCGCGCCACACGCCTCCAGGACCGTCGGCATGATGTCAATCAAGTGCGACACGGTCCGGACAAGTGTCCCCCGGCCTTTGATTCCCTTTGGCCAGTGGGCAATCATGGGGGTTCGAATGCCGCCCTCGTGATCGAACTGTTTGAACAGGCGATAAGGTGTGTTTGAAGCGTTGGCCCAGCCGTAACCGTAGCTCTGGTACGTGTCCTCCGGGCCGGGCATCAGGCCCGGGATATTTCCCGGCCGCACAGGCCGCCCGTCGCGCGTCTTTTCCGGAAGATAATAGCCCTTGCGATCCGCGCCGTACTCGACGTGACAGCCCCCGTTGTCGATGGTGAAGAGGATTAGCGTGTTCTCAAAGCGGCCTGTCTCCTTGAGCGCATCAATGACCCTGCCGATCCCCGTGTCCATCACGGTGACCTGTGCGGCATAAACCTCCATGCGTCGTTGCTGCCAGGCCTTTTGCTCCGTGTCCTGCCAGGCCGGCACCTTGGGATTGCGTGCAGACAAACTGATCGACTCAGGAAGAATCCCCAGGGATTTCATTCGTTTCAGTCGCCGCGCACGCAAGGCATCCCAGCCCATCGCGTATTTACCCCTGTACTTTGCGACGTCCTTCTGTGGGGCATGCAATGGCCAATGGGCGGCGGTGTATGTCAGGTTCAGGAAAAGTGGCTGGTCGGCGCGTGTTTCCCTGATCAAGCGCGTGGCCTCCGAACTGATGGCGTTGGTGAAGTAATAGTCCGGATCCTTGTTGGCTTCCGATTCAACATTGACCCGGTTGCGACTCAGGCTGTAGGGCGCATAGAAACTCGCTGCCCCACCGAGGATGCCATAGAAATCACTGAAGCCGCGGTCATTCGGGTAAACCGTGTTCTGCTTGCCGGCCAGATGCCACTTGCCGCAGATCATGGTTCGGTAACCGGCTGCGCCCAGGACTTCGGGCAGGGTGACGCAGCGCGGATGCAGCGTGCTGTTAACCATCGATGTCTTGTGATAGATGCTCGTCAAAAGCGCCGCACGCGATACCCAACACATGTTCTCGCTGTAGAAGTTCGTGAAGCGCAACCCGCCTTCGGCGAGTTTGTCGAGGTTGGGCGTACGGATTTCACCCCCAAAACAGCCGATGTCGGAGTAGCCCATGTCATCAGTCATGATAATGACGATGTTGGGCCGCTTGGCCGCCGCCTGCATACTCAGGGCGACAAGGCAGACCAGGATGAAAACGATATTTCGGATCATGCGGCCGCGGCCTTTAGCGCCTTTTTAATCAACGCCTTGGTCTTCAGGGTGCCTTCAACCGGATCGATGCCGTACCCTTCAAACTCGATGGAGATGACACCGGAATAATCGGACTCATAAATAATCTTAAGCATCTTGAAGTAGTCGGTATTTGTCTCGTTTCCCTTCAGCTCTTACGGGCGATAGTCGTCTGACTCAAAATCACGCAATATCTTCAAAATAGCCATAAGATTATGTTGGATATTGTCCACCCGAATCTCATTGTCGTAAACCGTCTCCCGCACCCCTCCCAATACTTTGTCTTTTTGATGCACATAATAAAGGTCCACATCATCAAGAAAAGTCAATTGCATAACGCTACGCAAACCGCGGATGATGGATCTTCGATATTTTTCTTGGCGCCCAGAATCCCCCACAGCTTTGGCCATTTGGTGTGCGTCGATAAGGCCTTCTAAATAAACTCCGGTGGAGGAAGCATGAGGAGGTCCAAAAGGCCGCTTGGGATCATAAAAACGACCTTGGGTGTCCGGAAACCGCTCCGCCGATTTCCATTGCTGTACCCCCAAAAGCCAATCGTTCATCAAAAATACAAAATCCCTCAACTCTTCGTTTCGGGTTGTTTTCCATACCTTATAATAGGCTTGGGTATGCCACGGAATAAACGCTGGGTTGCGGTTGTCCAAATGCCATTGCCGGTAGAAGCGAAATGTCTTCATAAAGCGCTCCAACAACACAGGATCACGCGATTCTTCATAAAGAGTGGCCCAAAGCAACAATGCTTCACCGGGGTAAAAATTAGCATTGCTGTGTTTTCTTACAACACTCGGCGACTTGTAGAATGTCGTAAAAGAACCGTCGTCATGCCAAAGCGCATCTATGGTTTTGAGAATCGCTTGTTCATAGTGTGCAAAAGACTGGCGCTCTGGATGCTCCACCATAGAAAGGGTCGCCAAGGCGATGGCACCAAGCTTAACCTTGCCGTTGAATTCGATAAGGCCAAGACCATCGTCTCCTTCTTTGTAATATTCCGTCAGATTATATCTGATGTTTTGCGCCGCCCGCGAGAACAGTTCCTGGTCGTCGTGGGCCCGGGCCACCCGACCCAAACATGCCGTGGCCATCCATTGTCGAATCATATTATTGCTGGTGGACTCGACCCCGCGACTGGGCCAATATTTGTAGGTCATCCGTCCTTCTTCCGAAAGATTGTTTTTAAACCATTTAATGTGGGCATTGGATAAGGATTTCACAGTTTCAAAACGAACGGATTCGATAGGAACCAGTTGATTGCCTCGAATCATTCGAATTGCACGCTCTGAATCCCGAAGCTCCAATAAAACTTGATCGGCTTCAAAAATCCGAGTGCGCACCGTAGCGCCATACACTTGATTTATGCTGATATCTTTTTTCTTTGCGAAAACGTCGACCAGATTCTTTAGTGTGCGGTTCGTGGCCAATACTTTTGTGGGACCATAGCGGGTCGCTTGTTTATTATGAATAAATTCCACTCCACGAATTCCACGATAAATATTGCTTAAAACTTTTTTGTCCTCTTTCAGGTCCTTCGTTTGAAAAGAATGGGCAAAATTGAGTTCAATGGTATCAATTTTATTTTTTTTGACGTTCCCTAATCTTTTCACTCCTTCTGCTATAATCTTATCCAGTGCATTCAACGCATGACTGCCCTTTTGCCAATCCTCAAATCGACTCTGACCTGCTTCGCGAAAATTCGCATATACCACAGCCTGACCAATCTTTAACGATTGTGGTATGTTCTCATCGCTGGGTTTTTCGCCTCTAAACAAACCCGCAATATATGGGCCTAGCGTTTCCACCTCAGCTTCGGTTAAGGACATCCGTTTAATTTCGTCAGGAACGGAATAAGTGGTTGCCGCGCCATCTGATGAGCCTGCCGGGGTGATATTTCCGTCTTTTGCGGCTTTGTGAATTGAGATTTCAGGTGCTTCAACCTTGGTTGGCGTCGATTTTTGTTGTAAAGTTCCGGTGACTGGTTCAGCGGATTCCACTTTTACTGGTGCCGGCGACTGCTGCGACTTTCCACACCCCACCGACAGCACGACTGCGATTGTGAGGAGGAGGTGTTTCATGGGTTTAAGGGGAAGTCAATAGCAGCTAAGCCGATGATTTCAAGGGCTAAACGCAGTTACTTGAATGCTTTCATCGGCTTCAGTTGAAGGGGTTTTACTTTCTCAGGTTGTTTCGCGGGCTAATCTACATAATTCGTGTGCTTGAGCTTTGGGCGAGTTATGAAACACCTCCTCCTCACAATCGCAGCCGTGCTTTTGGTGGGGTGTGGGATTGCGTAAGGAGCCACTTCTTCAATAGTTGTTAATGCCACTCGTTATGTTTTCTAGATTCGTTATTCTGTCGGCACTTTTTATTGTCACTGTTATGGGGCAAAGAGAATATCGGTATATTGAGACATTGGTGAAGTGGCGCGTTCCGAAGAAGGAAAGTAAACGATCGACTGAAGGCGGATTAGGACATGTGCCGTTTCGAATTTGGATTCCCGCAGGTGTGAAGGTGATTCGATGGCAAAAGGAAGGATCATTTCGCCTTGTTCTACGATTCTTTATGTTTATCCCAAATCTTACAAGCCTCTGCTATGATTTCGATCACCTGACCGTCTGCCCCCATATTTTTTGACTGGCAGCCTCGTTCTTCCCGAGCGAATACAAGCGTTAAATCATTGCGAAAGAAGCTGATTCCTGCCAGACTGACTCCTTGAGCGTCTGGAAATCGAATACACGTGGGCCGATCAGCTTTCGCAGAGCAGGTTTCCAGCTTGGTCTGGCCACAACCCTGCTCTTCGCTTCCTGTTCGTTCGCAGAGGATTCGTCAAGCCTCTCCGGCCCGTCCTTTCGCGCCCTCGTCGCCGAGCATTGTTTCGACTGCCACGACGCCGATTCGACCAAAGGTGACCTGAATCTCGAAGCCATCAGCTCCCAGCCCACAAGCCAGCATTCGGAGGTCTGGGAAAAAGTTGTGCGTCGGCTACGCGCGCGCCAGATGCCGCCCGCCGGCAAGAAACGGCCGGATGAAGCAACCTACAACACACTCCTCTCCGGACTCGAAGGCTCGCTCGAAAAACTCGCGGCTCAACATCCCCAGCCCGGCCGAATCGACACCCTTCGCCGCCTCAATCGCACGGAGTATCGAAACGCCATTCGCGATCTGCTCGCGCTCGACATCGACGCCGCCGCGTTGCTACCGGCCGACGAATCCAGCCACGGTTTTGACAACATCACCGTTGGCGACCTTTCCCCCACCTTGCTGAATCGCTATATCACCGCCGCTCAGAAGATCAGCCGGCTGGCCGTGGGCGCGCCGCGCAAATCGCCCGGAGGCCACACGATCCGCATTCCACCAGACACCACGCAGGAAGAGCACGTCCCCGGTCTCCCCCTCGGCACTCGGGGAGGAACGTTGATCCCCTACACCTTTCCGCAGGATGGCGAATACGAAATTCAGATGCGCCTAACCCGCGACCGAAACGAACAAGTCGAAGGGCTTTCAGGAACCCACGAACTGGAACTGCTGCTGGATCGCGAACGGTTGAAGGTGTTCACGGTCAAGCAGCCGAAGAAACGAAACGACCACACAAAGCTGGATGCGCACCTCAAGACCCGCATTCAAGTCTCCGCCGGACCGCGCGACCTCGGCGTCACCTTTATCAAGAAGCCTTCATCGCTGCTCGAAACCAAGCGACAGCCCTACAATTCTCATTTCAACCACCATCGGCACCCGCGCCTGTCACCCGCCATTTTTCAGGTTTCGATCACCGGCCCCTACCAGGCTGCCGGCTCCAGTGAAACGCCCAGCCGAAAACGCATTTTCATCGCGCGCCCTGCGGATCGCTACGATACCGAATCCGCCGCCCGCCAAATCCTGTCCGCCTTGGCGCGCCGCGCCTACCGCCGGCCGGTGACCGACGCGGATCTCGAACGCCCCATGCAGTTCTTTCGACAGGCCAACAGGAAGGGCGGCTTCGAAGCCGGAATCGAGATGGCTCTCAGTTCTATTCTCGTCAGCCCCCAGTTCTTGTTTCGCATCGAGAAAGTCCCCGAAAAAGCCAACCCCAATTCCGCCTACCCCCTGAGCGGCATCGAACTCGCCTCGCGTCTCTCCTTCTTCCTCTGGAGCAGTATCCCCGACGATGAATTGCTCGATGCTGCGCAGAGAGGTGAATTGAGCGATCCGGAAGCCCTGGAGAAACAGACGCGCCGCATGCTGGCCGATCCGCGCTCCATATCTCTGGTCGACAATTTTGCCAATCAATGGCTCTACCTTCGCAATTTGGATTCCTTCACGCCCAACGCCCGGCTCTTTCCCGATTTCGATGACAATCTACGGCAGGCATTTCAGCGGGAAACCGAACTCTTTTTCGAAAGCATCCTTCGCGAGGACAAGAGCGCCATGGAACTGTTACAGGCCGACTACACCTTCCTCAACGAGCGGCTCGCGAAGCACTACCAGATTCCCCACGTCTACGGGAGCCGTTTTCGGCGGGTGGCATTGGCGCCAGAAGACAGGCGCGGCGGCCTACTGCGCCACGGCAGCATCCTGACCGTCACCTCTTACGCGACCCGCACCTCGCCCGTCATTCGCGGCAATTGGATTCTCGAGAACATCGTCGGGACCCCGCCGCCGCCGCCGCCCGACGATGTGCCCGCCCTTGAAGACAACAACGTCGACCAAACCCTCCCCATGCGTGAACGGCTTAGTCAGCACCGCGCAAACAAGGCTTGCGCCGTGTGCCACAAGTTGATGGACCCGGTTGGCTTCGCGCTGGAGAACTTCGACGCGATCGGCCGGTGGCGAACGCACGAGGAAGGCCGGGAACTTGACGTCAGCGGCGGACTGCCCGATGGCCAGGCGTTCACCGGGATTGACGGCCTTGAAAAGGGCCTGCTCGAACGCCCCGAACTCTTCGCTGGCACACTCACCGAGAAACTGATGACCTTCGCCCTGGGGCGCGGCGTCGAACATTTCGACGGTCCCGCTGTGCGAAAAATCGTCGCTGAAGCAGCCAAGAACGACTACCGGATGTCGTCGATTATCCTTGGAATAGTGAACAGCATACCGTTTAGAATGCGTGAAGCGTTATGATCATTACAAAGAAAGCTCTCCCGCGTAGAACTTTTCTCAAAGGCGTCGGAGCCACCCTCTCGCTGCCGCTTCTCGACGCGATGGTTCCCGCGGCAACCGCCCTCGCGAAAACGCCCGCCAAACCGGTGCGCCGGCTGGGTTATGTTTTCATGCCGATGGGTTGTGACATCACTAGGTGGACGCCTCCAGGTGGCGAGAAGCTGGACAAGCTTTCCCCCATCCTCAGTTCGCTCGAACCGGTGAAGCAGGATGTCACGATCGTTTCCAATCTGGAACTGGCCAACGCCTATCCCGGCTCCCATGCGACTTCCAACTCAGCCTTCCTGAGCGCGGCAAAGGCCAAGGTGACGGAAAGCACGGACTACTACCTGGGAACAACCGCCGATCAGATCGCTGCCCGGCACATCGGCCAATCAACCCAACTGCCGTCGCTGGAAATGGCGATGGATCTGCTCAAGCTCGTCGGTCAGTGCGACAATGGTTACGCCTGCGTCTATCAAAACAACCTTTCCTGGTCCTCCCCGACCACGCCTTTGCCGGCCGAGGCCCATCCGCGAATCGTCTTTGAAAGCCTGTTCGGCGAAGGCGGCACTGCCAAGGAACGCCGCGCCGCGTTGCGAAAGCGCGCCAGTCTGCTCGATTCGATCAGCGAAGAAATCACCCGCCTTCAGCGCGACCTCGGCCCCGCCGACCGCGCAAAACTCGAAGAATACCTCACCGCCGTGCGCGAAGTGGAACGCCGTATTCAAACAGCCGAGTCCGACGCCGCGAAGAACCAACTCCCCGACCTCGATCGCCCCCTGGGCGTTCCGGCCTCCTACGCCGACCACGCGCGACTGATGTTCGACCTGCAGGTTCTCGCGCTCCAGGGCGACGTGACCCGCGTCACCACTTTTCAGCTCGCACGGGAAACCAGCAATCGCACCTACCCGGAGATCGGCGTACCCGATCCGCACCATCCCCTTTCCCATCACGGCAACAACGCCGAAAAGGTCGCGCTTATGGCGAAGATCAACTCGTTCCACGTCTCGCTCTTTGCCGAGTTTGTCCTGAAACTCAAAAAGACGACGGACGGAAACGGCTCCTTGCTCGATCATTCGCTCTATCTCTACGGCTCCGGCATGGGCAATCCAAACGTCCACGATCACACCAACCTGCCGACCATCGTCGCTGGCGGCGCCGCCGGCAAGATGAGAGGCGGCCGTCACATCCAATACGACAAACCCACGCCGCTGGCCAACCTGCACCTTTCGCTGCTCAACAAAGTGGGCGTCCCAATGGAATCCTTCGCCGACAGCACCGGGACCGTCGACGAACTGTTTGAACCGCTATCCATCTAGAGAGCGTGGAATATCCGAACGAAGACAAAAACACGGTGGAGCGAGAGTCCTCGCAAGTCCATATCGAATCCCTGAAAGGGCGCTAGAACCAACCCTCCATGAAGCGTCTATCAAAGATCGCGGCCCTCCTGATCACGCTGACCATGTTCCATGTTGCATCGGCGGATTCACCCTTGGCGGACGCTGTCGAGAAGAAGGACCACGCGGCCGTTCGCAAGCTGCTCGAGAAGAACATAGACGTCAACGCGTCTCAAACCGACGGCATGACGGCGTTGCACTGGGCCGCCTACCAGGACGATCTCGCCACGGCGAAACTCCTGGTGAATGCGAGCGCGAACGTAAAAGCGAAAAATCGTTATGGCGTGACCTCCCTTTCTCTGGCCTGCATCAACGGAAACGGGAACATGGTCGAATTGTTCCTCAAGGCTGGAGCCGATCCCAACACAAGTCTTCACGAAGGCGAGCCTGCTCTCATGACCGCGGCAAGAACCGGCAAGCCCGGGGCGGTGAAGGCGCTATTGGCCCACGGAGCCAAAGTGAACGCAAAAGGTAGAAAAAGTCAGACCGCCCTGATGTGGGCCGCGGCCGACGGCCACCTTGAGGTTGTCAATCTGCTGCTCAAGGCAGGGGCGGACATTCGCGCGACACTGGACTCCGGTTTCACACCGCTGTTCTTCGCCGTCCGGGAAGGAAGAACGGAGGTCGTGCATACCTTGCTGAAAGCTGGAATAGACGTCAACGAGCCCGTGAGTCGAGAAAAGAACGGGAAGTTGAAGAGCGGAACGACTCCGCTAACCCTGGCCGTCGAGAACGGCCATTTCGAACTGGCGACGACACTGCTCGAAGCCGGAGCCGATCCCAACGACATGCGCGCCGGATACACCTCGCTGCACATGCTCTCCTGGGTGCGCAAGCCGGATGGCGGCGACGGCGACGACGACCTCGCTCCTCCGACCGGTTCAGGAATCATGAGCAGCGCACAATTCGCCAAACAACTGGTGGACCATGGCGCCAGGGTGAACACCCGGCTCAAAGGGGGCAAGCTTCACTGGAAAGGGGCAACGCCCTTCTTCCTGGCTTCCAAGACCGCGGACGCTCCCCTCATGCGCGTGTTGCTCGAACTGGGAGCCGATCCACTGATCCACAACGCGGAAAACAGCACTCCCCTGATGGTGGCAACTGGGATCGGCCAAACAATGGAGGCGGCCTCCGCCGGGACCGAGACTGAAATCCTTGAAGCCGCACAAATGCTGCTCGATCTGGGCATCGATATCGACGGCGTGAACAACAGCGGCGAAACCGCGATGCACGGAGCCGCCTACAAGAACCTTCCTAAAGTGGTGCAGTTCCTCGATGACAACAACGCCAAGATCGAAGTCTGGAACCGTAGGAACAAGAAGGGATCGACGCCCTACCTGATCGCGGCAGGCTACCGGCCTGGAAACTTCAAACCTTCCTACGAGACGATGGCGGCGATCAAAAAAGTGATGACCGCTCACGGAGAGAAGCCGACCGCTAAGCCGCCGAAACGTGTCGATCCCTACGCTGCCAAAACCCGAAAAAAGCAAACAGCCTCGAAGGAAGAATCCCGCGAGCGAGTAGACTTGTTCAACGGCAAGAATCTCGCGGGCTGGGAGATTCAGAACAACGGCCGCTTTTCCGTGAAAAACGGCCGACTAAGAGTTGACCGCGGAACCGGATGGTTGCGTTCCGTCGACATCTACGCTGATTTCACACTCAAACTGCAATTCCGATTTCTGGAGGCCAATGCGAACAGCGGAATTTTCGTGCGCACCGGAGCAACCAGCAAGAAAGACAAAAACGGCTGGCCTAACAATGGCTACCAGGTCCAATGCATGGATACGATTACTGGAAAAGTTCCATTGGCCACCATGATTCCCTATGGAGCGCCGCCATTTGAGCACGAGTCGGATCTGGACGCCTTGGAAAAGGCCTACAAACCCGTGGGCGAATGGCAGTCTTACGAGGTTACCGCCAAGGGCGAAACCTTGAGGGTAAAGCTCAACGGAACGCTGATCACAACCGCGACCAGCATCAAGAATCTCGACGGGCATATCGGAATACAGGCCGAAAACGGGCTCCTGGAATTCCGGGAAATTGAATTGTTCCGATAGCGCACGCCGGATTCCAACAGCCGGTGAGGCGAGATTACCCGCCACCAAAAAAACAAGACAGGGGGAGGGGCATGCTTGTAGCCGGAATCGATGTTGCCACCCGCATTTAGAATGAGAACCGCAATCGGCTTCTCCGATATGAAGGTCAAGGGATTCTGATCCAGGATCAGCCCATCAGGCTCAGCCCGGAAATCCCCGCCCCGACGACAGCGACCTTAAGTGGCATCACCATGGAGAATCGGCAATTGAAAAAATGAAGCAACCTCAAACACGGCAGTCTGCGCTTGGCCAAGCGGGGAGCAGGTTACTCGCCGCCGATGGCCGGGTTTAGCCAGGGCGTCCTTGCGTAAAACCAGGAGGGATCCATCGCCTCGACGTGCCCGTCGGAGAGCGAGTTGACACTGCGCCCGCCGTGGCGCAGGTGCGGGCCACCCCACCACGGATTGCTCAGGCCGGTCATGCAGGGAGGACAACCGGAGCCTTTGATCATCACGGCGGGATCGCCGATCATGAACGCGCCTAATTTCGTGGTTGAATTCACATCGACACTCGGGTTTTTGCTGGCATTGGCCTGCACACCGGAGTCCACAAGATAAACCACCTTGGAATGATTTTTAACATTGGAATCCTTGGTGTGTACATAGTTGACCCAGTGGCTCAACTCGCCGCCCAGGACATGGTTCATCGCGTAGTCGGTGGCGACAGGATAAGGGAAGGGGGTGCCGCCGACGTGGGTGGTCTTGATGCGTTTACCCTTGCGCGACGGGCAAACGAGGATGTTGGTTGTGTTCAGGTACGGATCGAGCAGCTCATACCAGGTGTGGAACACTTTTGAAAAAGGTGGGTGGACGAAGATCACGACGTTTTTGTCGTCGTTGTCCGAGGTGTACATCTTGCCGGCGAGAAGGATCTGTTTGTTATTGTTGACGCAGTACGCCTCTTGGGCCTTGGCCTTGGCCCGGGACAACGCCGGCAGCAGCAACGCGGCCAGGATCGCAATGATCGCGATAACCACCAGTAGCTCAATTAACGTGAAGGCTCTTGTTTTTTTCATGAATCCAACCCCGACAAACGGCAAAGGAACCATCGACGGCTAAAAGTTCAAGTCCTATTTAGTCGTGCCTAAAAAAAAGCCCGCGTTGTCGCCAGAACCCAGAAGGTCACTTCACGCCGTGACGGCGAAGGTGCTCCTCGAACCAGGCATTGACGGCACCGCTCCGGACGGACGAGTGGTACGGGGCTTCCTTGGCGGGCAGTTCCTTGCGGAATTGCTTGAGTAACTTGGCATATTTGAGACGGGTCGCCAGGTTGGTCCACTCGTTGGGATCCTCGGCATGGTCATAGAGTTCCTCGGAACCGTCCTCAAAGCGCAGGTAGCGGTAGCGCTCGGAACGCAGGGTATGGTTGCCGCGGGCGTAGGTGGTCAGCGTGGAAAATCGCCAGTTCGCCGAAGGATTCTTGAGCAACGGAACCAGGCTGTCTCCCTGGTTGCTCTTCTTGGCCGGTAAGCCACACATCTGGAGCATCGTGGGATAAAGGTCGATCAAACCGACCGGCTTGGAGCAAAGCTGCCCCGCTTTACCGAACTGCTCGCCCTGCGACTTAGCCGGGGCGACGACAAGGGGCACCCGCGCCGATTCCTCCCAAAGGCTGTGCTTACTCACGCGATCCTTTTCACCGAGATGGTAGCCGTGATCGCTGAACAGAACGACGACGGTGTCAGCGGCATGCGGCCCCTTGTCCAAGGCGTCGAGCACGCGGCCGACTTGGTGGTCCACGAAGGCCACACAGGCCAAGTAGGCTTGGACGCATTTGCGAAACTGCTCGTTGTCGTTCTTCTGCAGGAAAGCGAGCCCGGGGTACTTTGGCAGCTCATGGATGCGGCGACTGATTTCGGGCACGTCGAGAAGGTCGTCGTTGCGGACAGGCGGCAACTGCACGTCGCCCAGGGGAAAAAGGTCGAACCACTTTTGAGGGACGTAGAACGGGACGTGCGGCCGAACAAAACCCACGGCCAGGAAGAATGGTTGCTTGCTCTCCTCGGCGAGACGTTCCACTGCCCAATCGGCGGACTTGTGGTCGCTCATTTCCTCCTCCCTGTCGGGGAAAGCACCCCAGTCGGTCTGCGTGCCTGTCCACGGCACGTTGGGCAAATGGTAGTTGAAACGCCTCCCGCCGGACGGCTTAGGTCCGGAGCCGGCGAACTTGCCGCCATATGAATCAAAGGCCAGCTTGGCCGGATACCCGTGGGTGATCTTGCCGACCGCCAGCGTCCGATAGCCATGATCGGCGAAGTAATGCGAAACCATCTGCCCGTGGAAGAAGGTCTTGTCCTTCTCCATGGCCTTGCCCGCGGGCTGTTGGTAGATACCCGTGACGTGGGGATAGTAACCGGAAAGCAGGGATGCCCGGGACGGGCCGCATATAGGCCCTTGGCAGTGGGCGTTGACGAACAAGGTGCCCCGCTTGGCCAAGCGGTCTATGTTCGGGGTGCGGGCCTGCGAATGCCCATCGAGACAACCGACCCAATCGTTGAGGTCATCGATAGCGATAAAAAGCATGTTGGGCTTGGCCGCCGCCTGGCAAGGCGGATTGGCCAAGGGGAGGACAACGGCAAAGAGCAGCAGCCAAGAGAACAGCGTTTTTTTCATGATTCAATGGACACTTTCATACTATTATTGCAATACAAGGTTGCTCAGAAATCTCGGAATGGCCCACGCGGTTCGGCGGCCTGCATTTGCTTTTTCCAGTTGGCGAACCGGGCCTGCACCCTCTTCAAAATCTCCGGGCGCTCCTTGGAGAGGTCGCGGCGTTCGCCGATGTCGTGGCGCAGATCAAAGAGGCCGTTGCCGCGCGAGCTCTCCACCCATTTCCAGTGGCCAACGCGTGCGCCCTTGTCGAGTTTGCGCTGCCAAAACATCTCGGTGCGCGCCGATGCCCGCTTGCCCTGCAGTACGGAGAGCATGTCGAAGCCGTCGAGCGGCACGCCCTTGGGTGGCACGGCGCCGGTGGCGGCACAGAGCGTCGGAAGGATTTCCAGCGAGGTGAGGAATGCATTGCTTGTTGTACCGGCAGGTATTTTGCCTGGCCACTTCACAATACAGGGCACGCGAATGCCTCCTTCGAACATTTGGCCTTTCCGGCCGCGCAGGGGCGCGTTGTCCGCCGAACCGCCGCCGCCGTTGTCGCTGAAAAAAATGATAATCGTGTTGTCGGCGATCCCGTACTCGTCCAGCAGATCGAGCAGCCTGCCAATGGCAGCGTCCATGGCTGTGACGGAGCCGACGAACTCCAACCGTCGTGCGGCACGGTTGGGTACTGTAAAGGTTTCACCATAACGCGAGCGCTGCTCTGTGCCCACCTGCTCCTGTAGCTTGGGGTACATTCCCTTGAACCGACCCGGCGCCTGCGCCCCGCCACGGATCGTGGGGTCAAGATTGGACGCGCCGTGCGGGGCGTTGAACGGCACGTAGAGGAAAAATGGTTTCCGGCGATTGACCTCAAGAAACCGCACGGCCTCGCGCTCGAAAAGGTCGGTGCAGTAAGTGCCCTTGTCAGCGGTGGTGGGCGAGTTGTTGCGGTACATCGACGGCACGCCGTAACGCTCGTGGGTGTAGTAGTCGATGCCGGTGTTGACGAAGCCGTAAAAATCATCGAAGCCGCGAGCCAGCGGCAGGAAACGCCGGTGCACGCCGAGATCCCATTTGCCAAAAATACCACTCACGTAGCCGGCGCCCTTCAGCACGCGCGGCAGCAGCACCTCGCGCGTGTCCATGCCACCGATGCGCTCGAAAGTGGCTTCATACTCGCCCGGCTTGTATTGGTAACCGTAATCGGGCGCCTCATTGCGGATCATGTCATAAATGCCGTTGCGCTGCGGATAACGGCCGGTAAGCAGCGCGCCGCGCGAAGGCGTGCACGCAGGCCATGCGACGTAAAAACTGTTAAGCTTGATTCCGCCCCTGGCCAAGCGGTCGAGGTGCGGCGTCTGTACTTCGCCGGAACCAAAGCAGCCGAGGTCACGGTAACCCTGGTCGTCGGAGACGATGAGCAGAACATTCGGCTTGGCCAATGGTAGGGCGGTGGCAGTCAGGCATAGCGCGATTGTGATGGTAAACTTGCAACAAGTCATTTGCTTGGTCGGCAGACGGTGCGCCTGGCCAAGCAGGCTTTCAAGTTTTCAGTTGCACGACATCCCCTGCGTTTCTGCTGGCCAAGTGGGGGGGCTTCGGAAAGACTGCCGGCCTTCCGGGGGAGCTAGTCAGCGGCTTGAATATCGTCCAGATCACACCCGGCGCCGGGGGCATGTACTGCGGGAACTGTTTCCGCGACAACGCTCTGGTGGCGCAGCTAAGGCGGATGGGGCACCATGCGCTGATGATCCCGTTGTACCTCCCGCTCACGCTGGATGAGGCGGATCAAAGCGAGGGCACGCCACTCTTCTTCAGCGGGCTCAATGTCTATCTCGCGCAGAAGTTCGACTGTTTCCAAAAAGCGCCAAACTGGCTCCGACGCTGGTTCACCTCCGGGTGGCTGCTCAACTGGCTTGGCAACTTCGCCGGCAAGACCCGGGGCGCAGAAGTCGGCGATCTGACGCTCTCGATGATGCGCGGCGAGGCGGGCCACCAGGCGCGCGAACTCGAGCAGCTCATCGCCTGGCTCAAGGAACACGAGCAACCGGACGTCGTCTGCCTGTCGAACGCATTGATCGCCGGCCTGGCCAAGCGCATCCGGCAGGAACTCGGCGTGCCGGTGGTCTGCCTGCTCGAGGGCGAGGATGCGTTCCTCGACTCGCTGCCCAGCCCGCAGCGCGAGCAGACGTGGGCCGAGCTCCGTGAACGCGTCGCCGACATCGACCTGTTCATCGCGCCGACCCGCTATTATGCCGACACCATGGCCGAACGCGCCGAGATCCCCGCCGCCAAGCTCGAGCATATCAACAATGGCATCAACCTCGACGGCTTCGAACCAAGCAGCCTGCCGGACGATCCGCCGGTGCTGGGCTACTTCGCCCGCATGTGCCCGGAGAAAGGACTCGATACGCTCATCGACGCGTTCATCCGCTTAAAGCAAACCGGCCCCGTACCGGGACTCAAGCTGGCTGTCGGCGGCGGCTGCCAGACAAGCGACAAGGCCTACGTTGAGAAACAAAAAGCGCGACTCCGTGACGCCGGCCTGCTCGGCGATGCAAGCTTCCGGCCGAACCTTGATCGCGACGCGAAGCTCGCGTTCTACCGTGGGCTCACAGTACTCAGCGTGCCAGCACTGTACGGCGAGGCGTTTGGCCTGTACGTGGTCGAGGCAATGGCCAGCGGCGTGCCGGTGGTCGCACCCGACGATGCCAGCTTCCCGGAACTCATTGAACAAAACCAAGCCGGCACCCTCTGCGCAAAAGGCGATCCGCAGGCCCTCGCCGACGCGATCGGGCAGTTGCTGCTCGACCGTGAGCGCTTGGCCAAGTGCGCCGCCGCCGGCCGCCGAGCCGCCGAGCATACGTTCAACATCGAGCACATGGCCGGGGCGTTTGTCACCCGCTTGGCCAAGCTGGGATGAGTATTTTCCGGCTTTGCCGGTCACCCGGCCGGCGGTAAGGTCGGCGGCCGTGAAAAGGATCCGACCCACCTTGACCGCATTGAGCGCAGCCCTGACAGTCTTCTCCTTAACAGGCTGCCAGCCAAGCGCCTCAACCGACACCGCCTCCGCACCGGCGGAGGCCAAGCCCGCCGAACCCAGCAAGCCCACCGTGACAGAACCAGACAAGCCCACCGAGCCGGCCAAGCCCAAGCACACCAACCGCCTGGCCAAGGAGCCATCGCCCTACCTGCAGCAGCACCAGCACAACCCGGTGGACTGGTACGCTTGGGGCGAAGAGGCGTTCAAGAAGGCGCAAGACGAGCAGAAGCCTATCCTGTTGAGCATCGGTTACTCGACCTGCCACTGGTGCCACGTGATGGAGCGCGAGTCGTTCGAGGACGAGGCAACCGCCAAGGTGATGAACGAGCATTTCGTCAGCATCAAGCTCGACCGCGAGGAACGCCCCGACGTGGACAAAATCTACATGACCTTCGTGCAGGCCACGACTGGCAGCGGCGGCTGGCCTCTCAACGTCTGGCTCACGCCGGATCTCAAGCCCTTTTACGGCGGCACCTACTTTCCGCCGGTGGCTAAGTTCGGCAAACCGAGTTTCACCGACGTGCTCCGGCAGATAGCCGATGCGTGGAAGACACAGCGCAAGGATATTCTAGCCTCGGCCAACGACATCAGCCAGCGCATCGGCGAGAGCATCGCGCTGAAAGCCAAGGCCAACATCAAACTCGATCCGCTCTGGCTGGACAGGGCGCTCGGCCAGTTCAAGTCGCAATACGACCCGCGCTTCGGCGGCTTCGGCAACGCGCCTAAGTTCCCACGGCCCAGCCTGCCACTGATGCTTCTGCGCCACGCCCACCGCACCGGCGACCGTGATGGCGTCCGCATGGTGCTTCACACCTGCGACCAAATGGCAGCCGGCGGCATGTACGACCAGATAGGCGGCGGATTCGCGCGCTACTCGGTCGATGAAAAATGGCTCGTGCCGCACTTCGAGAAAATGCTCTACGACAACGCGCAACTGCTCCACCTCTACCTCGACGCCCACCTTATCAGTGGCGAGCAAAGGCACGCCAACGTCGCCCGCGACATCCTCCGCTACATCCTGCGAGACATGCGCCACAAGGACGGCGGCTTCTACTCCGCCGAGGACGCCGACAGCGAGGGCAAGGAGGGCAAATTCTACTGCTGGACCGAGGCCGAACTGAAGTCAATGCTCACGCCGGAAGAGTTCGCCCTGGCCAAGCGCCGCTACGGCATCACGGCCCACGGCAATTTCGAGGATCACAGCGACCCCGATCCGCTCAAGGGCCAGAACGTCCTCAGCATCGTCGATCCCAAGCTCAGCGGCGACGAGCGAAAGCTGCTCGACTCGGCCACTCAAAAAATGTTCGACGTCCGGGCCAAGCGCGTGCGGCCGCATCTCGACGACAAGATACTCTCCTCATGGAACGGCCTCATGCTCGGCGCGACCGCCCGCGCCGCAGTCATCCTTGGCGAGCCGAAATACCTCGAAGCCGCCGAGGCGAACCTCGCCTTTTTGCGGCGCGAACTGTGGGACGCCGAAAGCAAGACGCTCTACCATCGCTGGCGCGAGGGCAAACGCGACGACGTGCAGTTGCTCGACGCCTACGCCTTCCTGATCGACGGCGTGCTGCACCTGTACGAGACCACGCTCGAGCCGAAACATCTGCAGTTTGCCATCGACCTCGCCGGCACGATGAAGGCCAAGTTTTACGACGAGGCCAACGGCGGCTTTTGGCAGAGCGTCCACACGCAGAACCTCATCCTGAAGGTGAAGGAGGACTACGACGGCGCGGTGCCCTCCGGCAACTCGGTGGCCGCGCTCGCGCTGCTGCGACTCGGCAAAATCACCGACCGGAAGGAATTCACCAACATGGCCGAGAAGTCGCTGCTGCTCTTCAGCGAAAACATGACCAATGGCCCGAGCGCCGTGCCGTACCTATTGCAGGCGCTCGACTTCCTCGTACACGAACCGCGCCGCGCCGTGATCACCGGGGATCCCAAGTCTGCCGGGGCGCGCGACCTCATCGCTGCCGCGCACGCAACCTATCAGCCCAACAAGGTCGTGCTCGGGGTCGCCGGGCCGG
>ERZ651768.1320-NODE-1320-length-18199-cov-4.378270_pt1 | contig 18199 bp, 17 predicted proteins | sample MGYA00514754_ERZ651768 | MGnify/ENA metagenome assembly ERZ651768
TTCTTGACAGAGATACTTGGTTTATCTCGAGTACGCCTGGAAGGACTTGAACCTTCAACCAATGGCTTAAGAGGCCACTGCTCTACCAATTGAGCTACAGGCGCAAAAGGTGTATGAATATAATTATTCACGTCAAAAATTACATAATTTATTTAAATAAATTCACGAATGATAGATATCTCCAAAATAAAAAAGTCGAGTCATTTAACATTTGGGAAAAAATCTGGATTGAGAGTTTACCCCTGGAAAAATTGTGAACTGAAAAAGATACTGTTAACAAATCTCCATCTGTCTGAATAAAAAATCGCCATTTTATCCTTTGCAGGATACCTTTGGAATTAATACAATAAAAACCTTCACAATAAAATTTAACATCAGTAAATATTATAGATTTTTATAACTAAAGGTTTTATTAAATGCTGTTGATTTTTTATTATTGATTTCCAGCAATGGATAGATAAAATAATTAATTGGTCCATTGTCGTATTTTTCCAAAACAAAATCACGCCCTACCATCATATTTACACGATTGTAATCAACGGTTCCGAAATAATAATCTGTTTTTGTGGAATCCTTGTCTGCTTCTGAAATGTCAATAGGAAACCAACCCTTTCCCTTTTCGTAGTAATCTGCCCAGCAATGGTAACCAGAGACGATTCCTTCAACTTCAGATGGTATAGAAAATCCCATAAGAAACCGAACCGGAATTCCGAGTGTCCGCCCCAATGACATGAAGTATGAATGATAATCGGTACAGTTGCCTACTCCAATATCACATGCATAAAGAGAGTTACCCTTACCAAATGTATAATCACTTTTTTCTCTTTCGGCTTCTTGATAAAATTTAACCACATCATCCCGGGAGACTTCTTTCATTCCATAAATTTCACCTGACTTTAGCCACGGTTCGTTGTAATAATGATCCTCGACACTCTTCGGTTTTGAGTAGTGCATATTCGAAAGGACATGTTCATAAATTCCTTTTACCTCGTATTTGGATAAATGATTATCATGAATAATAGATGAAAAAATATTTCCTACAGGAACAGTACTGTATGAACCAAGATACAAATCAGGATTTACATTATTATAAGAAACTCGGCCATGTTCCTTTCTGGAAACATCAAATATCATGGATATGTTTATAGGTTTTGTTGTTCCATTTTTATCAATTACATAGAGATATTTATTCCCGTGGGAATTTTCATTTTTTATACTATAGGATAAACCATTTGTATTAAATGTTAGATTTGAAATGGTTTGGACTTCATTACTTTGCGGTATAGGAATCCATAGCTCAAGTTTTTCTCCATATGTTGGTTCAAGAGCTACTTCATATTTAAATTGAAAAGAACGTGTATAATTGGAATGTTGACTCCTAATTGCGCAAGCAGAAATCAGAAGGACTGAAATGAGCAAACTATTCTTCATTTGTGCTCCATTATATTTTTATGTTGGGATGTAAAAGGATGTACAGCTCTAATTGTGGAGCTAAGAGTTAAAGGAGGCTTATTTCTGAAAAGCACCGATGCAGGAAAGAAATTCTCATTGGCAGTATGATAATCTTGTTATCAACATCATATTAATTTAGACTATATTTTCTTAAGGGTTTAAAAGGTTTTTCAATATTCGCGCTGTGATAAAGATTACTACTGAAAAACAGTACTACAAAATGAATTACTGATATTTGTATAAAACTGATAAGGTTAATGTCTCCAAAAATTTGTGAAAAAATTTAATCTAAACATTTGATTTTTAAACGCAGGACACGTATCTTTCATCTGCAATTGGTTTTGAAAGTTAAATAATTCGACACAAATCGGTTGGCAAGTAGTTTCCTGCATTTAATAATTGCAGGTAGAATTAAGGGCTCCAGGTTGGCGTTTGGAGCCTTTATTTATTTTAAGTAAATTTATTCGTTTTTTGAAAATGGGGGCGACCGGTTTCGACGGGATATGAGATAGGTTAAATGGCATGTCGAGGCTCCGTAACCTCGTAAATCAGGCGGAACATCTTATAAGTGCCGATTACGGCCAAGTTGCTTACGCTTAATTGACGTAAGCCGTCCTGGGTAAAATGTGTCTGTGGTTTTATCTGAGGGCGTCGACTACACGGACTGGTTTCTAATTGTGTCCGTAAATTAGAAATAAGACCTAACGGGCTGGTTTCAAAGATATGGGGTTTTCCGGCATTCTTTGAAATGAGATAAATCCGGAGAACTAAACATGTAGAAGTTTTTCAAGTCTTTATTTCGGACGGGAGTTCGATTCTCCCCGCCTCCACTTTATACGGGTTTCACCTCAAACAGGCAAAGTTCCGTTTTATCTTCCGATTGCAGACCTTCCCACTTCTTCAATAATATTTACCAAAACAGGTGTTATCCCGTTTATCACAAACTGAACCGCAATAACCATAAGGAGAATCCCCATAATCCTTTGAATAATTCGAAAACCGGTAGTACCCAGTTTTTTTGATAAACGGTCTGCACCCCTGAAAATGTAAAAGGTGAGAGTCATCGTAAATATTATGGCGAATATGAGCATTCCATAATCCGTAAAATTATGTGCATCTCCAGATAGAATCATGGCTGCAGTAATGGAACCAGGACCTGCAATAATGGGGATACCGATCGGACTCACTGCAATGTCATCACTCTCAAGATTTTCTTCCGTTTCTTTCGGTGTCGATCTACCACGGGAGAGTTTCACTTCCAGCATCCTGAGTCCATTTCGGAAAAAGATGATTCCGCCCATGATGCGGAAGGCATCAACGGTTAAAGAATAAAATTTAAAAATATACGTTCCCAGCAAAGCAAATATAATCAGAATAATGGAAGCTGTAAATGTGCCTTTTTTAGCGATGGAAATTCGTTCTGATGGCTCGAATCTTTCTGTGAGTACAAGGAAGAGCGGTGCTATCCCCAGAGGATTTACCAGTGAGACCAATGTGGAAATGCAGAGGAAAAGATATTCCAAAGAATCGAGGGGAATCACATGCGTTCCGGAGCGGAAATTCCTAAAATTTTTAATCCATTAGCTAAAACAAGTTTTACTGTACAGATAAGATGGAGTCGGGAATTTGTAAGTGATTTCTTCTCACTTACAACACGACAATCTGCATAAAATTTATGATATTTCCTTGCCAATGATTGTAAATAAGTAGCGATAGTTTGGGGTTCAAGAGATTCCAAAACGTTCAACATAATTTCAGGAAATTGGTGGAGGGATTTAATCAAATCAATTTCTAAGGGATTATCCAACAGTTTTGCATTAAAATCTTCGTCCAATTTATAACCACCTTTTTCTGCATACCTGAGAATATTACAAATTCGTGCATGGGCATATTGTAGGTAAAATACAGGGTTTTTTTCAGACTGATCTGTTGCCAGATCCAAGTCAAAATTCAAATGACTGTTCATACTGCGCATAATAAAAAAATATCTCACAACATCAGATTCCAATTGGTCAATCAATTCCTGAAGGGTGATGAACTCTGCTTTTCGTGTTGACATTTTGACTTTTTTTCCACCCCGGATCAATGTTACAAATTGATGAATGCAAACTTTAATACTTGACATATCATAATCTAATGTTTCCAAAGCAGCGAGAACATCAGGGAAAGTATCTACATGATCGGCGCCAAAAATATCAATAATGAGATTGTAATTTCTTTCAAATTTATTTCTGTGGTAAGCCGTATCCGGAAGCCTGTATGTAGGTTCTCCTGTATTTTTAATATAAACCCGATCCTGAGTCTTTCCGCATGCTGTCGCCTTGAACCATGTAGCCCCATCTTTTTCATAAATTAGGCTTAGAGTTTTTAAATCTTTAAGGGTTTTTTCAATCGATCCGGATTCAAAAAAGGATTTTTCATTGACAAAAGAATCATGTTGAATGCCGAGAGATAAGAGAGTTCGTTTTATATCCTGGAATATGGACTCTTCCGCTTCTTTCCTAAAAATAGGGTTATCTGCCTTGAGATTTTTTCCGTGAGTTTGTAGAATATATTTAGCAATGTCTCGAATATATTCTCCCTTATATCCTTCTTCCGGGAATTCAACTTGAGGATTAATTTCCTGAAAATACCGGGCCGAAACAGAATCAGATAACATTCTCATTTGACGTCCAGCATCATTATAATAGTACTCTCGTGTCACATCATATTCATGCCACTCGAGAATATTCGCAATTGTATCTCCTAGTACTGCCTGTCTCCCGTGTCCTACGGTTAACGGTCCGGTAGGATTTGCTGAGACAAACTCAACATTTGCAGTTTTACTAATTCCCACGGAGGATTTCCCAAAATTATTTCCTTGATCCAGAATCATAGATAAAAATGATTGGTAAAATTTTATGGATATAAAAAAATTAATAAAACCGGGAGGAGTAACATTTGTGCTCGATATCCAATCCGGATTTAAAGCTATGTTATCATTTATTTTTTCTGCTAGCTGAACCGGATTTATTTTGACTTCCTTAGCTAGAATGAGTGCCACGTTACAGGAGAAATCGCCAAACTCCGGATTTTTTGAATGTTCAATGATAATAAGTTTTTTAGGAAGATCTAAAGAAGAAAGAACTTCACCTAATGCTTCAGACAGATATGTTTTCAGGCTCATCTGTTATTCTCCATATCGGAGCATCTGCCCATAATTTTTCAAGGGAATAATATTCTCTTTCACTTGTTCGAAAAATATGAATGACAACATCTACATAATCAAGTAATATCCAGTAACGATGTTCATATCCTTCAATTTTCCATGGTTTATAAGGTGTTCCTTTTCTCACTGCGTCGGCAATGGCTTTAACCTGAATATCTGTGTCTGCCGAACAGATCATAAAGTAATCTGTGATATTAGTCAATTTGCGAACATCAATAGCTTGGACATGTTCTGCCTTTTTTGAAAGGACCAATTGACCTGCTAGGTCCAATAACTCGTGGGGATTCAATCTATAATAAGTAAATCAGTTTTGATTTTGCCAAAATTCCATGACAGGCTTAATGGAAGCATAATCACTTCCAATTATCACGGTTAGGTCAAACTCTGAACCGGAATTAGGTTTGTTTAAAATGTGGGTTTTATCTTTTACATCAAATCCTAATAAGGAAGACACTTTATACAGAATTTGGACATTCCCAGTCCTTGTAATGATAAGAGTATGATTATAATTGTAATGGTCTGCATCATCCGAGTAAAGCACATCAATATTATTGTTCCTGAGGAATCGCGAGAATTTCGCTGCCATTCCTTGTACACCGCATCCGTTTAATACTTCTACCGAAGATTCATTGATCGGATTATTTTTATATATGGTGGACAATGAAGGAGGATCTGATGTGGGAGGAAAGGTTATTTCAAAAGATGTTCCGTTATGAACCTGTTTAGTTGAAAATGAATAAATAAAGACTCCAATAAATACGGTCAGGATAAAAATCAGAGAATTAAGGAAAATATTCTTAAAAGAAGTATCTTCCGATTTTTTTAATTTATTTTTTTTAAGATTTCGGGAAAATTTCCGTCCGAAAAATGGAGACATTCGTGATTTAGTTAATTTGATTCAGAGAAAATGGAGAAATTGATTTATTGTAAATGAATGGAAATTTTTGAACAGAAAATTGAATTATAGATTTTTTTGACGGTTTATATGACAGACTGAGATCATACCCGATTTCGCCTTGTTGTCCCAAAGTCCTGGGGATTTGAAACAGTGTGAAATTTGACCGGAGTAACAGATTTGGTTTGAGAAAATACGATATGGAATTTGTGTAATTGCTGGTATTAAATGATTTGCCATCAAAAGTACTGACACTGAAATTAAAACCGTGATTTATCTGGAGCCGGGTGGGAGAAAATAGCGTAGACGGTGAAGAGTCAGCCAAACCCAAATGGGGAAAGGAATGCATAATCGGTAGGTCTTTTTTAAATTGACTAAAGACCAGACAGCCTGTCATTAGAAAAAAGCAGATTTGAAATAGAATTCGTCTCATATTCAAGTTGTAAAATACAATGAATTATAAAAAGGGGGAAATTGAAACATTCGATTTATAATTTTTCTTCAATGACTCCGCCACCTAAACATTCCTCATAACAAAAAAATACGATAGACTGTCCCGGAGTAACGGCAAATTGGTCTTTATCAAAAGTCACAATACTTGTGTTATTTTCTTCATAACTGATGGTACAGGACTGATCCTGCTGACGATAACGGATCTTTGCGGTAACATATTTTCCTTCATCCGGTGGATTTCCCCCAATCCAATGCAACTGTCCTGCTCGGAGTTTTTGGGAATAAAGGAGAGGGTGGTCATGCCCCTGAACAATAACCAGATTATTGTTGTTCATGTCTTTTTCAGCCACATACCAAGGTGATTCCATTTTCCCATACCCTCCTCCGATTCCGATACCTTTCCTTTGTCCTATAGTATAAAACATTAATCCTTTGTGTTGTCCGATAATTTCTCCTTCAAGAGTGACAATATTACCGGGATTTTCAGGTATGAATTGTCGCAGAAATTTGAGAAAATTTCTTTCTCCTATAAAACAAATGCCCGTACTGTCTTTTTTCTCTGATGTAACTAACCCGACATCAGAAGCTAGTTTTCGAACTTCGGATTTTTTATAATCACCCAGAGGGAAAAGGGAATGAGAAAGCGCATTCTGGTTCAGTGGATAGAGAAAATAACTTTGATCTTTTTGTTTATCGGTTCCCTTGTAAAGTGAGTATTGTCCATTGGAACGTTTGATCTTTGCATAATGCCCGGTAGCAATAAAATCGGCATCCAGAGATAATGCATAATCTAAAAATAGGTTAAATTTAATTTCCTGATTACAGAGGATATCCGGATTTGGGGTGCGTCCTGATTTTTCCTCTTCCAGAAAATGTGAAAATACCAATGTCCTATACTCTTCTGTAAAGTTAACTGTATGTAGGGGGAGGTCCAAGGTGTTGCAAACTTGTAATGCATCACGATAATCTTTTTCTGCCGAACAAAATTCACTGTCCTCATCCCAATTTTTCATGAAAATGCACTCTACTTCAACCCCCTGATCTTTCAAAAGAAGGGCAGCAACTGAACTGTCCACACCACCGCTCATTCCAACAATAATTCGTTTACCCATTGAAACGATTTCCCCTGACAATTTCAGAGATTGCTTTGACTAAATCTCTTGCATCATCTTCAGAGTTTCCTTTGCCAAAACTAATACGCAGTGTTTTCAAGTTCATCTCATTACTTACTCCGATTGCATTTAAAACATGGGAGGGTTTCACTGTTCCAGATGAACAGGCAGACCCGCTGGAAACTGCCATCCCTCTTCGACTCAGTCCAATAATGAGTTTTCCACTATCTGTAGAAGGGATGGTCACACTGATCACTCCGGGAAGTTGTTCAGAGGCTGTGTTAAATATGAGGTTTTCAATACGTTTTATTATGGATGATTTGAATATTTGTTCCAGATTTTTCAGATGAGTTTCTGTTCCACTTAATTCCGTTTTTGCCATTCCTGCTGCCATTCCCATTCCTGCAATTCCTGGGACATTTTCTGTTCCAGCTCGAAGATTACGTTCCTGTCCTCCGCCAATTATGAATGACCTCAATTGAGTGTTTTCTTTGATAAATAATGCACCGACGCCTTTTGGTCCGTAGAATTTATGAGCTGAAAATGACATCATCGTTACTCCGGTATCATAAACATCAACAGGAATTTTTCCTAATGCCTGCACTCCATCGCTGTGAAATGGAATGCCATGATCCCGGGCAATAACAGACAACTCCGAAATAGGTTGAATTACGCCTGTTTCATTATTAGCATACATAATTGAAATTAACCCCGTATTTTTTCTTATGGTATCCTTGAGGTGAGAAGGATTAATCATTCCGGTTTTATCCACATTGAGAATGGTTGTTTCGATTCCAAATTGTTTCAACCGGTCTAAAACATTTAATATTGCTGGGTGCTCAATTGCAGAAGTGATTACATGGTTTTTTGATCCGTGGATTAAATTGTACAAGACCAGATTATTCGATTCAGTTCCACCTCCCGTAAAAATGATTTCATAAGGATCACATCCTATTGAGTCAGCCATTTGACTCCGGGCAGTTTCAATAATACTTCTTGATTTTTGTCCCCATGTGTGGGTACTGCTGGGATTTCCAAAATGTTTGGATTCGGTCTTTTGCATTACCTCCGTCACTCTTTCATGGAGAGGCGTGGTGGCACAATGGTCAAAATAATACATTGACGTAGGAATGCTTTAAAGGAATATTAAAAATATATCAGATATCGTTTCGAATGGAAGCGTACCGGAGTGTATTCTGCAAATTTTTATAAAAAGGCGGTTGTCTTTCTTCTAATTGCATGATTGTTTTTTCGGTATCGTATTCATAACGATTTACGTCCCATTTGATTGATTCTCCAACCGTTAAAAAAGCAACGGAACCACAGGTATCTTCATCGAAGGGAATCCCGGTTGCTCCCTGACACAGGATAAGCAGGTTATCTTTCTCATCATACCGGGGAATATGTGTATGTCCATGAATGAAGATAAATTGGTTGAGGTGATTGTTCTTTGCATATACATGGTCTTTCCAAGTGGACGCTTCTTCAATTGTAGGTGGCTGATCATCCCGTTGATACCAGGCATGAGTAAATTCTACCAGTGTATTACCAATAATTTCCCGATGGGCTACATGCATGGACTTAATAAATTCGATTCCTTCTTCACCTACCTGGTCTCCCGCCCATTTGATATTCTGAACAATCTCCTGACAAATGGGATCATCTGGATTCATTCCTTCCAGGGAGGGTAGTTCCTGTTCCCACAATCGTTCAAGTATATAGCGATCATGGTTTCCCCGGATGTAAATACAATCCTCAATGGATGTCAATAATTCCATCGCTTCTTCAGGGTTAGGACCGAGAGGGAAACAGTCTCCCAGGCACATGATTTGATCCACATCATCCCGTTCGGCTATGATTGAAAGCGCTGATTTTAGAGATTCCGTATTGGAATGAATATCAGTAATTATAGCAAAAGTCTTTTTACGCATAATGAACAAATTAAAGCGAATTTAAATGATATTGCAAGAATCAAATAAAAGTAACTCTCATGACATCTATTTGAATAGAATTATAATTTTCGGTTAAATTTAGAGCTTATGTCTTCTCATTCCATATCTATTGTGGGTTCTGTTGCACTGGACACAATTGAAACACCCTTTGACCGGAGAAAAAACTTAATTGGTGGTTCAGCAACCTATGCAACCGTTTCTGCAGGAAGGTCAAGCCCGGTTTATCCTGTAGGAGTTGTCGGCAATGATTTTCCGCAAGAAGGGTTTGAAATATTCCGGAAATACTCTGCTGATTTATCTGATTTTCAGGTTGTAAATGGCAGCACATTCAGGTGGGGCGGAAGATATGACCATACAATGGATAACCGGGAAACATTGTTTACGGAGTTAGGAGTTTATGAAAATTTTTCACCGATACTATCACAGAATTGTAGAATTTCAAATTATTTTTTTCTTTCTAATATTCACCCTGAACTTCAACTTTCGGTTATGGATCAAATGGAAGAGGATCCTATTGTGATTGTGGACACAATGAATTTGTGGATTGACACTGCCCGGGATCAACTTTTTAATTTGATCCGGAAATGTAATATTTTATTAATTAATGACAGTGAAGCAGAATTATTATCAGGACAAATGAGCTTGGAAAAGGCAGCAGAAATTATTTTGGAATTAGGTCCTGAAAAGGTAATCATTAAAAAGGGTTCCAAAGGCTGTGTTTTATTTTCTGATAAAAATGTAATTTCAGTTGGCATCTTTCCCGTGAAAAACGTAGTTGATACAACCGGTGCAGGTGATACGTTTGGAGGTGGATACGTTACCGGATTGGCATCCGGATTGGGAGAAACGGAATCCCTCATTCTTGGTTCTGCCTTAGCTTCTGCTTGTGTGGAAGATTTTGGTGTTCAGGCATTGTTATCCCTGAAAAATGAAGAATTAATCCATAGACAAAAAATAATTAGGGATTCGGTTAGTTCTTGAATTATCGATTTACCACATCTAATTTTCCATATTATTTGAGGTGTAAAATGTTTTCAAACTCCAAGTTATATTTATTCTTAGCAATTTTTTATCTGGGCATTCTGGGATGTGCCAGTGAAGAATTAACCTCTGCAAGGCTTTATATCCAGCAAGAGAATTGGGAAAAAGCAGAAGAATTTTTGGTTAAAGCTTTAGAGGTTGAACCGGAAAATCCTGAAATACCTTATTTACTTGGAAAATTGATCTATGCCAAGGGAAAAGAGTGGGGTAAAATGAATGAGATGTTTGATCTTGCATTAAATTTAAATGAGGAGAAGGTCATACTGGAGGGAGGTACGGTTAAAGAATACGTGGAACAGTCAAGGAGTCAATATTGGACAAATAGTTATAACAGTGGTGTTAATGAGTTTAGTAAGTTTCGAAAACTGTCTGGTGATGAGAGAAAAACATCCCTCGAAAAAGCAATTTCATCATTTAAAGAGGCAATGCATATAAGTCCCGGAGAATCACGGACATATCCCATTCTTGCTACATGCTACTACGAGTCAGGGAACAGTGACCTCGCTAAAGATTATGCCGTCAAAGCTGCCATGATGTCCCCCGGTGATTTTGATACAAATCTTACCGCTGGGCAGATTATTACTTCATTGAATGACAAGGAGGGTGCCCTAATTTATTTTGTAAAAGCAGTGGAAATAGATCCCACAAACAGCAGTGCTATCCGCCACCTTGCCCAATCATACTATGACTTGGGTAATAAAGAAAAATCAATAGAAACATATCAAATTGCTATTAAAAATGAAACAGATAGGACAATAAAAGCTGATCTGCATTTTAATCTTGGGGTGTTATTTATGCAAGTAAACAGATTTATGGATGCAGAGGATAATTTTATGATGGCTTACGATTTGAATCCCGACGATGTTGAAGCTTTGGTTGGAATGGCTCAAACCTTTGAAACTGCAGAAAAATGGTCACGCTCAGAAAAATTTTATAAGGAGTTAATTTTTTTAGAACCAAATAACCCGGAACATTATAAGGGATTGGCACGAATCTATATGAAGCAGGGGAAAAAGGATCAAGCAGAATATTATTTTAATAAATCAAAACAGGTTGGTTCTTAATAAATTTTAGTTTCCCTTTATACGCCTATCCCAATTTAATCCTTTTCCGTAAATACGCGTTTAAGGCATAATCCAAATCCAAATCTGTATACAACGGAACATAATCTATCTTCCTAAGTCCACACTGTTTTCGATATCGATCCTGATAAGTCTTAATTAATGATTTATAAGCACTTCGAATTTGCCATGGCTCCGTTGTGATCACCTCACCGGTCTCCATATCTTTAAATCGTGTGCGGGTATTGAAAGAAAATTCCATCTCTTCCCTGTCAATAATATGAAAAACGATCAGTTCCTGCTTATTGTGCCGAAAATGTTTCAAACCATTCATGATCAAATCCATATCATCCATCAGGTCAGAAATAATAATGGTCAATCCACGCTTTTTAATGCGTTCAGCCATTTCGTGGAGGACGAATCCGAGATTTGTGTCCTGACCGGGAGTGATATTTTCAAGCTGAGTGAAAACAGAATTTAAATGACTTTTTGTCGAACGGGGTGGAAGAAGAGACGCAATTTTATGATGGAACAATCCTAATCCAACGCCATCCTGTTGGTTCAGCATCAGATATGCCAAGGCAGCAGTAAGGTAACTCCCATATTCCAGCTTTGTCAACCTTCCGCTGGAATAATTCATCGAATTGCTTATATCCAGGAGAATGTGAGAATGAAGATTGGTTTCCTCTTCATAACGTTTTGTGTAAAAACGGTCTGTTTTGCCGTATAATTTCCAATCAATGTGGCGAATTTCATCTCCAGGACCGTAAGCACGATGTTCAGCAAACTCTACACTGAAACCGTGATAAGGGCTTTTATGCATTCCAATAATATATCCTTCCACCACTAACCGGGCACGTAATGCCATATTTTGTAATTTGGCTGCCGTTTCCGGTTTTAAATATTTTCTCTTATCCAGTGTCATAAATTAAATAGTCAAGATTTATTCAGAATAAAACTAATTGATTGAATCCAACAGTTTCATCAAGATATCGTCAGGAGACACTCCTTCTGATTCAGCATTGAAATTGGGTAGGATTCTATGTCGGAGGACTGGTAGAGCCATATCTCTAATATCTGAAATGTCTGGAGAAGGTCTTCCATCCAACGCTGCTTTTGCCTTTGCTCCCAGAATTAAATATTGAGATGCTCTGGGTCCGGCTCCCCAATCTATCCATTCTTTAATAAAGTCAGGAGCATTCGCGGAACCGGGACGTGTAGAAGTAACGAAGTTCACTGCAAAAGACACCACGTTTTCCGCAACCGGAACACGGCGAACCAGATTTTGAAAGGATAGGAGATCATTTCTGGAAAGAATTGGATTATTATTTACTTCAGCATCTCCTGTTGTAGATTGGACGATTTTTATCTCCTCTTCCATAGATGGGTAATCAATTTTGAGATTAAACATAAACCGGTCTAACTGTGCTTCCGGTAATGGATATGTTCCTTCCTGCTCAATTGGATTTTGTGTAGCCAGGACAAAAAATGGTTCTTCCAAAGTGTATGTTGTTCCAGATATTGTCACTTTATGTTCCTGCATGGCTTCCAAGAGAGCAGCCTGGGTTTTGGGCGGAGTACGGTTGATTTCATCTGCTAGAATGATATTTCCAAAAACTGGTCCCTTAAAAAATCTGAATCCCCTTTTTCCGGTGGAATGATCTTCCTCAATTATTTCAGTTCCGGTGATGTCGCTTGGCATCAAATCCGGTGTAAACTGGATTCGGCTGAAATTTAATTCCAACAGCTCGGCCATTGTTTTAATCATTAATGTTTTTGCCAATCCGGGGACCCCGACAATCAGAGTGTGTCCTTTACAAAACAGCGCAATGAGAATATGATGTAAAACATCGGTTTGTCCGATAATTGTTTTTCCGATCTCATTGAGAAACCTGTCTCTTGATCCATGAAGGTTTTCCAGTAATTCGATATCGTTTATCTGTGGATCCATTTTGTTCTCAGTTCTCCTTTTGAGGTTTGATTAAAGGACAAAACTTACGAGCCTTGTGAGACTCAGGCAATTTTATTGTTTTATTCACTACCAATAAGGTTTGAAATTAGTAAGCGTGAATAACGAAAGAAAAAGTGAAAAAGTTCCTCTGCCGGGGATGACTAGGTCGAAATTTGAACAAATGTGCGTAGAATATAATGAACCTGATTTTCGAGGCAGACAACTTTTTCACTGGATTTATGCCCAAAGAAAAAGAGATATTCAAGAAATGGATAACCTGCCAAAAACATTTCGGGATACTCTAACACGAAAATACCAAGTGCCTTCCCTTGAATTGGCTAAATTGAACATCTCACCATCTAGAAAAACAACTAAATATTTATTTAAAATTTCAACCGGCGAAAAAATTGAATCTGTACTGATGGAGGATGGAGGGCGAATTACTGCATGTCTTTCCACTCAGGTGGGATGTGCTCTTGGGTGCACATTTTGCGCTACCGCTATGATGGGATTCCAAAAAAATTTATCTGTGGGAGAAATTGTGGATCAATTTCTGCATCTTCAAAATACATCCAAACATCGTATCAACAATGTTGTTTTTATGGGAATGGGAGAACCATTCTTGAATTATGACAGGGTTATTAAAGCCGCTGAATTATTAATTCACCCTGAAGGGATTCATTTAGGAGCAGGGAAAATCACCATTTCAACTGCCGGTGTGGTTCCCAAAATAATCCGATTTGCAGATGAAGGATGGAAATTTAAATTGGCAGTCAGCCTCAACGGGACAACTGACCAAAATCGGTCCGAGATTATGCCAATCAATAAAAAGCACAGTATCAGTGATTTAATTTCCGCTGCTCAATATTATTATGAAAAATCAAATTCTTTTATTACGTTTGAATATGTTTTAATTGAGAATGAAACAGATTCCATTGATGATGCCCGCCGACTCAGATGTTTATTAAAGGACTTACCCTGCAAAGTGAATGTGATCCCGTATAATTCTTTTGATGATTCTTATCATCGCCCGGATAAAAACCGAATCACTCAATTTCTGTCAGAATTGAAATCTGCTTCATTTACTGTCACTGTAAGATGGAGCCACGGAACGGAAATCAATGCAGGCTGCGGACAATTGTCTGTGATGGAAGGAGCAGCCAATTGAATATCGCCACGATGGCAGAAACTGTGCAAAACGCAACAGGATTCAAGGGAGGAACAGCAGTTATTTTAGGGTCCGGATTAGGTGAGTTTGGGGACCATTTAGAGAATAAAAAAATAATTTCTTATAATCAAATACCGGAATATCCATCTCCATCAGTTCCCGGACATGCCGGAGAGTTGGTTTCAGGATATCTTTCAGGAAAACCTGTATTGGCTGCAAAAGGAAGATTTCATTATTATGAGGGACATGACTGGGAAACGCTTGTTTTGCCGGTTCATCTTTTCCATTATTTAAACGTGAGAACACTGATTATTACTAATTCTTCCGGTTCCATGCGGAGCTCTATTAAACCGGGAAACCTGTTTCTCATCAACGGGTATTTGGACTGTACTTTCAGAGATTCAGCTGAAGATCCTCAAGTTATCAATATTAGAGATTCTTCATCTCAATTATATGAAATGGTGACTATTGGTGCTTCGAAAAAGAATATTCCATTAAGTGAAGGAAATTACTGCTGGACTTTGGGGCCGTCTTATGAAACACCGGCGGAAATAACCTATTTTCAATCATTGGGTGGAGATGTGGTTGGTATGAGCACAGTCCCGGAAATGATGGAAGCAAAAAAATGTGGAATGGATATTCTGGGAATTTCGTGTGTGACTAATTTTGCAGCCGGGCTGTCAGATTCCCCCCCGAATCATGAAGAAGTGATAGAGACAGCGGAAAAAACAAAACATGAGTTTATTAAATTGTTGAAGTCAATTATTTACGGTTATTAAAAAGGGAACCATAGAAATCATGAGTATCAATATCAAACCTGAAGTTAAGGCAATTTTTAAAAATATCATCGAATGGAGGAGGCATATCCATACCTATCCGGAACTTGGAATGAAACTTCCCAAAACCGCTCGATTTGTAGCGGAAAAACTCACATCCTGGGGAATTGACGTAGAGACAGAAATCGGCATATCAGGGGTGATTGGGAATTTGAAAGGAGGAGGTGGACCAACCATAGCCCTTCGAGCGGATATGGATGCGCTTCCCATGCAGGAAACGGGAGATGTGCCTTTCAAATCTGTCCATGACGGTGTTATGCATGCTTGCGGACATGACGGACACACAGCAATGTTATTGGGAGCGGCAAAGATATTATCACAAAAGACAGAAGAGCTGAACGGTTCAGTGCGATTTATTTTTCAGCCGGGAGAAGAAGGATATTTTGGTGCTAAACACATGATTAATGACGGATGCCTTAGTGGTGTGGACGAAATCTACGGAATCCACTTGTGGAATTACCAGCCTTATGGAGAAGTGGGAGTAAAGCCGGGTCCCATTCTTGCTGCAGCCGATAAATTTACCATTACTATTAAGGGAATTGGCGGGCATGGTGCTGCTCCCCAGGGAACAGTAGATGCCATTGTCGTTGGTTCACACCTGGTAAATGCGTTTCAAACCATTGTCAGCCGGAATACCAATCCCATTGATAGTGCAGTGGTAACAGTGGGAAAATTTCAGAGTGGAAATAATTTTAACATCATAGCTGACACAGCAGAATTGGTAGGAACAACCAGAGCCTACAAAGAAGAAGTTCGTGAATTGGTCATTGAGAAAATGGGGGACATCATTTTAGGTATGGAAAAAATGTTTGGAGCTAAAATTGAAATGAATTATGAAAAGGGATATCCTCCAACTATGAACGCAGAGAACACATATGAGAAACTCATTTCTTCCGCCAAGAAAATTGTAGGGGAAAATGCGAAAGAACCATATCTCTCTATGGGTGCGGAGGATTTTTCATACTATGCCAATGAAATCCCAGGTTGTTTTTTCTTTGTTGGGTCCTCTCCTTTGGATAGAGAACCACTGAGTGTTCCCCATCACTGTTCACATTTTGATATTGATGAGAGGGCCCTATTAGTAGGGTCCAGTATATTTGTGCAGCTTATTGAAGATTTATTGGAAAAAGCTTAATACCCGACAGCAGAGTTTTCTCCCCTTGAATCTGCTCCACCGTAAAATCCATTTTCCGTAATGGTTATTCCGTTTGCCTGTCCGATATATCCCCATCTGTAGAATTTGATTGAATGCCCTTTGCGTAGGAGGTTCTCCCTTACATCGGAAGCAATGGTAAACGGTTCTACCATGATGGCATCCGGCAGCCATTGAGAATGAAAACGGGATGCAGTCACTGCCTGTTGAATGGACATGTCATACACCAGCACATTCAGGATCACCTGCATAACAGTTGTGATAATGGTTGAACCTCCCGGGGAGCCAATAATGAGAATGGGTTTTCCGTCTTTCAGAACAATGGTAGGCGTCATAGAACTGAGTGGGCGTTTCCCCGGCTGAATGGCATTTGCTTCATTGCCCACCAAACCATACACATTAGGCATTCCCGGTTTTGCTGAAAAATCATCCATTTCATTATTGAGAAAAAATCCTGCTTTTTCAACAACATGTCCGGAACCATAGCCGGTATTTAATGTGGTAGTTACACTTACGGAATTCCCATTTCCATCAACAACGGAGTAATGAGTAGTTTCCCTGCTTTCATAAGGATATGGGTCTCCATGAGAAATATCTGTGCTGGATGATACTTTCAAAAGATTAATTGAGGAAGCTCTTTCAACTGCATAATCATCCGATAACAGCATGTGAATGGGAACATTCCAAAAATCAAGGTCGCCTAAATGTTCAGCCCGATCTGCATACGCTCTTCGTTCTACTTCGGTGAGAAGATGGATATATTCTGAGGAGTGCCAGTCAATTGATTTCAATTCAAATTGCTCAAGCATATTCAGCATGTGGATGAGAATCACACCGCCGGAGCTGGGTGGACCCATGGATAATATTTCAAATTCCCGAAATTGTCCGGTCACCGGTTCCCGATAAACAGATTCATATCCTGCAAGATCTTCCATAGTGATGAGCCCATTATAATCTTCCATTTCAGCGGCAATAAGCCTTGCTGTTTTTCCGAAATAAAAATCATCACCTTTTGTCCTGGCAATTCGTCTCAAAGTTCCTGCAAGGTCTTTTTGCTTAAGGATATCTCCCGGTGTCCAGTCCCTCCCATCTTTCCGGTTAAAGATTATTTGAGAATCTATATCGCGATTGAAAAACTCTTTTCTGTAATTCAAACTTCTTGCTAATCCATTGGAAAGTCGAAATCCCCGTTCTGCCATCCTGATAGCAGGCTTCATTATCTCCCACAGAGAAATACGTCCTGACCCATAATCCTGCCAAGCCTTAATTAATCCATGAACCGTACCGGGGACACCTGATGCAAGATGAGAATACAAAGACAGACCTGGAATTACATTTCCTGTATCGTCAAGATACATATCTCTATCGGCATTACTGGGAGCTTTTTCACGAAAATCTAAAGTAAATTTTTCTCCATTTACAACGGCAGTCATAAATCCTCCTCCGCCGATATTTCCAGCTGCAGGGTACACCACAGCCAGAGCAAATCCGGTGGCAACTGCAGCATCCACTGCATTGCCACCTTTTTTCATGATTTCTACACCTGCTTCTGAGGCCAATCTATGAGCGGATACTACCATTCCGTTTTTAGCATATTCTGATCCTGCATGAAGAGTTGGGAGAAAAAGAATGATAAGGTTAAACAAAATAAATTTGTTTTGTATGTGGGGTTTTTTCATTTTACAGTAAAAAAGGATAATGAAATTTACGATTAAGGAGTTGGAATGAAAGTAAATAGTAGACAGTAAAAGGTAGTTCTGCTTTTTAATTATGAAATATCACTAAGGGAAGAATAGTGGAACGTGGTGTTTCGGAAAAATAAAACAGACCATGGTCCATTCTTATTTTGGGTATAAATTTTCTCCTTCAGATTTAGCGATAACAGAAGCACCAATGCTGTCGCTAAAAATGTTTACC
>ERZ651768.1321-NODE-1321-length-18186-cov-6.734055_pt1 | contig 18186 bp, 13 predicted proteins | sample MGYA00514754_ERZ651768 | MGnify/ENA metagenome assembly ERZ651768
GCACCGCCTCGAGCAACTCGGCCACCTCCTCGAGCGTCCAGCCCTCGTAAAATTGGCCGTACTTCTCCCAAGCTTCGGCGTTTTTGGCCAACAGCAGGGCCAAGTCGGCCTCGCGCTTGGCCAAGGGATGCGAGTCGGCCTTCGCCAGCCAACGCTCCATTCGTTGCAATACTTTCTCAGATGCCATAATGCCGAAAGCCGCCCAGCGCTTGGCCAAGCGGGCAGCCGGTTAACCCGCAAATTCCTTCGCAACCAGACAGGCGTTGTGGCCCCACTTCATTATTTACATGGGTTTTCCGAGTTCCAGACTACACTTAAGTGTAATCATGCTCACTGTGCTTCGCCTCTAATTTGGCTACGGTATGAGTGTTAGCTACTAAGTTAACCAGTTCCTTGAGTGGTTATCATTGAAGATAAACAGCAGCTTTGTTTTTAACTCCGTTTATTTGCCTTCAACTTATAATTATTCACCCGTCTTGCCGCCGTGTTTTGCGGAGGAGGTAGAGGCTAAATCACTTAATTCTTTTCCATTTGTCGGTCTGGATATCTGTTGCAGTATCACCCAAAATGGTCCATTCACCTGAAATCTCTTTTTCATCGGAAATCCAGTATATACTGACTCCTCTTTCGCCTTTAGTGAACAAGCTGTAGCTATAACATACTGACAGAACATTTCCCTTTCTAATTCCAATACCTGTATAAACGGGTCCATCATCTCTGGTCCATTGAAGATAATAAATTGAATTATATTTTATAACAATAACTTTACCAGTCTCTTTATTATTTTCTGGCAGCGTCATTTCGTAAAAATAATCTCCAACAAAATCACTTTCATCCACATTAGCGATTGAAGGGGATGATAAAATCTTATCCATAAATTCTTTACCCTCTTGCTCCAAACCCCGAAAGTGTTCTTCCAATTCCGAATCCCGATGCGCCGCCGCTTCAGCAACTGGTTTCGCTTCTGCTAGAGGAGACAACTGCTGCGCCTCCCCACACCCCACAACCAGCACGGCTGCGATTGTTGTTATTAGTATGTTTTTCATTTCCCTTCAGCTTTCAATTCTTCAGCTGTCTTGCCGCCGTGTTTTCGGAGGAGGTTACTCGACCACTTTGACGCGGTAGAACCATTTCGGGGGATCGTGGTCCCTCTCTTCATCAAACCGAACCGAGGAACCTGTCCCGGTGTAGGTCTTGACCGCCTCCCAGTTCAGCAGGTCAAACGAATCCTGAACCTCGTAAACCTTCCCCTCCTTCGCATCAAAGCTGAATGCAAACCGCCCATGCTGCACCAAGCGAGGCATCAGTGCTATTTCTTCACCTGTCTTGCCGCCGTGTTTGCGGAGGAGGTCGGCGACTTCGGAATGTTTGCGACCGATGGCCCAATCTAGCGATGTCGAACCATCCGAACGCTTCGCATTCACATCCGCGCCGTTGTCGATTAGGAGTTCGGCGATTTCCTTGCGACCAAAAACAGCCGCATAATGTAAAGGAGTCCATCCATCATCATCCATCGCATCCACATCCGCAGCTTCGGAGATTAGCAGTTCGGCGACTTTCTTGTGCCCCCAACGAGCCGCATGATGCAGAGGAATTCTTCCGAGATAATCCTTCGCATTCACATCCGCACCTTTCTTCAATTCCCTTTGGACGCCAGCAAGGTCGCCTTTCCAAGCAACATCGTGAATCGGGTCAGCGAATACAGTTCCCACCAACAACACGGCTGCGATTGTTGTGAGTAGGAGGTGTTTCATTTTCCTTCAGCTTTTAATTAGCGTTGCTGGCGGTGCCACCCAAGCGTGCCGTGAGGGATGCTGTTGAACTACTTGTCCTTGCTGCGGGTGATCTTGTTGCCAACGTAGCCTCCAATGCAGCCAAATATTGACATGGACCCAAGGAAAAGTGGCAACATAAGCCAGATGCCACTGGCAAGTTGTACTGCCTGCCTCTCCGTTGTTGGAATCAAAGGCGCCACTACAACCGTCAAAGGCCCAACCCTCACCGCGGTGTCATATCCGATCCATTTGAGTGCGTTTAGCGCGGCGGCAAACCCAAAAATCACACCGACAAAACCGAATCCTAAAACACAAGCAACCTGTTTCACCGGCTTGGTCATAGCAACCCGATGAGACGCCAATGCCAGTTTACGGTCAAGCGGTTCCGGGTGAACGACAGTAATATGGGACTTGAACCCGCCGTTATTGTGTGAAGTGAAGGAAACGTTGAAAAGAAGATGGCGGGAGTGACGAGACTTGAACTCGCAACCTCCTGCGTGACAGGCAGGCGCTCTAACCGATTGAGCTACACCCCCGACAAGGGGCGGAGGAAACTACCAGAAGTATGTTGGGGGTCAAGCAGTCAGGAAAAAATGATCCGGACAACAGACGCCAAGGAGGTGGGTGTGGGGAACACCGCAGAAGAAACGTGCCGCTGCCCGGATCGGTCAGACATGCTTCGCCTCTTGGTAGATTATGTCAACCTCCAAATCTTGCCCCTACCAAAGTCGCGGGACCATGCACCGTTTCAGGCCTAAATCAGGGAAAAATGCAGGATAAAAATGGCGGAGAGGGAGGGATTCGAACCCCCGTTACCCTTTCAAGTAATCACGCTTTCCAGGCGTGCGCCTTCAACCACTCAGCCACCTCTCCAGCAAGCGGGCTCTCATTGTGTGAAATGCAATGCCAAGCGGCAAGTTATTTGAATCGCACCGGGGATTTTCATGGTGCAAAAACGACTGGCCGCTTGCCACCGGCGGGAGCTTGTGAATAGTTTCACGCGCTTTATGGGGCACCTGAAGTTGCACATACCTGGACCGACCGAGGTCAGCGACAAGACGTTTGAGGCATTTCGCACGCCGATGATCGGGCATCGCAGCCAGGATTTCAAAAATCTTTACGCGGCCGTGATGCCAAACCTGCAAGCGTTACTCTACACCGAGCGCCTGGTTTATCTCGGCACTTCGTCCGCCTGGGGCATCATGGAGGGTGCTGTTCGCAACCTCGTCTCCAATGGCGTACTTAACTGCATGAAAGGTGCGTTCTCCGACAAGTGGTTCGACGTGGCCAAACGTTGCGGAAAGCAGGCCGAGGCGCTGCAAGTTGATTGGGGTTCACCCATCCTCCCCGAGCAAATCGATGAACGCCTGGCCACTGGCAAGTTTGACGCCGTCACACTGGTCCACAACGAAACCTCCACCGGCGTGATGAGCCCGCTTTACGACATCGCCATGCTCAAGGCAAAATACCCGGATGTGATGTTTATCGTGGACAGTGTCAGCTCGCTCTCCGGCGTGATAATCGAGTTCGACAAGCTCGGTATCGACCTGCTGTTGGCCGGCACACAAAAGGCGTTCGCACTTCCGCCGGGCCTGAGTGTGTTCACCGCATCGCAGGCCGCACTCGACCGCGCCGAGTCGATCAACAACCGCGGCTACTACTTCGACCTGATCGAGTTCCAGAAAAACGCCGAGAAGAGCATGACGCCGAGCACGCCGAGCATTGGCCACATTTACGCGCTTAAATCAAAGCTCGAGGAGATCATGGCCGAGGGGCTGGATGCCCGTTTTGCGCGCCACGCCAAGCTCGCGCAGATGACCCGCGACTGGGCCGCCAGGCAGGGATTTACCCTGTTCCCCGAGGGCGGTTACGAGTCGCAGACGCTGACCTGTGTAAACAACGGGGCCAAGCCAGGCGGACGCGAAATCGACGTGCCCAAGCTGCAGGAATTGATGAAACAACGCGGCATTCTGATCGACGGCGGCTACGGCAGAATCAAGGGCAAGACCTTCCGTCTCTCGAGCATGGGCGACGAAACCAAGGAGACGATGCAGTCGCTGTACAACCTTCTCGACGAGTCGATTAGCCAGCTTTAACCAGCTTATTGTTCGGCTATCAGTCCGTCTGCCAAGCGGAACGTAACGTGTGCCCGGGCGGCCACCGTGTCGTCGTGCGTCGCGATGATCATCGTCAACTCAGCCTCCTGCTGCAACTCGCACAACAGATCGAGCACAGCGCCGCCGGTCTTCGAGTCCAAGTTGCCGGTTGGCTCGTCGGCAAAAAGGATTCGCGGCTGATTGATCAACGCCCGGGCAAGGGCCACTCGTTGTTGCTCGCCACCGGACAACTCAGTTGGCAGGTGATGCATGCGCTTGGCCAAGCCGACCCTCGCCAGCAATTCCCTGCCCCGCTGCTCCGCAGTGCCAACGCTCGCGTGCGCCATCCGCGCCGGGAGAGTGACGTTCTCAAGCGCATCGAACTCCGGTAATAAATGGTACGCCTGAAAGACGAAACCAACCTCACGATTTCTCCACTTGGCCAAGCGAGCTGCTCCCATTTCAAACAACTCATGGCCATCGGCGAAAACCTGCCCAGCGCTTGGCTCGTCAAGTCCGCCGAGCAAATGCAGCAGTGTGCTCTTGCCCGCACCGGATGCGCCCTGCAGTGAGAGAAAGTCGCCGCTCCCGATATTGAGGTTCACGCCGTGGAGCACCTCCACATTGCGCCTGCCAAGGTCGTACGACTTGTGCAACTCCCGTGCTGAAAGGATTGCGTCACTCATGGCGAAAGGCCTCCACGGGCTTGAGCCGGCTGGCGTTCCACGCCGGGATCAACCCTGCCAGCAGACAAATGAACAGCGACCCAACACCGATCCTGATGAGGTCGCCCGTCACGAGTTTCGACGGCAACGCCTGAAAACCGTAGATGCTCGCGGGGAACAACTCGAAGCCGGTCGCGTCGCGCATCAGCACGAGAAACTCGTTGCGATACTCAAGCGCCAACAGGCCAAGCCCAAAACCAAGCGTCAGCCCAAGCGCCGCCACCACGAGGCTTTGCATGAGAAACACCTGCATAATCTGCCAACCGGTCGCACCGAGCGCCTTGAGTGTCCCGATCTCCGGCGTGCGCTGCACGACAAAAGTGATCTGCGAACTGGTGATACCGAACGCTGCCACAATCATCACGAAAAACAGCAGGAAAAACATCACATTGCGCTCCACCTTCAGAGCGTCGAGAATCTGGGTGTTCTCATCCTCCCAAGTCGTCACCACATGGCCCTGCGGGAGGGTTGTCAACAATTGTTGCCGTACCGACTCGGCGTGAGTTGGGTCGTGAAGTTTCACCCCGAGCCCATGCACCGCATCGCCAAGGCCGTACAAATCCTGCGCGTCCTCGAGAGAAGTCAGCACGAAGTTGGCGTTGTACTCGTAAAGACCGGCATCAATAATCCCTCGCACTTCGTAGTCATCCGGGAGCAATACCACCTCTTTGCCATCCTCCTGTGCTTCACGAATCCGGTGAAAACTCCGGGCCGAGTGTACCGCTAGAAAATCGCCCACACTCAGGTTGAGTATTTTCCTCATCTCCGACCCCACCACAAGCCCTCCATCCACTTCGAATTCGCCGTCGATAATTCTGTTTGTCGCGGTCAATGAACTAACGGATAATTCCAGTTCGGGATCCACTCCGCGCACCCACGGCGTGTAAATTCGCGGACTCTCTCCCTCCTCCGGCTGGGTCTCCAACAGCACCGGGCCGACGATAAACGGTGCCACGCCTGCGACCGCCTCGTGCTCCAGCACCTTTTGGCGCAGCTCACGGTACTCGCTCACGATCCGATTACGATTGGTCACCTTGAGGTGCGCGTTGAAGTCGAGCAGGCGCTCGCGCAAGTCCTGGTCGAAGCCGCTCATCACGCTCATCACGATGATCAGCACCGCAACGCCCAGCGTCACACCAATAATCGAGATCAGCGTGATCACGGACACAAACGTGCGCTTGGGGCGCAAATACCGTAACGCCAACGCCAGTTCAAACGGCAACTTCATTCAACGGGCGACAGGCTACCCGATGGCCGTTCGGCGGGAAAGGTTGAAGCCCAACACGCTCCCGCCCGGCCAATTGCCTTGTCGCTTGGCCAAGCGGAGAACATATTCGCGGCCAAGCGACCTGTTACATCATGGCTAAAAAATATCGAGTTGGAGTAATCGGCAGCACGAATCGCGGCAATTACGGCCATGGGCTGGACACGGTGTGGCGCGAGTTCCCAAACACGGAAGTGGTGGCAGTGGCGGACGATCACAAGGACGGGTTGGCCAAGGCGGTCAAGCGGCTTGGCAATCCACGTGGCTACGCCGATTACCGCACGATGCTTGAAAAAGAGATGTTTGACTTTGTCAGCATCTGCCCGCGCTGGCTCGATCAACACCGGGACATGCTCTTGGCTGCGGCTGAATCGGGCGTGCGAGGAATCTACGAAGAGAAACCACTCTCCCGCACGTTGCGCGAGGCCGACGAGATGATCGCCGCCTGCGAGAAGAAAAACGTCAAGTGTGCTGTCTCACACCAGACGCGGTACAGCCCGATTCTTGATCAAGTCCAGCGAATCATTGCAGATGGGCGAATCGGTCGCGTTCTCGAGTTCCAACTGCACGGCAAGGAGGACAACCGCGGCGGTGGCGAGGATTTGTGGGTGCTCGGCACGCATGTGTTTGACCTGACAAACCACCTCGCTGGCTACCCTCTCTGGTGCCAGGGTTACGCTCGGCAGAACGGCGAGTTAGTGACGGCCAAGCACGTTAAACCTGGAAATGAAGGCATCGGCTTGTTGGCAGGTGACAATGTCGGCGCTACCTACGCACTGCCCAACGAGGTTCTTGCACACTTTCGCTCAATCCACCGCGGTGCGGGGAATCCGAATCGCTTTGGCCTGACGATCTTTGGCAGCGAGGGCGTCATCAAGATGACCACCGGCTATCTGCCAAGCGCCAGCCTGCTGCCGGACGGCTCGTGGACCCCAGGTCGCACCGGTAAAAAGTGGATTCCTATTAGTTCGAATGGCCCTGGCCAGGCGGAGACGCTCAAGGACGGTGGTCTGCACGCTGGCAATGTGTTGGCGATCCGCGACCTAATTGATGCCGTGGAGGAGGATCGCGATCCGGAGGCCAGCATCTACGATGCACGAACTGCGACCGAGATGATCGTGGCACTTTTCGAGTCGCATCGGCAAAGCGGTGCGCGTGTGACTTTCCCCCTGTTAAACCGTGACAATCCGCTCGCTCAACTCGACGGATAACCACCCAAGCGAACCGAACGGTACGATCATCCGATGCCAATTAGTTTTGACAGGCCAGCGTGTGATAGGCAGATTCCCGCCCCCTTTTTGAAGGAGCACCGCTAACTCACTTTTTACGCATGTCAGAATTCGAACACGACAACTCGACAACGAACAACCCAACCGAGACCAACAACCCGCTGATCCATGACCTGAACGCCGAACCGGAAACCCCGGTTGCCACGGCCAATGAAAACCTCTGCGGCAACATGCTGGTGGGCCAATCCGGTGGGCCGACCGCGGTGATCAACGCCAGCGTGGCCGGTGTTATCCAGGAAGCTGGCAAACACCCGAACCTGATCGAAGAAATTTATGGTGGGCTCAATGGCATCTTCGGCATCCTGCATGAGAACCTGATTGACCTTAACGAGGAGAAAGCGCGCTCCATCGAGGAACTCAAGCACACACCCGCTGCCGCGCTGGGCACCTGTCGTTACAAGATTCGCTTCAAGAAAGACCCCGAACAGGCTGCCCGGGACATGGACCGGCTGTTTGATGTCTTCAAGGCGCACAACATCCGCTACTTTTTCTACGCTGGCGGCAACGACTCGCAGGACACCAATAACAAGGTGCATCACGAGGCCATAAAGCGCGACTATTCATTGCGCTGCATCGGCGTGCCAAAGACCATCGACAACGACCTGCCCCACACCGACCACACGCCCGGCTACGGCAGCGCGACCAAGTACAACGCCACGACAGTGATGGAGGTTGCCGAGGACGTCTCCAGCATGGCCACCGACGACGGCTCGTGCTGCATCATCGAGGTCATGGGGCGGGCAGCCGGTTGGCTCGCCGCCGGCACCATCCTGGCCAAGCGAAAACCCACCGACGGGCCGCATATCATCTTGCTGCCGGAAATCCCGCTCGACGAAGGGAAGTTCCTCGCCAAGGTTCAGGAGAGCATTTCCCAACTTGGCTACTGCATCGTGGTCACCGGTGAGGGTGTGAAGGACGAGAATGGAAACGAACTCGGCGCGGACAAGACACGGCTCGACTCATTTGGCCACCCGGTGTTGTCCGGCGCCGCTGAAGCGCTTGGCGAGCTGGTCCACGGCAAACTAGACCTCAAGACGCGCACGGTGAAACTCGGCTACGCCCAGCGCTCCGCCGCACACTTCGCGAGCCAGCAGGATGTTGACGAGGCGGTCGCCTGCGGTGAGGCCGCCGTCCGTGCTGCCGTGGAGGGAAAGAGCGGCTTCATGGTTACCATCGAGCGTCAGTCGGATGACCCTTACGAGTTCACAACCGGCCTGCATCCGCTGGGTGACATTGCCTTGGTGGAGCGCACCATCCCACGTGACTGGATCAACGAGGATGGCTGGCTGCCCAATGATAAATTCATCCAGTACGCCGCGCCACTGATCGAGGGGCGGCTGGATCTGCCGACCAAGGGCGGCCTGCCGAAATTCGCCGAGTTGACCCGCGTACCGGTTGAAAAGGTATTGACACCCCACTCCCCCCTGGTCTTACCGGTGCCGGCGTAAAACCGGCTTGCGCCATCGGCTTCAATGCGAGTTGCCGCAGGTAAAGTCGCCCTCCTCCCAGCCGTCGCGACTGTGATAGGCCCACCAGTCGTATTCCTTGGGGGAACCGTTCATGCGAGCTGCATGGCCATCGACATAACTCAGCACGATGCCCCTCTTGTGTGGCATCGTCTTGTAGTCCCAGTACGGCATCTCCCAGGTCAACACAGAGAGGGACGGATTAACGCAGTCGCCGGCCCTGCGACCGCTGACTGGCCGATTGACCTCATAGCTGCCACGACTTTTTGTAAGGTAAATATGATTCCAAACATAGGTCACATAATTGTTGTTGCGAAACCTCGACAACATCCCTGAATCCTGCGTCTTCATCGCAACAGGACAGGCAAAAACAGAATGGGGCGTCCGAGACTTGTCACGTTGTTTGGGATCAGGTGCGCCGGTGTTCTTCCCAATGTAAGGCTCGAGCAACTGAGGCATCCACACCGAGTCATTGCGCAATGCATGATCCCCACCCCAGGCCCGCCCCCAGTTGCGGCAGAGTGGAATCCGGTTGTCATACTCGGAAATGTACATCGTCACGGCCAGACCGATCTGTTTGCAGTTGTTCAGGCAGGCTGACTGGCCGGCCTTCGCCTTCGCCTTGGCCAGGGCCGGCAACAATAGCCCGGCGAGTATCGCTATAATGGCGATCACTACCAGCAACTCGATCAGCGTGAAGCCCTTGGCCAATCGGGGCGAGTCCGTCCGGGATAGTATTTTCATGGGCAGGTGAACGCGTTCAGACTAGGTACCGGTTTCACCTTGGTCAAGTCGGCACCGGCCGTTATCCTGCCGCGCATGACCGAAGACTCCGGCACCGGCCAAGCGCCATCTCAGGCAAAATACCTGTTGCTGCTCGTCGCGGTGGTGCTGGCCCCAGTGGTCTTTACCTGGCTCACCAGTTCCCCAACACAAAGTGATGTCGACTTCGACCTATCGATCAACGCCGGGAAAACACACTACGAGGCCGGCGAGGCGCAGGAATCCATCGACGCCTTCACCCGGGCGTTGAAATCCAAACCCACCGAGACCGACCTCCTGCTGAACTTGGCCAACGCCCATCGCTTGGCCAACCACCCACTGGAAGTCATCAAGTACGCTAAGGAAGCGCTGGCCATCGACGCCAACCTCGACGCCGGGCATTTCCTGATCGGCTGCGCGCACCTGCGACTCGACCAAGCGACCGAAGCCACCAAGGCGCTGCAACAAGCCTACTACATCGACAACACTGTCGGCGCCGTCGGCTATCTGCTCGGCAAGGCGCAGTTGGCTGCCGGCAATGCCGAGGAAGCCGCCATGCTGTTCGAGGAGGTGGCCGCATTCGAGACAGATCACCTCGGCGCAGCCTACGCTCTGAGCCAGGCGCTCACGGCGCTCGACCGCACGGACGAAGCCAAGGCCGCACTCGAGCAGCATCAACAACGCATCGCCGGCAAAAAAATGCCCGACGAGCCGGGGCATTGGGAAATGTGCAGCCACACCGAGGTGCGCATCCCGTTCAAGCTGGCACAACCGGACGCCTCCGGCATCGCGGTCCAGTTCGTCGATGACACCGCCAAGGCCTTCGCCGGCAACGCCGACAAATTCATCGGGCCGTTCGGCGTGATCGATTTCAACCACGACGGCAACAACAGCCTGTTCGTCCGCACTCGCACCAACACCTTCCGCACGCTGCTCAACACCAACGCCGTCTTCACGCCGGTCGGTTTCGAGTTCCCGGGCATCGAGGACGCCCGCTACTCGCGCTGCCTCGTCGGCGACCTGAACAACGACCGGTTCGACGACGTGCTGATGCTCGGCGACCAGGGATCGCACGCCTACCGCTTCGCCACCAACGGCCTCGCGCGCGACCTCTCCAAGTTCTCCAAGCTCGCCTCGCTCAAGGCCGTGGACGGTGTCATCGCCGACATCGACTTCACCGGCAAGCTCGACCTGCTCGCCATCCAGCCCGGCGATGCCGGCCTCAAGGTTTTCCGTAACCTCGGCAGCATATATTTCAAGGACATCACCAAGACCTCCGGCATCCCAACGCAGATCACCGGCGCGCTCAAGCTCGTCATGGACGACTGGAACAACGACGACATGCTCGACCTGTTCATCCCGCGCGCGAGCGGTCCGCCGATGTTCCTGCAAAAAAATCGCGGCGCAGCCCACTCGCCGACCAACACCCTCGCCTCCCTCCCGGAGGCCACCGCGCTGGCCACCGGCGACCTCAACAACGACCTGCGCGTTGACCTCGTCTGCCTGGCCAACGACCAACTCGAGATCACCTTCAACGGACTTGAGGAAAAACAGATACTCCCCTTGGCCAAGGGCGTCACCGCGGTTCACCTGCTCGATTACGACAACGACGGCTGGCTCGACCTCTTCGCCACCGGCGACGGCCTGCAGGCATTCCGCAACCGGGGCAGCGCCGGCTTTGCCGACAGCACCACCGCGCTTGGCCTCGGCACGCTCACCGGCGAAGTCAGCCAACTCGCGACCGCCGACATCGACCGCGACGGCGACTCCGACCTGCTGCTAGCGCACGAATCCGGCCTGAAATATCTCCGCAACGACGGCGGCAACGCCAACCGCCAGCTCAAGATTCGCCTTTACGGCAACCGCTCCAACGCCAGCGGTATCGGCATCCAAGTCGAGACCGTCACCACCGGCCTGCGACTCAAGCGCACCGTGCACTCGCTACCCATCGAGATTGGCATTGGTAAAAACAAACTGCTCCATTCGCTCAACGCCCGCTGGTTCGACCTCTCCCTTTTCAACCTCGACGTGAAGGTGAAGCCCGGCGAAACCGTCACCCTCACCGAGCTGATTCTGCCGACCGGCTCCTGCCCGTACCTCTACGCTTGGGACGGCGAAAAGCACCGTTTCGTCACTGACCTGCTCGGCGCGTCACCGCTTGGCCTGCCGGTCGCCGAGGGCGTTTATATCGATGCTGACCCGGACGAGATCGTGTGGATCGGCGACGAGACAAACTTCCAGCCAATCGACGGCAACTACCAGTTGCAACTCACGGAGGAGTTGCGCGAAATCCTTTATCTCGACGAGGCCAAGCTGCTCGCCGTCGATGTGCCAATCGGCACCGAAGTGCACCCCACAACCAAGTTGCGCCAAAGAGGCCCGTACCCGCCGGCCGGGCTCACCGCCCTAGCCAAGCGCAAGCCGCTTCGCCAAGCCAAACTCAGCGACGGACTCGATGTCACCGCCGCATTGCTGGCCAATGACGACCAGTGGGTTTCGCCTGTTGAGCTGCGATTACCACAACTTCGCGGCTTGGCCAAGCCGTACTCGATCGAATTCGACTTCGGCCCGCTCGACGCCGGTGCGCCGCTCGCCCTGGCGATGACCGGTTGGCTGCATTTCGGCGGCGGCATGGCGAACATCGCCGCCTCGCACCATGCCGACCTGCCGTTCCCCTTCCCAAAACTTGAGGCGCAAGTCGCGAACGGCACTTGGCAAAAAATAGATGTTACCGTCGGCGCGCCGGTCGGCAAAACCAAGACCATCGTCGTGGACTTGGCCGGCAAACTGCCAAGCGGTGCCAAGCGGCTTCGCTTGTCGATGGCGTTTGAGATTCACTGGAACCGAATTGCGCTGTTTGAAAAGACGAGTTTGCCATCCGTCGCCACGATGCACCCAACGACGACTGATTTGCACTGGCACGGCTACGGCGCGATCGAGGATTTGCCGAGCCATCTGCCGCTGACGCCCATCCACGACCAAACCGGCGACACGCCGAACTGGCGCATCACCCCCTCCGGCTGGGTCACGCGTTACGGCGATGTCGATGAACTCGTCGCCGTCAAGGACAACCGACTCGCCCTCATCGCCGCCGGCGACGAGTTAACGCTTGGTTTCGCGGCAACCAAGCTTCCGACGCAACGCCCACACACAGCACGCCAATTTTTTCTGTTCACCAGCGGCTGGGACAAGGACGCCGACTTTCACGTCGCCCATGGTTGGACGGTCGAGCCGCTGCCGTGGCACGGCATGGATGCCCAACGCTACGGCCGCGAACCCCGCCCCAAACTCGATGACGGCTGGATCAAAAAATACAACACCCGCTGGATCGGTCCACGCCCGCTGCATAAACTCAACAAACTAACCATAAGCAAGTGAAGCACCGAATTCCCTTTTTATTTTTCACGATTGCCGGCTTGGCTGCTCACGCCGACTCGCTTGAGCAGATTGCCAATGTTTTCGTCGAGGACGGGTTGAAACTCCAGCACCTTGATTTCAGCATTACCGACACCGGCCTGGAATCCGATGGCGACAAGAAACACGAGATTCGAACCGACCGATTCGGAGACACACCGCAACAACCGGACGGCCGCATCCTCCTGCAACCCGGCGGTGATGCGGTTAGCCAGGCGTACTCGTGGGACTACAACGCCTCGCGGCCAGGCAAGTACTGGGTAGAACTTGTTTACGCCTTGGCTAAGGGCAAAAGCATCGCCGTGCCGAACATCAGCTCGTACCGCATCCAAACCCAGCTTGATGTCACCGGCGCGGCTAATCGTTTCCGCAATGTCACCCTCGGAAAAATTTATTTCGTAGAGCCCGGTAAACAAAAACTCGAGCTCAAGTTTCGTGGCGACATGCCGAGAGTTCGCGCGCTCATCCTGCGCCCCGCGCCGGAAGGGGAGCCCATTGGCCAGGCGCTCGACCGCTCGGTGTTGCTGCACGCGCGCGACGTGACGCTGCACAGCACCAAGTTGCAGTACGAAACCAAGCCGCACAAAAACACGGTCGGCTACTGGGTGAATGTCACGGATCAGGTGTGCTGGGACTTCACCGTGTCGCGCGGCGGCAGGTTCGATGTCCAAATCCACCAGGGCTGCGGTAAGGGCCACGGTGGCAGTCTCGTCGCGCTCGAGGTCGCCGGACAAAAACTTGAGTTCACCGTGAAAGACACCGGCCATTTCCAAAATTTCGTCCCGCGCAAGGTTGGCACCGTGCGCTTGGCCAAGGGTGAATATCGTTTTTGGATCAAGCCGATAATGAAAGCAGGCGGCGCCATCATGGACGTGCGCCAAATCCGACTACTCCCCGTCGAGTGATTTACTACAAGCGCCATGAACAAGACCAATAGCATCATCTCCACCAACGCCGTTAGTAATGTCGCCGATTCGTTTAAGGACCTCGGTCTCGAGTGGCTGTTGGATTACTTCACCATCCTCGAGCCGATCGATTACATCACGTTCATCATCAACCTGCTGATCCTCATCTTCGGCAAGCAAATCATCAACCATCTCAGTGTGCAGACGGTCGGCGCGGCGCCGCCCCAGCTTCGTTTGCTGCGCATTTTGAACGCGGTCCTTTTCCTGACCTACTTTTTTGCCGTGGCCTTCCAATTCCAACTTGGCTCCAACATCAGCCACACCGGGTTGCTCGTATTGCTGACGTATCTTATCTGGCAACTCACCCACTCGATCATCCTCAAAAAATACGGTCGCAAGCGGGAGGTCGAGGGCACTTCCATTTATGTGGAATCCTACACTTCGAGCAACCTGAAACTTATCGCACTGCTGATCCTCGGGGTAATCTCGGGCCTGGTGTTTCTCAACCTGTGGAAACTCGAATGGCTGCTCCAGACCACCAGCTTCCTCGGGGCGCTGGCTGTCCTGATTTTCACGACGAAGGATTATTGGCTGAAAGATTTCATCAGCGGCATCATCGTCATTAGCAACGGCAACATCGAGCGGGGCGACGTCATCCGCATCCCCGATGAAAACATCCTCGCGATCGTGCTGGAGACACGCACCATGCTGACCCTGCTGCGCGACGTCATCCGCAACCACAACATTACCGTCCCCAATTCCCTGTTACTAAACAAGCAGGTGGAGATACTCACCACCGAGTCGAGAAAAGGGATTTATGACTACGTCGAGTTCAACATCGGCTACGAGACGGACTCGGAGAAGGCCAGGGCCTACCTGCTCGATGTCTGGAAAAGAGCCTGCAAAATCACCGCAACCATCAACTCCGAGCGCGAGGGCAACATCATGCTCGTCGAGAACGGCGACCACGCCGTGACGTGGCGCGTGCTCTACAACCTGAGATTCGAGCACGAGATTGCCACCGCCCGCAATGCCGTGAAGTTGGCGGCGTTCGAGTTGCAGGACGAGCACGGCGTAAAGCTCCCCACCCCGCTGACCCACGCCTTCCCCGGCGGCCCGGCGGTTGTCAGTAAACCCCCAGCGTCTTGAGCACCGCCCGGACGCGGGGCACTTCGTGCGTGCGGAACAGGTCGGTCCCGCCCAGCGCGGCGAGCACGGAAAAAAACGGCTCGGCGCTCCGCACCTCCTCCCCGAAGCACTCGACTGCATGCGGCAGTGCGTTGCACACCGGCCACCCCAGTTCGCGCAATCGGAAGGCGTTCAGGAATGTTTTCATTTGGTGCCGAATCCGCACCGAGCTGTCCTGCAAATTCTCGTAGTAAAAGCCCAGCCCCGGATCGACGAAGCCCTTGGCCAAGCCGCAGCGCTCGGCCGTCTCGATCTCGCGAGCGAAGTACTCCGCCATGCGAAGGATGGGATCGTCGTCGAGCGGGATGTCGGCGACATCGCGGGCATTGTCGCCGGCGACGTAACAGACGATCACGGCGGCATCGTGCCCGGCGGCGAGGCGATAAATCGTCTCGCTGGCCGCAGTGCCGGTGAGGTTCAGCACCTTGGCCCCGGCATCGAGGCAGGCCTTGGCCACCTCGGCGTCGTAAGTCTCGGCGGAGACGATGATGCCCTGCGAGGCGAGTTGCCCGATCACCGGCAGGAGCCGTTGCCGCTGCTCGGCAGCGCCGACTCGCTGCGCTTGGCCAAGCGTCGATTCCGCGCCGATGTCGATGATGTCGGCCCCCTGCGCCCGCAACTCACTCCCGCGCTCGACGGCCGACTCGACGGTGGTGCAGATGCTCTCCCGATACCACGAGTCGGCGGAGAGGTTGATCACCCCCATGATCGCCGGTCGCGCGGAGGGGAAGCTCACTTGGCCAGCGATGTTGAACGGACGCACAACGGCGTCGAGGTCGGTGGCGTGCTTCGCGGCGATGGCAACCAAGTCTTTCAGGCCAAGCATGTTCAGGGTGCCTTGGGTGCTTCCGACCCGGCCTGCAGGGCATCGAGCTTGGCCTGCCAGAGCGGCATGTCGGGCAGCTCCTTGGCCAAGCGCGAGTAAACACTGCGTTCCTTCTCCGAGAGCCCAAGCCGCCCGGCCAAGTGCCCAGCCATCAACCCGGCTTCCTTCACCCAAAACGGATCCATCTTTTCGCTGGCGGAACGGAGATTGTGGCCGAAGACGATATACATGCACTGAACGAATGACCGTTGCAGGAGTTCCTCGCGCTCCTCCGTTTCGCCGGCCAGCGCAGCCTGCTCCTCGAGCACGCGGGCCAAGCCCAGTCCCGCCTGGCTGCGGGTGGTCACGTCGGTGCCGGGCAGTTCGGTCACAGCCCGGTACGCGTCCGCCGCCGGGCCAAGGTTGCCCAACTGCAAATAACAATCGCCGACGCGGCCCCACGCGAGGGGATGCAGCGGGCTGCCGATCATCTCGTTGGCCACGCGCTGATAATGCGGCAACGCGTCGAAGAGGTTCATGGGCGTGCGCTGGGTCTGGTCGGCGGCGACGTCGCCAAGAAAAAACTCCGCGCGCGCCTGCTCGGCGACCGGCGCGTTGGTGGCGTTGATGACCGAGGCCAGCAGCAACTCGGCGGCGGCGTGTTCCTGCCGGAAGAACGCCGAGCGACCGGCGTTGAGCCGCGCCTCCCACTCCATGCCACGGGCGTTGGCCAGCAGGTTTGTGTTTTCGAAAAGCCGCCGGTAGCCCTGCTCGGCCTCGGCGAATTTGCCGGACTGGAACTGGTGGTCGGCGATCCATTTCTGCGCCACCGGCGCGAGTCGGTTTGTCGGGAATCGCACGACGTAATTCGTGAACAACTGAAACGCCCTCGCCCGGTTGCCGGCCTGATGGTTTAGCCACGCGCGGTCGAACTCCGCCTGCGGCAGCGCCGGGTGCGCCGGGTAGTTGGTCACCCAGCGGTCGTACTCGAGGATCGACGACACCCAGCTGCCGTCCATGACATGCGTCCGGGCAACAGCCAGTTGTGCCTCGGGCAGCAGGATGGATTTCGGGAAGACCTCGGCGAACGAAGCCAGCACGGTGCGCGACTCGGACGGCTTGCCCTGCCGGTTGAGCGCCTGCCCGTAGAGCAGCAGGCTGCGGTCGCTGTAAAAACTGCTCGGGAACCACTCGATCAGGTTGCTCACCGCCTGGTTCGCGCTCGGCAAATCCAGCCGCTCCACGCCGCTCCGCACGATTTGGTACAGTGCCCTGTCCACCAGCCGGTTGTTGTAACCGACGGTGTTCGTGGCAATGCGGATCGCCGCCCAGTAGTTGCTCGATGCCGAGGCGTAATCCGCCCCGTGGAACAAACAGTCAGCCACCTTGAACTGCGCCACCGCCTGTTCCTCGGACTTGGGCAACTCGGCGACGGCGTTCGAATAGGCCTGTCGCGCCAGGCTCAACTGCAGCCTTTTGCCGGAAAGATTGCCCCACTCCCAAAGCGCCCAGCCGCGGCCCAGCCACGATTTGCCCGTCAGGTTCGCATCCGGGTCGCCCTGCAGAACAACGTCAAAATGCCCCAGCGCCTCGCTGAGCAGGTTGGTGGACTTAAGCCGGCTCGCATCCGGCAACCCGTAAAACTGCCGCAGCCGCAACTCGCCCAGCGTCATGTGGGCCAGCTCGGTCGCCGGGTCGCCGGGATGGCGGATGAACAGGCGCTCCAGCCGCTGCACCGCATTAGTCAGCCGGTTTTCAGCAACGTACAGGTCGGTGATTTTCAGCAGTGCCGAGCGGCGCCAGTTAGCCGGGACATTGGTGGCCAGGTTCTGCTCGTATAACGCGACGGCGGCATCCGGCTGGCTCATGCGGCGCAGCACGTCGCCGTGAAAGTCAACCGAGCGCGCGGCAAACTCCGGGTCGGCGATGCCCTTGGCCAATTGCACCAGGTTGGTGGCTCCACCCAGGGCGAGCTCGAGGCTGGCTTCGCCGAGATACACCGAGGCCAGCAAATGATGCTTCTCCCAAAAACGCTCCGGCGACAACCCCGCATCGGGCAAATTCTCCAGCAGCAGCCGCGCCGCCCCCAGTTCCTTGAGCTCGAAGTAGGCGTTGGCCAACAGCAGCCGCCCATCGACAATCAACGGATCGCTTGGCCGGGCGCTTGCCGCACGCTGGAACGGCCCGTCCGCCGGCTCGAGCGTGGCGATGCTTTTCTTCAGCTCACCCAACTGGTAGAGCGACTGCGCTTGGCCAAGCGCCGCCGTCAACGCCCGCACGGAGCCGGGATGCTTCTCGATCAACTGGCCGTAGCTGGCCGCCGCCAGGTTGAAATGGCCCAGCGCGAACTGCACCTCGCCGATCCAGAACAGGTAACGATCCGTCCACGGCCCGGCCGCCTGCAACCCGGCCGTCAACTCCTCGGCCACACCCTCGAATTGGCCAAGCTGAAACCGGGCCTGCCCCTCCAGCAACACCGCCTCCGCGTGGTGGGCCG
>ERZ651768.1326-NODE-1326-length-18151-cov-11.610656_pt1 | contig 18151 bp, 19 predicted proteins | sample MGYA00514754_ERZ651768 | MGnify/ENA metagenome assembly ERZ651768
AGTGGACGAAAGCGACGGTCTTGAAAACCGTTATGGGGGCAACCTCATCGTGGGTTCGAATCCCACTCCCTCCGCCACTTTCAGGCATGAAAAAGGCTCGTAGACCGAAATCTGCGAGCCTTCTTATTTGGTCAAATCACCAAACGTTGACCAATCGTTGACCAAATTGCTTTTGTCCATGAACACAGGCACGTCAACAACGAACATTGACTGGGTTCAGACAACGAATTTGTATTATATTATCTCCAAATTCGGCCATACGTCGTGCATACTCCAAATTTTTTCCTCAACTTGGGGGCAAACCGTATGAGTGAAGTAAATCCTAATCCAACCAACGATGATAGTGATTCCTCAGGTTCGAAGCCACCCACGATTGAATATCGAAGCCGAAAGCGTGATGTCGGATGCCTACTAGTGGTTATTGCGGTTATTGCGGTTGGAGCATGCAGTTACATGAATTTCAAGCCTGTGCCTATGGTATTTTACTCAGGCGATATTAGCGAGGCGACATGCGAGTACCTCGCTGAGAAATGGACAGGAGAGGAAATGACAAGGAATACATTTGGAGGTGAGGTGAAATATAAAATACTCACATTCACTGATGTCCGAATGCGCGAGCACAGTGAAAAAGAACTTGTTTGTCGTGGGACGGCGAGGACGGACTCTAGGGGCAAACTAGATTTCAAAATGACTTTAGAAGAGGACCCGGATGGCTCTCAGTGGCACCACATTGAAATATGGGACTGACAGGGCGCACTCAGAAGGTGCGCCCGTCAATGTCGATTCGGATTTCACCTAGTCGTCGAACCCTGAAATTCCCGCAATAACCGTCCACAACTCCAGGCTGAGTTCGGTGTTGCCAACAGGATTCGAAGAGTCCTCTCGAAACGTCTCAATCCCGGGCACATCAGTCAACCGGATCCGCTGCCTCCAAACGCCAAGGAGTTTGCCTGATACCGCACTGAATATTTTTTCTCTTGTATGGAAAACGCTGAAATAGAAGCGGGTATAAGCATAGCACCAGCGATCGCAAATGGGATTGTATAAGAGCCTGTCCAATCAAACAGCAATCCTGCTAACAGTATGCTTGCAAATCCGCCGAACTGATGAAACATAAACGCTATTCCGGAAATTGTAGCCAACGCTCTTAGACCGTAAATATCAGCGGTCAAAGACGAGGTCAAAATAGGTGTTGCGACCCACGACATGCCAGCGAAAACAGCAAATATCCATAAACCAGCTGGAGCTGGGATAGCGAGCATAGATAGATAGGCGATAGAACGTATAAAGTAACCAAGAGCTAACCAATTCTTGGTTCCTCCAAGCCGGTCCGATAGATAACCTGCTAACATTCCCCCGAACATGTTCATGCCCATCATTACGCCAAAAATTAACGCAGCCAACTCTCCCGACACGCCTTCACTTTGAGCAAATGGTATGAAATGTACTCCCATGACGGAAGTTGTCATACCGCATACAAAATACGCGGCTGCCATCTGCCAGATCGGAGCAGAGTTGAATGAATCTCGCCAATTTTCAACTTCGAGAGGCCCCGCATTATCCTCCTGTGATTTAGTCAGGTTTTCTTCGATGAATCCCGGATCGCCATCTGGATTGAGACCTCTTTCAGAAGGACTCTTACGGAAGAAGATTAAGCCCGTCGGTAGGGCTAGTAATGCTACCAACCCTAGCCCTACCCATGCGGTGCGCCAATTCGTCGCCTCTAAAAGGTACATAGTAAAAGGCACTAAGATCAGGCTGCCTGCTGACACAGCGGCCGAATTGATCGAGATCGCAAATCCGCGTCGTCTGCGGAACCAACGGGCCATCATGGCCGACATATTTGTAGGACCACTTCCGCTTTGTCCAAGAGAAAGCACGACTCCAAACATGAACGCCAAAAACAGTATGTGAAAGGTAAGAGCCATCATCATCGTCGATGCTCCGAGCACTATGACGGAAGCTAATACAAGCTTCCTACCTCCGGTTTTGTCGAAGATTCGCCCGATAAATGGCTGACTAACCCCGTTTACTAGTACACCTAGGGAAGCCGCTATAGAAACCTCAAACCTACTCCATCCGAATTCGTCGCTCATAGGTACGACAAATACCCCGAAGCTCTGACGTGCTCCCGCCGCAACAAATCCGATAAACATAGCCGCAGCGCAAACATACCAGCCGTAATAGATCGGTTTTTTCGTCTTGGCTATCGTTTCCATTAAGCCCGCAGCGTCTGGCGACGCGTTGATAACTGAGAAGATGCTGAATCATATCACGTGGCTCGCGAGACAGCGGTCATGAGTTCAACATTTAGATTGACGCGCTGGAAGCGCAGACCTATAGTTCACCGTGTTCTTAAGCGTAAAGGGACCACCGTATGGCGACCTAGCGTTTATTAAACGGCCGGATGGGTCCAGGGGACGAGATTATATGACCGGAACCAACTCACAAATAACCAACCCAGAGACCAGTGGAATGCGGAACACTGCACCGTTCATTTTGACCGGGCTAAGCGCAGGCCACGGAATTTTTCACTGGTTCAGCCAGAGCTTCTTCGTGATGTTGCCGGAGGTTGTTGCTACTTTCGGTCTGAATGGCCTTCAGGTTGGCGCTATCTCCGCTACGCGCGAAGTAGTTTCGGGGATTATCGCCCTCCCAGGTGGAGTGGTGACCGATATGGTCCGGAGACATTGGGGCACGGTTCTGGCCGGATGTATGGGGTTGTTTGGCGTGGGCTGGCTGATCATGAGCATCTCCCCAGTCTACCCGGTTTTGTTGCTAGGAATGGCTGCCGTCGCGGCTGCGGCCGCTATCTGGCACCTGCCCGCAGCCGCAGCCCTGTCACAGCGGTTCGCCGACCGGCGCGGCTCCGCTCTTTCGATCCATGGTGTTGGCGGCAACATCGGAGACGTCCTCGGGCCGGCGTTGACTGGGGTACTTCTTCTAACCCTCAGTTGGCGAGGTGTTCTTAGCATCTACGCGGTCGTCCCTCTGCTATTGGTCTTCATAGTTTTTTGGGCTTTTAGGGACATTGGGCGCACGGGATTTTTGGACACGGTGCGGCCCGGATTCCGAGAACAGATGGCCGACACCCGTGAATCTTTCAAAGATCACCCGCGGTTATGGGGAATTATGGTCGTAGCAGGCCTTCGCGGCATGGCCAGTGTGGCGTTTCTTCCTTTTCTGGCTTTGTATCTGGGGCTTGACGACGAGTTGGGGCTGGGCAACGCGGCTCTTGGTCTACACATAGCGTTGCTTGTTGGCGTGGGAGTTGTGGCAGCGCCGGTCGTGGGTTACATCTCTGACCGCGCTGGTAGGAAATTGGTGTTGATTCCTGAGATGTTGGCGCTGTCCGCTCTGACCGCGCTCCTAGTGCCATTCGGCGAAGGGGCCGGTTTGATCATTATCCTGGCTCTGCTAGGCGTCTTCTTTTTCAGCGACCAGCCCATTTTGACTGCCGCCGCACTGGACATTGTCGGCGATAAAGTCGCCGCTAGCACTCTTGGAGTGTTCTCTTTTTCCCGATTTGTGCTCGCCGCCGCATCCCCGCTTATCGCCGGGGAATTGTTTGATGAAGTTGGGATTGAATCAACGTTTTTCTTTGTGGCTGGTATTTACCTACTGGCCACGGTGGTCCTGCTGCTGGTGCCGTTGTCCGGGTCGGATTCCATCTCAGAAAATGGCGACGGTAACAGCCAAACCCAGATCTAACTTCAGCCTAGTTGTGCCAGAATATTTGCGGTGCATTTTATCGCTCCATTGACGAGAGTCACATAGGCTCTTTCGTGTTTTTAATGGGCTTTTCTACAAGGTGCTGATTGGTTCTCTGGCCGTGTCGCTGGCCGCCAAATCGCTGATCAACCTTGTCATTGAACCGATCGTCACTGGCACGCCGCTATCCGCCCTCCGAGATCAGTTTTATCCCTACCCGCCGGGCAGATTCGCGATAACTCACTACGAGCATCGGCACGATGGGTGGCTGGATTATTCGGATGGAGTCTACGGCGAAATTTCCTCTTGCCTAGGCGGTTTCATCGCACGGTCCGTGGCGTTCGACAGCGTAGAAATCATCGTGTTCTTCGGCTTGGCGATTCTTATCGTTGGATATGTTTCTATTTCGACGCTCGGCAAATCCCGCTCAGGGATGGTCCCGACACACGTTGGGCTGGGGATGATATGGGCCACGGCGATAAGTAATGAAGGGGAGATTGCGTTGTTCGGCCACGCCACGGATTTTCTTTTAATCCGGCCTATCGGAATCGCTAATCTCGCAGATGGCATAGTTCTTGTTGGGCTTATACTAGTGCTCCTAACATCAACCTATCAAAAGCTAGTCTCGAACCCTAAAGAGCAAGGAGCCCCAAATGGGGAAGGCATACAGCCTCAAAGTTGAGCCAATGACCGAAGAATCGTTTGAGCCGTTCGGAGAGTTGATTGATCCCCAGGAGCGGCCGGCAGACCGGCGCATGATCTTGCCTCTTGGGTTTTATGCCGAAGGCAGAACGACCCTAAGTTCCATATGGCAGCCATGCGAGGGTCTTACATTCTCGGAGATGGAGCGGCACTTTGGGGTAACTCAGACTTTCTTCCAACTCAGTGGCGCACCTACGGTTGTGGCCGCCGCTGTACCAACTGACCCAGACCCCATGGCGATCCCGGAACCCGATCAGATCAGGGCGTTCCTGATTGATCCCAGTAAAGGTTATTCGTTCAAGGTTGGAACGTGGCACTCAGTGAAACGGTTCGTTCTTGCCCCTCCGGGTGCGACGCTGGCTGTGATCAACTCAGACCCGAATCCCTCCCAGGTCGTGGACTACCAGGAAAATCTGAGCCTCACCTATTCCGACCTAGCAACCGATCAAAATCCGCGCCGGGATGACTTGGGCGACAGGTTCGGGATAGTATTCGAATTGACGCTTTAAAGCCAAGCATCGCTTCAGGCTTGCTAACGGCGCAGTGAGACCAGATGACCGTCGTTCAGACGGGAAGATTTCCGACTTTCCCGAGGCTGGCGCGTATCACGTATAAGGCCGGTTCGCGGTCTGGGGTTAGGGAGGTCTATCCGAACCTCATTGCCTTGGCCTCGGGCAATTCGCCTCGGAACTCTTGGAATAAACGATTAACGTTGATCAGGATTCTCTCCGGCTCCACCCAGTCGGCATATTCGCCCAGGCGGATGGCCCGGCAAGTTTCTTCGGCGCTTGAGCCCCGGTCAAAGTGCAAGCGGGACGTTCGCTTGACCAACCGAAGATACTTCAAGGTTTTGCCAACCGCCTCCTTGTCGCTCACAGGACCGTGCCCCGGCATCAGTGTGGTGACATCCAGATGATTCAGGATACCGTTCGTTATCTTGATCCAATTGCTTACGTGCCCGTCCCGCGCCAACGGAGTCAGGTAGTGGAATGCAACGTCACCTGAGAACAACACCTTCTCTTGGGGCAGGTATACCATGGTGTCCCCATAGGTATGGGCCGGACCCGGATGGAGCAATTCGATCACCCGGTCACCCATGTGGACGATCATTTTGTCCTCGTAGGTGACGGTTGCGGGAGTAAGCTGGGTCTTGAGCCAGTCCTCTCGGTATTGGGGCCATCGTTCACTCAACATGTTGATGTCGGCGCCCCTCGTGAGCATGGCTTCCCGGCATCCACGGTGAGAAACCACCTCCGTGGGCAGATAGAACTGGTTGCCAAATGAGTGGTCCACATGATGATGCGTGTTGACAACGTATCTGATTGGTTTATCGGTTACTTTGCGGATCTCTTTTATATATGGATCAACCAAACTAGCGACCATCATGGCGTCAATCACCATCACGCCGTCCTCTCCGACTATGAACCCAGAGTTGCAGATATCCCATCCGACCCCACTATGGACATAGGCGAAGACGTTCTCGGCAATCTCTTGTAACCCAGACTTCCAGGAAGGTATCGGCATTGTGCACCTCCGCCCGTCAAAATATAGCGTGGGAACTCATCGATGTTTTCGCGGACCCAGCCAATAATTCAATAAGCTATAGCGCCGTCAGGCCGCCGTAGGTTTCCGGACGCCGGTCACGGAAAAATTGCCATGTGGACCTGACTTCGCTTATCTCGTCCAGATCCAGGTCCGCTACAATCACTTCGTCGTGGTCACGGGAACCCTGAGCGAGTATTTCCCCTTTTGGGTTGCAGAAGTAGCTCTTCCCAAAGAACTCTCCAATGTTCCAAGGTTGTTCGTTGCCCACTCGATTGATAGCGCCTACGAAGTACCCGTTGGCCACGGCGTGGGCAGGTTGTTCGAGTTCCCAAAGGTATTCGGATAATCCCGCGACCGTCGCGGACGGATTGAAAACTATCTCGGCGCCGTTTAGCCCCAGGGCCCTGGCGCCTTCGGGAAAGTGGCGGTCGTAGCAGATGTACACACCTATCGTTCCAACGCTGGTTGTGAATACCGGATAACCGCTATTCCCGGGCTTGAAGTAGAATTTCTCCCAGAATCCAGGAGCCAGATGGGGAATGTGCGTCTTTCGGTACTTGCCTAAGTAAGAGCCGTCGGCGTCCAGCACCGCTGCAGTGTTATAGAAAACGCCGGACATCTCCTCTTCGTAAACCGGAACGATCAGCACCATATTGTGCAATTTCGCCAGGTCTTGCATCAGGCGGACCGTTGGCCCATCGGGTACGTGTTCCACCATTGAGTACCAACGGGCGTCCTGTTCCGCACAGAAATAAGGTCCGTAAAAGAGTTCTTGCAGGCAGAGGACCTGTACGCCCTCGGCTGCCGCTTGCTCAATCAATGAGACGTGTTTGTCAATCATGAATTGCTTCAGCCGGTCCAATGCCTGTGGCGCATCGGCGCCAACGCTGGCTTGAATCAACCCTGCTCGGACAATTCTCGGCATACTATCCTTAGGCGAGTCAATTTACCGGGTGGGGGCATGACGATTTCGCATACCAAATACTTAAGTAGCCCTGATTGATGCCCGGTTAAACCCGCGCTATCCACTGGACGGCACGTTCCGCCATCATGAGGACCGTTGCATGGCTACCGCCTGACCTTGTGATTCGTGGCTTCACCGACGCATCGACCACGGACAACCCGGTAACTCCCTTGACGCTGCAGTATTGGTCAACTACTGCCATCGGGTCCGAATCGGGCCCCATCTTGCAGGTCCCGGAAACGTGCCTGGCTGATCCGACGGTCTTGCGTATGTACAGGTCCAAAGCGTCGTCGTCGGCCAAAATGTCATCCGAGGGATGTAGACGGAAATCGCACACGTCCTTGTACGTTTCGGATTCAAGGAATCCAACCGCCTTCCGTATACCTTCCCGCACCCGGCGGCGGTCGTTTGGATCCTGGAGATAACAATAGTTAAATGTGGGTTGCTCTGAGGGATCAGAAGACGCAAGCCTGACGTATCCCGACCCGTCTGGCAACCCGAGTGTGACCGAGAGTCTCGCTACGCGGTCGGCTGGGATGTCGTCATTTAGGAACTTGGTCCGCAAACCGGGGACGCGTTCCGGCCGTTCATCTACCATTGGAGTTGTCCTCAGCAACATGTCGTTCATTTCGGTCGACCCGTCGGAAGTGTAGTGCAGGCCAAAGTGCACCGCATCGAAATCGCCGTGAAGGGACAGTCCGTCTTTGACCTTGAAGGTAACTTGAGCGCTCAGATGGTTCATAAGGTTCTGACCCACCCCAGGAAGGTCATTAACGACGGGTATTCCGAATTGCTCAAGTTGGTCCTTGGGACCGATTCCCGACAGCATGAGGAGGTGGGGCGACTTGAGAGCCCCGGCGCTCAACACAACACGGTCTGCTTCAACGTTGAAGACCTCTCCACCACTTTCTACTTCCACGCCCACGGCTTTTCGGTCCTCGATCAACACCCTCCTAACGAAAACCCCTCCTCTCACCGTAAGATTAAGACAGTGGCGCATAGGATTTAAGTGAGTGATAGCGGCGCTCATCCTCCAGCCGTCTAGATTGTTCGACGGCCACACGCCAACACCCGTCGGGTTCGGACCATTGGTATCCTCAACTGCCCCGTAACCCTCGTCCAAACAGGCTGCGTGGAAGGCCTTTTGTATATCTGGCCATGGACCTGATTGACGACGCCTTACCGGTATCGGACCGTCGGTCCCGTGAAAATCATCCCGGATGTCGAGGTCGTGTTCAGATTTTCTAAAGAAAGGAAGGACTTTGTCATAGGACCATTCATCATTGCCCATGGCGGCCCAAGAGTCGAAATCTTCGGGTAGCCCTCTCTGCATTGCCTGACCATTTATGGACGATCCTCCTCCGATCACTTTGCCCTGGGCCACATGTGTTTCCCCTTGCTCCTCGGTGAGCGTTCCCCGTAGGGCCCAGTTGTGTTCCGATTCTGGGGATTCGGCAAAACTTGTGTTGCCGAACTTTATCTCGTCCGGGAGGAGGTCTGGATCGGGGTAATCTGTCCCGGCTTCGAGCAACAGAACGGAAGTATTCGAGTTTTCGGCCAATCTACTGGCCAACACCGAACCAGCTGCTCCCCCGCCTACGATAACAACGTCATATTTCATGGATTTTCCTTCATTGAATCTACTTCTGGATTAGGATCTTTCAGGTTTGACCGAGTCCTAGAGTGGTGAATATTTCGGTGATACTACACTGAGGCCAAATATTGGGCAACAATAATCGCCGATGAGAAGGCCATCAAAAAGATGCAAAGGGATTGCGGCGCTCCGCGAACACAAAAATTGAAAGCCTGTCGTCTAGCATACCGAGATCCAACGGCTCTAACGCTAGCCGCTAGGATCAATGAATCGGCGGACTAATTCCCATGCTCCCGTGCCCATTTTCGTTTCCAAATCGACCCAACGTAGATCGCCACCGAACTCTTTTGACATTTCAGCGACAACTGCCCGTCTATTCGACATTCCCTCTTCTTCGCTATCGATCGACCAATCAACGTCCTTGTTGATCCAAACCCTTCCATGAGGAGGGACATTCGCCCAGAACGTAACCACGTAGCCATATTCCCTCTTCATCCTTAGCTCGATATGCCCTACCGCAGCCCTCGGAAAAACTTCCTGATATCCTCAACCAACCTATCCGGTTCCTCCAGCGCAGCAAAGTGCCCGCCGCTGGGCATATCCGTCCATTGTTGAATGTTGAAGGAACGCTCGGCCCATTCCCTCAGCGGCACGCTGTTTTCACGTGGGAACGAAGCGATGGCCACCGGTACCTGGATCTTCTCGTCTTTCGCCAGGTCCCAAGCCTGAAAGAACGACTCGAAGTAGAGCCTGGTCGATGAGTTGATGGACTGGGTCACCCAGTAGATTGTGATGGTGGTAAGCAGTTCGTCTTTGGTGAACCGGGATTCCACGTCTCCGCCGCAGTCGCTCCAGGTCCGGTATTTCTCTACGATCCATGCTGCCAACCCAGCCGGAGAATCGTTCAGGCCGTATGACAGTGTTTGCGGTTTGGTGGCTTGGATGTGGGAATAGCCGCCCTCGTCCGCCAACCACTGGACCCTCTGGGCGAGCATCGCCTTTTCGGCTTCCGACAACTCCCTGGTGCCTGGACCCTGGTATGGCGTGGGGCTACTTGTAGACGTGGTATGGATTCCGATCACCTTGTCCCCGTGGGAGAGTCCCAGCTTGGCCGTGACCCTGGCGCCCCAGTCGCCCCCTTGGGCGGCGAACCTCTGGTAGCCAAGATTCTCCGACATGAGTTTGGCCCACAGATCGCCGATGGAGAGAACACTCAGGCCACGTTTATCGGTGGCGTCTGAGAACCCATAGCCCGGCATAGATGGGGCCACAACGTCGAAGGCATCGGCTGGGTCTCCGCCATGGCTCGCAGGGTCACTAAGCATGGGGATGACTTTGTACATTTCGAAGAAGGTGCCAGGCCAGCCGTGGGTGATCACCAGCGGCATTGGATTAGGCCCCTTTCCCTTCTCGTGGATGAAGTGGATGTTCAGTCCGTCTACTTCGCTCTTGAAATGGGAGAAGGAGTTGATCAACTTCTCCTGGGCGTGCCAATCGAACTTGGTCTGCCAGTACTCCACCAACTCTTTGACGTAATCAAGGTTGCTGCCGTAATCCCAGCCGGTACCGGGCAGCTCGTCGGGCCACCGAGTGCGCTCCAGCCTAGATTTCAGGTCGTCGAGGACCGAGTCCGGAATTTCTATCTTGTACGGTTGGACGGCCATTCGTTTCTCTCCTACGTCTCACAAGCTGGCGGTTATTATCCTCAACATAGGATTCCGAGGCAAGGGACGGTTCAACTCGCTATAGCCTGGGCGTGGAACGGCTGTTGACGCGGTTCAATGCCACTCCTAAACTGCCAGCAGGCAATCGCGGGGAGATGGAGAGGGGAGAAGCCTTAGATATAAAGACAATGACATGCGAAGACCTAACCGGAGCCTGAGATTTAGAGTTTCATCCCGAGACATTTGACGAAATTGCGGAAATGTCGAAGAAACATAGAATGGAAATGTTCTAACAAGGCGACCAAGCTCACCTCGGAGCGGTGGGGAAAATGAAAGCCTTGATGAGCGAACCGGAAGCGATGAAAAAGTGGTTCTAGTCGGTCCAGAGAACGTTTGACGCTCTGCCCGAAAACTAGACAGGCTTCAAGCGAATAACCGGAGCTTTTCCTGCTAAGAATTCACCGGTAAAACGGAATAACTGATAAATTCAGGCTAAGAAAAAGGGGTAAATACGATGGCTTCTCGGACGCTCACAATCGACTCGCAGGTACATTCATACGAACGCAATACTCCAGCACGCCCTTGGCATGATGTTTTAGTGGGCCCAGACGAGGTCACCGGCGATGAAATGGTGGCTGCCATGGACGCGGTGGGCGTCGACGGGGCATTGCTGATATCGCCGTACCGTATGTACCACTACGACGCCAGCTATGCGCTGGAGGTGTACGCCAAGCATCCAGGCCGGTTTGGCGTGATTAAGCCATTAGACCCCAAGTCAGAAACGATCGCCGACGACTTTGCCGAATGGGCCGGGACACCGGGTGTGGTAGGGGCCCGCATCATGATCGCGGGCCAGGTGTTCGAGGCCGACGACCGGGGGCTAAATGAGATTCTGGCCGGCGGCGCCAAAGCTGGTATCCCGGTGAACGTGATGTGTTCGGACAATCTGCCGCTCATGGCTGAACTGGCGCGCCGCAATCCACACACTCAGATAGTTATTGACCATGTGGGCCTGGCACAGCCCTTTGTGCCTCCCGCCCCTCCGGAGCCATTCGCTGACCTGGCCAACGTGCTCTCTCTCGCGGAACTGGACAACGTCGCCATCAAGATCTCCGGTGCTTGCACACTGTCCCATCAGCCGTTCCCGTACGCGGACATTTGGGAGTCGCTGGGCAAGATATTCAGCGCGTTCGGATTCGGCCGGTGCCTGTGGGGAACGGACTGGACCAGGGCGGTGGAGCTGTTGGACTACGAGCAGGGAGTTGAGTCGTTCCGTGTCACCGACCAAATCTCGGATTCAGAGCGTTCTGAGCTCATGGGTGGGTCACTGGCGAAGATTTACAACTGGTCGCCAACGAAAGACGGGTAGGGAGTTTGGACGATTGGTCCGTAGACCCGGCGGAGGCTGATCTTTTTACGTATGGGATTTAGCCGTATTCGATTCTTCAGGATTTAGGTTCAGAGAACGCTCCAGAACAAAGTCCAATTCTGAGTGTTCCCATGGCTTAGTAAATCGGTACTTAACACCCAGCTCGATCGCCCGCAAAGTTATGTTAGGGGTGCTGACCGCAGTTACCAATACAACCGGAATATCTTTCGTGTCCGGGTTCCCTCGCAACTCCGTGATCAAATCGATACTGTTTACCAGACGCAGAAAATCGATAGTTCTTGCCTTTCTCAATCGGAAATCGCGTCTTTACCAAGTAGCTTTTAGACCTGATTACCACCCTTCCCGTTTCCACATCGCTGGCTGGTGTTGCCATGCTACGCTCCTCCGGAAACAAGTAAGAGTTTCGCTTTGCGGTCCAAGGCCTTTATCTTGTTCTCGCGTTTCGAGGCGAGTCCCCGGCTTTGGAAGACTTCTTCGAAAACAAGCTGGAATGGTCCGCGACCCTTGGTGTATTTCGCTCCCTGCCCGGATTCGTGCTCGGCGATACGCCGGCTCAGATCATTGGTGATACCGGTGTATAACGTACCGTCGGCGCAACGCAGGATGTAGACCGTCCAGTCCATGCTCTCGCCGGTGAATTACTGCAAATCCGATGTATCGTCGGAGTGGCTACCTCGTAGAACGCAGTGGCCGCACTTCCGGCACACCGGGTGCAGGTTGTTGTGTTGCGGATGACTCTGTTTGCAAAAGCCGGCGTCATCGTCAGCGCACCTGGGACACCCTTCACAATAGCGCCCGCCGGCACGCTGTGAGCGTTCAGTTTCCCTGTCTGTAACAGTGACCATTAGTTGACCTGCTGAGAAATATTGATCGGCATCAATCGCCTGTGGCGTTGGGACCGAGACGTGGACGGAGAATATCACAACATGAGCAAAAGCCCACTACGCCTGTCGTCATCGGGAAAACCAGGGCCACCAATTTTTTGCGACTTTACCAGTATAATTAATGGCGGCAAAATAATAGTGGCATTCCGAGGAACGCCTCGCGTAGAATCTCATCGACTAATCACTAAATATCGGACCCCGAAGAGATAACATGACCAATCAAAACTACAACCAGCTCAACGACGAAGAGAAATACATCATCGAGTACAAAGGGACTGAACGGCCCTTCACCGGCGAGTATGACAACTTCTATGAGGACGGCTCCTATTCCTGCCGCAGGTGCAACGCCGAACTCTACCGCTCCGTTGACAAATTCGACGCCCACTGCGGTTGGCCGGCCTTCGATAAAGAGGTCGATGGAGCCGTGAAGCACCTCCCCGACCCCGACGGTCATCGCATCGAGGTGGAGTGTGCTAACTGCGGCGGCCATTTAGGCCACGTTTTCATGGGGGAGGGTTTCACCCCCACCAATGCCCGGCATTGCATCAATTCTATATCTATGAAATTTGTGCCTGCCGAATAAAGAGGCAAGTTGGGAAATTAGTACCTGCCGAATGAAAACCTAGATCCAGGCGCTTATCTCTTCGCCTTCAGCAACTGAGACGCCATGCAACGGCTCACCGTTATCTCTTCCGGCGTGAGTGTCATGCCGTTTGTCCCTGAAAAGAGCAACAAGAGGATCGGACAGCGGAAGAATATGGAACTATTCCGGCGGCGTTAAATAAGGCCGGCTTAGACGGTCGGGTCGTATTTGTCGCCTTCTTCCCGGGTGATGCGTCCGCAGGCCATCAACCACATTCGGGATATCTCAGGGCCCATGAACTTGAATGTCGCGCGCAATTCTTTCATCAAGGACGGGTAATCGGTCCCGGAGAGCACGTCATAGAACCAGTTGCAGAAGCTGCCGTAGTCTTGTTGGATCCTCCGCACGATCTCCGCGTTGGCGATGACTGCTTGAATCTTCTGCCGGTTGCGGATGATGCCCGGGTCCTCCCGCAAGCGATCCAAGTCGGCGGGGCCCATGGCCGCCACAGTATCAACGTTCCAGTCGGCGAAGGCGGCGCGGAAACTGTCCCGGCGCGAAAGCACCATCCGCCAGGTGAGGCCGGCCTGAAACACCTGCAGGCTCATGACCTCAAACAGCGCGTCGTCACCGGTGGCCCGCTTGCCCCAAATCTCCTGGGAGTACCATTCACGCAAAGGGTCGCCTGACACCTTTTCCTTGGCCTCCCACTCTTCCGATGTTTCCTCGGGCATTGGTCTATCCCTTTTTCCCCGGTTCTTTTATCGGGGCTCTTTTATCGGGGAACGATGGCCAGATTCACGTAAGAAGCCTGTTGCCCCTCATGGAACACGGTCTGAAGCGCGGGCCGTAGTTCGGTATCCGCTGCGATGATGTTACCAGTGTTTGTGTTGCGGTCGAATCGGGGGAAATTGCTACTGGAGATCTCCAGGCGGATACGGTGGCCGGCCTTAAACACGTTGCTGGTGGCCCAGAGGTCTATCTCATAGCAATAAGCCTTGCCCGGCTCCAGCATCGTGGGGTTGGACATGGAATCGCGGTAGCGGGCCCGGATTATCCCATCGGTCAGGTTCCGGGCGCAGCCGTTCTCGCAAACATCCACCAACTTGGCGGTGAAATCCGTGTCCGTTGTTGAAGTAGACGCCCACAGGGTAACCGTGACGGGTCCAGTGACTTCCACGTCATGCTCCAGAGGCGGCGTGGAATAGACCAGAACATCTTGCCGGTCCTCCACTTGGTTCTGGTCGTAGGCCCCGTTGGCGGCGTAGTAGGGGTTACAGCATAGCGCGCCGCCCGTTGTCGGGACCGGGTCGGCGGGGTTATACAAGAACACGTCCGGGGCTTCCGACTGAGGACTCTCGACACTCAGAGTGCCATCACCCTGTTTGGAGTTGGCCTTGCCGCCGCTGTGCAGGTAATACTTGGTCTCCTGAGCCCTGGCCAAAGGCCACTCTTCCTCCTCCCGCCAAACATCGTCCCCCATGACAAAGATGCGCACTGGCGCTTCCTCGGTTATACCGTTCTTTTCTTCGTTCAGCCAGTGCTCAAACCAGCGCAGATGCATGCCATCGATGTCGGTGGCTGCCGGGTCCGCCATGATTCCGAAATAGTGGCTGCCCGCCATGGTCGAGCCACGGGCGCCGTGGGCCCAAGGACCGATGACCAGCTTCTGTCCGCCTCGTGCGGTCTCGCTTGCGCCGGACTTGGTCATGCCTAGGTAGTTTCGGATTGTTCCGCCTAGGAAGATGTCGTACCACCCTCCAAAGTGTAGGGCGGGCACGTGGATCTCCGAGTGGCGGTCTTCGATGCACAGGTTTTGCCAGTACTCATCGAAGTCTGGGTGGGCCAGCCAATCGTAGTAATACTTGGCCAGACCTGAGTCTAGTCCGGGATAATCTTTGGTCGGCAGAAATTCGAATCCGCCGGTCATGTCGTCAACGTCGTGCATCAAAACGGCTCGCCGTTCTCGTGGCACGCCTTGGACGCCGGAGACGTTCTTGAAATTCGCCAGAGTCAACTGAAGAAGTGTCCAAGACATGTTGAACCCCAACTCGAAAGCGCCGCCTTGATAGGTCCAGCCCTCGTGATAATTCGAGGCGGTAACGGTGGGCGCAATGGTTACTAGATGGGGCGGTCTGGAGATGGCTGCCAGCCACTGGGTAGCCCCGACATACGATGCGCCGTACATCCCAACTTTGCCCGTGGACCAGGGCTGTGAGGCGGCCCATTCAACGGTGTCATAGCCGTCGTTGATGTCGTCCCGGAAGGCATAGAACTCACCATCTGAAGCGTGCCGTCCTCGAGTGTCTTGGATCACCACCACGAACCCTGCCTTGGCTGCCCGGATGGGGTCCAGCATGGTGGCGCTCAAGGCATTGGTCTTGTCGTATGGCGTGCGCTGCAAAATAGTCGGAAAAGGCCCGTCGCTGTCTGGGCGGTAGATGTCGGCGTAGAGGGTGACGCCGTCTCTCATGGTGACCGCGACGTCGCTTTCCATCTTGAGTGAGATCGAGTCCGGCATGGCTTTGCTCCTTAGTCGAAATCGGTATTCTTATGCCTGGAATTGGGGCATCACTTCGGAGGCGAACATCTTCATCTGGTGGAAGAAAGAGTCCGGCTCGGAGGCTAGAAACCCCAGGTTGATGTGCTCCACTCCGGCGTCGATGCGGTCTTCCACAGACTTGATGCAATCTTCTGGCGATCCGGCGATGCACAGCGCTTGGGCGATGTCTGCGGCGGTCCGTTCAGGAGTGACGTATCGCTGGCCAACGTTGGTAACCGCAAATTCCCTAGCCTGGGCAGCGTTCGAGGAAATGGCTGTCGGTTGATTGAGGCCCCAGTGGAATCCAGTCAGGTCGCGCCCAGCCTCGGCGGCGAACTGGCGTACCATCTCATTGCTGGCTTTGATGCGCCGGACGGTGAACAAGTAAGGATACCAGCCGTCGCCCATCACTCCCGCTCGCCGCATGGCCGCGTCGCTGCGCCCGGAGACCCAGATAGGCGGATACGGTTTCTGCGCCGGGAAGGGTAGCAGCGTAACGTCATCGAAGTCGAAGAATTCACCGTGGTGGGAAACGTGTTCTTCGGTCCATAACCGCTTCATCACCTGGAGCATCTCGTCGGTGCGCTTGCCCCTGGTACGGACATCCACGCCCACGGCATCGAACTCGATCTTGGTGCCCCGTTGTCCGCTGATCCCGATGCCGAAGTCCAATCGCCCCCCCGAGACCTGGTCTACGGTGGCTACCATCTTGGCCAAAGTCACCGGATGGTACAGGGGCGCAACCACGATCCCGGTCATCACGCGGAGATTTGTTGTGGCCCCTGCGGCTGCTGCCATAGCCGGCAGGTTGAGCAGCGTGGGCCGCGGCGGATTACCGTCCATGATGTGCTCGCCCATGGTGACCCGGCCGTAGCCCAAGTCCTCGGCCCGGCGGGCGAACTCGGAGACATTCCAATAGTTGTCTACCGAGAGATTTACGCCGAAAGTGATCTTGTTATCAGCCATGATTTCCTACGCTCTTACTCATCGTTGGGGTCCAGGCCAAGTCCCACTTTGCCTATGAGTTCAATCGCCTGATTGCGGGCCCAAGGTTGCATGAACGGTCCGGCCCTTACGTCCCGGTACAACTTTGCCAGCGGGCTGTTGGCGAGGTAGGCGCCGCCCCCGTACAGAGTGAGCGCACGGTCGACGATATTCACTGAGGTTTCCATGACAAACTTTTTGGTGCAGGCTGAGTTTTTGATCATTTTGAAGGCGGTTTCGGCGGAATTATATATCAATCCAACGGGCTGCTCGACTGCTGTTTGGTAAAAGTCGTCGTAGTACTGAGCGCCCCGGCTTAGGATTCCCCGGGCCGCGGCTAAGTCAATCTCGTTCTCCGCAACGGTTACCTGGTTCATGGGATACCTGGTCCCGCCTTCTTTTTTCTTTATGGCGGAGACAGCGATCTCATGCGCAGTCTCGGCGATGCCCAAAAATATCGAAGAGAGCCCCATGCTCGATAACCCACCCAAGGCCAAGAACGGAGCGTTGAATTGCCCATAAACCCCAATGTCGTCGAACTCGTCATCGGAGACGAAGTAATCCGTGAAGACCACGTCGTGGCTTCCTGATGAGCGCATGCCCAATCCGTCCCAGTTGTTCTTGATCTCAACTCCAGGCCGGTCTACGGGGACAATGGCGGCTCCCATTCGTAGCTCGCCTGCATCGTTCTCGAACCGTGCTCTCACGGCCAGTACGTCGGCGGCGGGTGAACCGGTGGCAAAGGTCTTGAAGCCGTTCAATAACCAACCACCGTCAGTTTTCGTGGCTAGGGTCTTCGAAGTTCTTACATCGGCGCCGGGCTCTGAGTTGGCGACAGTGATAAAAATCTCACCGGCGCCAATCTTTTCCAGCAGGTTCTCGGCTCGATTCTGCAGCGCCTGATTCCCGGAGGCTATGGCGTTCCGTAGGGCTCGCGCCGTGCCGAGAGTCCTAGACAGATGCATCGTGAAGGCCAATGGGGTTGATCCTTCAGCTCGCCCCAGACGGTTCATGGCCACGATGCAGTCATGGGCGGATGTAACGCCCATGCCGCCGAATTCCTTGGGCACAGCAGCAGCGGCGAAACCGCTCTGTTTTAGGGCGGTTATGTTCTCAACGGGGAAGGTCCCATTACGGTCGTGTTCCGCTGCCGTAAGGGCGAAATCGGCGGCATGTTTTTCAGCTAGCTCGACCATCCGTTTGCCGGGCTCGGTCGATGCTTTAAGTTCAAAATCCAAATCAGCGCTCCCAAAACCCTCTGATTGGGCCGGCGGGCCCGTCTCTCGAGTCAATGTTCAACGGAAAACAGATTACTCCCTGGGCCTTGGGGAATCAATTTGTGATTGGTGAGGCGCCGAAATGGTCGTCCCATTTCACATTCCCGAACCGCCGGAGCCACCGGAACGGGCCGGTTAGCCCTAGGTGACCTACCCATGATAGGGTACGATTCTAAGGTCGATAGTAGGAATATCAGCCGCTGTATGGCCTTCGGAGGCCCGGATGACCTTTAAATTGACTTGCCGGTCCAAGCTGATGGCCGGAAAAACATGCCTGGTGACCGGGGCTACCGATGGCATCGGGCGTGTCA
>ERZ651768.1329-NODE-1329-length-18133-cov-3.359105_pt1 | contig 18133 bp, 14 predicted proteins | sample MGYA00514754_ERZ651768 | MGnify/ENA metagenome assembly ERZ651768
GTCCTGACCCAACGCGACTTCGAGAGAATGAGTTGCATCCGCGGCCGTCTGGCTAGTCAGTATGTCGCCTAACGCAACGAGGTGGCGATCGGCGTTGGGAACCTCTACACCTATCGCTGAACGGCCAGGGATCGGAGCCAGAATACGAACGTCAGCCGATGCCATCGCGTAAGCGATGTCTTTGTGGAGACTCGTCACTCGGGAAACTTTCACCCCTTTACCAAGCGATAGTTCGTAGCGGGTGACGGTCGGGCCTACCTCCATGCCAGTAACTCGAGTTTCAACTCCATGGCTAGCAAGAGCGGCTTCAAGGTTTCGGGCCCCATTTTGGAGCATGCGTTCGTCTACGTCTTGAACCCCAGACCTTTCGAGAATGTCTCGTGCCGGAAGTTTCCAACTTCCCGTCGGTCGGCTAGCTAGGTCGATTTCCATCTGTTCGGGCGCAAGCTCAGAGATGCCTTCTTCTGAAATCGGTTCTTGATTGTCATCTGACCAATTCTCAGCCGGCTCTCGAAGGCCAGGTTGTTCTTCTGGCGACTCATCCCAAGCCTCTTCGTTCTGCGTGGTTTCAGCAAATTCAACTTCGAGATTCGCTGGTTGGGTATCGGATGAGGTCGCAGGAAGACCAAAACCCGGTGCGGAGATCGAAGGCAATGTGAGTCGGTCCCGCAACGAGTCCTCAGACGCTTCATTGTCCGAACCCAGACTTTGGAGGCTATGCAAACCCCTCCTCAAATATCTGGCCACGAAACGAACCCCGAACGCTAATGCTGTCAAAACCTGTCGCAGACCGGTGTCGGTAACAATCAATACACCGAACATGGCTGCCAACAGCAGGACGACCCAGGCCCCAGGGTCATCGACGGCACTTCGAAGCGGTTCCCCCACTACCGCACCGATAACTCCGCCCGAGGCACGAAGATCATCAAGGGTGGTTCGAATTCCTGCTGCATCTCCGATTAGGTGCGCCATCCCTGACAACGAAAGACTTGTTAGAACTCCACCAAATGCAATCCTCCACGTTCTGTCGCTGCTCTTGTCACGGAGAATGGCATAGGCACAGCCCAGTAGTGCGAACGGAACGGCATAGCGGAAGATGCCCACCAGCACACTCATAACATTCTCGAGTAGTCGACCCGCAATTCCTGCTTTATCCCCAAAAAGCGCGAGGAGGGAAATTACGGCCACTACCACCAAAAGAAGGCCCGCTAAATCGGTTCCTCGGCCGCGCAAGCCGGCTTCGCTCATTCGACGGATTATCGATGATTTAGTCGAGTTTGTTGGCTTGGAAGGCTTAACCCTAGGGCGCGATCTGTCTGAAGATCTGGTCCTCTTCGATGCCTCGTCGGCGCGCTTGGATGCCACACTGGCGAGGGTACCGAAGCATCTGCCAGATGCCGGTTCAGTCGACCGTAATCACCGATGCCAAAATCGGCGGTCGCCGTCGAGTCCTATTTCCGACAAACCGGCCCGTGATACGTCGAACTACTCGCTCAAGATCTGCAGGTCCCGTACCCTCACCAATTGACTTCTGAACCGCTCGGGCTACTTCGACTTCTAGCTCTGCAAGAACCGCCACGCTCTTGTCAGTATCTATCCATCCTTGTGTGGATATTTCCGGATGACCAAGCAGGCCCGTTTTTTTGCTCACGATCACAGTGACGTGAACGAAACCACCTTCACTCAGTTTTCGTCGAGCGTTGAGCACTTCGGGACCGAGGTCGTCGAGTAATCCGTCAACGAATCGGTACGGAGCTGGGACTTCGCCCGTCACACGAAGGCCGCTCTCATCGAGGGTCAATTGCGTACCATCGAGCACAACCAGGCTCCGATCAGGTGCGTGTCCCGCTTCTACTGCTACGTCGGCGTTGCGCTGCAACATTCGATACTCGCCCTCGATGGGCACGTACCACTCAGGTAACAAAATGTCATACAGCTGTCGTAGCTCGTCTCGTTGGGCGTGTCCGCTCGTGTGAACGTGTTCGTGACCATCATGCACCACCTCACAACCCAAACGGGTGAGTTGATCGATCACTCGGAACACCGCGATTTCGTTTCCTGGTATCGGGTGGCTCGAGAGCATGACTATGTCCCCTGGCCCCAGCGAAAGGTCGGAGTGGTCGCTCTTCGCTAACAGAGATAGAGCGGCGTTAGGTTCACCCTGGGATCCGGTGCAAATCACGCAGATACTGCCAGGTTCGTACATATCGAGACGCTCAATCGAGTCAACACAGCGGTGAGGCAGATCGAGCACTCCCAGTTCTTGAGCTATTCGCACGTTATTCACCATTGATCTACCAAGGGGGAAGATCGTTCGTCCTTCTCTGATTGCTGCGTCACAGATTTGCTGGACCCGATGCAAGTGACTGGCAAAACAACTCACGATGACCCGTCCACCGCCCCATTCAGGGAATCGACGTTCGAAGGTTTCGCCCACTGTCGATTCTGAGGCGCTCCAACCAGGTTTATCCGCATTGGTTGAATCCGCCATTAGAACACGAACACCCGGACCTTCGTGCAGCTCCTTCAAACGCTCGAGATTGGTAATTCGTCCATCAATCGGGCTCGAGTCAAGTTTGAAATCCCCGGTGTGAACCATGACCCCCTGATCGGTGTGTAGAACCACGCAAAGACTTTGAGGAATTGAGTGAGTTATGGGCAGTACCTCGACATCGAACGGTCCTATATTGAGTCGTTCGCCATCGTTCAATATCTGGAAAGACGTGCGGTCTTCTAAACGAGCCTCGGTTACCTTGTGGCGTGCTAGGCCCATGGTTAAAGCCGAGCCGTAGAGTGGCACTTGGAATTCTCGGAGGAGGTGGACTACTCCACCCACATGATCTTCGTGTCCGTGAGTGACGAGTAATCCAACAATGTCGGCTGCCCGCTCAGTCAGCCAGCGAGTGTCGGGGAGAATGACATCGACGCCAGGCATTGTCGCGTCGGGAAACATCACCCCGAAATCAATCAAAAGCAGTTTGCCGTCTGCCTCGACACATGTGCAGTTGCGGCCGACGTCGCCCAGACCACCTAAGAAAGTGATGTTTACGCTGGCCGTTTCCAAATTAAGCCTTCAACCGCGAGTAAACCTCACGGGCTAAATCTTCTAACCCTTGTGGCGTCGGTCCCATCGGCAACCGTGGCTCACCGACCTCCAGTCCAAGAGTTCGCATCATCGCTTTCGTCGGTACCGGGTTCGGCGCGAAATCTCCGCTCTCGTAGTCGAAGCTCTCGAGGAGAAGTGCGTTAATACGTCTAGCTTCCGATGCGTTCCCAGAATCCCAGGCGTTCATCATTGCTACATGTTCAGGCGCTGACCAATGGGCCGCCACGCTGATAACTCCCACGGCGCCTATCGCCAAAAGGGGAAGCGTAAGCGCGTCGTCTCCGCTGTAAACCTCAAACCCTTCCGGAGCGTCTCGCACCACCTTCGCTGTTTCTCCAGGGTTACCAGCGGCGTCTTTAACTGCAACGATATTGGGCACCTGCTCAGCAAGCTGCAGCATCGTCGCGGTCTCTATCTTCCTGCCAGTTCGGACTGGGATGTCATAAAGAACGACAGGCAAGCTGGTTGATGAAGCTACAGCCTCAAAGTGAGCGTAAATGCCGGCTTGAGATGGGCGGTTGTAATACGGGGTGACGGCGAGTATCGCATCACAACCTAATTCTTCAGCTTTTCGTGTTTGGTCAATTGAATGTGCGGTGTCATTTGTCGTGGTGCCCGCAATTACCGGCACTGTGACCGCCTCAGCAACCGCTCGCCACAATTCCCAATCTTCCTCATCGGTCACCGTTGGACCCTCACCGGTTGTTCCCGTGATAACGAGTCCCTCACTTCCCTGTTCTACGAGCCACTTGGCAAGAGTTACCGAAGCGTCTACGTCCAAAGCACCGTCTTTTGAAAACGGGGTCACCATCGCCGGAATGACTCGGCCAAATTGCGCAGTCATGGGGTTGAGAGTAGCCCCTCAGCCACTTCCCTCACTCGCTCTGTCAATACCCAACGTGGCGAGCAGATCCTCGTGAAGCTCAAACCACACCGTGTGGTAGCTCGACATGATCGGTTTAGTCAACCAATCCAAATCACCCGAAAGTACCTTTTTGAGTGCCGATGTGAATCGCGACGGATAGTTATCGAACCTAGGGAGAACATTGATTAACGGTTGAAGAACGTCTGAGATTCGTTGGTCCAACACAACAAGCCGGTCGAGGACGTTGCTGTCGTAGTCGCTGTCGCTGTGGTCATTCAGCTCTTGTTCTCCCGAACCGTCGTTAATCACTTGCCAATCGGTACACAGCTGCAGCATCTCAGGATTGAGTTGGAGGAACTTTTCATACATGGCCTCCATCGCCCGCCGCGCGTCAACGACTTCAAGCTCTCGAGCTAACGCCGCTTGACCCTGCTCGCGTCCAGCTGGGGTAAGAACATATTTTTCAACCGCTTCGACCTGACGCATCACGCATTTTTCAGCTTCAGCCATTCTGCTCAGAATGACGCCAGTCTCGTCCACACCCAGTCCATGTACCGATGCAATGGTCGAAACTTCACCAAAACCTTTAAGCCGGAGTGCAAGCGCTACCAACAGTTCTGGATCCGAGCGATGAGCCATTGGTGATGTCAGGACTCGGTTTTCGCGGCTGCTTCGGCCTCTAGTTCTCGTGTGATGGCGAAAGCGTCAACTTCTTCGGCTGTGTCAACCCAGTCTTCGTACTGGATAACTCCAATCTCTCCAAACTTTTTGCGGAGCCAGCCGTCACCCGCGTCGAGGAGTCCCAATTTCTTGCAGTTAGGAACGATTTTGGTGAAAAGCAACTGCTGAAACTCTTGACGAAGGGGATCGGCATACGCCAACGGAATCACTTTCTTCACATCGGCTCCCATACGTTCCCATACTTCTTGTTGAAGGAATCGGTCACGCATGCGTAGAGCCGCCTCGAACGCAAACTCTTGACGTTCTCGTAGCTCTGCGTGGCTCATGTCAAGGTAGGCCTCTTTCAACGAAAGCACCCCGAAGGCAACGTGGCGGGCTTCATCTGCCATGACATACCGCAATAGTTGTTTGAGGAGAGGCTCCTGACTCTGTTGATAGATAAGCCCAAAAGCAGCTAGTGCTAGGCCTTCAACCATGATTTGCATACCGAGGTAGGTCATGTCCCATCGGGAATCTTGGACGATGTCGTCTAAGAGCATCCGCAGGTGAACGTTGATGGGGTAGGTATCCGACAGCTTCGTGTCTAGGTACTTGGCGAAGACTTCGACGTGTCGGGCTTCGTCTACCACCTGTGTAGATGCATAATATTTTGCGTCTATCCAAGGCACGGTTTCAACAATTTTGGCCGTGCAGACCAGTGCGCCTTGCTCGCCGTGCATGAATTGACTCAAAGCCCAGTTCTGGGATTCCATGTTGAACTTGACCCACTCGTTGCGACCCCATGATTCGACGCCAGTACCAGAAAGGTCCATAACGTCTCCGGCGCCGCCGTTCGTTTCATACTCTTCGACGGCGAGAGCCTCTTGGTCCACTTCTGTTTCCCAAGGCAGGTCTGTTTCACCGTTCCACTGCCCGGCCTTAGCCTTCTCGTACAGCTTGGCTAATTGCGGTCTGGCGCCTTTCTCATAGTCCCAGGAATAGATGCATTCAGCATTGTCTTCAACTGAATGGATTACTTCATTCGGGTCTGTATTAGTCATCGAGAGGATGGCTTCGAAGTCGTTCGGATCCGTCCGACCGATTATCTCTTCTACCGTCGACATAAGAGGCTCCTATTTGGCGGGGTGACAGAAAGTAACTCGAAGGTAACTTACAAATCAATATTTACCAGATCGAAATCTTCGAATTAGCCGATCAAGCATCTTCTCCGGCAAAAGGGCATTAAGCGCTGCGGCGAGCCGAGCATCAACGCCGACCAGGCGACGAAGCGGCGGATTGCGTCGAGCAACGCACTTTTCAACAACAACAGCTACTCGATCGGGACTCAACCCTGAACTAGTAGACCCAGTCAAATTCTCAACTGCTTTCTGAATAAAGCCGTCATATTCGCGGCGTCCTGCCGCTGGAAGGTCACGGTTTATTTGCAGAGAGGCCTCTCGGGCCTTGTCCCACAACGGGGTTTGGACAGCACCTGGTTCAATCAGTGTGACGCGCGGCCCGGTCGGACCCAATTCTCTTCGCAACGAGGAGAGAAGTCCCACAAGCGCGTGTTTGCTGGCGGCATACGGGCTGAGAAGTGGTACCCCAACTCGCGAGTTAATCGAACCAACGACAACAATTCGAGGATCATTAGATAGTCGAAGCATTGGCAGCGCACAGCGAATAGAGGAAGCAACGCCCACAACGTTGACATCGAACTGTCGCCGCCATTCTTCCGGGGTGACGTACTCCAACGGTCCTCCAACTAGTACCCCGGCGTTCACCACCAACAAATCCAAACCAAGACGCCCGCGACTGTCAGCAACTTCACCAAACGCCGTTTTCGTTTGCTCATCATCAGTGACGTCGATCCGCAACGAGGACACTCCGTCAAGTCGTTCTATTTGCAATGAATCGGACGAAGAACGAACACCTCCCCACACCTGCCACCCGCCAGCCGCCAGCCGCCGCGCGGTGGCATAGCCGATGCCGGTGCTCGCACCTGTCACTAACGCTGCTCGATTAGTCACCCGCGAGGCTTCACGGTGCTATTCGACAACCAGATCAACGAAGGAATCACGAAGGGTGCGCTTCGAGAATTTTCCGGTGGAAGTCTTTGGCACCTCATCAATGATTTGAGTAGCGCTGGGCAACCACCATTTGGCCATACGAGGAGTTAGATATTCGATCAACTCTTCATGGCTCAAGGATTCACCTTCTTTGAGAACAACACAAGCCATCGGCCGCTCCATCCATTTCTCCGACGCCACGGCAATAACAGCGGCTTCTGCCACCTTGGGATGGCTCATGATTTCATTCTCTACTTCGGCCGAGCTAATCCACTCTCCACCAGATTTAATGAGATCTTTTGTGCGGTCCACGAGACGAATGTAGCCCCGCTCGTCACAGGTCGCTACGTCGCCAGTTCGCAACCATCCGTCGTCAGTAAAGGAGTCCATGGCGTCGGGACGCTTGTAGTAACTCGCCGTCACATAAGGACCTCGAACCTGCAACTCGCCACTTGACTCTCGGTCCCATGGGAGTTGTTCCGTCGAGCCAGGTTCACAGATTCGGAACTCGACAGTTGGGACGATCGTTCCAACCGAAGCGCGCAAATCAGCTTTACTGTCCTCATCGAGGTCTTGCTCCCCTGACTTTATATGCGCCATCGCGGCCAGCGGGCTCGTTTCCGTCATACCCCAAGCCTGCAAAATGGGTAGCCCAATTTTTTCGTGATATGCCTCCGACAACGATCTCGGCACCGCAGAGCCACCACAAGGGATCGCTCTCAAACTGGAGACGTCGCGACCATCAAGTTCTTCGAGCACCCCCATCCAGATGGTCGGCACGCCGGCAGCAATTGTTACTCGTTCAGTTTCCATTAACTCAGCTATCGGCCCGGGCTGCAACTTAGGACCTGGGTTTACAAGGGTGGCGCCCGCGGCGACGGCGGCGTGCTGCAATCCCCACGAGTTGACATGGAACATAGGTACCACGGGCAAGACGACATCCGATTCGCTCACGCCCAAGCAGTCGTTTGTCATCGTCGTAATTGTGTGTATATAGGTGGATCGGTGACTGTAGACAACACCCTTGGGGTTTCCGGTCGTTCCGCTCGTGTAACACATCGAGGCCGCCTGTCTCTCATCTCTAACTGCGAAATCGATGGGCGAAGCAGCTTCAATCAGATCCTCATAATTCAGAACCCTTGGATCTTCTGGGATTTCTCCCTCTCCATCATCCATGACTATTAGGTGTCGAACAGTCTCAAGTTGATCAACTAGCGGCCATAGGAGCGCCATAAGAGAGCGATCGACGAAGATAATTTCGTCTTCAGCGTGATTGGCTACGTAAACGATTTGATCTGCGAACAATCGAATATTGAGGGTGTGTAACACGCGATTGGTGCAAGGCACAGCAAAATACAGTTCGAGATGACGGGCCGTGTTCCAGGCAAAAGTACCTACCCTTGCATGTTCGCCGACACCTAAGTCCAATATCGCGCCGCCGAGCCGTCGCGTGCGGTCAGCCCATTCTCCGTAGTTGCTTCGCTCAATACCCGTCGCCGTGGCCGTGACCAGTTCCTTGTGTGGAAACAGGCTTTCTGCCCGGCGGAAGAAGAAATCAAGAGTGAGCGGCGTATCCATCATCGTCGACTGCATGTCGAAGATCGTAGGAGAAGAGCTTGCTGCCGGCCACATCAACGTATGGTGAAAGTGGCAAATGACAGAATCCGACACATCCAATACAAAACTTGACCCTCGAGATCGTCGAAGGGTCAAACAACTCGCGGCAATACCACTTGCACTCGCATTGGCGGCTTATCTCGGACAGATACTCACGAGTGTTCTGCTTTCTTCCCAACCACTGTTGTTGATCTCTCTCAACGCCACTGATCCCATGCTTCTACTGGCCGCTCATCAGACTGAAGCCATAGCTTTCTTGATCGTCGGGACGGTACGGCTCTTCGCCCCGGACTTATTTCTTCATCAGCTTGGTAGGGAATTTGGTCCCGCCACCAAGGAGTACCTCAAATCCGAGTTCGGCCCCCACAACGGTTTCCTCCGCACCATCAAGGCGTTGGAACGTTGGTTTCCTCGAGTGGGATGGGTGTTGCTCTTCGCCATTCCGGGCTATCCGATGTGTCTTTTAGCTGGTATCGCGAGAATGCGAAGAACGCTCTTTATTGTGGTCAATCTGGCGGGAACTGTGTCCCGCCTTCTCCTGATTTATTGGGTGAGTTCTGTTTTTGAAGGTCCAGTTGGCGCATCGGTGAGATTCATTAGCCGCTTCTCTTTGCCCTTCACCTTTGCCATGGTTGCGTTGGTAATGCTGCAGAGCAGTCGCGGCAAAAAAAGAACCTCTGAGGAGTAACGCTAGTCACACACCATCAATGTCTTGCCACGTAGGCATACCGGGTTGTGCGCCAGCCACACCAACAGCGACTGCGCCTGCTCGAACCGCTATGGCTGCCGCGGCGATTGGGTCGCCGGTTTCGACGAGTGCCACAGCAAATGCTCCGACGAATGCATCACCAGCACCAGTCGGATCTATTACTTCGACCTTTGGGGCGTCTACTTGGGTTGTTTCTTGGTTAACCCGCACTTCGCATCCGTCAGCGCCGAGGGTGGTTACCAGTACCGAAGGGTGAACATCGCCGAGTTGTTCCGCCTCGTATTGGTTGACTACCACTACGTCAGCCAGCGGAAGCACTTGCGACGCGACTTCGTTGAACGGCGCCGGGTTAAATACAACAAGAGTCGAAGATGCCGCAGCAAGAAGGGCCGCCGTTCGAGAAGCTTCTGCTGCCACTTCGCCTTGCAAGAGCAGTACATCTGCTGACGCAATCTCGGTCGCCGCAGCTTCTACTCTCTGGCGGTTAAGTTCACCATTAGCGCCAGCGACTACGACAATCGAAACATCGTCAGGATCGATGGTGATGACCGCTATCCCAGTCGAGGTATCTACCCGAGAAACGTGAGTTCGATTAACTCCGGCTGCATCTAGTTCAGAAAGCAGAAATTTTCCTCGTCCGTCCGTACCGACACACCCGACCATGGTGACTTCCGCCTCTAGGCGCGCAGCTGCGACAGCCTGGTTGGCTCCTTTACCTCCGGCGTATTCTTCGACGCGACTCCCATGCATCGTTTCATCAGGTTGAGGACGTCGAGGAACCCATACGGCTACATCGTGGTTCAGGCTCCCAACGACGGCTACGCGAACTGTCAAGATTCAAATCCCAAGATAGGTATCGAGACCAACTGTCACTCCAGGATGTTCCGAAATGACTCTGCAAGCAAGGGTTATTCCCGCCATGAATGATGCTCTGTCCAAGCTGTCATGGCGAAGCGTCAGGGTTTCTCCATCGGTTCCAAATAGGACCTCTTGATGAGCAACCAGACCGCGTAAGCGAATGGAGTGCACTGAAATACCGCCTGGACCAGTACCTCCTCGCGAGCCTGCAATGGTCTCGTGTTCTGTTGGGTCGATCCCCCATTCACTGGACGCTTCTGCCATTCGTTCCAGCGTTCGCATTGCCGTGCCTGAGGGCGCATCGACCTTATTGTCATGGTGGAGTTCTATGACTTCAGCAGTCGGGAAAAAAGGTGCGGCCATCTCAGCGAAACGCATTAGAAGAACTGCCCCGATTGCGAAGTTTGGCGCTACGAGGCAATTACTCGATGTGAAGGCTGAACGGAAAGATGCAATATCGCCGTCCACTAGTCCACTTGTGCCGACAACCGCGTGAACGCCGTTATTTGCACACCAATGGATGTTGAGTCGGGCTGCTTCAGCGACGGTGAAATCGACGGCGACGTCGACATCCGCGGGGTCTAGGTGCTGAAGCGACTCGGAGACGACAACGGTGTCTGTAGGGTCCTTTTCGCCCGAACACAATGGATCCACCGCTGCTACAAGGTCTAAGTGTTCGTCAACGACCACTGCTTCGCACACCGCTGATCCCATACGGCCTGCCGCCCCTATGACTGCTACTCGCATATGAGCCGTCCTTCCCTCGAGGGGCCACAACGTCGTGAGCCCTGTCACCATTCTGGGCGACAGGGCTCACAGTTGGAATCACTATTTTGAAATAACAGGCATTTCAGGCCCTGGATTGATCAGCGGCGACTGCGACGACGACGGCGACCTCGTCCATCATCTTTTGGTTCGGGACCCATATCGCCATATACATCCTTGGCCGTGCCAGAGAAGTGTTCTTCAAAAGAGACGTACTCCCGAGCGTTGGAAGAAGCTTCTTCAGCTTCAGATGATTCTTCCGTCAATTCAGATGTGTCGGCGGGTTGACGAGTCTCCGTTCGACTCTGACCATCACCGGACTGCTCGTTTGCTTCACTGGAGACTTCGCCCGACTCCGCTCCAGAGTCTGTGACCATCGATAGAGACAGTTTCCCGCTCGGATCTATGTCGTCTACGAGAACCTTCACGGTGTCGCCAACGTTTAATACTTCTTCGACTTTCTCGAGGCGTCGCTTTCCACCGATTTTGCTGATGTGCAGCAAGCCGTCAGTTCCAGGTAAAATGTTGACGAACGCACCAAATTTGGTGATATTGACGACTCGACCGTCGTACTCCGCTCCAACGTCGGCAGTCGGTGGGTTGACGATTAAGCGGATCTGACGTTCCGCTTCGACAACCTTGTCGCGGTCTGGTGATCCGATACTGACAATACCGACCGTGCCATCATCATCAACGGAGATATCGGCACCGGTCTCTTCCTGAACGGTGTTGATAACTTTTCCTCTTGGGCCGATCACTTCGCCGATTTTGTCGATCGGGATTTCAAAGCTCACGATCTTCGGAGCATTACCTCCGACATCAGGCCGTGGCTCAGATATCGCTTCATTCATAACCGCAAGTATCTGCATGCGGGCCGCGCGGGCTTGGGACAGCGCTTGGGCAAGAACTTCCGCCGGGATGCCCTCGATCTTGGTGTCGAGTTGGAGGGCGGTTATGGCATCTTCGGTTCCAGCGATTTTGAAGTCCATATCCCCGAAAGCATCCTCCGCTCCCAAAATGTCGGTGAGCGTCACATATTTACCTTCGGCATACACGAGACCCATGGCAATGCCGGACACGTGACCACGAATCGGCACTCCCGCATCCATCAACGAGAGCGAAGAAGCACACACCGAACCCATAGATGTTGACCCGTTCGATGAGAGCACATCTGAAACCAGTCGAAGGGTGTAGGGAAAGTTTTCTTTAGACGGGATCGTCGGAAGTAAAGCTCGTTCGGCGAGTGCACCGTGACCAATCTCTCGGCGTTTAGGACCGCGCATGAATCCGGCTTCGCCGGTCGAAAACGGAGGAAAGTTGTAATGATGCATGTAGCGCTTGCGGTCGTTCGGGTTCAGCGTGTCGATTAGTTGTTCCATGCGGCTCATACCCAAGGTCGTTACGTTCAAAACTTGAGTCTCACCGCGCTGAAACAGCCCCGATCCATGGGCAGTTTCACCTATATAGCTAACCTCGGCCGACAACGGTCGGACTTCGTCCGTAGCCCGTCCATCAATGCGGAAACCATCTTCAACGATCCGTCGGCGAACGATTTCTTTCGAAATTGAGCGCACTGCTGCACTGATTTGTTTGGCAGCATCGGCTGTTTCCGCGAATTCCTCTTCGAGTTGAGCGCGAATCTCTCCGGTTATTTCGTCTTGTCGACCCTCACGTTCAGCTTTGTCAGCGATTGACATCACCTCGGTGAGTTGTGGGGTTGCTACCGAACGCACTCTCTCAAGAATCTCGTCGCTGTAGTCCAGGGTTTTGACCCACACAAGGTCTTCGATGTCACCTAGTTGACTCCGCAACGCCTTCTGAAGTTCGATGACGTCGTCAATCCATTGTTTCGAGGCTTCCAGGCCATCGGCAAGCACCTCTTCAGTGACCTTCGGGGCGCCCTCATCGTAATATTCGAAGGCTCGCTCAGTGCCTCCGGCTTCAACCATCATGATGGCAATGTCACCATTTTCAAGTTGTCTACCAGCAACGACCATTTCAAATGTCGCTGTTTCCCCCTCCTCATACGTTGGGAACGGAATCCATGAACCTTCGGTGCTGTAGGCGATACGAACTGCGCCAATAGGACACTCAAAAGGTATTCCGCTCACCCACAGGGCAGCTGAAGCTCCGTTGAGGGCAACTACGTCGTACGGATTCTCTCCATCAACGCCGAGGATGGTGCCCACGACATGAGTCTCATGGCGATAATCGCTAGGAAAGTTAGGGCGTAAGGGTCGATCAATCAGTCGACAAGTAAGAATTGCATCGTCTGAGGCTCGCCCCTCTCGACGGAAGAATGAGCCGGGGATTCGCCCGGCTGCATACATGCGCTCTTCGATGTCGACAGTTAGCGGGAAAAAGTCCGCTCCGTCACGCGGTTTACTTGATGCTGTTGCGGTAACCAGAACCTGCGTGGATCCGATTCTCGCGATAACAGCGCCATTCGAAAGACCCGCAAGTTTGCCGGTTTCGAATGAAATGTTTTTGTCGGTACCCGAGATCGGGCCCGATACGGAAATGGCATCAGCCATAGGTTTCTTCTACTCCTTCGGCGAGACGTTCTCGCCATGATTTACATTCAGTTGGAAGACGTCGCCCACCCAATTTCGTTTGAGGGAGCGACGACCGCCAATTGCGATGCGGTCTGAGTATTGGCGAGCTTTGGCCGTGCGCGAAATTGGCGGTGCAAAGGCCGCCTACATCGCTCAGCGGCGCAACCCGAGTTTCGCTATGAGCGTCCGGTAACGCTCAACGTCGTTATTGTCGAGATAGTTCAGAAGTCGACGGCGGCGACCTACAAGTTTGAGTAAACCGCGTCGACTGTGGTGATCCTTTTCGTGGGTCTGCAGATGTTCGGTGAGATCATTTATCCGATCCGTAAGCAACGCAACCTGGACTTCTGATGAACCCGTGTCGGTTTCGTGATGCCGGTGCGCTGCCATAGTGGCGGACTTTTCGGCCATGTGTTTATTTCCTCGGAATACAGCTTCGTGCCGCTAAGTGGTGGGTATTGCGGCTAGGTGGCCGGCGCGAGAATTACGCGCCAACCGGCATTCTAACAGCGAAGTTCTTAGATAGTGCAGGCCTCGAATGAGTCGATATTTACTCAGAAAGGCATTTGGCGGCACCCGTGACGTCTTTCTCCAGTTGCGCAATTAGCTGATCAACATCTTCGAATCGTCGCTCACCTCGCAAACGTCGAACAAAACGGACTTTCGCTTGCTCCCCGTACAAATCTCCTCGGAAGCCAATCAAATGGGCTTCGATCAGTGATCTTTCGGCAAAGTCATAAAACGTAGGCCGCTTACCTACGTTGACCGCAGCAGGGTATTGGGTACCATCGGGACGCTGATACCACGCTGCGTAGACGCCGTCAGACGGCACCTGCAAATCAGGAGTCGTGGGCAAGTTCGCTGTGGGAAACCCAATAGTTCTTCCGCGCCGGTCTCCAGGCGTTACAACTCCCCGCACTTCAAAGAGTCGCCCTAAGAGTCGATGGGCCTTTTCTACGTCTCCTTCGGCTAAAGCCGAGCGAATCGACGTCGATGAAATTACTTCTCCTTCGCCCGTAAGTTGCTTCACTAGAGGAAGTCCGACGACTTGGTAGTCCAACTCCTCTCCAACGGCCTTAAGAGTCTCCACGTTCCCTCGGCGGTCTTTACCGAAATGAAAATCGGCGCCAACTACGATTACTTTCGCCTGAAGACATCCGACTAGAACTTGCCTCGCGAACGTTTCAGCGGGCACCTGCGCCTGTTCGGGGGTGAACTCGACCACCAGTGTGTAATCGACACCTGTTTCTGCGAGAAGTTCGAGCTTGGTTTCTAGGTCACAGAGCAGCAAAGGCGCTGAGTCCGGCCTGACTATTGTTGCCGGGTGGCGATCAAAGGTCACTACGGCCGTAGCGCAGCCCCGTTCTGCGGCCATGCGGTGCATCTCAGCAATCACTGTGCGATGCCCGCGGTGGACGCCATCGTATTCGCCGACGGTAACTACGCTGCCTTGTTCTAGCGAGGGCGACCAGGCCATATCACGAATGATCTCCACCCGGTCAAACTATCGGGAACCTGATCTTAGAACGACTTCATCTCGCGATTAGAACAGGGCTGGGTGACTGGCGAGCATCGCTATGCCAGCACAACACCCACCACAACACGGCCATCCACATTTTCATGAACCGCAATGAGTTCCTGGGATGCGTTGACTAAGGCCCAAGGGCCCTCTCCTTTGGTGCGATTCGACTTGAGTCTCCCTCCATTTCGCACCACCAACTCCTCTTCTTCGGTCAGGATTATGCGATCTATTCCACGGACCAACTCAATTACGGGCTGTAGAGGGGCTTTCTCAATGGTGCCTGATTCATCGAGTTTGTAAACGCCGCTAGCTACCCGACGCAAGCAGCGAATATGTGCTCCTCCTCCTAAGGCGGTTCCCAAGTCAGCACCTAGTGTTCGTATATAAGTCCCAGCAGAACAGTCGATGAGCGCTCGCCAAACCAACGGGTCGTCGTTGGCTTCGACATCAAACCGGTTAACGGTCACTAGGCGCGCCTCGCGCTCGACCTCAAGCCCTTCACGGGCGAGGTCATAGAGGCGTCGCCCGCCAACTCGTCGCGCCGAAACCATTGGGGGAACTTGTTCGATCTCGCCGGTCAGCTCTCTTGCGGCAGCCAATACTGCTGCTTTGTCGATGAACATTTCATGATGGGCGACTATTTCACCGGAGGCGTCGAGCGTGTCAGTCTCAGTTCCTAGGACAATCTCAACCTCATACGTCTTAAACGAGGCCGACGCGAACCGCAATAGCCTGGTGGCTCTTCCTACTCCAACGACAAGGACTCCTGTGGCATCGGGGTCAAGAGTTCCGGCATGACCTATTCGCCGTTCCCCGAAACGCTTTCGTAAGCGAGCCACTACGTCATGAGAGGTCATCCCCGCCGGCTTGTCGATGACGAGCATGCCGTGAATGGTCGCCGGTCGTCGCCCCATCAGTCAGGTTCACTTTTCTCGTCGGGGGTGTCCATGCCGAGTTCTTCTAAGATTGAATCAATACGGTGCGCCTCACCGATCGATGGGTCGGGTGAGAATTTGACTGCTGGTGTCCGGCGCATTCTTGACTGCTGCGCCAGAGCCCGCTGGACCCTCTGTCGGTGTTCTTCCAACGCGACCACCACTTCGGGAAGGTCTTCCTCGTTGAGGACATCGAACCATACGATTGCGCGAGCTAGTTCACGGTCGACATCAACTCCAGTGACCGAGAGTAAAAACAGTCGCTCATCGTCTATACGTTCGAGTTCGGTCGCCACTATCTCGCGAACTAGTCCTGCAACTCGGTCGGTGCGTTCATAATTATGCCCGGCTCGGCGTTGGCGACCCCGTTGCTGGTTCATTAGGTGGCCTTCCGACTCGGCATCAATATCAGCTTCTTAGGTGCGCGGGATCTCCCGCTCATCGTAGGTTTCGATCACATCGCCCTCTTTGAGATCCGTGAAATCGGAGAGTCCGATGCCACATTCCATGCCAGCATTTACTTGAGGCACTGAATCCTGGAAGTGGCGAAGCGATGCGACTTCTCCCTTCCAGATAATGGTGCCTTCGCGCAAGAAACGAACCTTCGCTCCGTCGCTGATAGTTCCGTGCTCAACGAAACATCCTGCGATTGGTCCCACCCGCGAGATGCGGAAGACTTCCCGTACATGCGCTTCGCCGGTGACGATCTCTTCGAATTCTGGTTCAAGCATTCCGAGCATCGCGTTTTCGATGTCTTCAAGTAGCTGATAAATAATTTCGTAAAGTCGAATTTCGACGTTTTCAGACTCAGCTGCCTCGCGGGCTTTCCGGTCAGGGCGAACGTTAAATCCGAGAATCGTGGCATTTGACGCTATCGCAAGCTGGACATCATTTTCGTTGACTCCACCTACGCCTCTGCTGACAAATGAGAGTTTGACTTCTTCGCGCTCCAGTTTGCGCAAACTGTCTGTCACGGCTTCAAGAGAGCCGTGGACATCGGCTTTGAGAACCAGATTCAGAGTAGCGGCCTCGCCTGCCCGGATCTGCTGGAAAATATCTTCGAGCTTGGCGCCTCCGGCCCCTGATCTAGATGCACTGGCCATGCTGGCTTGACGCTGCCAATGTTCTCGCGTGTCAGCGACACGGCTGGCGGTTTTTTCGTCCGGGGCCACGGTAAACACGTCGCCTGACCGTGGAACCTCCGAGAGACCGAGAACCTCCACGGGAGCTGAAGGGCCAGCCTCTTTGACTGCGTTACCGCGATCATCTGTCATCGCCCGCACTCGACCCCATGCAGCACCGGCGACCATGGGATCACCGACTAAGAGCGTGCCCTGCTGTACAAGAACGGTGGCAACCGGACCTCGTCCTCTGTCGAGATTTGCTTCGAGAACGGTTCCGATGGCGCGACCGTCTGGCGCGGCTCGAAGGTCTTCAAGTTCAGCGACTAAAATAATTTGGTCGAGAAGTTCATCTATACCGTCTTCAGTCATAGCGGAGATCGGAACAGTAATGACCTCCCCTCCATAGGATTCGGGTATTAGGTCCCGTTCGGCCAGTTGCGCCAGCACGCGGTTGGGATCCACCCCTTCGCGATCCATTTTGTTGATAGCGACGACGATTGGCACTTCGGCCGCCCGGGCGTGATCAATAGCCTCAAGGGTTTGCGGCATGACACCATCGTCGGCCGCGACTACCAGTATGACAATGTCTGTCGCTTGGGCACCACGGGCACGCATAGACGTGAAGGCCGCGTGGCCAGGCGTGTCAATAAATGTGAGCGCCTGGCCATTTCTTTCCACCTGGTACGCACCTATGTGTTGAGTTATGCCCCCTGCTTCACCCTCGACAACGTTGGAAGACCGGATGCGATCCAGAAGTAATGTTTTTCCGTGGTCGACATGACCCATCACAGTAATTACAGGTGGACGAGGAGCTGACCCTGAGGCCTCTAAATCAATATCGAGAACTTTGAGGATCTCTGCTTCTTGTTCAGCGCCGGGATCGACAATACGAATCTGGGCGCCTAACTCGGCGGCAAAGAGTTCGACCATGTCGTCGCTCAATGATTGAGTCGCTGTAACCATTTCGCCTTGTTGAAGCAGGAATCGCACGACATCGGCGGCGGAGCGGTTTAGCTTGCCCGCAATTTCTTGCGCGGTAGAACCACGTTCAATTACGACCTCACCCTCGGGGACCGGCGCGTCCACAGGCGTGTAGCTGGCAAGTTCCTGGGGCTGCAGTTCCTCGCGCTGACGTCTGCGCCGCTTTTGCTTTCGGCCTCGTCGCTGTTGAGGGCCTCCTCGCGGGCCACCGGGGCGACCACCAGGGCGGCCACCAGGACCACCAGGGCCACCAGGGCCACCAGGACCACCAGGACCACCAGGACCACCAGGACCACCAGGACCACCAGGGCGACCACCAGGACCACCAGGGCGACCACCAGGACCACCAGGGCGACCACCAGGACCA
>ERZ651768.1330-NODE-1330-length-18112-cov-5.014416_pt1 | contig 18112 bp, 15 predicted proteins | sample MGYA00514754_ERZ651768 | MGnify/ENA metagenome assembly ERZ651768
AATATTATACATGGAGTACTCTTTTTTGCTTGTTCAAATAAATCTCGAACTCTTGATGCACCAACCCCAACAAACATCTCTACAAAATCTGCCCCACTAAGGCTATAAAAAGGAACACTGGCCTCACCAGCAATGGCACGCGCTAACAGAGTTTTACCTGTCCCTGGCTGTCCCACTAGTAAAGCACCCCTAGGTACTTTTGCTCCTAGTTTTTGAAAGCGTTTCGGACTCTTCAGAAAGTCTATGACCTCGCTTAATTCCTCTTTTGCTTCATCACACCCTGCTACATCTTTAAAAGTGACTCTTGGCTGATCAGATGTCCAAAGAGAGGCTTTACTTTTTCCGAATTTAAAAATACCTCCCATACCGCCGGCGCCACCTTGCATACGCCTTAGCATAAAAAACCAAAAACCTATTAGTAGTACCCATGGAAGCATATTTAAAAAATACCCGGTCCAATCTATACTTTTTTCTTTAAAACTGTAATCTAAACCTGCAGCATCCCACTTTTCTGTTACCTCTCTATCAATAAATGGCATAGTTAATCGGAATTTTTCTATATCATCTCTCATACCTAGTGGCGTGTCTATCGTTTGTGGAGACTTAAACTCGCCATGAAATGTTTTGTTAATAATAACAGCTTTATGTATTAAGCCATCATTTAAATAATGTCTATACTCTGTATAATCGATTTCGACCTCATTATTTCTACTTTCAGATAGAATACTTGAAAAATAAACAGTAACCAAAATAATAGTTATCCATATAAAACTTGTTTTACCTGCTCTTTTCCATTGAAAATCTTTTTTGTTATTATTTTTAGTTTTCTTTTTATTCTCCATAATTATCCTTTATGCCAATCCTTTTGGGTCTAGCTTATATAACGAATCTAACTGTCTAAATTTTTGATCTAAATCCAGTCCATATCCTACTACAAATTCTGAAGTAATTTCAAACCCAATAATATCTATAATAAAATTAAGTTTATAGTTAGTCCTTTTTGATAAAAGTGTGACAATAGTTACTTCTTTAGGATTGAAACCTAGAATATGTTTACGAATAAAATCTATAGTTAAACCAGAATCAATTATATCTTCAATTATAATTACTCTTCTATCTTTTATATCTATACTGACATCCTTTTCTAATCGAACTTTACCAGATGTATCCTGCCCAACATAACTATTTACTTTGATAAAATCAATTTCACATTCAAATTCTATCTGTCTTATAAGATCTGCCATAAACACAAAACTTCCATTTAAAATTCCAATAATCACAGGACATTCATTACAAAATTTTTCAGATAATTGTTTCCCTATTTCATTTAATCTGTTATTAATATCATTTTTTGAAAGATACATAATTAGGTTAGGATTTACTTTTGTAATCATATGACTCTATTATAATCTCTTTTAATTCTAATGATATTTTTTGTGCTACTATTTATTCTAACTGAATGATCGATCCTATATCCACAAACCCAAATAATTTGATCATCAGCTGTGAGCACAGTCTGATAATCTTTTTTAAATAGATTAACCTTATTATTGATAAGAAGATCACTTAATTTTTGTGTTCCATTCATCCCAAGCGGTTTGAACCTGTCGCCTGTTTTCCAAAATCTTAGTACTAATTTTTTATTTTTTATAGAATCAAGATCAATTAACTCATCATTAGGATCATTGGAAAACGATATTTTTTTTTGATAACTTTTTAAAAAATAATCATAGCCACCAAAGTTGGATTTTTTACCAATCTTTAGTTCTAGTTGATTTTTTTTTGTTAATTTTTTCTTTTTTATAATTATCTGCTTACGATCATTAAGAATCATGTAATCATTTTTAGTGTGGTAAATATTTCCAATAATATCTGCATTAAAAAAATTTGTAATATTATGATAATCAGATTTACGTAAGAGACCGATAGATTTTGTTAATACCTGCAAAACGCATACTCTAGCAGAAACAGGCAATTTTTTTAATTCTTTTTTTCCAACAGTGATACTATCATCTTTATTGGTGAATGAATTTTTATCAATAAAATCATTCACAAAAAACAGCATACTTTCTTGCCAGTCTTGAAAGTTATTAGCTGTATGTATTATGCCTTCAATTAAACCAGCATCTCTTTCCTCCCAAGGTAAAATGACATTATTGCGTATAAAATTACGGCTATGACTATTGTCGCTGTTGGATGAGTCAATCATATATGGGATAGAATATTGTTTAATTATATTCATGATGTAATCTTTAGAAAATGGTAATAGCGGTCTAATAATATTATCGTTTATTTCTTTCATACCTCCCAGTCCAAATAACCCAGTCTTTTTGGAAATATTCATTAAAATAGTTTCAGCCTGATCATTCGCATGATGAGCTGTAACTATCCAATCTGATTCAGTCTCGATCAAAATATTTTTTAGGCAATCATATCGGCCTTCACGGGCCCATTCTTCAACACTTTGACCCTTTGACATTGTATTAGGATCTAAATGACTGATGTGAGTATCAATATTTAACTTTTTCCCAATAATAGATACAAAATTCTCATCAATATCACTATCAATCCGTAAATGATGATTTACATGAGCAATAATTATTCTCTCCTTAAATTTTTCATAATATTTAACAAATAGATATAATAAAAGAACCGAATCACTACCCCCTGATACTGAAACTAAAAACTTGTCTTTTTCCTTTTTTTTTAAAATATCATTAAAATGGTCAAATATATGATCTGTATAGAGATCATCAATTATTCTATAGTCTGGGAAAAAATAATTTTTCACTATAAATCTATAAGATAGGCTTAAATATTATATATTATTAAAAAATAAGTTAGACAAACACTGGATCTTGTCTTCGTAAGAATGTGGATAGAGGAACCATTCGGTAGCAGCAATACTGCTTAAGATTGAGTTACCGTCTTGTGGTGTGAAGCAAAATCCAGAAACTTCATTCCCGTTGCGTATATGTAAAGATTGTTCTACAATAACTGTCTGGTTCAATATTCTTCCATAATGACCATGATCTCTTCCAAACGAAAAAACTGAACTAGTCATATCTTTTGTGGTCATAGCAACTAAAGGATTTGAAACCAATCTATTTTTTAAATCATCCATATTAATTGAATCTTTTAATTTTAGCTTAAACCAAAGAATATGCATGTACTGGCTATTAACTTTCATGGCAGATGAGAATAAATTTAAATCTAAATCGAGAGTACTAAACAAGCTTGCAGCATCTCTCGCGTGGTGGGTACCATATTTATCGTCATCATGGATACCAACTTTTGGTGATGGTATAAAACTATCTTCCTGACTTAAATCATTAGCTCTTCTAACACATAAAAAAACTCCACTTTCTAAATTATCCCTATTACTATTTAATGCTATCGTATTGGTTATACATGAAATATTATGGGTATTACAAGATACAATTTGGATGAATTTATCATCTGAATTCAGTATACTGTCGTTGACCCCTCTTGCATACTTTTTTCCAAATCCATTTTCACTGCCCTGCGCTAAAAATCCTTTAACAGATTCTGAAAATTTTTGATAATATTTCGCCTTATTATCATGACCAATACCTTTGGGAGTACAATCTATAACTACTGTTGCCCTACGAATGGCATCCTCAGTTTCTAAATCGGAGTCAATTTTTAATTTCTTAAAATCACTACTTTTTTCTTGATCAACAGCTAGTCTTGCTCCACGCTTTAGTAAATCAATAACTTTTGACCTATCATTCTTTAGAGCAGAATTTTTATGAAAAGTAATCTCATCAATTCCTAACCGATCTTGATAGTCACATAATAGACCAATAAGTGGTTCGCCAATAGTACCAGTTCCAATTACATGAACAATTTTTCTTTCCATTAATTTTTTCCTATTTTTTTATAGTTATTTTTATGTATATCATACTAAAACACTGATCTCTCTTGCCACTCTCCAAATTCAAGTTTCATAGCATCAACAATTTCACCAAGCGTACAGTATACTTTAGCTGCATTAATTATAATAGGTAATAAATTGTCACCAGATTGACAGGTTTTTCTTATTTCCTGTAAAGAATTTTCTACCTGTTGTTGATCTCTATTTTTTTTCAACTGATTTAATTTATTCATTTGACTTTGTTCTGCTCTAATATCTATTTCTAATATTGGTATATCAACTTCATTGTCATCATTAATAAATTTATTTATACCAACGACTATCCTTTGATTATTATCAATTTTATCCTGATATATAGACGCTGCTTTAGAGATTTCTCTTTGTTGATATCCCTGTTCTATTGATGATATGACTCCACCTAAATCGTCAATCTCTAAAAAATATTCTTCAACTTTTTCTTCCATTTCATCTGTCAATCTTTCTATTAACCAAGACCCGCCTAATGGATCAACAACATTAGTTACACCTGTTTCATATGCAATAAGCTGTTGAGTTCTTAGTGCTATTTCTGCAGCTTTCTCTGAAGGAAGGGCTATAGTTTCATCCATAGAATTTGTGTGTAAACTTTGTGTACCCCCTAAGACAGCAGCCATAGCCTGAAAACTAGTTCTTGCTATATTAATCTCTGGTTGCTGTGCTGTTAGACTGCAGCCTGCTGTTTGAGTATGAAACCTTAGCTTCATCGATCTTTCATTTTTTGCTCCGTATTTTTCTTTTAACCTCCTCGCCCAAATCCTTCTAGCAGCACGGTACTTCGCTATTTCTTCAAAAAAATCTAAATGAGAATTAAAAAAGAATGATATTCTCGGCGCAAAACTATCAATATCTAACCCAGCACGAATCCCGTGTTCCACATAGGTAAATCCATCCGCGAGTGTAAAGGCTAATTCCTGGACTGCTGTCGACCCTGCCTCTCTAATATGATATCCACTTACTGAAACAGTATTATAATATGGCATCCTTTCTGTACAATAAGTTAGCATATCAGTAATTAATTTCATTGAAGGCTCGGGCGGAAAAATCCACTCTTTCTGAGCAATAAACTCTTTTAATATATCATTCTGTAGAGTTCCTTTCAGTTTATCCTCTTCTACCCCTTGTTGTTCTGCAACAGCGATATAAAAAGCTAAAAATATAATTGCTGGCCCATTTATTGTTTGTGAAACTGATACTTTTTCTAGATTAATGTCTTTAAACAAAGTCTCCATATCACCTAGATGGAAAACATTTACCCCACACTTTCCTACTTCACCAAGGGATAGAGAATGCCCAGGATCATAACCCATTAAGGTTGGCATATCATAGGCAACAGATAATCCAGTTTGACCCTTATCAAGCAGAAGCTTAAATCTTCTGTTTGTTTCCTCTGGTGTGCCATATCCCGCAAACTGACGCATTGTCCATAATCTTCCACGATATAGATTGGAGTGAATACCTCGGGTATAAGGATATTGACCAGGAAACCCTATGTTCTCATTATATTTATCATCAATAATATTAGGGAAATAGCATAAATCTAAGTTTTTGCCACTTAATGTATCAAAATCTGCGTCTCTATATTTTGCATTTATTACAGAATCCTTCCATTTAGAATGATTTTTATTGCTTTTTTCTAATATTTCTGTCATTCGGAATTTTTATTTTGATACTTCCTCAATTGATTCAAATAGATCTTTCACCATATTTTTTATACCTAGACCATCTAAAGACAATTGGTTTAATATTTGAGCTCTACTTCCATGTTCTACGTAAGAATCTGGCAATCCAAGCCTCTTCATTTTTCCTTTGTAACCATTTTCTAATAACCAAGATGATACACCATCTCCAAATCCTCCATTAATAACACCCTCTTCAATTGTGATTACTTTATTAAATCTTCTGATAATGGAGTTTAGATAAGCCGTATCCATGGGCTTAATGAACCTGCAATTCACTACCTCGCAGATTATTCCTGACTGTTCTAAATCTGATGCAACATCCAGCACACTATAGACCATAGGCCCGATAGCAAGTATTACTATATCTTCTCCTTTTTTTTCCACTTCCCAAGAACCAATTGGTAAGAGTGTTGCCTGGCCATGTTTATCAAATTCTACGGAACTATATTTAGGATACCTTATTCCAAATGGGCCGCTATGATTTAGAGCAGTATAAAGAAGGTGCCTAAACTCATTTCCATTTTTCGGTGCAACTAGAGTCATTCCTTGTATACACCGGAAGTAAGCAATATCTAATGCACCATGATGAGTTGGCCCATCTTCACCGGCAATACCAGCTCTGTCCATACAAAATATCACAGGAAGGTTTTGAACACAGACATCGTGGACTATATGATCAAAAGCTCGTTGTAAGAATGTAGAATAAATTGCAGCAATAGGACGGATTCCTTGAGTGGCTAGCCCGGCAGAGAATGTAACAGCATGCCCCTCAGCAATACCAACATCATAGTATCTATCTGGAAATTTTTTTTCAAAAGGTACTAAGCCAGTACCTTCACGCATTGCTGCGGTAACACAAACAACATCTTTTCTGTTTTCGGCTATCTCGCATGATAGATGGCCAAAAACATCTTGAAAAGATGGAACTTCTACTTTTTTTATTTCTTTTCTTACACTACCATTTTTTTTGCCGTTTGCTTTGACACCATGATATTTTACTGGATCCTTTTCGGCTACATACATACCCTTTCCCTTCTTTGTAATAACATGAAGTAAAACAGGTCGATCAATATCTTTTATAGTGTCTAAAGTTTTTATTAACTCATTTAAGTCATGACCATCTATAGGTCCAAAATAACGAAACCCCATTTCTTCAAACAGCATTCCAGGTACAATAATATTTTTTATGCTCTTATCTAACCTACTCAAAAAAGACTGAACAGTTCGTCTAGCAAGTGGTAACTTTTTTGTGAGTTCCCAAGCTTCTGATTTAAGCGTGTTGTAAGTAGGGTTAGAAATTAATCTAGTAAAATACTTACTTAATGCTCCGACATTAGGACTAATCGACATCTCATTATCATTCAAAATTACCGTAAGCTGCCTACCAAGGTGTCCAGCATTATTAATAGCTTCAAAAGCCAAACCGCCCGTCATAGCTCCATCACCAATAACAGCCACAACACGATAATCATCTTTATTTTGAAATCTTGCCTCAGAAACTCCGAGGGCAGCTGATATTGCTGTAGAAGCATGGCCCGCACCAAAAACATCATATTCACTCTCACTTCGCTTAAGGAACCCGCTTAAACCGCCAAATTGTCTTATACTAGGAAACTCATCAAAACGACCAGTTAAAAGTTTATGCGCATAAGCCTGATGGCCTACATCCCAAATAAGTTTATCTTCCGGTGTATTATAAATATAATGTAATGCAGTAGTTAGTTCTATAACACCTAAAGTAGGTGCCAAATGTCCACCAATCTCAGTAATCGTATTTACCGTATAAAAACGTAGTTCATCACAAAGTGAATGTAAATCTTCATAATTTAAGTTTTTGAGATCTCTAGGGGTTTTTATTTGAGAAAGATATTTAAGCTGCATCGACTTTCTTTAGATTAGGCCAGTAAAACCTACTGGACGGATTATATAAGATCTCATGGAAAATAGTGATCCCATCCAACTCAGGGTGAAAAGACAGGCCAAGATGCATTCCCTGGAGTACAATGCCAGGACAATCTCTAATCATAGCAAGAACTCTCACACTTTCACTTACATGTGTAATTTTTGGAGCCCTAATTAAGGTAGCATTTAAAGAAATTGATTCATTCATTAATTCTATGCTAATTGGCTCTTTTTTTGACATTATTTGTCGTCCGTATGCATTTCTATTTACAGTTACATCTACTAATCCAAGTGGCTTTACTTTGGATTCGTTTTCAATTTTTTTTGCCATCATAATTAATCCAGCGCAGGTACCCATTACAGGATTGTCCTTTGCAAAATCTATTATTGGCTGTCTGAGTTTATAGGTATCTAACAATAGAGATATCGTTGTAGACTCTCCTCCTGGAATGACTAATCCACCTACTTTATCAAGATCTTTAGGAAGTTTTACGCCTTTTGATCTGATACCTAAATCAGAGAAAATTTTATGGTGCAGGGCATAATCACCCTGCAGTTCAAGGATGCCAACATCTATCACCAGCCACGCTCCTGTAACCGTTCATCTTCAGGAATTTCAGACATATCAAGACCTTTCATAGCTGCTTTCAATCCTGTGCTTGCTTCTAATACTTTCCCCGGATCTTGATAGTGAGTAGTTGCCTCAACAACTGCCTTCGCACGTACTTCAGGGTCTTCACTCATAAAAATTCCAGAACCAACAAAAACAGTTTCTGCACCAAGCTGCATCATTAAGGCTGCATCAGATGGAGTCGCGATACCGCCTGCAGCAAAATTAGGTACTGGTAACTTACCTGTTTCTGATACCTGAATAACTAGGTCCAATGGAGCTCCCATATTTTTTGATTCAGAAACTAGTTGATCATGGCCAAGAGTAGTTAATTTGTTAATATCATTCATAACAGTTCTCATATGGCGCACGGCCTCAACAATATTTCCGCTACCTGCTTCTCCTTTAGTTCTAATAAGAGCAGCTCCTTCAGCTATGCGCCTCAGTGCTTCTCCAAGATTTCTACAGCCACATACAAATGGCACCTTAAAATCATGTTTCCAAACATGATTATGTTCATCCGCAGGGGTTAATACTTCGCTCTCATCAATAAAATCTACTTCAAGAGCTTCAAGCACTTGAGCCTCTGCGAAGTGGCCTATTCTACATTTAGCCATAACGGGAATAGAAACAGACTTTTGTATTTCTTTTATCATCTCTGGATCGCTCATTCTCGCTATTCCGCCATCTTTTCGTATGTCTGAAGGTATTCTCTCAAGAGCCATCACGGCACAAGCGCCTGCTGATTCAGCTATCATTGCTTGTTCATGGTTGGTAACGTCCATAATTACACCGCCTTTTAACATTTCCGCAAGGCCAACCTTTACATCAAAAGATTTGTTACCCATATATCTCTTCCTTCCCATTAATATTTGAAATTGCTTTTATTTTTTGTATCACCCGCTGAATTATTTTATCCGGAGTAGAAGCACCAGCTGAGATGCCAACACTATTAATATTTTTAAACCAGGTCTCCTTAATTTTATTTGCATCTATAACCTGGTACGAATTTTTATTTCGGGCTAAAGACAATTTAGTCAATCTTTTTGAATTAGCACTAGTAAATGAACCTATAACAATCATCAAATCACAAATCTCAGCAAGTTTTTTTATCTGCTCATGATTTCTACGAGTTGGAAAACAAATAGTATTAACAAACCGAAGGTCAAATACTTTTTCCATTAGAATGTTCATTATCTCCTGAACATTTTCAATCATTTGGGTGGACTGACTTACGACTCCAGCTCTCTTCATTTTTCTCAGAGAACGTGCCTCTTCAACATTAGAAATAATAATAGGTTTTTTTACCTGCGCCGCAATGCCAATAACCTCATCATGGTTATGATCTCCGATAATTATTGTTTTTCTATTTTCAGATTCAAGGATTTTTATTTCTTTATGGATTTCTGTAACGAGTGGACAGGTTGCATCAATAATATTCAACCTTTGCTTTTCCGCATCTTTCCAAACCTGTGGATCCGTTCCATGCGCTCGAAACAAAACTGGACTGTCCTTGGGAACTTCATCAAGACTATTTACCACAATAGAACCAGTCTTGTTTAGCTCTTCTACAACACTCTCATTATGAACAATATCTCCCAGCATGTATACTGCTTTATAAGCTTGTCCACTCTCATGAGCAAGATCAACTGCATCTCTAACTCCGAAACAATATCCAGCATCTTTTGCAACTAATATTTTCACTTATTAACTCTTATCTGATCTAGAATCATATTTTTTGTATTATCAATTATCATTGTTTTTGCTTCATCGAGCGACTTTTTAATGATGGCCCCTGATGCAAAAGCATGACCTCCTCCTCCAAAAAATTTCGCAATATTATTAACGGTGAACCTACCTTTAGAACGGAAATTAATTCTACAAGAATTCAAATCCATTTCATAAATAATCAAAGCAACCTCTACACCTTTTATAGAACGTATGAAATCGGAAAAACCTTCTAAGTCATTTTTTGTAGCATGATATTTTTTCATCATACTATTAGTAACAATTGACCATGCGAATTCCCCATCTAAATCATACCCGATGTTTGAAATCATTTCACCTAAAACACTGACACGCGTTTTTGAACTATTTTCATAGATTAACTGATAAATTGAGTTCGTGTTTACCCCTTTTTCTAAACACTCTATGGCTATTGAATGACAATATGTATCTGTGTTACTATGGCGAAAGCATCCTGTGTCTGTCATAACAGCAACATAAATACCTTCACAAATTTCTTTAGTAAGGGGTTTGTCTCTAGCTTCCTTTAAATAGCTACGTACCATACATCCGGTCGCTGCTGACTTTATGTCAACTATATTGTAGGTAAAACCATGACTATCAGGATGAGGGTGATGATCAATATTCATTACTGGGATACTATTATTATCTATCACATCTTTCACAGAACGTGTGCGTTCAAAGTCACCTACATCAAACACTATAGCTAGGTCAGCTTTTTTTACCCAGCCTGAATGCTCCTCTGCACTATAGGTCTCAATACAACTATCAATATTTAAAAAATCATACATCTCTGGTGTTGGAGAACAATTAATAATTTTTACATCCTTGCCTGACTCATTAAGATGGTGATATAGAGCTACTTCAGAACCTAAACCGTCACCATCTGGATTTTCATGCGTGGTCAGAATAATTTTATTTGCTGATGATATCACCTCATGAACTTTACCCCAATCAATAGCTGTATTATTATAATTCATTTATCAAGCAGCCAGTGCTCTTCTTTAGCACCTTCATTATGTTTAACTAAACGCGCAAATAAAAATAAATAGTCTGAAAGACGGTTTATGTACTTGGCGTGTAATTCATTAAAATCCTCATTATTATACATCGAAATCAGAGATCTTTCCGCTTTTCTGCAGCTGGTTCTAGCAATGTGTAATCTTGATATAAACTCGCTACCGCCAGGCAAGATAAACTCTCTAAGTGGTGGAACCTTTTTAGTAATCTTATCAATATGTTCTTCAATAGCATTTAAACGATCTTTTTTTAATAGCTTCGACTCAGTGTCTGGAAGAGATATATCACCGCTAATATTGAATATATCCTGCTGAATATTTTTTAACTCTCCAGCTAAATGACTATTTGCACAAGAACTAATAGTCCATCCAATAATTGAGTTTAAATGATCTAAATCTCCGAGCACACTAACTCTAGGATGATCCTTTCGAACCCTCGTTCCTGTACCCAGACTGGTTTCTCCCATGTCACCAGTTTTCGTTGTGACCCTAGTTATCCTCATGTGAAAAATATCCAGCTTACAACTACAAATAGTGGCACAAGAATGGGTACTGACCATTTAAATAAATAACCAAAAAAGCTTGGCATTTCTATACCCGATGACTCTGAAATTGATTTAACCATGAAATTTGGAGCATTCCCTATGTAGGTCATTGCACCCATAAATACTGCACCAGCAGATATAGCTAAAAGAGTAGAGTATCCATCTGTCATTAAAAGCTCTGGACCACCTTCTTGTGTGCCTCCAGCTGCACTAAAAAATACTAAATATGTTGGAGCGTTATCAAGAAAGCTTGATAAAATACCAGTTAACCAAAAATACATTATATCTACAGTATTACCTTGCTCATCTTTAACTGAATTAATTATAAATGAAAGGACACCTTTTTCTTTTGCTTTTAAAATGGCTATAGCCGGAATTATTGTTACAAAAATTCCAGCAAAAAGTTTCGCAACCTCAACAATTGGAAACCATGTGTATTCATTGTCTTTTCTAATCTGCTGTGGCGTGTACGTCCAGCTTACATATGTTAATCCTAGCAATAATAGATCTCGAACAACATTTTGAAACTCTATATGCACACCATGAATTTCTGGTAAACTAATATCCGGCTTCCAAAAACCGCTTAATAAAACAGCACCAATAACACCTAGTAGAAGACCTAGATTAAAAACGCCCTCTACCCCTAATTTTATTTTTTCGTCACTAGAACTAATGTTTATGTTTTCTTTTTTTAGATAATATGTGTCTAGGAAATAAAAAATAATTAGTAACGATACGACCATAAATAACATTGGTAAAAACATGGCGCTAGTGGTCCAAAAAAAGCTAACTCCTTTTAAAAAACCTAAAAATAATGGCGGGTCACCAAGCGGAGTTAGTGATCCTCCAATATTTGCAACAAGAAATATGAAAAAGACAATAATGTGAACCTTGTTTTTTCTATGTTTATTTGCATTGATTAACGGCCTAATCAAAAGCATAGCAGCGCCAGTCGTTCCCATCCAGCTTGCTAGCAGGGTGCCAATTAGAATAATAAGCAGGTTAACTATAGGGGTACCTACTAATGTTCCTGTAAGCCTTACTCCTCCTGAAATAGTAAACAAAGCAAGCAATAAAATAATAAATGGAATATACTCTAATAACCCAACATGCAGAAGCTCATACAAGGTAACAGAAACACCCTCTTTGATCAAAAAAGGAATTATCAAAATAGAGGCCCAAAATAGTGACACCTTCCCAAAATTATGGTGCCAAAATTCTGGTAAAACCAAAGGGAAAATTGCAATAGAAAGTAATATACCTACAAATGGAACTATCCAAATAATACCCAATTTCTCTCCCTCCAAATGATAAGAACTATCACCTGCAGCACCAAGGCAGAGAATCGGCATTAAAAAAGATAAAACTATAATCAATTTTCTTTGCATTAAATACATCTCTATTCGATAATCATAACGAACATTAAACTTACGCAATTTTCTTTATGATAGGTAATAGTGATACTATCACAAATTCGGATATTGTGACAGTATATTTATCAATAATTATTCTTGGTTTAGGCAGACTAGGGCTATCAATTGGCGTAATATTTGACAATAAACCTATCCCAGGAAGTTGTGGAGGAGTTGGCGCGGATGAAAATTGTGCAATCTATGAGGGTGACCCACAAAAATGTGAAACACTTGAGAACACCTGATTAATATCTATTCAAAAAAACCACTGGAGCTATAGTGCTCAAAATTGTTATCCTTGTTTAAGATAACCCAGAGAGCTTCTATAGTATTATCTTCCTCCACCTTTTTTATTCCAACTTGATATGGTAAAACCATTAGCGCAGTCGCCCACGCGTCTGCTGTAAGACAGTCACCTGATTTAACGCTCACAGAAGCAATATCTGTTTCTACGGGAAAACCAGAAACCGGATTAAAACTATGATTTATAGTGTTACCATCTTGGACTATAAAGCTCCTATAGTTTCCAGAGGTCGCTATTGCTTCGTTATTTAATGATAAAGTCGTGTAAAGTTCTTGCCCAGGAAAATATTTTTTCCTGGGCATGTCTATCCCTACCGCCCAAACTTCTCTACGCATATTAATGCCACTGCATCTTATTTCTCCACCAATCTCAACAAAAATATTGGAATAACCCATAATTGATACCCAATCATATATTATGTCCACAGCATAACCCTTTGCGATTGCATTCAGATCTAGCTGCACTTTTGGGTGCAGCTTATTAACATACGGATATTTCAATTGAACCTTATCTATACCAACATAGCCTAAAACATTTTCTATTTCAGATTTTTCCGGGTTTTCTTTTCTTTGATTCCCGTCAGGCCCAAAACCCCAAAGCTCTGCAACAGGAAATATAGTATAATCAAATGCACCGCCAGTTTTCTTATTAATCTTTTTTCCTCGCTCAAGTACATGAAAAAACTCGTCGGAAACCTTATATGGAGCAGTAGATAAACTTTTATTAAAAATTGAAATCTCGCTGTCATCAATCCAGGTAGACATTTGCTGATTGAGGCTAATCAAGATTGAATCTATAACCTTTTCTATTTTTGATTTTTCATGATCAGAATGTGTAAATACTAGTTTGACTGAGTATGTCGTTCCCATCGTTTTTCCAGAAATAATATATCTCTGGTAAGCACCATCACATGAAATAAATAAAAACAAAAAGCCCAACAGAACTTGGGTTTGTTTTTTAGGTCGAGGTATTTTTTTCATTAATGATAAGGGTTAAAATTCGAAAATCAACTGTCCCCCAGCACGTTTCAAATATCAATAGGCAATATCAGGAAGAAGCAGTGGCGATATTCAGGATGATTTCCAATAGGTATCCGGGTGTTATCCCCAGGATAAATACAATTGCAATCAGCAAAGCAAGGACGCCTCCTGTCAGAAATCCCGTAGTTGGTTGTAAAATTTGTTTTTCATCACGCATTACCATATTCACAATGATCCGAAAGTAATAATAAAAAGAAACCAGCGTATTCAAAACGGCAATAACCACCAACCAAATATAACCTTTTGCTATGGCCGCAGAAAAAAGTCCATATTTTGCGATAAATCCAGCCGTAGGTGGAAATCCAGCCAGGGAAACCATAAAAATTGCCATGGCCGCTGACAGCAAAGGATTGCGAGAAGCTAGACCTCGAAATTGTCTGAAGGTCAAATCCTGTTCATCATTTTCCGCCATAGATAGAATAGCAAAAGCACCAAGATTCATAATGGAATAAACCACTAAATAAAATAATACTGCCGAAATGCCAGCCATGTCTTGGACGAGGATTCCCATGACTAAATACCCAGCATGAGAAACACTGGAAAAGGCGAGCATCCGTTTTACATTGGACTGCACAAGGGCAGATATATTCCCCACCGTCATGGTCAAAGCGGCCAAAACCCAAAAGAGATCCTGCCACTGGGTGAATGTTTCCGGGAAAGCGATCATGAATACTTTCAGCACTGCGCCAAAACCTGCGGCTTTAGGAGCAGTGCAAAGAAATCCTGTGATTGTTGTAGGGGCTCCTTGATAAACATCCGGTGACCACATATGAAATGGTGCTAAAGCAACCTTAAAAGCAAATCCCGTGAGCAAAAGTCCAATGCCTAAATTAAGGTAAACATCGGAAAGGACCGTTCCCGCTGCAATGGCTTGAGCGATCCCTGAAAAGTTTGTGGTTCCTGTGGCGCCGTAGATAAATGCTGCACCAAATAAGAAAAATCCCGTGGAAAAAGCACCCAATAATAAATACTTTAATCCCGATTCATTGCTGTAAAGGTTTTGACGGAGAAAGCCCACCAACACATAAAGTGATAGAGAAAGAAGTTCCAGGCCAAGAAAAACCATCACCAAGTCGTTTGCTCGTGTCATGAGCATCATTCCAATGACAGAAAATAAAATGAGTGCCGGATATTCACCTCGGGATTTGCTTCCCATTTTCTCCAGGTATCCCTGGGAGAAAATCAGCGTCAATAAACCGACAAAAAGATAAAGGAAATCAAAAAACATTGAAAACTTGTTGAAATAAAGCATACCGCCAAAAAGAAGTTTATCGTCAAAGCCTCCCTGCGCTATTGCCACCCCGGCTAACCCTAAACCTAATGCAGCTACCGACAGCATAATTCCCGGTCGGAAAATTCGTGCCATCTCAATTGTCAGGACAGCCATGGCCGTTATTGTTAAAATAATCTCCGGAGCGATTCCTGCTAAATCACTTGATGTAAAGTACTGGCTTAAATCCATAAGATCACTGCATCCGTTACAATTTGGAAATTTATGTCCATCCAATAATTTCCTTAAAATACTGGGCAATTGAGACCATTGAATCATACACAGCAAGGTTTTCATTAGGTAAAGTTGCGTTGATCTTTTCGAGTAGATGTTCGACTGAAACATGCATATAACTCAACAAAACTTCCGGTTGCAGCCCGATCAGGAATACCAAAATAACAAGCGGTAAAAGGGTCGCAATTTCTCTTAAATCCAGGTCCGTGAGTTGGGCCTTTGTATTGGGGTTTATTTCATTTAGCGCAACACGATAATACAGCCAGACCATGTAAGACGTGCCAAGGATCACACCGAGAATGGAAAAGGCAGCGATGACCATATTTGCCTTAAATGCCCCGCTGATGATCAGGAATTCCCCAATAAACGCATTCATGCCGGGAAAACCAATAGCGGCAAGCGAAAAGATCGTAAAAAAAACAATATAAATTGGAACGGTCTTGAACAACCCCCCATAGTCCTCAATCATCCTTGTATGGGTCCGCTCATAAATCATTCCAACACAAAGAAAGAGTGCGCCCGTGATAATACCATGATTTATCATCTGCAGAATACCCCCCTCAATCCCATTTTGGTTCAGACAAAAGATCCCCAGTGTAACAAACCCCATATGGCTGACGCTGGAATAGGCGATTAATCTTTTCATATCCTTTTGCATCAATGTCACATATGCGCCATAGATAATTGCTGTTACGGATAGGGCAAGCAACGGAATTAAAAACAACTTCACTGCGGATGGAAACATGGGGAAAGAAAATCTTAAAAAACCGTAGGCACCCATCTTAAGCAAAACACCGGCAAGGATGACGCTCCCAGCAGTGGGTGCCTCTGTATGGGCATCCGGCAGCCAGGTATGGACCGGGAACATGGGCATCTTAACAGCAAATGCTGCAAAAAATGCCAGGAACAACCCCACCTGAAGATGAGGAGGATAGTTCCCATTGGACAGTTCCAGAATATCGTATGTTTTTCCCCCGGCATAATACAGGACAATGATTCCCACCAGCATCAGGACACTTCCCGCCAGGGTAAAAAGGGCAAATTTTATTGTGGCGTAGATCCGGTTGGAACCACCCCAAACGCCGATGAGCAGAAACATGGGAATCAGTGTCAGCTCCCAAAAGAGATAAAAAAGAAAAATATTCAAGGAAACAAAAACACCCATCATGGCTGTTTCCATGATCAAAAGAGATATAAAAAACGCCTTTGTTTTACTCTGAATTGCTTTCCAAGATACCAACACACAAAGTATGTTTAAAATTGTTACCAGAATGATGAATAACACACTAATACCGTCAACACCTACCTTGTAGTTTATATTCCATGCGGGTATCCACTGATGGATCTCAACAAACTGCATTTTATAAGTTGCCTTATCAAAGTGCGTGTAAATAGGGATGGAAAAAATAAATGTTGCAACCGTTGTCGCTAGAGCCAGCCATTTGATCCATACTTCATTCCGAATAAAAAGTATCAGCAAAGCTCCAGCCAGGGGTAAAAATGTGGTTACCGTTATCACCGGAAAATCGAGATTGTTAATTAGTATATTTTCCATCTTTTCCTTTACGGTAATATGATCCCAATAAGAATCAGTGTCAGGACTCCCGCAACCATGATCATGGCATAATGTTGAATTTGACCACTCTGGATCACTTGCAGCTTTCTGCTCCACAAAAGGGTCAAGTTTGCAAGTTTGCTAAAGGTTCTATCCACTATAAATGTATCTACCCACTTAAACCATCTGGCCATGCGTAAAATAGGTTTTTGTACAATAAACTCGTAAACCTCACCGATGATATTGACCTCTAAACTGGCCAGCGGTTTATTGATAAACCACATGAAGACTTTGGCACCCTTTCTCGGAAACCAGTCTGTATCTATACTGATTGTGTTCTCACACCAGAGCTTTTTCAGGAGCAGGAAAAAACCAAGCTGTGTGAATAATAATATCTGTAAAGTCTCCCAGGTATGGTATGCCGTATAGGGTTCAAAATGAACGGTGTAAGGCAGCAGTGCATAAAGAGGTTTATAGAAAATCCCTAGTCCAATGCAAAAGAGGGACCCGATGATCATGGCCAGTTCCATATTCCATGGAGGCTCCTGCGCTTTAATGCCCCGGTCCCTCCCGAACCAGATGAAATAGGGTACCTTCAAACCGGTATGAAGAAATGTGCCTGCAGAAGCCAACATTAGACCCATGAAGGCCCACGTATAATGTTCCTCTCCTAAAGCTGCAACTGTCATGGATTTACTCACAAAACCGCTGAACAATGGAAATGCGGAAATGGCAAGGCCGCCAATGATTGTATAGATCATTGTCCTGGGCATGGTTTTATAAAGACCGCCCAGTTCCGACAGCTTTGTCTTTCCTGTTGCATACAGCACCGAACCTGTGCCCATAAAGAGGAGTGATT